>Ga0114931_10000315_pt1 | contig 57028 bp, 58 predicted proteins | sample 2SBtaG_FD_89579 | JGI IMG/M metagenome (GOLD analysis project Ga0114931, IMG submission 89579) | Deep subsurface microbial communities from Kolumbo volcano to uncover new lineages of life (NeLLi) - 2SBTROV14_V59a metaG | ecosystem: Environmental > Aquatic > Marine > Volcanic | place: Kolumbo... | reverse complement strand
TATTTAAGCTGTTGGGGTTGTTTCAGGTATCTCTGAGTTTTCGGTAGGAGTGTTCATAGGGGTATCCATAATGAGACTAGCTTTTGCATCAGTAAGTTTTCTGTACACCCAAATATAAGCTATGGTAGAGATTGGGATGCTTATAATAAGCCCAACTACAAACAAGATAAGAACCAATAGGTTTATAAGAGCCATAACAATGAAGAATAAGACCAATTTCCAAAAGTTACCTTTGGTGATGGCATAGCTCTCTTTCATTGCAGCTATTGGGCCACTTTTGGTATCGATAACTATAATCAAGGAAAACGAAAACCTAATAGCCCAAATGATACCCGGTATTACTATGAGGATAAGACCCCCCATAACTGTCAAGGGATAAAGAATAGAAGCACCTAAATATCTCCAAAAAGTTCTGTATTCTTTGAATATATCTACGAACTTTGGGCTCTCTCCGTCGTGAATTCTCAAGAAGATTTTGTTGTAGCCAATCTTTATAATCATCCCAAAGATGATAGCGATAATTCCTATCAGAGAAAAATCATTTTGGTTACCATTTCCAAAGCCTCCAGCGATACTTCCTACTGCCAAAACGAGAAGGGTGGTAAACAAAACTAGCTCCATATGCTCTTTTGATTTACTCCAGCCGTATTTTATTGATTCTTTTATTGAAAACATTATATTTGTTTATAACGAATAATTATTAAACATTATAACATAAATAGAAAAAACTATGTTAATATAGGTAAGCATGCAAAAAAGGAAGAAAAAAAGTAAAAAAACAACATTTGCTAGTAAAAAAATAAAAAAACTAACAGGTATAATCAAAGTTACAGCTAAGCCGATTGGCTTTTTGATGATAGATGGAGAAAAAGAAGACGTTATCATCTTTGAAGAAAACTTAAACTGTGCTCTTGATAAAGATGAAGTAGAAGTAGAAATAATCGGCAAAGATCGAAGTAGAAAAAAGGGTCGAGTGACTAAAATAATAAAAAGAAATAAAGAACAATTTGTTGGTACCTTAGAAAAAAATAGAGATCATTTTGTTTTTGTGCCTGATGATTGGAAATTTTATCGTACTCTAGACATAAGAATCTTCCCTAAAGAAGCTAAAAATGGCGACAAAGCTTTAGTAAAGTTAAAAAAATGGGGCAATCCAAACCTTAATCCTATCGGTGAGATCATTAAGATAATTGGTAAAAAAGGTGAACATGAGACAGAAATGCAAAGCATTCTTTTAGATAAGGGTATTCTTTACGACTTCCCTTCTGAAGTTGAAGCTGAGGCTCAAAAAATATCTAAAGAATTTGAGTTAAACGCTGGGAAAAAACATTCTCTCGATCGAACGGAGTATTTTTCTACTGAAAAATCTCCTCCTTCTCGCGCCAGTCGCGCTCCGAAAGTCGCTCTCGAGAAGTTTTCTTCCCAGCGTCGAGATTTTCGTGGTATTACCACTTTCACAATAGATCCAGCCGACGCCAAAGACTTTGACGATGCTCTCTCTTATGAGGATTTGGGAGGAGGAAAGATAAGAGTTGGGGTGCATATCGCTGATGTTTCTTATTTTGTTCGTCCAGGCACAGCTCTTGATAAAGAAGCTAAAAAAAGGAGCTTTTCTACCTATCTTGTAGATAGGACTATTCCGATGCTTCCGGAAGTTTTGAGTAATAATCTTTGTTCGCTCATGCCGGAAGTAGATCGCTTTGCTTTTTCAGCTGTATTTGATATTGAAAAAAGTTCTGGCAAGGTTTTGGATAGATGGTTTGGGAGAACCATTATTAATTCTGATAAAAGATTTAGTTATGAAGAGGCCCAGGAAATTCTTAATGAAAGCCCAACATCGGATGTAGGGTCAGCCCAACATCGGATGTTGGGCGATCTTAATAGGATTGCTAAAATATATAGAAAAGAAAATAAGAAAAATGGAGCTATCGAGTTTGAGACCGATGAAGTCAGGTTTGAACTAGATAGCAAAGGTAAACCAGTCAAGATTTATAAAAAAGCTCGTTTAGAAACTATGAAGATGATTGAAGAGTGGATGCTTTTGGCCAACAAAGAAGTAGCTAAATTTATTAGTGACAAAATTGGTAAACGAGGAGGTGCTTCTATCTTTCGTATTCACCAGTTACCCAAAATGGACAAAATAGAAGAATTAGCGATTTTTGTTAGGGCCTTGGGCTATAAATTACCCATCACAAACGGTGAAGTTTCGGCTAAAGACATCAATCTCTTGCTCAAAAAAATCGAAGGTCATGCGTCAGAATCTCTAATCAAGACTGCTACTATCCGCAGTATGGCCAAAGCAGTTTACTCGACCAAAAACATTGGTCATTTTGGTTTAGCTTTTCAATATTATACTCATTTCACCTCCCCTATTCGCCGTTATCCTGACTTGATGATTCATAGGATTTTAGATAAACATCTAAAAAACGAAGCTATTTCAAAAAAAGAATTTACTAAATTTGAAAAAATTGCTCAAGAAGCCAGCGACAAAGAGATAACAATTCAAGAAGCCGAAAGAGACAGTATTAAATACAAACAAGTTGAATTTATGCAAGGAAAGATCGGAAAAGAGTTTGAAGTAGTGATTTCTGGAGTGACTGAATGGGGTATGTATGTCGAAGACTCTGAGACCAAAGCCGAAGGCCTGGTTCGTATCAAAGATTTAGGAGATGACAACTTTAAACTTGATCAAAAAAATTACGCCATTGTCGGTGAAAGTACTAAAAAGAAATACTCTCTAGGAGATAAACTCCGCGTTAAACTGTTCTCAGCCGACCTCGACCGCAAAACCCTAGATTTTAAGTTGGTTTAGTTAATTACGTAATGTATTACGTAATACATTACGTAATTATAAACGTATATATGCGCGTAAGGATGTTAACTCTTACGCTTCGCTTTGTAGTGATTAATCGCTACATTTTGATAATTTCAGCTTACTTAGCGACAGCAACTGCTTCGTCGAATTCTATTGATAACAACTTTGATACACTATCTCCTCCCATAGTTACTCCATAAATGACGCCGGCGCGGGACATAGTTTCGCGATTGTGAGTGATAAGGATGAGTTGAGAGACTTTTGAAAGCGATTCAATCATTTCCCCATATTTCTTAGAGTTGGCTTCGTCCAAAGCAGCATCGGTTTCGTCCAAAATGATAAAAGGTGGCGGATTAACTTGAGAGATAGCAAAAAGAAGAGCGATAGAGGTCAAAGCTCTTTCACCTCCGGAGAGCATCTCCAATCCTTTGATTCTTTTTCTTGGCAAAGAGACAGAAATTTCAATTCCAGTTTCTCCATTCTCTTTTTTTGATTCTTCGTCTTCTAATTCATATCCCGATTTTCCTAACTCTAAGCTTTTAGCTTTTAGCTTATAGCTTTTAGTAACTTCTAATTTTGCCTCTCCTCCTCCAAACATAAGAGTGAAAAATTCATGAAAAGATTTGTTTATCTTTTCTATCCCTTCTTTAAATTCTAGATCCAATTTTTCAAGTAACTCTTTAATAAGCATCTCTAGAGATTTGGCCGATTTTTTTAGATCTTCTAATTCTTTGGTCAAAAAATCATCTCTCTCTACTGTTTCTTTGTATTCTTTCATTGCTTCTACTCCGCCTCCACCTCCAAACTCTTCCAATCTAATTTTCATCTTTTCGAGTTCTTTTCTCCTTTCTTTTTGCTTGTCCCGCGACTCGTCCCGCGTAGTCTTGACGAAGTGGGAAGCTTTAGTGAAGTGGGAATTTTCATGTGGTTCAAGATTTGTAAGAAAGGTTCTCTCGGAAAAGTCCTCGGGTCTCCTCTCTTCGTTCGACCAGACTTTTTCTTGAGAACTTTCTTGTAAATCTTCTTCTAATTCTTCATTTTCAAAACCAACTATAACAGTACCTAAAAGCACTCCACCCTCTTCTATCTCTCTTTTCCAATCATTTTCTTCTGTTGTTAGTCGATACTCTCTTTCTTTTAAGAGTTCCATTTTAGATCTAAATTCACTCTGCTCGGCAGATATCTTAAATATATTTTTTTCTGCCTCCCTACTAGAATCTTTTTCTTTTTCTATTGATTTTTTGATTTCGTTATATTTGGACTCGAGCTCTTTTAAGTCTATATCTATTTTCCCAATTTTTTCTTCCACTTCTTTTTTGTTGTTTTCCAAACCTTTATTTATCTCTATTAGTTCGTTTAAATTCATTACTTGCTCTGAGCTTGTCGAAGGGTTTGAATTAGCTTTGTGTTTAGCAATAAAAGATCTTATTTTTTCAACAACTTTAATGACTTCAGAAAAAGTAGAAATTTCCTTTTCTAAATCTTCCACTTCTTTTAGGGGTATGGTTTTGGTTTCTTCTCGGCTCTCTTCTAGTTTTATTTTTTCAATATTTCTTTGATTGGCGTTTAACTCCCCCTCTATTTTACCGGCTTTTCTGTAAAGACTGTCTTTGGTTTCTCTTTCTTCTTTTATTTTGCTTTCTATTTCTATCAAATCTTCACTCTTCTCGTCTTTTTGGGAAGAAGCACTAAGCACTCTTTTGGCGTCTTCCATGGCTTTTCCAAGAACGACTAATTTTTTTAAGATAGGTCTTTTCTCTGTTGTTATCTCCTCTTTTTCTTTTTCCAAATAAATTTTTTCTCTTTTTAAATATTATCTATAAAATTTGGAAAGTTTTAATCTTAGAGCTTCTGCTTTTTCCACTTTTTCTACTTGTTTTTTGAGAAAGCGGATATGAGGGGCAATCTCTCTTCTTAAAGACTCCACTTGCTTGATGTTTTCTTCTGTTTTTAAAAGTTTTCTCTCACTTTCCTCTCTTTTGTATTGATATATTTTCAGTCCTAAGGCGTCTTCTATCATCTCTTTTCTCTCTTTGATACTAGAAGAGAGTATCCGATCGGCTTCTCCTTGATATATTATATGGTGTCCAGAAGCTCCGATATGGGCCTCTGAAAGGAGTTCTACTATATCTTTGAGTCTAACTAAGCTACCGTTTAAATGGTATTCATTACTCCCATCTCTACTCACCACTCTCTCTATAGTGACTTCGTCAAAATCTAAATTGAAGATGTTTTTAGAGTTGTCAAAAATAAGTTTTACTTTAGCTCTGTTTAATCGGGCTGTTTCAGTAGAGCCATTCCAGATAAGGTCTTCGCCGCGCTTGCCGCGCATAGATTTCATTGATTGTTCTCCAAGGACGAAGCGGAAGGCTTCGGCCACATTTGATTTACCACTTCCATTTGGGCCTACTATGGCTGTGACTTTTGATTTGAAATTAAGTTCTGTCTTTTTAGCAAAAGATTTAAAACCTGATATCTCTAACGATTTAAGCATAAAAATATTTTAGCATACAAAATTTTATTTTTGTGTATAATAGTCTGCATGCTTCCGAAAAAATATAGAAATATAAAACGAAATTTAATTGTCAAAAGGTCCATCGCTGGACTTGGTCTTTTTACTAAGGATGAAATTGAGCGTGGTGGTTTTGTTATTGAATATTTCGGACCGATATTAACAGAAAAAGAAGCTAATTTAAAAGGTGGTAAATATCTTTTTGAAACAAGTAAAAACCGTTTTGTTGACGGTACCAGTCGCAAAAATATTGCTCGCTATATAAACCACTCATGCCTTCCAAATTGCGAAATAGAAATTTTACGGGGACGGATTTATGTTTTTACTAAAAGAAAAATAAAAGCCGGTGAAGAGCTTTTTTATGATTATGATAAAGAGTATTTTGATGAACTCATCAAACCTCTCGGCTGTAAATGTCCAAAGTGTAAAACTAAGTAGTTTAGATTAGTTCTCTTACCCCCAACCCTTTTTTTTCAAGGCTTCGCGGGCGGCGTCTTGTTCAGCGTCTTGCTTAGACTCCCCTTCGCCTTCGGAGACTATCTGATTACCTAAAAAGACTCCGACAGTAAACTTTTTGTCATGATCAGGCCCTTCTTCTTTAGTTGTTTTATACGATGGTGTTACTCCTTCTACATCTTGAGCCTTCTCTTGAAATTTACTCTTGGCATCTACCCAAAGCTCTTCGTTCACTATTTTGTCTGTCTTAGGAGTGATGTATTTTAATATGAAGTCTCGTGCTTTTTCATATCCAGAGTCCATGTAAATAGCACCGATAATGGCTTCTAGTACGTTTGCTAATATATATTGACGGGCTCGTCCGACATCTTTAGCTTCACCCCGAGAGAGAAGTAGAAAGTCATTAGCATTTATTTCGGTGGCTACTTCGGCACAGGTTTGGGCATTGACCAGAGCACTACGGATAGAAGTCAAATCACCCTCGTTTTTTTCTGGGTATTTATTATAGAGATAGTCAGTGGTGGCAAGCTCCAAGACAGCATCTCCTAAAAACTCTAATCTCTCGTTGTGGCCACCTTTGAGGTTTTTGTTTTCATTCAAAAAAGAGCGATGAGTAAATGCCTGCTTTAGTATGTCTTGATTGTTGAACTTTATTCCTATAGTCTTTTCAAATTCACTAAAATCTTTTTCTTTCATCTTTTTTAATATCGTAATACGTAATCTCGTAAAAGCGTAATAAACTTTATTTATGCTGTTACGAGATTACGCATTTACGTTTTTATTTAACTAGTAAGTTTATTGCTTTGGTGACTATGGGTAAGATATCATCATAAAAGTTTAGATCTAGTATGTCTGCTAGCTTAAACCATTTGACGTCATCTAAGCCACCTTTGTCTTTTTTGTTTTCTAGAGTGAGCTCTTCGTAAGGAGCTTCAGCCAAAAAGTAGATGACATGCTTTTCTAGCTTTCCTCTTTCTGGATGGAATGTTCCGTAGGTATTGTCACCGAGCTTTTCTTTTACTTTTATTTTCAGGCCGAGCTCTTCTTTAGCTCCACGTATGATTCCTTCTTCTTCAGTTTCTTCTTTTTCTAAACCTCCTTTAGTTAAAGTCCAATGTCCAAAGACATCGTGGACTAGAGCGATATAAACCTCGTCTCTTTCGCGAGCATAGACCACTGCTCCGACCAGAGTCTCTTTAGTGGCCACTTTTTTAGGAGAGCCTTTATCATCTTTGCCAGGTTCGCCCATTTCCTTATAAACAGCTCCCAAAACACCATTGATGAACTTTCCACTCGTTTCCCCACCAAATTTTTTGGCAAGCTCGATTGCTTCGTTGATAGCTACTTTGGGAGGAACTTGTTCCCTATCTGCAAACAAAAGCTCGAAAAGGCCGATACGGAGGATGTTTCTATCCATCACACTTATTTTTTCGATAGGCCACTCTGGAGCAGCTTTGACAATGACATTATTAAGATCTTTTTGTTTATCCAAAACACCTTCGAGAAGGTTGTTCATGAATTTTTGATTTTGAGCATCTGGCGCAAATTCAGTAGCGTTTCTTTTGAGGACACCTTTAGGGTCTAGTTTTTGACCACTAAAATCCCACTCATAGAGAGTTTGGAGTACTATTGATCTTGCAAGGTGCCTATTTGCCATATTGTGTGGAAATTTCTAATTGACCTAATTATACTAATTTCTAAAAAATAACCAAGCTCCAAATCTTAATTTCTAGAATTTTGGTTTTTGGAATTTATTTAGGTTAATTAGAGTACTTAGAATAATTAGAAATTTACTTTCTTACTTGTTGCTATTTTCTTTTGCCTTAGCTTTAGCCTCTTTTTTGACTAGCTTTGCATGGACATCGATGATTTGTTTGCCTTTGTATTTACCACAAACCTTACAAACAGCATGTGGAGTCTTTGGACTACCACATTCCTTACACAAGTTTAAAGAAGCAGTCTCCAAAGCGTGTTGACTCCTTCTGTTTTTCGTATGGGCTCTGGTGTGTCTCATTCGAATAACCATATGAATATACTAGCTTATTTTAAGGATCTGGTCAAATTTAAATAACTCACTCCCTCACTACGTGTGTCCCCTCTCTTATTACGAGAGAGGGGAAAGAAAAAAACAAAATACAAAATTTAAAAAGCGAGACTTGCTCTGCAGCTTTTTCAAATTTTGTATTTTGTTTTTTTCTTGAGATAAGAAGGGTTTGGAGTTTTATTTTTGAAAAATTTTTCTACAAAAAGTCCCACGATGGATGGGGCAGAGACCATATTTTTTGATATTAGTGCGATGAAGGAGGGTACCATAACCTTTGTGAGCTTCGAAGTTGTACTTAGGATATTTTAAAGCAAATTCACACATCAAACGGTCTCGACTGACTTTAGCCACAATGGAGGCACAAGCAATAAAGACATCCTTTTCGTCTCCTTTTATAATTGATTCTTGATTTTTAAATTCCTCTGGAGCCTTTAACACTCCATCCAACTTAATGAAAGGAGTAAAAGGAGGGTTCCCCTTCTTCGCCAAAAAAGTGTGGTGTAATTTTTTGAGAGATTCTGCAACTCCAGTTTGGATTGCTTTTGAAATTCCCTGTTCGTCTATTACCTTATTCGAAGTATGAGAAACAGAAAAAGACACTCTACCCACATCTTTCAAAGCCGACGCTTTAGGTCGGCTCTCCGACTGTAAACGTCGGAGTTCAGAGAGTTTTTTATAAATCTCCTCTCTCTTTTTGGGACTTAATTTTTTAGAGTCTCTTAGTTTGTTTTCAAAAATATTTTTTAGAATCCAATCCCCTGTCTTTTTGTCAGCCATAAAAGATCCGACACTAACCGGCCCCGCGAGTGGTCCCTTCCCTACCTCGTCTATACCTACAATAAGTTTTTTTGTGGTGCTTATCATATCTATAAACTAACATAAAAAATTGTATAAAAAACGAAACCCCCTCCCAATGATCTGGAATATTATATAAGAATACAAAAGCAAATTAGGCAATATTCCAATCTGCTCCCCTTTCTATTATGATGGGTGTATGTCCAAAATCACTCACTTACATACCCATTCTCACTACTCCCTTCTTCAGGCATTGCCCAAGATACCCGACCTTATAAGGGCGGCTAAAAAGGAAGAAATGGGGTCCTTAGCCCTGACCGACAATGGCAATATGTATGGTGCTATTGAGTTTTACAAAGCTTGTCAAAAAGAAGGTATCAAAGCAATCATCGGGGTAGATGCCTACCTAGCTAGCCGCACTCGGCACGATAAGCAAGCCGGAGTTGATAAAGAAAGGTTTAGATTAGTTTTACTTTGTAAAAATGAAATAGGTTACAAAAACCTTTTGAAATTAGTAACAGCTTCTTATCTAGAAGGTTTTTATTATAAACCGAGGATTGATCTTGAACTTTTAGAAAAATATAGAGAAGGCTTGATTTGTATTTCTTCTTCTTGGAGTGGTGATATCTCTACCGCTCTGAGAAACAAAAATATAGAGTTGGCGACCACTCTCATCCAAAAATATAAAGAGATATTTAATAATAACGACGGAGGTGATTTTTATATTGAGATTACTAAACATCCAGAACTTACGGGACACAATGAGCATATGACAGAATTAGCCGCTTTTGCCAAAGAAAATGGCGTAGGAATAGTAGCGGCTCACGATATTTATTATATCAATCCAGAAGATAAAGAAGCTAAAGATACTCTGATGGCGGTCCAGCAAGGTGCTCCTCAAGGTGATAGAGGATCTTGGGACAATGAAGATGAAGATTTCTCGTTCCTTTCTGATAAGGAGATGAAAGAAAGGTTTAAAGATATGCCAGAGGCTATCTTTAATAACCACAAAATTGCCGCTCTTTGCAATCTGGAGCTTGAGCTTGGTAAATGGTCTTTCCCAGATATAAAGGTGGCTTCTGGTAAAAATTATGATGATGAGTTGCGAGACATGGCTTATAAAGGTCTCAAAAAAAGGGGTCTACCAGAAACCAAAGAAGTAATAGATAGATTAGAGTATGAACTCGGGGTTATAAAAACCAAAGGCTACTCCCCTTATTTTTTAGTAGTTGCTGATCTTTTAAATTTTGCTCATGATAATGGGATTTTGACTAATATTAGAGGCTCGGTCTCGGGCTCTCTAGTTACTTATGCTTCTTATATTACTAACATCGACCCATTGGAGTTTGAAATTCCTTTTGAACGTTTCTTAAACCCAGACAGACCTTCGGCGCCGGATATCGATATGGACTTTGCCGACAGTAGACGTGATGAAATGGTGGAATACACCAAACGGAAATATGGTGAAGATAAGGTGGCTCAGATAGGGACCTTCGGTACCATGGCGGCTCGCGGTAGTGTCCGGGACACAGCTCGGGCTCTTGGTTTTGCTTACACTGTTGGAGACACGATAGCTAAATTAATCCCTATGGGACAGCAAGGTTTCCCTATGACTATCAATAGGGCTTTAGATAAAGTGCCCGAGCTCTTGGAACTTTATAAAAAGGACGCAGATTCCAAAAAAGTGATTGACATGGCTAAAAAGATTGAAGGTTGTGCTAGGCATATTGGAGTGCATGCCGCCGGGGTGGTTATTGGCCCATCTCGGTTGACTGACTTTACTGCTCTCCAGTATGATCCCAAAGGTGAAGGTAAGATTATCACTCAATATGATATGTATAGTGTTGATGAAGAAGGAGCCGGCCTTTTGAAGTTTGATTTCTTAGGATTAAAAAACCTTTCTATTATTGCGGCCACTGTAACCCTAGCCAAAAAAACTAAAGATATAAATATAGATTTGGACAAGATGCCAATGGATGATAAAAAAACTTTTGATATGCTAGCCCGTGGCGAGACTGAAGACTTGTTCCAGCTAAACGGTGATGGGATGACCAAAGTATTGATCGATTTAAAACCGACCACTATCCATGATATCAACGCCATGGTGGCTCTTTACCGTCCTGGACCGATGCAATTTATCCCGGACTTTTTAGAGCGTAAACATAACTCAAAAAAGATCACTTATGCCGACCCGGCCCTAGAGCCGATCTTGAAAAAAACTTACGGGATTTTGGTTTATCAGGATGACTTGCTGATGATAGCTCACAAACTAGCTGGATACACTTGGGGCGAGGTAGATAAGTTTCGTAAAGCAGTTGGTAAGAAGATTCCTGAGATTATGGCTAAGCAGAAAGAAAAGTTTATTGCTGGCTGTATAGAGCATTCAAAATGGAGTGAAAAGAAAGCCAGAGAAGTTTGGGCTTGGATTGAACCTTTTGCATCATATGGTTTTAACAAGGCTCACTCAGTTTCTTATGGGCGAGTGGCTTATCAGACCGCTTATCTCAAAGCCAATTTCCCAGGAGAATATATGACTTCAGTCCTTTCGGCCGAATCTGGAGATACCGAAAAAGTGTCCAGCACTGTAGCTGAATGTAAACATATGGGTATCGAGATTTTACCACCTGATATTAATGAAAGTTTTTCTGACTTTACTCTTATCAAAAAAGATCTTTCAAAACTAAAATCGAAAACCGAAAAGGAAACCATCAGGTTTGGGCTAACCACCATTAAAAACTTCGGTGGAAGTATTGCTGGCCTGATCACTAAAGAAAGAAAAGAAAATGGCAGGTTCAAATCATTGGAAGACTTTTTGGTCCGTATCCAAGACAGGAGCATGAACAGGAAGTCTTTAGAGGCTCTAATAAAAAGCGGGGCTATGGATGCTTTTGGTGAGCGAAGTAGTTTGCTTTCAAACATGTAGATTCTTTTAGAATACAACAAAGAAATAGCTACTAACAAAGATCAAGATTCCCTATTTACATTGCTTTCTTCTTCAGAAGAGTATTCTCCTATCCACCTAGCACCGTCAGAGCCGGTGACTTTGAGAGAAAAGCTTTCTTGGGAAAAGGAGCTTTTAGGGCTTTATATTTCAGGTCATCCACTAGAAGACTTTAAAGAAAAACTAGAAAATCAAAAAAATAATATAAAAAACATAAAAGAAAAAGGTAAAAAGGATGAGATAGTGGTCATCGGTGGTATGATTGAAAATGCTAGAGAGATTTTGACCAAGAATGGTGACAAGATGCTCTTCGTCAAGTTTGTGGACTTGAATGATGAGATTGAGGTAGTGGTCTTCCCTAAAGTTTTGAGAGAATTTGCTGATATTTTGGTAGATGACGAATGTGTGGTCATCAAAGCCCGAGTCTCTACTCGCAATGGTGAAAAGAGTTTAATTGCCGAAAAGGCCAAGAAGTTGTAAATTTATAAATTGTTGAATAATATTAAATTATTCACAAATCTACGATCGTGAGTTTTTGAATATTATTTTAAGTTAAAAATATTCTTCAACCATTTGTCATTCTCAATAGAATCAACAGTCATATAAATCATTTCTCCATGGATACCCAGGTATTTATTTAATAATTCAATAATATCTTGGCATGGATAAGGGTATATCCAAACACTTTTTTGAAGACAAATAAACCCAAATCCTTTAATTGTTCTCCTTAAATCATCCCTCACCTTTCTAGTGGCTTCTGGTATATCAAAAATTACTACCCGATATTTTCTGTCCCATTTTTTTGGTTTATTTTTGGCTAATCCTCCAAGTTCAAGTTTTAATAACATACGTTGACCTTTATTGGTAACTCTTAAATATTGATAATCTTTATCTTCTTTAATCTCAATTAAACCTCTTTTAAGAAGTCTTTTCAGATTATGATTAATTTCAAAAACCTTGAGTTTCGATCTCTTCATGATGGGAGTGTATTTAAGTAACTGGATGGCATTTCCCATAGTAGCAGCCACAAATACAAACCCTAAGGTTCCAATAATAAGTAATAAATCTTTACTAGCAGATAAAACTTTTTCTTTAGTTTTTTCTCTCATTACTCCATTATATAAAAATATTCATAAATTTACGATCGTGTAAAAATGAATAACAATTTTTAATAAAAATTATTATTAAAAAAAATGGAACGAAAAAATGGGACGAAATTTAGCGACCACGAAAAAGTGGATAAAATGGAAAAATAAAAAATTTAAAAAAAAGCCCTACACATTGGCGTGCAAGCGCTTTTTAGTGCAAGGTTTGGTGATTACTATCTACCCTTGTTGAATGGTGCGAAAAAAAAGTAGTCAATTCCTATAGCAGCGACCATCATTCCAACGTAGTTGATTAACTGTATTTGGTCTGGCTTAACAGAAAATATGGATTCATCAATCATTAAAAGCATTCCTACAACAAACATGATTCGTGTAATCATAACAGACTCCTCTCTATGTCTAGAGTAATAAATATAATATATTTTGTCAAGTGTGTTTAATTTTTTAAAAACTGTTATCATTTATATATGTCAAAAATAAATAATATTGAACTGGTCAGACACTCCCTGTCACACCTCATGAGTATGGCAGTGCAGGAGTTGTATCCGAAGGTAGGCTTGGGTGTCGGGCCGGCAATTGAGAATGGCTTTTATCAAGATTATGATTTGTCTGAAGTTATTATTACTCCCGAAATTTTACCGAAACTAGAAAAGAGAATTAGAGAATTAATTAAGGAGGACATTAAGTTTGAACAACATAATATGGACTTTGATGAGGCTTATAAGCTCTATGAACACGACCCTTATAAAACATGGTTTATAGATGATTTGAAAGAAAGAGGAGAAAAGAAGGTCAGCTTTTATAAATCAGATTGGTTTGAAAATCTTTGCGCTGGCCCACATGTTAAATCCACGAAGGAGATAAACCCCGAAGGCTTTAAGTTGACTAGTATCGCTGGCGCATATTGGCGTGGGGATGAAAAAAATAAGATGCTCACTCGTATTTATGGTATAGCTTTTGATAGTAAGGAAGAGCTTAAAGAATACCTAGCTCAAAAAGAAGAAGCTCAAAAAAGAGACCACAGGAAATTAGGTAAAGAGCTTGGCTTGTTTTCCTTTTCAGAAATGGTTGGGGCGGGCTTGCCTCTGTGGTCACCTAAAGGAACAGTTTTAAGAAACCAACTTCAAAACAGATTGCTTGAAGTTAGCAAAAAGTATGGAATGTTGCCCGTGACTATTCCCCATATAGCCAAGAGGAAACTTTACGAAACTTCTGGCCATGCTGATAAATTTGGAGACGAGCTTTTCAAAGTCATAGGTCATTATGATGAATTTGTGATGAAGCCGGTTAATTGCCCGCATCATACTCAGATTTATGCTTCACAACCAAGGAGTTATCGCGACCTCCCTCTTAGATATATGGAATCAACTATGCAATATCGTGATGAAAAACCAGGAGAGATTGGTGGATTGACTAGAGTTCGTTCTATAACAGTTGATGATGGTCACATCTTTTGTACCCCAGACCAAATAAAAGAAGAATCTAAAAATATTGCAAAAATTATTGAAGAATTTTATACCAGTCTGGGTTTGTTCGGGAGTCATTGGGTATCTCTTTCTGTTCGTGATCCTAATAATCCAGATGCCTACATAGGTGAACCTGCAGACTGGGAAAAAGCTGAGAAGATGTTGGAAGAAGTATCTGATGATCTAAAACTAGACGCAAAAAGAGTAGAGGGAGAAGCTGCAATTTATGGGCCTAAGCTCGATTATGTATTCAAAGATTCTTTGGGTAGAGAATGGCAATTGGCGACTATCCAGTTAGATTTTGCTATGCCAAAGAGATTCGGACTAGAATATACGAATGAAAAAGGGGAAAAGGCCACACCTGTTATGATTCACAGAGCAATCCTCGGTTCTTACGAAAGATTTTTAGCAATTCTTATTGAACATTTTGCCGGAGCTTTTCCTCTGTGGCTCTCCCCTGTCCAAGTTAAAATTTTACCTATAAGTGAAAAGCATAATAAATACGCTGAAGAAGTATTAGAAGCATTGCAGGGAAAAGGTATCCGAGCAGAGATAGACGAATCAAACGAAGGTTTGGGTAAAAAAATACGCAATGCCAAAATACAAAAAACTCCTTATATGCTTGTGATTGGCGATAAGGAAGTCGAATCAAAAGAAGTGACCTTAGAATCTCGCACTGAAAAAGTTGGTTCTTTCTCTATCAAAAAACTTATTGAACTACTCCAAAAAGAAATTGAATAGAAAAATTAAATATCAAGAGTAGCTAGTTTGGCGTTGGACTGGATAAACGATTTTCGAGAAGGGACATCAGAGCCCATGAGTATATCAAATATGTTGTCTGCTTCTTCTGCATCCTCCACTTTTATTTGTTTTAGAATCCGACGAGCAGGGTCCATAGTGGTCTCCCAGAGCTCTTCGGCGTTCATTTCCCCAAGACCTTTATACCTTTGGACTGTTACTTTTTTACCTTTAGTAGTTTTATTTTTTCCTTCAGTCTCTTCTTTTTCGTCATCTATGTTACCTGCACCACCTACAGGGGATTCATCTATCTCTTTGACATCAGCACGTTTACCTATTATCTTTTTTTTTTCGTCGTCGCTATAAGCATAGAAAATTTCTTTACCTTTTTTGATTTTATAAAGTGGAGGCTGGGCGATATAGATAAAACCGCCATCGATGAGAGGTCTGAAGTATCTGTAAAGTAAGGTCAGGATAAGGGTGCTAATGTGAGCTCCATCGACATCGGCATCTGTCGCGATAATCACTTTGTGATATCGAAGTTTCTCGATATTGAAGGTGTCCCCAATAGCGGTACCTAGAGCTACCACCAAGTTTTTGATTTGCTCTGAAGCGAGCATACGATCGAGGCGAGCTTTTTCAATATTCAAAATTTTACCGCGGAGAGGTAATATGGCTTGAATCTTTCTGTTTCTACCTGTTTTAGCGGTACCACCAGCTGAATCTCCCTCCACAATGAATAGTTCGGATTCTTCTGCTGATCGGCTTTGGCAGTCAGCTAATTTACCCGGCAAGGTCATGCCTTCCAGAGCTCCCTTTCTCAAAATAGAATCTTTAGCTGCTTTAGCTGCTTTACGGGCGCGTAGGGCCAATACAACCTTACCTATAATAGCTTTGGCATCATCGGGATTTTCTTCTAGGAAAGCATCAAAAGCTTCTCCAAAGACGGATTCTACCATCCCTCGTGCCTCAACACTCCCTAATTTAGCTTTAGTTTGACCTTCAAATTGGACTTCTTTTAGTTTTACGGACACAACCGCTGTTAATCCCTCTAAAACATCATCTCCGGTAAATGCATCTTCCCCATTTTTAGTTATTTTATTTTTCTTGGCGTAGCTGTTTAAAGTCCTAGTCAGAGCTGTCTTGAAACCAGTGATGTGAGTCCCTCCTTCACTTTGATAAATGTTGTTGGCAAAAGGCATTATCCTAGAGGCAATGTCGTTAACATACTGAAGAGCCACTTCCACCGACTCGCCATTTTTTTCATCTGTTAGTTTCTCGACATAAAAAACATTTTTGTGGATTGGTTTTTGATTATGATTATAAAATCTGATCAAAGACATAAGCCCTCCATCAAATTTGAAAGTCATTGAAGGAGCTTCTATCCCTAGGTCTTTTAGGTAGACAACTTCTGTATCTTTGATTTTGGTTTTGACTTCTCTTAAATCTAGGACAGATATTTTGAGGCCTTTGACCAAATAAGCTTGTTGTCGCATATGGTGAACCACCTTATTGAAGTCAAAGTCTATTTCTTTAAATATTTCTATATCTGGTTTAAAGGTGATGATAGTCGCATTGCTTTTAGAAGTGCCTATCTTTTTAACAGATGCTTTCTTTTTACCCTTTGAGTATTCTTGGACGTAGATACCGCCGTCTTTGTGAACTTCAACACGCATAAAAACAGAGAGGGCGTTTACAACAGATGCTCCTACACCATGAAGTCCACCAGAGACTTTGTAGCTACCTCCACCAAACTTACCTCCGGCGTGAAGAGTGGTCATGATGGTCTCAAGAGCAGAGACTTTGGTTTGTTTATGTTTATCAATTGGGATACCGCGACCGTTGTCAACTACTCGGATATGGTTGTCTGGAAGGAAAGAGATTTCAATATTATCGGCAAAACCACCCATCGCTTCATCGCGAGAGTTATCAAATATTTCGGTCACCAGATGGTGCAATCCATCAGGACCGGTGGTTCCTATATACATTCCTGGCCTTCTCCGTACTGGCTCTAGACCTTCTAAAACTGTAATAGATTCCGCACTATAACTGCCTTTTTTCTTTGGTTTACTTTCTGCCATATATGATATTTACCCTTTTATTATAGCAAATTTCTACCTTACTTGCCACCCTTTTTGGGAGTTTATAACGGTTGTCATTTGTTCCATTATAAGGTTTATTTCGGAGTCGGTTAGGGTCTTTTCTTGGGATTGGAAAACTAGGCTAAAGGCATAGGAAACCTTGTCGCCTTTTTCAAATTTGTCGAAGAGTCTGTCTCTAACTAAAAGCTCTCCCGCCTCTTTTTTTATGGTTTTTAGGACCTCTTTTTCTTTGGTGCCTTTAGGAGTCCAGACCGCTATGTCTCGGAGGACAAAAGGATAAGATGATATTGGTTTAAACCTGGCATCTTTGCTTCCGGTTAAGTCAGATGGGTCTACTTTTTCAATGTTTATCTTTTTCAATGTTTCCTCTAAAGAATATTCTTCTATTTTTACTTCTTTTTTATTTTTGCTTCCCCAAGTCACATCTATTTGTTCTTTGTCTTTAAAAAAAACTGTCCCGATTTCAAAAATCTTTATTTCGTCGAGTCCTAAAAATGGCGCATTTTTAAAATTAAATTCAAGCGACTTTTCTAACCCGTCTTTTAAGTTGCTCCTTAGGAAAGATTTATTACTGGCTATGGGGTTGGTTACTTTTACTTCACCTTTTTCTACAAAAGCGTAGTTATATACTTCCGAATACCCTAAATCAGCCAATTTTAGGCGTATTTTTTGGATTGTTATAAAATTGTTGTTGATTTGGGGTTTAACTATCATATCTGGTAAGTTGGATTTTATTTTTTCATAGCCGTAGATTCTACCAACCTCTTCTATCAAGTCTTCTTTTACTTTTAAGTCTAGTCTTTCATAAGGTATCGTCACCACGATTTTTTCTTTGTCCTCTCCTTCCCATATCCAGCCTGTTCTATCAAGTATTTCTTCTATCTCTTTATTTTTTAAATTGACGCCAAGTTTTTTGTTTAGTTCCGATAAGGAGGTTTCTATTTTTAAAGAAGTTGCTTTTGTCGGATAAAAATTTTCTGTCTTATAAATTACCAAGGACTGTCTTTGGCAGTTTTCGTAAATCAAACTAGTGGCGTATTCCATAGCCACCTCTGCTATTTCTGGAGAAATTTCATTTTCAAATCTCTTTGATGAATTGTTTTTAATATCGAGTTTCTGAGAAGTCTTCCTGACGGTAGTCCGATTGAAATTAGCTGACTCTAGTATGATATTTCTAGTACTTTCTATTACCTCAGCTCTTTTACCGCCTTTGATACCGGCTATAGCTAGAGGCCCTTCATCATCTGCGATAAGTAGCATGTTTTCATCAAGGATAGCCACCTTGCCGTCTAAAAGCTCTATTTTTTCGCCCTCTTTAGCTAATCTGACGTGAATATCTCCTTTTACTTTGTCACTATCAAAAGCATGCATTGGCTGCCCTTGGTCTAGCATTATGTAGTTTGTGATATCAACTACATTGTTTATTGATCTCTCTCCTAAGACTTCTAGCTTTTCTCGTAACCAATCCGGAGAACTTTTGATTTCTATGTTTTCTATTTTCCGCCCAATATATCTAAGGCATAATTTAGGGTCGTCTACTTTTATATTAAGTTTAGAATCTTTCTCTGTTTTGTAGTTTGGGTCGATTTCCCTATCGATAAAATTTTTATTTAAAACAATGGCCACCTCTTTGGCGATACCTTTGTGAGAAAGGCAATCATGGGCTCTGTTTGGGAGTATATCTACGTCAATAGTTTCGTCCCCACCTTTTGTCTCGAAGTCTTCAACTTCAAAAGCTTTCATAGTTAATACGTCAGCGATTTCCTTTGCTCTCGGTAATTTTTCTTTGAAGTATTCTTGAATCCAGTTTTTAGAAATAAGCATTTTAGAATTGATTAGTTAGTCGTAAGTCTCCACTGTGGATTAAACGCATATCAGAGATATCATATTTGACCATGGTCAACCTGTCTATGCCAAATCCAAAGGCAAAACCACTATATTTGGTCGAATCTATACCAGAATTGTCCAACACGAACGGGTGGACCAGACCCGAGCCCCCCATTTCAATCCAACCAGTATTTTTGCAAACACCGCACCCTTTGCCGTTGCATTTGAAGCAAGAGATGTCAGTTTCAAACCCAGGTTCGACGAAAGGGAAATAGCTTGGCCTAAATCGTGTGGTAGTTTGTTTGCCAAATAATTTCTTAAAAAATTCTTCGAGTACCCCTTTGAGATGTCCGACATTGATTCCTTCATCTATTACTAAAGCTTCTACTTGATAAAATTCAGCCTCGAGGGTGGCGTCGGTCGCTTCGTGACGAAAACACTTCCCGGGAGCCACTATCTTGATTGGTGGCTTGTGTTTTTCCATATATCTCACCTGGACTGGGGAGGTATGGGTTCGGAGAAGTTTTTTGTTTTTTGGGTCGCTAGTGATCCAAAATGTATCCCACATATCTCTTGCAGGGTGGTCTTTGGGTATATTTAAAGCATCAAAGTTATAATATTCGGTTTCTACCTCTGGGCCTTCTGCTATTTCAAACCCCATTTCAGTAAAAATATTACCTATATCGGCGATTGTCAGAGATAAAGGGTGAATATGCCCCCTTTTTTTATCCATATTTTCCATATAGCTATTATATATAATAATGTGTTATTATCCAAGTATATGCATTTTGTGTCTGAGTCTATTACATATGTGTTTCTTTTTGTTGCTTTATACCTAGAAGTGTTTTTTTTGATCACTTATTTTGAGTTCAGAGAAAAAGAAAATAAAACATCAACATTGGTAGTACCCAAAAAATGGCCCAGTGTTTCTGTTATTGTGCCTGCTTGGAATGAAGAAAATACTATCCTCAAAACTATTTTTTCAATTTTAAAACTTAATTATCCTAAAAATAAACTTTCTGTGGTGGTGGTAGATGATGGCAGTACCGACAATACTTGGAAGGTGGTCCAGAGGTTTGCCAAAAATAAACAAGTAAAATTGTTGAGAAAAGAAAATGGTGGTAAATATACCGCTTTGAATTATGCTTTAAAGTCCATAGATACCGAATTGGTTGGTTGTCTTGATGCCGACTCGTTTGTTCACCCAGAAGCTTTGAAGAGGATTGTATCTAAGTTTGAAGATAAAGAGGTGATGGCAGTTACCCCTTCTATTAAAGTGCACGAGCCAAAAGGCTTTTTGGCCCTTATTCAAAAGACTGAATATATATTTGGGATATTTCTTAGGAAGGTTCTCTACGCTTTAAATTCTATTTATATTACTCCCGGCCCTCTTTCTATCTTTCGAGTTTCAGTTTTTAAAGAGTTGGGTGGTTATAGACATGCTTATAACACCGAAGACATAGAAATAGCAATGAGAATGCAGAAAAATAATATGAAGATTAGTAATGTCCATAATGCTTTTATTTACACAGTCACTCCACCGGGATTTAGAGCCCTTATCAGACAACGTTTGCGTTGGGTATATGGTTTCCTTAAAAATGCTATTGATTATCGAAGTATGTTTTTCAAACCTCAACATGGTAATTTGGGACTAATTATATTGCCAGCTGCCGGTTTTTCTATTTTCTCTACTTTGTATTTCTTCGGGCTTAGAGTTTGGGGCGGAATTGAGATGTTTATTCTTAAGATAAAAGAGATTTCCACAGTCGGTCTCCATTTTGGTAATTTTAATTTTGATTTGTTTTATCTCAATACAGGAACCATGGTTTTCATTTCTATCGTCGCCATATTAGGGGTTTTCCTTATTATCATGATTTCGAGGCATTTGGCTGAAGAAAAGAGCAAGTTTGGTTTTGATAGTGTCCTCTATCTCATATTTTATAGCCTCATTGCTCCTATTTGGATGACTATAGCCCTCTACAACCTAGCTCTATCCAAGAACACCAAATGGAGATAATTACACCACACTTCATTATGATACAAAGATGACCATTGTACTTTATCTATTTGTGGTATAATTTAGTTAACAAATTTGACGATCGTCAGAAATGTTAAGTAGTTAAAAAAAGAAAAGCTCGACCACCATAGTCGAGCTGTATATATAGTTAGGTAAAATCAAGCTTGATTTTTTTTTACAAAATCTATAGACTACGAGAATGGATCCCGTTAGAAGTCACGGAAATTAAAAACGAGATTCTTTATAAATAATTTAACTAAGTAGGAAATTATACTATCAAGTAATGTAATTTCCTACTTCTAACGGGATGGACTGGAAGAAGTATGCATATACCTTTTTGATTACGGCTATTATTTTTGTGACAGCTATTTATGTTAGTAGCTATTTTAGTCAAAGGAAGATAAACGAAATCAAGGACATCGAGAGTAGTATCTCTGTGGATATCTTGGCCTCAGAGACTCAGTTTTCTCTCCTCTCTGAACTTTCTTGCAAACAAATAAGCAGTGGCTTTTTGTCAAAAGAGTTGGCTACTTTGGGTGATAAGCTCTCTTATACAGAAGAAAATCGGGGTTCCGACGATGAAGAGGTTATAAATCTGAAGAAGTACTATTCCCTACTACAAATTAAAGACTTTATTTTGATGCAGAAAATTCAAGAAAGGTGCGGTACTCTGGCGACAGAAAATAGGCCTTCTATTATGTACTTCTATTCAAACATAAAGAATGATTGTCAGGATTGTCAAAAAGAGGGCTTTGTTCTAACTAGACTAAGACAAGAATATCCAGAGCTCAGAGTTTATGCTTTTGACTATAACCTAGATCTTTCTGCTCTCCAGACCTTGATTAGTATTTATAGTATAAAAGATGAACAACCAACCCTTCTCATAAATGATAAGGTTCATTATGGTTTCAAATCTATAGATGATATAAAAGAGATTTTACCCGTTCTTAAAGAAATAGATAAACAAAAAGCTGAAGAAAAGACCCTCAAAGCCAAAGAAGCTACTACTACGGAGGAATAATTGGAGCCAGAGAGAGGATTTGAACCCCCGACCTTCGCTTTACAAAAGCGTTGCTCTACCAACTGAGCTACTCTGGCGATGTTTTACTTTCTAATTAACCTAAAAAATGTCTAATACTCAATTTCTAATTAGGTCAATTAGGGTAATTAGAAATTAGGTTAATTTTTTCATTCTATCTTTCCTTTCTTCTCCCCGCTTTTCTGTTCCATTATTTTCTTAAGGTAAAACGAGACGGAACCCTTGTTAGTGATGTTTTTGTGTCCCATAAGGGTATTTTGTTTTACCTTATACTCATCTGCTATCTTTTGTTCTATTCGTTCTAACAGATTCTTACAAACTTCTTTTACCTGGACAAGTATAATATATCGAGCACTTTGCACAAGTTGTATGGCCATAAATTTCATACTACCCACAAACCTATCCGAATGTGAATCAAACTTGCGGAAAAGAGCTAGCAAAAAATTTCTTTTACCACGATGCAACTCAATGGCTTTTATGATTACCATGGCGGTTGCGATAAAAAACGACGAACCAAATACCACTATTGTAGTCATGTTTTTTTAGTTAATAGAAAATCTCACGAACCTACCGATCTCTATCCTCTCACCAAACTTTTGAGTAGCTTCCTCAACCAAGTTTTGGATAGTGGCCTCAGGATTTTTTATAAACGCCTGTTCTAGCAAAACCTTCTCTCCAAAGTAGGCAGCAAGTTTGCCTTCCATTATTTTATCACGAATTTCTTTTGGTTTCTTTTTGTCCATGTCTTTTTCGAAGAGTTCTTTTGCTTTGGCCTTATCTTCTTCTTTGACTTCTTCCATACTCAGATATTGAGGAGCTTGAGCGGTAATGTGCATAGCGATATCTCTAGCTAAAGCTTTGAAGTCTTCGTTATGAGCTACGAAGTCAGTTTCGCACAAAAGCTCTACCATTGCCCCCACAGAGCTGTTGGAGTGTATATATGAAGCCACAACACCGGACCCTAATGTTCTTGAGGATTTTTTATCTGCTGATTGTTTACTAATTTTACGTAGGATTATGGTCGCTTTTTCTATATCTCCCCCAGCCTCTTCTAGGGCCTTTTTACATTGCATGACAGAGACACCAGTAACATCACGTAACTCTTTTATTTGCTCAGTTGTTATTGTCATGAATTTTGAATGAATGATTATAATTTTCCCTTGATCTTCCCTCCCCTGAACAAGGAGAGGGCCACACGAAGTGAGGGGTGGGGTTATTTTTCATAAGCTTCTGCAATCTTGCTTACAAAAAATCGGATACTGGCAATGTTTGAATCATTGGCAGTGATTGGATAATCAATATTTGATATGTCGTTGTCAGAACCACACAAGGCGATGACGGGGATACCCAAAGTCATTGCTTCTCTCAAAGCTGTTTCTTCAAACCTGGGGTCAACAATAAACAAAGCCTTGGGCAAGGCAGTCATATCTTTGATACCTCCAAACATTCTTTCAAGTTTTTCTATCTTTCTATCTATGAGAAGTCTTTCTTTCTTAGTATATTTTGAAAGTTCTCCTTTGACTTTCTGAGCTGAAAGATCAAGCATCATCTCTACCCTTTTTCTGACTTCTTTAAAGTTTGTGAGGGTACCTCCAATCCAACGGCTAGCTACGTAAGGAGTTTCTACTTTTTCAGCCGCTTCTTTCACTATTTTTTGAGCCTCATTTTTACCCCCTACAAACAGAATAGTGGCTTTTTTTTCAACCAAAGAAGCAACGAACTCGAGGGCTCTGTCTAAGGACTCTTGGGTTTTTTCTAAATCAAAAATATCGATTCTGTTTTTAGAACCAAATATAGAGGGAGCAGTCGTAGGATGCCTCCTAGATTTACTAAACCCAAAATGAGCCCCTGCTTTGAAAAGCTCGTCCATCTTCGGATCTGTTTTTGTTGTTTCTGTCATCCTAGTTAAAAATTTTAAATTTTATTACCTACTATAAGCTTATCCCGCCGTGAATTTCTAAGGGGACAAGTACAGTTAAGAATCTTATCAAAGTTTCTTAAAAGCGTCAATTATATTATCAATTTGGCCTTTCATAATGTTTTCCACACCATGCCAGCTTTTATTTATCCTGTGGTCGGTTATACGGTCTTGGAGGACGTTATAGGTCCTTATTTTCTCTGATCTATCTACTACCCCTACTTGTTCCTTACGATGAGCCGAATATTTGGCATCTTCTTCTGCTCTTTGAATGGCTTCTAATTTGGCTGAAAGTATCATTAGAGCATTTTCTTTATTAGCATTTTGACTTCTTTCAGCGGTAGAGCGGACTACCATACCAGAAGGTTTGTGAGTCAAACGGACTGCTGTCTCTACCTTGTTTACATTTTGACCACCTTTACCACCAGATCTTGAAAACTCTACTTCTAAATCAGCCGGATTGATTTCAAAGGCAGCTCTTTTACGTATAGGAAGTATAGCAACAGAAGCAGTAGAAGTATGCACTCGACCCATTTTTTCGGTTTTAGGTACTCTTTGAACTCTGTGGATGCCAGTCTCGTATCTCAAATCTTTGTAAACATCTTTTCCTTTTATTTCAAAAGAAGCTTCTTTATATCCGCCAAGAGGTGATTCGGCTATATTTAACTTTTTAACACCCCAATTACGAGTATCAGCATATCTTTGGTACATATTAGCTAGTTCTTCAGCAAAAAGAGCAGCTTCTTCCCCACCAACACCAGCTCTGACCTCTAAAACTATTTCTTTAGGGAATTCCTCTTCTTCTTTTAGAGCTTTTGCTTCGTCTTCTAAGATTTGATCCATCTGAGCTAGGAGCTCTTTTTTTTGAACCTCTACATTTTCTAAATCTTTTTTGGCCAGTTCTTCCATCCCCTCCTCTTTTTGAAGGGCCAAAATATCAACCTCTTCTTTAAGAAGTCTTTCTAGATTTTCTGCCAAATACTGAGTTTTGACATTTTTTTTGTATTTTGAAATATCCATATGAATATAGTTAAAGTAACCTCGTCGTGGTCATAAGTTTTGAAAAGTCTCGCGGAAGCTGACTGAGCTGAGCGTGAGCAAATTTTTAGCAAAAAATTATGCGTGCTTTTCAAAACTTATGACGAGTAAGAGGTTACTTTTTTGTTTTAGTCTTTTTATTAGCCGCTGCTCTACGAGCCTTAAATTTCTCTACTCTACCAGCAGAATCAATAACCTTTTCATTACCAGTAAAAAAAGGATGGCATTTGCTACAAATTTCTACTTTTATTTCTTTTTGGGTTGAACCAACAGTAAATTTATTACCGCAATTGCAGCTTACTTTTGCATCTGTATAATATTCTGGATGTGTTTCTTTTTTCATGCTTATCAATATAACATATTTAAAAAAATATACAAACTCTTCAATAAAATTTCAGGGTAAATGAAAAAGGCCCCACATTTTCCTCTGTACTCCGTCAGTCAATGACGACGGCGAGTACTGGTGGGACCTTGTTTCCGTTTTTTTTGGATGAGATTCCTGCCTTTTAAAGGGTGGCTTTTCTCAGAGCCTAGGTTCCCTGGGGGAACCTTTGAAAGAACTACGATGGGTTGAAGACTACTGTCAGGGGAGTACAGGTTGCTTTTTCGCCGCTGGACCTGCCTTTATCCTGAGTTCGTCGCCACTTAGACACAGTTTCCTGTTGTCATAGTCTTAAACAAAAAATTTAAAACTTGACTGCCTAAGTGGCTACATACAATCCCCTAGCATCATCAATCGGTGCCAGAGGAATCCTGATTGGCGGTTTTTTACCATAATTCCTCCTGGTTGACTGGATGGCTCTGCGGGCCATCCTCCGCGTTTGCCCTCACGTATATTCGAGGTTTGCCTGCCTGTCGGGTCAGGCGGGACAAGTGGCTAGCAAGGGTCCATTTCCCTTTGCCTCCTGTGCGTGAAGCCAGAGCCTGGGTGTTTCTGGACAAATATTAAAGATAACTGGCTCTGGTCTCATCTGAATACAGTATATCACCTTCTCAAAATTTGTCAAGCATTAAATAAATTTAAACTAAATTTAAACTGTGGATATCCTAAAAATGGCTTAATAGAGCCGTTTAAATACTATAGATTTTTATATTAGATATTTTTTATCCCCTCCCCTTGATAAAGGGAGGGCTACACGAAGTGAGGGGTGAGGTTAAAACCCTTCCAGTGGATCAATCATCGTTAGTTGGATATTCTCTGCTTTTGCTAGTACTTGAGTACCATAAAAGGCATTAGAAGGTCTCCTATTATCACAAGAACGTCCTGAATAATATTTACAAGCAGCATTTTTTTCGGCCGTGTATCCTCCATTATCAGCACCCAAGTCAGCCATATAAGTGGCGGTAGCCAAGATCGCGTGCTCTGGGTTCCAAGGATTTACGTTGTTTGGTTTGAGTCCTAGACTGCTACCAAGTCTATTTTTAAATAGTTCCCAAGTAGAGGGAATAAATTGAGAAGGACCCATACCTCCACCAAATCCACGACCAGAATAATATTTTTTACCTGGAGGGCAAGAGACTGGTGTCATTTTCCAATCTTTACCAAGTCTATCTGTTATATTTTTGAAAGGCACAGTGTCTCTTGGAGCTTTCATCACTTTTTCAAAAAATGTTCCGGTATTTTTGCCGGCTCCATCACCTGTTTCTATGTTATTGACTAGACAAGAGCCTTGATTTTTACCAAGGTCTGATTCTTGAGTGAGGATAGCCAAGATAAGGGCTGGACGCACCCCAGTTTTTTGTGATGCCATGGTCGCAAACTTCAAAGCGTCACCAAAAGCAATCCCTTCTGTATCACGAAGAGCAAAGAGAGCAGCTCTGATTTGGGCAGCCTTTTTCTCTTTTTCGGCGATCACTTGTTCGTAAGTTTTTTCTTGGTTTTTGTTTATGTTAATTAACCTTTGTTTTTCGGCTTTATCTCTCTCTACTACTTTTTTATCTGACTCAATCCTGGCTTTAGTATCAGCTTCAGCTGTTCTCTTTTTATCAAGAGCGTCTCTCTCCTCGTCAGTTTGAGCTTGCAAATCCCTTATCTCGTTAAATTGGGTCTCTAGAGACACTTTTATAGAATTATAAGAATCAACATCTTCAAAAAATTGAGATAAGTTTTGGTTAGAGAGCATCACTTCCGCCAAAGAATATGAATCCAATTCATTAGTTGATTTTAAAATTGAAGCCAAGGACTCCTTGTCTCTGTTTATTTTTTCTTCTAGCTCTGCGATAGTTTTAGTTTTTAATCCTATGTCAGTCGTTAGTTGATTTATTTGGATTTGTCTTTTTCTGATGAAAGCTTTAGCCTCATTTATTTTGGCATTTAAAATAGCGGCATCTCTTTCTAAAGAAGCGGTGCCTGTCTTAGTTTGATTTAAGACATTTTCCCATTCTGCAATCTCTTTTTCTGTTTTTGCCAACTCAGCTTTCCACTGGGTTTCCTGTTGTTGTATTTGAGCTTCGGTCAAAGCTGTTGAGTTTATTGGTGCTAGCAAAAAAATACCAGCAAAAAATAATATAACAATAAAACCGTATTGATAAAATCTCATATGATTTGGTGAAATCATGTCGAACGATACATCGACTAGAGTTCGACTCTTATTATAACAAATTTAAAATTTTATTCTTTTGGGGTTTCGGCTGGAGTTTCAGATTTTTGTTCATCTTCATCTTCTCCGCCTTCTTCTTTCTTACCTTTTTGTTCAACTTCAATTCCAGAGAGATCTGCTTCAGGAGCTTCTTCTACCTCCTCTTCCTTAGGTGTGGCTACAGTTACCACCACTTCGTCAGGATTTATAACAAGTTCTACTCCCTCAGGAAGTTTTATATCTTTAGCCAAAACTTGACCTTCTAGTTCGGTGATTGGAGAAATATCTACTTCAATTTGTTTCGGCAAGTTTGCAGGGGTGGATTTTATCTTTAGTTCACGCAAAATCTTCATTAGTGAGCCTCCAAGGTCTTTAACAGCAGGAGAAACACCAATAAACTCGATAGGAATTTCAATTTCCACCTTGTGGCCTTTTTCAAAGATATAAAAGTCGGCGTGTCTTGGCTCGTTGGTTAGTGGGTCTAGGTCGACATCATGAATAAGAGCGTCCAGATCCCCTTCTGGGGTGGCTAGATTGATAACGGTGGACTCTCCTGCATTTTTCCAAGCTTTTATGAAGTCTACTTTATTGATTTTGATTGGAGTAGATTCGTTTTTAGGTCCATAATAAACAGCAGGCAAGAATCCTTCAGATCTCACTGCTTTTAGTTTTCCGAGTTTTACTCTTTTTTCGGCTTTAATGTTTATAGTCATTACAGGAAATATGATAGCAGATTAACTTTGCTTCGTCCAGAACCTCACCCCGACCGAATTTATTCGGTCGGGGTGAGGTTATTAAGGGTGAAGTTTTACAAATTAGCAAATAGAGACATGCGTTTTTCAACAGCTAGTTGCATTGCCTCTCTAGCAGGGCGGAGATATTTATAAGGAGCGATTTCATCTGGGTTTTCAGACAAGGCCTTCTGGAGGGCTTGTTTGTAGGCTAGACGTAATTCGGTGTTTATATGAATAGTAGATATACCAGCTTCGATTGCTTGTCTAAACTCTTCATCTGTTATGCCAGAACCTCCATGAAGAACTAGTGGTACTCCCGCAGCTTCACGCAACTCTGTAATCCTCCCTATATTTATCTTAGGATTACCACTTTTGACCATACCATGAATGTTTCCTACCGCTGGAGCAAACAAATCTATTCCTGTCTCTTTTACAAACTCCATAGCTTCTTCTGGTTTGGTGAGAGTATCATCAGAAATTTCTACTTTTTCTGGAAGTTCATCAAGTACCTTTGAAGATTTGCCGATAAAACCAAGTTCACCTTCAATAAGCATTCCGGGATTTTTTTCTTTCGCATACGAAACAGAATCTTTAGTCATCTTTAAGTTTTCTTCAAAAGATTTTTCGGCACCATCTATAATAGCGGCATCAAATTTTGCATCTACTACCTTTTCTATTTTTTCTACAGAATAAGTATGATCTGCATTTAAAAATATTGGCAAATCTTCTTCTTTTAAAGAGTCTACTAAAGCCCTCACTTGTTTTATTCCTACAAAACTTCTTTCTCCTTCAGAAACTCCGATTACTGCAGGCAAATTTAATTTTTTGACTGCTCCTACTATGGCCCAAAAACCAACAACGTCAGAAATATTAAAATGTCCAATGGCTATTTTTTTTTCTTCTGCTTCAGCTACATATTGACGTAAAGTTTTCATAACATAAGTTTAACATAATTTAAATTAGGTGTATAATAAAAACAATATGAATGAAAATAAAAATTTTGATTTTGTTGCTATTGGCGACATTACTACCGATGCTTTCATCAGGCTGAAAGACGCCAAAACAATTTGTGACCAAAATGGCAAAAAATGTGAGCTATCTTTAAGGTTTGGAGACAAAGTTCCTTATGAATTTATGGAAGAGGTGCGTTCTGTGGGTAATAGTCCTAATGCAGCTGTTTGTGCTACTAGATTAGGGCTTAATGCTGCTTTAGTCACAAATGTTGGAGATGATCACAATGGTCACGAGTGTGTGGCTACCTTAAATAAAAATGGAGTAGCTACCGATTTTGTAAAAGTGCATAAAGATAAAGAAACCAACTATCATTATGTGCTTTGGTTTGAAGATGATCGTACTATTTTAGTCAAACACCACGAATATGAGTATAAATTGCCAGATATTGGCAAACCAAAATGGGTTTATCTTTCTTCTTTAGGAGAAAATTCCATAGAGTATCATAATGAGATTGTTGATTACTTAAGAAAAAACCAAGAAGTGAAATTAGCTTTCCAACCAGGTACTTTCCAGATGAAAATTGGGGTAGAAAAATTAAAAGATTTGTATGCTCGGACTGATGTTTTCTTTTGTAATGTCCAAGAAGCCAAAAATATTTTAAATAAACCAGATGAGCAGGACATTAAAAACCTACTAAAAAGTATGAATGATATAGGGCCAAATGTATCTGTTATTACTGATGGGCCCAAAGGGGCTTACGCTTACGATGGACACGAGGGTTTCTTTATGCCTCCTTTCCCAGACGAAAAACCTCCTTATGACCGTACTGGTGCAGGAGATTCATTTTCGGCTACTTTTGTTTCCGCTATTGCACTAGGTAAATCTCTATCAGAAGCTTTCCTTTGGGCTCCGATTAGTTCTATGTCAGTAGTTCAATACGTGGGTGCTCAAAAAGGCCTCTTAACTCAAGAAGATATGCTCAAATTCCTCGCCAAAGCTCCAGAGGACTATAAGCCTCAAAAAATTATGTAAATAGTAAAGGGAGCACACCGGTAGGCTTGCTCCCCTCTCACTGTTGCGGTTACTGGAACACCTCCTTTCTCCCGCTGTTTCCACCTTCAAACTAACAAAGATACTAGAAGTCTGCAAACTGGCCTGTGGATTAGTTTTTTCTTTTCATCACCCTCTCAACCGCTTTTTCTATATGACTGACGCCCATATTGTAGTGTTCTATTAGCTCATTTGGGGTACCTGATTGGCCAAACTGATCATGGACTCCTATAAGTTCCATTGGTACCGGATGGTTTTGAACTAAAACTTCTGCTATGGCAGAACCGAGCCCACCTACCACTTGATGCTCTTCTACACTGACGATAGCCCCACTTTCTTTAGCTAAACTTATGATAGCTTCAAAATCTAACGGCCTGATACTTGAAATATTTAAAACTTTAACCGAGACACCTTTTTCAGCAAACTTCTGAGCCACCAAAATGGCTTTATGGACTAGGGCGCCAGTAGCCACGATACCAACTTGAGGTTCCATTGGCGGAGCAAAGTAAATTTCTGCCTTCCCTATTTCAAATGGTGTCTCTTCGGTAGTGATGACTGGAGTTTTTTCCCGCATCAAACGGATATAAACTGGTTTGTCTATTTTGGCTGCTGCTATCGTTGCTTTTTTGGCTTCTATACTATCGCAAGGAGAAAGGACAATCATATTTGGTATCACTCGCATGATAGCGATATCTTCAATAGCTTGGTGTGTCCCTCCATCAGGTCCGACAGAGACTCCAGCATGACTCCCTATTATTTTTACTGGCTGGTTATTATAGGCGACGGTGGTCCTTATTTGTTCCCAGTTTCGTCCAGGGCTGAACATGGCGTAAGAAGATATGAAAGGCACTTTGCCCATCGCAGCCATACCGCTAGCTACTGCGGCCAAGTTTTGCTCGGCTACTCCTATCTGAACGAATCTTTCAGGATATTTTTCGGCAAACAGGTTCATCTTAGTTGATTCGTTCAAATCAGCACAAAGACCGACGACGTTCTTGTCTTCATCTCCTGCGATAACGAGTCCTTCGCCAAAACCCCGTCTTATGGCGATTTGTTCTATGCTTTCATTGAACATCTTTTTATTTAATTTTACATTAGGGTTTAACATGGTTTCAAATTATTCTAATTGCTCTAATTATTCTAATTTCTAAATTTGGATTTGGGATTTTTTTAAAGCACTTAGGTTAATTAGTATAATTAGATTAATTTCCTTTTAATTCTTTCAAAGCTTTTTCACCCTCTTCTTTAGTTGGTGGCTTGCCGTGCCATTTATAATTCCTTTCCATGAAAGAGACCCCTTTACCCGGAATGGTGTTGGCTATGATGATAGATGGTTTGGTAAAGACCGCTTGAGCTTCACCAACAGCTGAAACTATTTCTTGAAAATTGTGACCATCAATAGTTCGCACATCCCAGTTAAAGGACTCCCACTTCTCTTTTAAAGGCTCTAACGGCATAATGTCTTCGGTAAAGCCTTCTATCTGAATACTGTTCCTATCTATAATAACAGTCAGGTTTTGGAGTTTTTCTTTAGCTGCCAGCATCATAGCTTCCCAGATATTTCCCTCTTGGAGCTCTCCGTCACTCATGAGGCAATAAAATTGTTTGCCCGAGTATTTACCATTGTCCATTTTGTCAGCCAAGCACATACCTATGGTTTGAGAAAGTCCAAGTCCAAGCGGACCAGAGCTGGTTTCAACAAAAGGTAAAAATTCACGGTGGGGGTGTCCCTGAAGTCGAGAGCCAAATTTGCGCAAAGTTTTAAGCTCGTCTAGTTTAAAGTATCCACTGTGAGCCATGGTAGCGTAAAGAACTGGACAGATGTGCCCGTTTGAAAGTATTAGCCTATCTCTGTCTTCCCACATCGGATTTGTTGGATCGTGTTTTAAAATATGAAAATAAAGGACAGTAAAAATATCCGCCATCCCAAGTGGGCCAGCAGTATGTCCCGAACCAGCTTCCACCAACATCTCAATAACAGACTGGCGAATCTCACTCGCTTTCTGTTCCATCCATATTATTTTTTCATCTGTAAGTTGAGGCATAATTAAAAATTTTGTAATCTCATTATAGCTTCTTTTGGATTATTTGTGTTAAAAATAGATGAACCAGAAACAAAATAATCTACGCCAGCATCTTTTAGCTTGGGAATTGTTTTTTCTGTCACCCCAATGTCAATTTGGATTTCAGACGAAGGGTGTCTTTTGTGAAAATTTTTTATTTTTTCTAAAACGTATTTATCTAATTCAACTCCGCTGTACCCCACTCTGTCGTTGCCCATAAACTGGACGAAGTCTGCTTCTGGTAAAAAAGATTCTAGTAAGGAGAGATCTCCAGATGGCTTAATTCCCAAGCCCACTTTAGCCCCAGCATTTTTTATGGTGCTGATACATTCTTTTATATGGTCAGTGGAGTCAATGTGGATAATGAAGCTTTTTGCTCCAAGCGATATGAAGTCGGTCAAATATTCGATAGGATGAAGCACCAACATATCTATCTCTAAAATGAAGTCGTTGATATAGGGAAAATTTTCTTCTCCTTCTACTACCTTCCTCATATAATCAAATTGGTGTTCATTAAATGGCCAAGTTTTAGCGGAGGCATACATCCCGTCTATGATATCTATTTGAACTTTGTGAACCAAACCCAAAACTCTATCGAGCCTATCTCTGATTATATTTACGTTTTTAGGGATGATGGCGGGTATGATTTCTATCATAATTTAATGCTATTCACTATAAATAAAGACTTAAGGGTTTATATAGAGAGACTCTTCGAGCTCGTCTATTTCTTCTAGTCTTCTGATGTGTCTTTTGTCTCCTGAAAAGGGTGTTTCTAACCAAAGCTTCACTACTTCTTCTGCTTCTTCTAGATCAATAAAGTTAGCACCGAGCGATAAAATATTGGCGTCGTTGTGTTCTCTCGAAAGTTTAATAATATCTCTTTTACCACCATAAAAGACGGCTGCTCTGACATTTGGAAACCGATTGACCACTATAGCTTCACCCTGACCTGAAGCTCCTAGAATAATAGCTTTAGCATTTTTGTAATGTTTGAATATCTGAAGACCAGCACTTTCTATCAAAAGAGGGTAATCATCTTCTGGATTTAATTCTTTTGGTCCTAAATCTTCTACCTCAAAACCAAGACCCTTTACGAACTTTAACAGGGCTTCTTTCATCTTAAAACCAGCATGATCTGATGCGAAATAAACTTTCATCTTTATTTTATAAATATTCCCCCATCTTTAGGACATGCTTGATGAGGGTGGCGGTGTAGCCCATCTCGTTGTCATACCAAGCACATACTTTAACCAAATTTTTGTCTATCACTCTGGTAGTGCCCATGTCAGCAATAGAACCATAAAGTGAACCAATGATATCGCTAGATACAATTGGGTCTTCTGTTACCGCAAAGATACCCTGCCATATTTCTTCTTTAGCTGCTTCCTTTAGTGCATTATTTACTTCTTCTACACTGGTCTCCTTTTTGGCTATAAAAGTGACGTCAACAATAGAACCGGCCACTACTGGTACCCTCATAGCTAAACCATCGAACTTGTTTTCCATCTCTGGCAGAGCTTTAGTGACTGCAATAGCTGCTCCGGTAGTGGTCGGAACTATGTTTTGAGCAGCGGCTCTCCCTTTTTTCCAATCTTTTTTGTTTGGACCATCTACTAAACTTTGACTAGAGGTATATCCGTGGATAGTATTTAAAACTGCTTTTTCGATACCAATCTTTTCATTCAAAATTTGAATAAGTGGTGCTCCAGCGTTGGTGGTACAAGAAGCGTTTGAGGAAATCTGACAAGTTTTTAGCTTTTCTTCATTGATACCCATTAAAACGGTGGCTTGAGTTTCGTCTGCAGGAGAGTCTTTGGCAGGAGCACTAATAAGTACTTTTTTGGCACCAGCGTCAACATGGGCTTTGGCCGTTTCAAATTTAGTAAAAACTCCGGTGGACTCTACTACTACGTCAATATCTAAATCCTTCCAAGGCAAATTAGCCGGCTCTTTCTCACTTAAAAATTTAATTTCTTTTTTCTTTACTAAAAGAGCGGTTTTATCTTCTTTGACTGACACAGTAAATCCGACTCCACCATAAGCAGTGTCGTATTTCAAAAGATAAGCGATATTTTCTATGTCCCCTAAGTCATTGATAGCGACGATCTCTAATTCTGGTTTGTTTTGAGCACTTCCACGTTGGTCAGCATAAACGAGTTTCAAAAAAGCACGACCGATTCTTCCGGCACCATTAATAGCTATGCGAATTTTTTTATTTTCCATAAGTAAATTATATCATACATCAATTCCTCAAATCAAAACTTTTGTGTATAAAAAACAAAAAACTGTTCTAGGCAGTTTTTTGTTTAGTGTTTTCTTAATTTACTTAGTAGTGATGGTTAAGGCGTCGGCTTCACAAACTCCTCCGACACAAGCTACTTCCTTAGCTCCGATAGTATTGTCACTCTTTTCATAAAGCATTAGTTTCGAAAAGTCTATATGTTTAAGCTCTTTCTTCCTTCTTTCGTATTCTTCTTTACTTATTTCTTCATAAGGAGCTAGTTGATAGACATGATTGTCTCGTGGCAAGAAAGAGAGTCCGCCGATGATATCCCAATTTTTGTAAACAAAGTTAGCCACAGATATCCATTCGTCATCACCTACATATATAGTCACTGATGGATTGTGTTCGGTAAAGTTGGTTTTTATCTTCTTCCATTCTTCAAGGAGCTCTAAAGCGGTAACATCTTTATTGACTATAGCTCCATCTGGAGCCTTGCATGGGAACTCTAGCACCATAGTAGAAGCATTAGAAGTAGAGTAGCCAACTTCCGGTTTAATAGGCACTCCTTGGTTTTTAGCTAATTGCAAAAGGGGATCATTAGCAGATATCCTTACTCGACGAATATAGTATTTTGAAAACCAAGTATGCATCCCGGAACCCACTCCCAAAAGTTGTCCTGAATTTCCGTGTGGTTTGACACAGGTGATGGCAGTAGATTGGTTGACTCCAAATTTTTTGGCATATTTTTTGTTTTCTTTTATTCCTTCCTCCCGAAGATCACTAAGATTTTTAGCATCACGAACAATTTTATTATCATAATACCCGGTAATAGAGACTCCGAGAAGCTGTTCTTTTTCGCAATTATCCTTCCATTTTTTTGTAAGGTATTCAAAGTTAGTTAGTGTCGCTTGGTAGGTTCCAATAATGGTGGCCAAACGCATCTTTTTTTTCAAATCCACCATGGTATCTTTGGGACGCACTACGATAGAAGTCAGATTACAAAATTGTTTTGATTGGAGATATATTTCTCCACAAGGATTCATTCCTACTTGCTTAGCATCTTTAATTTGTTCCCAACGGCGTTTTGGGACTTGAGCTTCTAATCCTCCTCTATTGAAGATACCTCTTTCTCCAGAATGAGAAGTGACCAAGGCAGTCCACTCTTCTAAAAATTCTTCTGCCGTAGGCTTTACCTCATAAACTGCAGAGTTGTTTGCCATCGAGCGCTGTCCTTCTGTTTGCCAGAAAGCACCTTTTTTAGCATCACGCATGTCGGTGTCATCGGGACTGGAAAGTGAAATAAGAGCCGAACGTCTTACTCCACCAGCAACAACGATAAGACCAATCTGACAAATGATGTCATGTAAGTCTATAGTAGTTAGTCTACGCCCTTGTCTAGCGAGCATCTTTCTTCTGGTAAATTTCATCAACTCTTCAAGCGGTCCAGGGCCAGAAGCTCTACCTCCCATTGTTTGAAGTTTTGCTCCAGCAGGACGAACTAAAGAATAATCGATTTCGACATCCATTCCGTTTTCCCAAGCTTCACAAGCAGTCACAAAAGCCTTACACCAACCAACCTTGTCGTCTTCGACTACAATTTTTGGAGCTTTTTTACCTGTCTGTTTTTGGATTTGAGGAAACTTTTCTACATTTTCTGGCTCTACCGAATAGCCACAACCAGCTCCGCACATAGAGACATACATTATTTCAGAAAGATCTCTCCAAGTAGTTGGAGCAATATAAGCACAGTTATAGGAACAAACATTTGTTTTGCGGCAAGCTTTGCCGGCAGACCAAAGCAGTCTCATCGATGGACATATTTCTTGATTTAAAATAGCCTCTCTTACTTCTTTGTATTCTATAGGAGTTAGTTTTGATCCTACATTTTCTTTCATAAAATCCATAAAACGGTCAATAGCTTCTATCCAAGTTTCTCTACGACCTAACTCATCTCTCCAACGAGAATAAAATTGATAAAAAATAAATTCTTGATACGAACTTATAAAATATTTACTACTTTCGGCAATTTTTTTCTTTACTTCTGGGGAAATAAGATCATTCTGTTGTCTGACCTTTGTACGCTCTTGCCTATAAAGGATATAGTTTTTAGCTGTATTTATATATTCTGAAAGCATCAACTCTTTTTCAACCGTATCTTGGATGCCTTCTACACTTGGCAGAAAGTTTTTATATTTTTTGGCTATACGGACCAAGTCAGCCAAAACCTTGTGAGCCACCATTCTAGCCTCTGCTTCTGAGCCTTCGTTTGAAACTTTCATAGCTTTATGTATAGCGGTCACTGTTCTTTCAAAATCAAAAGGAACTATCGATTTGTCTCGTTTCTGAACTTTCTTAATGAAGTCTTCCATAGCATTTTTCTTAGTTTTTTTGATTTTTTTTGGCATTTTTTTATAAAAAGTTAAAAATTTTACAATTTTTTGTTAATTTTTGAATAAAATGTGAAAACTCACGAACTTTATCTTAACACTTTAGTGACCAAAAAATCTGTGGATAACTCTAAAAATTTTTACAAAAAAAGTAGTCGGAGACAGAAAAAAAATTATGTAAAGATCACAAAATTCGCATCAACAAAATATTATTATATAATAAACTTATGCAAAAAAAATTTACATCTCATTTAGAGACAAAAAAATACCAGAGCAAATATCGTGCTCACTTTATTACTATTACAAAAGACATTGAAGAAGCAATCAAGACCTCTAAAGTCTCACGAGGCACCTTGACTGTCCAGACTCACCATACCACTTGCGGAGTTTGGATAAACGAAAACGAAAAAAACTTGATTGGCCCCTCAGAAGAGCTTGGTTATACCGCTGATTTATTAAAAATCATGGATGGTTTTGCAGACCCATCAAAAACTTATGGACATAACGATATCAGAGATACAAAAAATACCGAAGGTAAACGTGATACTCATCTGTGTGAACCAGACGAAAATGGAGTTATCCAAGAATGTATGAATGGTTTCTCTCATGCTCAAGCCCTTCTTATAAAACCTTCACTTTCTATGATTATCGAAGATAATAAACTCTTAAAAGGTAGGTGGCAAGAAGTCATGTTGGTAGAGCTAGATCATGATAGAGAAAGGACAGTCTCTTTTCTTATTCAAGGGGTTAAAAAAGAATAGCTAATAGATTTAAAATTCAACTAGGTCTCCTATCCCGATACCTACTTTTTCAAAAAAATTGGCCTTTGTCTCCAAAACATAGAGACTTAAGAGTGGCTCTTCTTTTTGTGAGCCATAAAAAACTTTTGGATAAGTGCTTGGTGAGACATCTTTTTCTATATATATTATTTTTTTGTTTTTATCTATCCAAGCGATGTCTATATTGAAGTTCATATCTTTCATCCAGATACCGTGAGAGCCTTCTTCTTCAAACACAAAAAGCATTCCTTGATCTTCTGATAAACCTTCTCTTCCTGAAAGTCCTTTTATTTTTTCTTGATTAGTATCAGCGATTTCAACATTCAAAAAGGTGTTATTTATTTTTATGGTTTGTAGCTTGTTCTCTTTTTCTTCCTTTCCTTTATATAGTAAAGAGGTTAAAACAAGCGCAACCACTACTACCCCTAAAATAATCAATTTTTTCATACTATCTATTATATAACAAAAACCACCCCTTGCGAGGTGGTTTTTGTTATTAGATAAGACGTGAGTGTCTTATTGGTTGAAACCGTCTCTACGAGGCCTGTCTTCTTGAGGACGAGCTTCGTTTACAGTAAGAGCTCTACCATCCACATCTTTTCCATTCCATGCTTCGATAGCAGCATCAGCTTCAGCATCATTAGTCATGGTTACAAAACCAAAACCTTTAGATACACCTCTTTCTCTGTCCATGATTATGACAGCTTCGGTAACTTCACCGTTTTGAGAGAACATCTCTTTCAATTGGGTGTCGTCTGTTTTGTAGGGCAAGTTGCCTACGAAAAGCTTTTTCATTGCGTACTTTTTTTAACGTTATGATTAAAACGACCAAGCGAGTTCCGCTCGATTGTTTCGCTAAACAAAAGTTCGCAAAACAAACAAATAGAACTTAACACTTACGAGGGCTATTGTATCACTTTTTGAGCCTTTAAGTCAAGCCCTATGGTTACTATATCATTGATAATCTTGTCTCCAAGATTACTAAAGAAAGTTTGAGAATTGTATTTTATATCCCAGTCAGAACGGTTTATGGAGAAAGAAGCAACAGCGTGAAGGTTATCTTCCTCTCCCGTGATGGTGGCAAAGAAAGAGATTGGCTTAGTGATACCTTTGACAGTGAGATCCCCATTGACAACAGATTTTCCACTCTCAAAACCTGCCTTTTGAGACGAAATAACATCTTTTAAGACAAAAGTTGCTGTTGGGAATTCTTCAACCCCAAAGAAATCATTACTTTTTAAATGGTTGACTAATTTATCTTTATGAGGAATGCTTTCTATAGAATTCATATCGATAACGAATTTTCCTCCTTCAATTTTATTTTTAGATACAACAAAATTTCCCGATAAAATATTTACTGTACCTTCTTCTGCAAGCCCTTTTAAGTATTCTCCACGCCAAGAGAGACTACTAGATGCAGTATTGAGCTCGTATGATCCATCCGAAAAACTAATACTAGAAGTAGCGACTTTAGTATCTACCAAATTTTTTACAGGAGCTTCAACCCCCTTATTTGCAAAAATAAAGCCTAATATTACGGCCAATATCACCACACCTGCTGCTATATAAGAATTTTTCATATATTATATTAATTAATGAGTAAATTTGCCTTTTCATACTTTGTTGTGATATTATAAGCTGGCTTGGATCAAATATCAAGTGTTATCCGAGCATTATTAATCGAAGTCCCAAAAGCCTAACCTTCCACCTACCTAAGCGAAAGATGTGGAAAAGCTTGCGGTTTTTTTGTTCATATGCCTAAAAAAATTATTGAAAAAGAAGAAGTGAAGGAGACTGCTATGTCCAAATTTATGGACGAGTCCATTTTGCCTCCGATAAAAGAGACCATAATAGAAGGTACTGTCATTGCTATAGCTAAAAATTCTATTTTTGTCGACATAGCACCTTGGGGTACTGGTATTATTTTTGGTAAGGAATACATCAACGCTCGTGATTTAGTAAAGAAAATAAAGATCGGTGACAGTATTACCGGTAAGATAGTTGGTACTGACAACAAAGAAGGTTATATAGAAATGTCTCTGAAAGAGGCTAAACAAGCTCTTATTTGGAGTGATGCTGAAGAAGCTATCAGAGACAAAAAAGTATTCGTCCTGCCGGTCAAAGAAGCTAACAAAGGTGGTCTTATGCTTATGTGGCAAGGTATCGCCGGATTTTTGCCTGCTTCTCAATTAAAAACAGAACATTATCCTAGGATTGCCGATGGGAATAAAGATAGGATCTTAGATGAATTACGCAAATTAGTTGGCCAAAGTATTGCTGTAGCTATTATTGGAGCTAATGCTCAAGAAGGTAAACTAATTTTCTCTGAAAAAGATCCAGACAGTGGAGAGAAAGAAAAAATAATAGACAAGTATGCTGCTGGAGATGAGTTAGAGGGCGAAGTCACTGGTATAGTAGACTTCGGTATCTTTATTAAAATAGAAGAAGGCTTAGAGGGCTTGGTTCACATCTCTGAAATTGATTGGGGTCTAGTAGAAGATCCTCACAAATTCGCTAACGTGGGAGATAAAATCAAAGTCAAGGTCATTGAAGTAAAAGATGGTAAGATTTCTCTTTCCATTAAGGCTTTGTGTGCCAACCCATGGACTGAAGCATCTAAAAAATACAAAAAAGGTGATATGGTCAGTGGAGTGATTATCAAATTCAACAAACACGGCGCTTTGGCTTCTATCGAAGAAGGGGTTGCTGGACTAGTTCATGTATCTGAGTTTGGAAGTGAAGAAAAATTACGTGAAAAACTAGAACTTGGCAAAACCTACAACTTCAAAATAAGTATATTTGAACCTAAAGACCAAAAAATGGCCCTAGTCTTCAATACTGAAAAAACTGAAGAAAAGAAGGAAGATAAAGAAGAGAAAAAAGAAAAAATTGTTACAAGAAACGAATAGTTTTAGTGATAGAATTAAAAGAAATTTATAATAGGAAAACCCGCCAACCGCTTGGCGGGTTTTCCGAGTTTTGATTTTATTCAGAAATAGAGTCTGTACTTGTTGCGGTATTATCTTCTTCTGTATTATCTGATATTGGGGTTGTAGAAGCGATGTCTTGTTCTTCTACAACTGGAGTACTAGTTGCTGTTTCTTCCTTAATTATTTCTTCAGTTGAGGTAGCAACTGGTTCAGTAGAGGATGCAGTTTCCTTTCCCAATACCTCACCCGGACTATTCGTCTCGACCTCTACTTCTAAAGGAGAGGTGTTACCTCCTTGATTCTCTGTGTACTGAGTAGCTCCCACTCCGCTTTTTAAAATCATAGCTTCAAACTGATCTTTGGTAATACAGGTATTATTGACACATATATCTCCGTTCACGTTTATTTTATCTGCAGTTATCTCTCTCGTATAAACAGTTGTAGAAGTCAGACTATCAAGCACCAAATTTTTTAGTCCATTTGTTCCATCTTCCATAACACTTATAATGGTATCAAGTTTTGTATTGAGTTCCTGTATCGCTTTGACGATTAGCGCCGTGAACTTCGGATAATCCAAACCCTGTATTTCTCCACTCTGATCTCTCTGAACAACCTCCGGTATAATCGGGTCCACTTCTTCGGCTATAAAACCAATCTGGCGAGGAGCGTTTTTTATGTAACTCTGCTTGTAATCAAAAGATACTGGCTTCAATGAAAGCAGGTCTTCCAATCCATAACCCAAGTCTTCCACATTCTCTTTATATTGGATTGATGATGCTCCACAAGCCCCTGTAGAAGTTGCAAGCTGGCCTGTTGTTGTATTCAGACATACATAATACCCCGTCGAGTCGTTAGCGAGTCCCGGCATAGATACTGTGCTGTTAACCCCTAATTTTGTCCACGGACTCGTCGTTCCGATGCCTAAGGATCCATTTGTAGTCAAATTCCCGCTGCCATCAACCGATAGGTGGCTGTCAGTGCCAGCCGATGTTGTTAATGTACCGCTGGCTCCATTTCTTCCAATCCATGATCCAAACGGTGGATATATATCCCTGTTAGTGTCAAATGAATAAAAATCACTTGTAGCAACACCAAGAGAAGCGGATATCTCCCACCACCCGCTGGTATTCCACCAAACATATCCCACTCCGCTTAGCTGATAATATTTATGCCTATTATAAACGCCAACATAAGTGTAAGTACCCGAATAATCTGGAGTCATTGTTCCACCCACAACAATCGTTGGCGTACCAACCTGTAGATCTCCGTCTACAACTAAAGTCTTGCTGGGAGTAGTTGAACCTATGCCAGTATTGCCAATTGTCGTAAAAGTGTTTACAGATAACCCTGCCAATGATCCTCTCGTTCCATTATTAACCTCTAAAATACCGGCATCATTTCGAGCTAGACCAACATCTGGAGATCCAATATCGCTTGACGACCAACCCAATACATGAGTGTCCTTTATCCTAGTTCCTTCACTATAAAACCACCAAAACTGGTTCGCTCCATTAGAATCATATACTCGTAAACCAGTAGAATCAATAGACACTGGAGCATTAGAAAACTGATCGAGGGCAAAACTGATTGTACTTCCCCATAAACTTAGTGGAAGAGCTGTGCCAGTCCCGCCATGATGTGTCCCTACAACAATGTTGTCTGACTTAGCTGCCAAAAGTAAACAGCTAAAATCATTTGAATTTATAGGGGATAAATCACTATTACATATATCAATCCAGGCTTTTCCTGTAACTTCTGATCCACCTGTTCCATTTGGCATGACATCAAGAGATGTAGGTGAATCAGTAATAGTGGAACGGAAATAAGGTACCCCCCAAGTTGCCACATCTGTTCCTCTTCCTCGCAATTCCCAAGTGTTTGCATTGCCGGAAAATGCAAAACTATGAGCCGTCGATGTACCATATACATCAAGTTTACTCGTAGGGTTTGTTAAACCCACACCCACATTTCCACTTTTATCAACAATAAAACTCGTTGCTGTACTTGATCCAACCACAAAAGCAGGTTCACCTGCTTCTGAATTTATAGAAAGTTGAGCAAATGGAGTAGTTGTAGATAATCCAACATTACCAGAAGCTCTGTAAACATCGCTTCCAGATAAGGTCCAATTACCGACACTACTTCCCCCAATTAATGAACCCGCCCAATATAAATCACCACTCGTATTATAAAGTCTGTTACTCGTGTTAGAAGGCGCAGAGACTTGAGCAAGATATACAGGACCATTTACAGAAAGAGTATCTGTGGGAGAGGTAGTACCAATACCAACTCGGGCATTTGTGGTATCAACCGAGAATATTGAGGTATCAAAAACAGAATTTGAGTTTATGGAATCTATACTACTTTGTAAATTATTAGTAGCACTTCCAACTGCGCTAGCTAATCCCTCTGTACCCCCCCCCTCTAACATATGTATTAGTGACATTCTGGATTGTGGTCGGAATTGGTTGATTAGAGAAGAGAGAATTGATGTATAAAAAAACCTCGTCTTTGGACATACCGGAAGATATAACTGACAAAGGTCCGTTAGTTTGAGCTGGAGGAGACGGGTTTGTGGGAGCAGAGGTGTTTGTCTCTGATTTTTCTACTATCACATTATAAACAGTGGCTGTTTGTGAGTCTAGGGGTAAAAATAATGGCAGAAATAAATTTGAAAGAGGGTTAATTATATACCTTTGGATTATGTTTTCTTGAGAGAAAGAATCATAGGCAAAAGTATTTACAGGTAACATCAAAGTAACCATTAAAACAAATATGGTAATTAAGGATATTAAAGAAATCTTTTTATACATGACTATAAATATATATCCTCATTATAACACTCCTATCTATCTTAAAATGACAGTTGTGGATTATCTAAAAAACTACCAAGGGCTAATCTTGGTAGTTTTTTATACAAACAAGAATTAATAAATCTATACCAAAAAAGATAGTCGGAGGTTGTAGCCCCCGACCAAAAAACATCACACAACTTTATCCTTCATTGTTTAATCCCTTATTTTCTTAACCAATTCTTCTAATCTCAAGAAATTAGTCTTGGGATGAGTTTCAGCAAACCGACTATCAGCATAACGACTGGCTGATAAAAGTTCTAGCCAATATGCATCAGGCATGGATGGATATTCTACTGACTTCATTATCTTATAGCCCAAGTTGCAATGATACTTTGTAGCTGCCAAAGCCTCTTTGCTATCTCGAACAAGTTTCAGCAAATAAACAACCACAAGAAAAAGAACGGCACATGACACACTTAACATAGTAGACATTTGTTTTTCCCTTCTAACTTCAAATATACACTTCTCTTACAAAAAAGCAAAAATTACGAGTTAAACATATTCATTGCTTTGTTTCGGCCATCGGTGATAAGGGTTTGGATGGCTTGGCTGGATCTTTTGACAGTTTTTTTCATTATCTCGAGTTCTTTCGGTTTGAATTTATTTAAAATAAAATCAATGACTGCTTTTTCACCTTGAGGTTTTTTTATTTTGCCTTTTGGAGTGGCCGGAGAAATGCCAATTCTCACTCTGACAAATTCTTTGGTCTTGACTGCTTTAACGACAGAGTCCAATCCCCTATGTCCACCAGTCCCCTTGTTATAAGAAATTTTAATACTACCTAATGCCAAGTCAATATCATCGTGAACCACTATCAGATTTTCTAGTCCTTTTCTTCGGCTCGCTGAAGCCTTAGCGGAAGTGGTTTTAGAAACAGGTTTGACGAAATAAGAGACAGCTTTACCAGACTTGTTCATAAAAGTTTCTGGCAACATTAAAGTCACCCTTTCTTCCTTACCGCGTTTTATTTTTACTTTACCTTTAGATACTTGAGAGTCTGTTTTCTTGTTAAATTCAAATTCGTCAAAGCCCAAATCCTTTAACAACTTAGAAACCACCATTCTACCAGTGTTGTGACGAGTGTTTAAATATTCATCTCCCGGATTGCCCAAACCTACGATATAAAACATAAATTTTGAATTAATTGCTATATGTAATATAATGACTGAAATGAACGAAGAAAACAACACTGAAATTCCCAAAGAAAAAACTAAGTCTCCTTTTTGGGAGCTCGTCAGATATGGAATCATAGCTTTGATCATAGTAATCCCTTTTCGTATCTTTATCGCCCAGCCTTATGTAGTCTCAGGTTCTTCTATGGATCCTACTTTTAAAGACGCTGACTATATCATCGTAGATCAACTAAGTAAAAGATTTGAAGATCCAGAGAGGGGTGATGTCTTAATCATCAAATATCCTAGAGACCCCTCCAAATTTTTCATCAAAAGACTCATCGGTTTTCCGGGAGAAACTGTCAAGATCATAAATGGCGTAGTTAATATTTATAACCAAGAAAATAAAGACGGTTTTGCACTTGATGAGCCTTACGTTGTTTTTACCAAAAATGAAAACATTTCTTTTGAATTAGGAGAAGACCAATACTTTGTGATGGGAGATAATCGGGCAGGAAGTTCGGACTCCAGAGTCTGGGGGCCTTTACCTAAAAAATTTATTGTGGGTAGACCAATAGTAAGACTGCTTCCTTTAAACAATATAGATGTATACCCAGGCATGTTGAAAATAGATAAACCGAACGATAAGTAGAAAAGAATCAACCATAATCAAACAACAAAATGAAACGTAAACCAATAATAACAGAAGACAGAAGTGTCAAAGAAGTATCAGAGATAGAGAAAATCAGTAGATTTTATGGCTTCTCACCTATCAATCCCCCCGCTATCCAAAAAGTAGACGTCGAATATACCAAAAAATTTGATCAATCCTCTCATCCAGCAGAAAAGGCAGCTCTTTTACGTATGTATTTTGAAGATAAACTTATGGCTCAGCCTCAGCCAAATATGTTTTATTGTGAGAGACCTTTTCCCGGATCAAAAGAGTTTACAGGTGAAAGTAAGAAGTCTTCTAGACTTGAAGGCTCTCTTGTTTCCCTTGGTTCTGGCAAAAATGTCTGCGAATGCCTCTCTATTCAAACTGCTATCTCTATTTTAAAAAACTTAGGCTACAAAAACTTAGAAGTAGAAGTCAATTCAATAGGAGACAAAGATTCAGCCAATGAATTTCAAAAAAATCTAACAGCTTTTATTAGGAAAAACATAAATTCTTTTTCTCCAAGCATCAGACAAGCTGTTAAAAAGGATTTGTTTAAAGTATTGAAGGAACAACCTGTCGGCTGGGAAGACTTTCAATCTGAATGTCCCAAGTCAATTGACTTTTTATCCGAACCAAGTAGGAGGCATTTTAAAGAAATATTAGAATTTTTGGAAGTAATGGATATTCCTTATCAAATAAATCACAATCTTGTGGGTGACGCCGACATTGGGTCAGAAACTATATTTGCCATCAGAGGCAACCTTAGTTCAACTAGCGACAAATTAGAAGAGCTGGCTTATGGATTTCGTTTCAACAGACTGGCTAAAAAGATGGGTCATAGAAAGGGGCTTCTCTGCAATATCTTAAATATCTCTGCAAAACTAAAGAAAAAACATAATAAAGTAAAAGATAAACCAGTAAAACCCCAATTTTATTTAGTTCAATTTGGTCCTGAAGCCAAGCTTAAAAGTTTCCTTGTTTTGGAAGAACTTCATAAAGCAGGGGCCAATATAATTCATGCCATAGCCAAAGATAAACTGGGCGGACAAATGGCCATAGCTGAAAAATCAGGCGCCCCTTACATCATCCTCTTAGGTCAAAAAGAAGCTTTAGAAAACTCTGTCGTCATCCGGAATACAAACACTCGTCACCAAGAGACTGTCCCTATCTCAAAGTTGGCCACCAAAGCCAAGGATTTGATTAAATAAATTATACCACACTTCCTTTGGGTACAATGGTCATCTTTGTACCCTTTGCATAGAAGCAAAAGTTGTGATAGGATACTTGGTATATATGGCAGTAAATGTAGAAATAATAAAAGGCGAAAAAGACAATAACCTAGGAGTAATAAGGAAATTTACTAAAAGAGTCAGGGGCTCTGGTATTTTGAATCGTCTACGAAGCAGGAGATACAGCGCCAGAAAGATATCTGAATATGTCAAAAAGAAAAACACTCTTAAAAAAATAGCCCGCAGAACAAAAGTCCAAAATCTTATCAAAATGGGTAAGATGGTTGACAAACTACGATAAATGAAGGTTTTACATGCCGGTACCAATGTTTTTTTGAGTTCTACTCTTAAGAACAATTTAATGGTGCCAAAAAGTTTTAAGAAACTACCTTTTGATAAAATAAAGAATGATATTCTTGGTAAAGAATACGAGCTCTCAATCGTTTTGGTCGGTAATGATCGTATCAGAAATTTAAATAAAACTTATAGAAAGAAAAACGAAGTCACAGATACTCTTTCCTTCCCTCTATCTAAACAAGATGGAGAAATTTTTATAAATCCCCAAAAAGCAAAAACAAAAGCCAAAAAATTTGACTTCACTTTCGCAAATTATTTGCTTTTTTTAGTTATCCACGGCCTATTTCATTTGAAAGGCCTAGAACATGGTGCTAAAATGGAAAGATATGAGCTCACACATTACAGCCGGTATAGACATAGGTACTTATGAGGTGCGTGTTGTTGTAGCAGAACAAGATAAAGAAAGCAGTTTGCCTACTATTTTAGGCACCGGTAGAGCTGAATCTAAAGGACTAAGACATGGTTATATCATAAATACTTCTGACGTTACTAGAAGTGTCGCTATTGCTGTTAGGCAAGCTGAAAAATCTTCAGGAGTCAAAATAAAAAGGGCCTTTATTTCTATTGGTGGGGTAGGGCTTTCTGGCATCACTTCCCAGGGTTCGACCATTATCTCAAGAGCCGATCAAGAAATAACAGAAACAGATATTGAACAAGCTATTGCTACTGCCGAAGAGTCTATACCAAAGGCTTTAATACAAAACAGGAAGATCATTTATTCCATACCTATATCTTGGAAGATAGATGGCAAACCAGTTTTAGGTAGAGTTCTCGGTATGAAAGCGGTCAAACTAGAAACAAAAGCTCTTTTTGTTTCTTGTATAGAACCCCATCTAGACGATCTAGTTGAAGCGGTAGAAGAGGTTGATATTAAAGTCGTAGACGTGGTCGCTTCACCTATTGCAGCTAGTTTTGTCACTCTTTCAAAAAGCCAGAAAATAGCTGGTTGTGTTTTAGCTAATATCGGAGCAGAGACAGTTTCTATCGTTGTCTTTGAAAACAACATTCCGATCTCTTTAGAGATTTTTCCTATTGGTGGTTCTGATATCACTAACGACATTGCTTTAGGTCTCAAAATATCTCTAGAAGAAGCCGAAACTATAAAACTCGGTGGGGTTACTACCACTACATATTCAAAGAAAAAGATAGAAGAAATAATTTCCGCCCGACTTGGAGACATATTTGAGCTGATTGAAGTCCACCTTAAAAAGATTGGTAAGTCCGGAGTTTTGCCGGCGGGAATAATAGTAACAGGAGGTTCTTCTTCCCTTGGTCTTATCGAAGACTTGGCTAGAAGCTACCTCAAACTACCATCGAGAATTGCCTCTTTAGAGATCGGTAACGGTAAATTCCAAATAAAAGACTCCTCATGGTCTGTCGCTTATGGGCTTTGCATTATTAGTAGCATTCCTGACAAAGAAGAGAGGCTCGGCCTCAAAAGACATAGCAAAAACGTCTTTAAGTCAGTTTTACAGACCCTAAAACACTTCCTACCCTAACTTTTTATGACACATTTTGGCTTTTATACAACCTTTGTGTTTTCAGGTTGTTTTTGATAGGATAATGCTGTTATCCTTTATATTTAATACGAAGTCCTTAATTTTTATTTAATAATATGCCTCAAATAAAACCAGAAGTAGAAGTGTTTGCCAGAATAAAAGTTGTCGGAGTCGGAGGTTCTGGTAAAAATGCAGTCAATCATATGGTCAGCTCAAAAGTCAAAGGAGTTGAGTTTATTGCAGTTAATACAGATGCTCAAGACTTGCATCGTTCTAATGCTAAAAAGAAAATCCACATTGGAAAAAATTTGACTAAAGGTTTAGGCACTGGTATGAATCCAGAACTCGGTAAAAAAGCAGTAGAAGAAACTAAAGAAGAAGTTCAAGAAGCTATTAAAGGAGCAGATATGGTTTTTATAGCAGGTGGATTTGGAGGAGGAACGTGTTCTGGAGCCGCTCCTGTTATCGCTCGTACCTCCAGAGAGTTAGGTGCTCTGACTGTGGGAGTAGTAACCAAACCTTTCTCTTTCGAAGGTAACCAAAGAATGCGTATCGCAGAAGCTGGTTTGGAAGAACTTCGTCAATCTGTAGATGCTTTGATAGTTATTCCAAATGACAGGTTACTCTCTACTATCGACAAAGAAACTACAGCTATGAATGCCTTCGCTATGTGTGACGATATCTTGAAACAAGCGGTTGAGGGTATTTCTGACCTTATCACTATGCCAGGTATCATCAACATCGACTTTGCAGATATTCGAGCTGTGATGGAAAGTGCTGGTGGAGCCCTTATGGGTATCGGTAGAGCCTCAGGAGAAAAGAGAGCTGAAGAGGCGGCTAAATTGGCCATCAACTCCCCTCTTCTAGAGGTTTCCATCAATGGAGCCAAAGGGGTTCTCTTCTCTATTGCCGGTGGTGATGACCTAACAATGTTTGAAATTCACGATGCTGCTAAGTTTATTACCGAATCAGTAGATCCAAACGCCAAAATTATCTTCGGAACGGTTCGTGATGAAAAATTGAAAAAGGGTGAGATCAAAATAACCGTTATTGCTTCTGGTTTTCCGGAAAACTATATGAAAAGTGTTTTATCCGGAAATGGGAATGAAGAAGGAGAAGAAAATAAAGGTAAAATCTTTAACTCAGTTTTTGGTAAAGAGAAAGAAGAAAAGGAAGATAAAAGAAAAAAGAAAGGAAAAGACAATGACGAGGAAGAAGACAAAAAACAAAATATTATAGATGAAGATGACGATGAATGGGGTGCTGTCCCAGCCTTCCTCCGAAGGTCTAAATTGAAATAAAACATCCTTACGAACGCCTGTCTACTGAAAGTAGGTAATTACGTTCATACTTACTAAAAATAATATTTTTATTTAAGAGGTTTTTTTATTTGTAAATTTCTGTTATTCTTAATCTATTATTCTTAATTCATAATTAATCCTTTATGTACGAACTTATAATAATAGGTGGTGGACCAGCTGGCGCCGCGGCTGCAGTTTATGCTGCACGAAAGCAAATCAAGACGGCTCTCATCGCAGAAAGTTTTGGTGGTCAATCAGTAGAATCAACCGAAATCCAAAACTGGATAGGAACTACTGCAATATCAGGTATTGATCTAGCCAAAAATTTTAAAGAACACGTTAAATTTTATGCTGGTAGTTTTGTTGATATGAAAGAAGGAGAATTGGTTGAAAAAATAGTTAAAGAGAAAGACGAATTTTTGGTCACTACTTCAAAAGGCACTTATAAAACAAAAACCGTCTTAGTAGCCACCGGTAGCTCACGCAGGAAACTCAATGTCCCTGGAGCCGAAGAGTTTGAAGGCAAAGGAATCACTTACTGCGCTTCTTGTGATGGTCCATTTTTTGCTGATAAAGATGTGGCTATTATTGGAGGAGGTAATGCTGGTTTTGAAACTGCCGCTCAACTACTTGCATATTGTAAAAGTGTCACCCTTATATCTAGAAGTGAATTTAAAGCTGATCCAGTGACCGTAAAAAAAGTTCTGGCTAATCCTAAGATGACTGCTTTGACTAACGCTACTCCAACTGAAATCAAAGGTGGTCCAGTAGAAGGACGCCCCGGTAATTATGTAAAATCTCTAAACTACCGCCGATCAGAACCTTTTGTAGATAGTGTGAAAATCGCAGTGGAAGGAATATTTGTAGAAATAGGCCATGTGCCAGCTACTGCTTTTATATCAGATTTAGTAGATATAGACGATTTCAAACACATCAAAATCGACCACAAAAACCAACAAACAAGCCAAAAAGGTATCTGGGCAGCTGGAGACTGCACCGATGGCCTCTATCATCAAAATAACATCGCTGCAGGAGACGCAGTAAAAGCGTTAGAAGACATCTACTTAGAACTTCAGAAAATGAAATAAAAATAGCTTTTTAAAATTTTGTTTTTTATTTTTGTTTCTTTATTTTATCTAGCAGGAGAGCCAAACATTTGGACCACGAAGATGGCGGGGCGGCCTTTATAGATGCCGGTGGAAGTGGCAATACCTATTTCGGTATATTTTGGATTGATGATATTCAAAAAGTGTCCACGCGAATTCATCCACGCCCTCTCTATATCTTCACTGTTTTGAAAATTAACAGCTAGGTTTTCCCCCGCATAAATGTATTTATATCCTGCTTTCCTAAACCAATACCAAGGGGTTTTGCCATCCGGAGTATTGTGAGCAAAATAGCCTTTTTCTGCCATATCATCAGCTTTCATCTGGGCCGCTAGCTCTAAAAGTGGGCTGACTTTGAGCTCTGAGACATTAGCTTCTACCCTGTCTTTATTAGTCAAATTTACCAAAACACTGGCATAAATAGCCGATAGAGAATCAAATACCGTTGTTCTAACAGAAGGAATCACTCCCACGAAAACAATAGCTACAACCAAAATACCAATGGCTATTTTTAATTTCATAATTTCTTTATATTTCTTCATTACTTATATTATAACGTTTTTTGGCTATAATATCGATAATAGATACATAAACCTATTGAAACTAGCAGTGCTACTGCGAAGATAGGGATGGGACAAACTTGTCCTATCAATAGGGCTACTATAATGGATGCACCAGAGATAAACCCAAAAAAAGTAAAGAATTTTTCTTTTATTTTATTTTCTGAAAGTCCTTTTTTTTCATATTTTGACCTTAAAACAAATTTCCATACAAGATAAGCAACCAAAAGTATAAGGAGTGCAATCAGCGAGCATTTAGAAACCAAACCACCCAAACCAGTATCAACTACTGCTCCTAGATTTTTGCTACCAAAGAAGCCAGACTCTTCTTTATTTTCAGAGTTAGCACCTAAGACACTTCCCTCTTCTGCTCCTCCAGCTTTTACCCCTTCAGATCCTAGGGCACCAGTACCAGTATTTGAAATTCCTAGTACAGATGGAATGGGTACGGTGAATTTATGCTCGTGACTTATTGTTGGAGGTGAAGCACGAGAGACTACTCTATAAACATAAGTCTCTCCTGGTGTGAGGCCTGTTATGAGCATAGAGTGATTTGTCACTTTACTCATGTCTTCTACGTTTACAGAGGGGTAACCAAAACTTGGTGGAATATTTATATCAAAAGGATAAGGAGCTCCAGAGGCTAAACCATAAATAACCTGACTTGTAGCTGGAATATTCGTATTCCATACGATAGTAGCACTACCAGATCCAGCAACAGTCCCGTTAGACAGAATATTTAGTGCCTCTTCATTGAATATAGTAAGATGATGACCTCCAGATAAACCTCCTCCACCTCCACCACCACTGCCAGGTGGGGTTTCTGGGCCTACAGTGACTGTATTAGTACAGGTAGACTCTCCGCCAGAAAAACCTACACAAATATCAAAACCAAGAGTCTTGCCTTGATAGTCATTATCTGTACTTTCGATGAAAGTAACCTTGAGATTATATGTTTTAGGAGCGCTAGCACCAATGTCAGAAAGAAGCACTGGACCAGCCTTTAGGAAAGTTTCAAAATTATCATTATAAATCTCTGTAGGACCTTCAAATATTTCTAGGTTCATCTGGTCTGCCAAACCGTCATCATTAAAGACATTGACTCCTTCTATATAAGCACTTTGAGTAGAGTCGCTATTGTTATCGATAGTTATATTTGCTTCTTTATTATCACCGGGCATAAAATTGGAATCTTTAAAAAGAGGATTAGGATCAAAAGAAACAGTAAGTGGTGTGACGGCTGAAGCTGTATTAGCAAAACTTCCAAATATTATTAGAATAACGACTGGTATTAAAATTTTGAAAAGATTTTTCATAATATTTATTCAGCTTGTGGTGAGTTAGTCGAATCTATTGGTGTTATTGGATCAGGTTTTGCTTCGCCTGCCGTAGCTTCTGGCGAAGGCTGGGGTGTGGCCTCGACTACCGGCTCTGCCACCTCAACTTCAACCATATCTTCTGGTTTTGTAGAATCCTCATCTGATGTTACCACAATGACATTTACTTCTTCTGCGACAGATTCTGATTCTTCTTCTGTTGGCTCTGCCCCAACTATTTCTTCTGCTTCTGTAGAGACAATCTCTTCTGGAGAGTCTTCATCTGATGTTACCATAGTAGGTTCTACTTCTTCCTTCGGCTCGTCGGAGGTTGAAGTGGAGACGGCTGCCCCTTCATCTGGCAAAACCTCTGTATCTTTTTCTTCTTCAACTATTGCAGCAGTAGTGGTAGCTAAGTCATCTCCTCCAACGATTTCTTCTTCTTTAGCTGGTGGCAAAGTCGTACCTCCGCTTGGACTTGTATTATCTTCTACTACTTTCTCTATTATTTCTGTTTTTGTAGTGGTGCTCACAGTAGTAGTACTCGTATTCGTCAACGAACTTTCAGAGATATTTATAGCAGTGGTTGTAGCAGTAGTGGTAGCAGTCGTTGTAGCTATAGGAGTAGATGTGGATTCTTTTGGCTCTACACTAACAGTATTATTTATCACATTGGACAACAAGTTTACATTCTTTTTAACAGCCAACTCAAGTACCTCTGCGATCATAGAATCATCAAATCCAGCTGACCTCAAATCTGCAAGACTGACTGTGTTTGAAGTCCCTGGTGTAGGTTCTGGATCTACCCAAAATCCTATACCATCAGGGAATCTAGCTATTGATTTATCTACGGGAACAGAAGTGAAAGCGTGTGAATCAAGTAGGACATCGTTACCATCATAAAGTTTAACAGTGTCTCCAGTATTGTTTAACTTGCTACTACTATTGAAATATAGTGCCAAAATTCCATATGCAGGGATAATAGTAGAGCCATCCAAAGAAGCCACTTCTGTAGTGCTCGTAGTAGTGCTTACTGTATAAAATTTTTCAGTCACTCCGCTTATTTCAGAAAGTTTCCAGCCAAGCACATCAACCGGAGTGTTTCCGTTATTATAAAGTTCTATAAACTCTTTATCGCCACTACCTGGATTTGGTAATATTTCATTTAATACAACCATCCTAGCCATAAACGAAAGGTTCAATTTTTCTATATCTGTATAACCACTCTCTTGTGGAGTTGGGGTATCATCTCTCCAAGCAGAAAATATTGCGTCAATATCACAGACATCGCCATGTCCAGCTATGGTATCAACAGGCATATCAAAACGAAACTCCCATGTGCCAAAGTCAGTAGAAGTGGCCCCATTCAAACCAGAAAGGGCTCCTGAATATTCTGTTATTCCATTTTTCTTAGCTTCTACGAAAAGTTTATCGCATAAACCAGATGAATCATTAGTACTCGATGCAAAAAGACTATATTGCATAGGGAGACTTCCGTTCACTGGGATAACTACCGAAGCATGAGACCTTTCCCCAAGAGCTTCAGGACCTATCACAGAATCAAAAGTGTCGTGATGCAAATCAAAATCAAGCATAGCTGCAGAAAAATTGTTTTGAGAAGATGTTTCTGTATCAGAATAATATGCGTTTGTATTAGATGCACTCAAAGCCCCTGTACTTACTACAACCACAAGTACAATAGCTATAAATTTAAATATTTTTTTATTAATTTTCTTTGCTATCTTCATCTTCTTTTTTTTCTTTTGATTTTCTACCTTGAGTCTGTCGAAGGTTTTTTACTTCTCCTACTATTTTTGTTACCTCATCATAGACAATATAGAGGGCTGGCAATCCTACAAGTAGAATGAATCCTATAGGATGTTTAGCAAAATCTATGATATAGCCGAGAAAAGGGACTGAAAATAAGACTCTGCCGATAACTTCGCTTTGCTTGATCTCTTTAGGATCAGCTGCATTATTAGCATCTCCTTTAGTGGTATATACAGCTACTCCACTTTCAGCACGGATAGCAACTATACGATGAGTGGTAGGAATATCCTTTTTTGTGTCCTTACCAAAAGTGATGATATCGCCCTCTTTATATGTACTTTCCGGCTTTATTACCACCAACGCCCCTGTTTTAATGGCTGGTTCCATTGAGCCGGATTGCACAATCTTCAATTCCAATTTTCCAGGAATCGGTAATACGCTAGCAAGAATAACAATAGCTATTGAAATTACTATCGCTACAAAAGCATAATATCCAGCTGTATATATTTTTTTCATTAGTCAGAGAACTATCCTATGATTAAGCTCCAGCTCTTCCGTCCTCATTTGAAGACGGAATTTGCCGAAACTCAATCTAGAGGATTACTTGAGTTAATCTTCTTGAGGAAGTTCAACTTGATCACAACTAAATCCTTCGTTGTTTCTCACTTGCTCAGCATAAGCTGTAAGTGTTGCTTCAAATGAATCTGATTGCGCATCATTTAACATTCCTGCACCATTACAATCAAAAGGTTCTCCAACAACCGGATCTTCTAATGTTCCAGCACACCATGCTAACCCAATATACTCAGTTGTTGTCGCAGTCAAATAATTATCATCATAACTTGCGATACTACCGAGTTCTCCAAGTGGAAGAGGACCATAAAGTGGTGATTCGTTTTGATCATATTCACCATTTTTATTTGAATCAGCCCAAGTGAAAACATCAATATAATTTTGAAGTTCTCCATCTGGTTCTGAATCATTTCCTTCTGATTCCATGACACCATTTTCAGCATTTATACCATCACTAGTAATAAGGCATGCATAAGCGTCATTATCATAGACATGAAGGGAAATCACATTTGTTCCGAAATCTCCAGGTTTTATATCATCAAATCTGAAGAACTTTTCATCGGTTAAGTCTTTTTCTTGCCACAAACTACAATAATTTTGGAAGTATGCATCTTCACAATTTCCATCTATATGAAGAGCATATTTAAGACCTGCAGGGTTGCTAAGCTGTGTCCCATTTGGCTGTGCCCAGTTCTTAACTATAAATTGAAGTTTATTAGTGCCTTGAACAATATAAGGAGTTAGATCAACATTGATCACATCTGCTGTACTGTGATTATTTTCTGAGGTATCGAAGGCAATCTTTGTTCCGTTAAGCCAAACCTCATAACTATTATCTGAAGCAACCGCAAAATCTACACTAGCTCCAGTAAATGGACCTAACCATTCAAAATTTTTCTCGAATGTGTAAGTAACATCGTTTTGTACATCAGGAAGGGTAACTGGATCAGTCGCCCAAATCCATTCCGCACCAGGAATGTTTGCATCCCAGTTTGAACCAGATGTAGTCACAGAAGTTGGTGTTACAACAACAGCAGAATGTGGAATATTTCCAGCATCACTACCATCAACTGTAGCAACCACTTCGTTTGATATGTCAGAAACAACATCTACAGAACATGTTTTACAATCAACATCGTTGTATGTCTGTTTTAGTTGGTCAACTTTAAGGTCAATAGACCCTGCTGTGAAGATGTTTCCAGTTGAAGTTTCTGTATCATTGTAGAAAGCAATGGTGCCTCCTATCACAAGAGCCAAAACTGGAATTATCACCGCAGCACTTAATAATATTTTTTTCATAATTTTCTATTTTCACTAACTTTTAATAATTTTCTTACTATTCGTCGGGTTGCTGTGCACAAGTAAAGTTATCATTATTTCTTGATTGTTCTACGCGGAAGCTTATATCTCCTGTCATACTGTCTGTTTGGGTCTCATTTCCTGATCCTGCAGGAAGAGTCCACTCAACACCAATATAAGCTGTAGTATCACCAACTAAAGGTCCTGTGTGGGTTGTTGAATCATAAAGAGCTAGTATTCCTTCTGAAGGATGACCTTCAGCTAGAGTTTCTTCAGTTCCATTTTGGATATTATCTCCAGCGACTCCATTACCAGCACCATCATCTCTCCAAACTTTCCAAAGCATTGTGCTTGATAATTCACCTTCATTTACTCCGGTGGTGTCATCTACCAAAGCTTCAGGCTCTGTTTGATCATTTTCGTAATCAGCCAAGTTTGAGACTTCTCCACAAACCCAAGCATCATTGTTGATAACATGGAGACTGATTGTATTCTCCCCTTCATCTCCTGGCTTTATATCTTTAAAATCAAAGAATTTATCTGATGTTGGTTCTAGGTTTTTAAGTTTCCAGGTTCCACATTCATCAGAAGGTTCTCCGTTGTATGAACATTCACTATCGATTTGTAAATCGATTGCTCCAGCTGTGAAAGTGTTCCCAGTTGAAGTTTCTGTATCAGAGAAAAAGGCTCCAGTAGCACCCAAAACTAAGGCACCAACAAGAGCCAATACTCCGACACTTCCTAATATTTTTTTCATAATAATAAATTAAATTTAATAATTAATAATCGAAAGAACAATTTTTTATATCTCGCTATGTATTCGACCAGCTGTCAATATTGTATTTTGACACCAAATTTATTGCACGAGAATTAACTCCT
>Ga0114931_10000314_pt1 | contig 57043 bp, 41 predicted proteins | sample 2SBtaG_FD_89579 | JGI IMG/M metagenome (GOLD analysis project Ga0114931, IMG submission 89579) | Deep subsurface microbial communities from Kolumbo volcano to uncover new lineages of life (NeLLi) - 2SBTROV14_V59a metaG | ecosystem: Environmental > Aquatic > Marine > Volcanic | place: Kolumbo... | reverse complement strand
TCTATTTACTCTTCTCAAGAAAGAGAAAGAGACAAGTACAATACGAGAAATCCCTTGAGGAAGACACCATTCTTGAGGATGATGAGGGACGATTGTACATTGACAGGAGTGTAATAGAGAGTAAAAGTGGAGATCTGGGTATCCTTATTGCTAAACACTACTTCGAACTTATGGCTTGGTATAATGCATCTTTTGATGAGAGTCAGCTGGTTCTAATACCAACCCAGAAGGAGTTGATAAGTTATGTAAGTGAGAGAACTGGAAAGCAACCAAGTAAGGATGACTTTGAATTTCTCTCGATGGCTGATCGGTTGATATGGGACGTCACATTCTCTCCAGAGAACGAGGAACTTACCCATACCGAGAGGAGTGGAAAGAAACTTGTAATGGAGTTGAGGTAGACGACTACAGAAGCAGAGTTACTCGCGAAACAGGTCAAGGGTCTTTCCATTTTAGCCAAAGAGAGAGTTGCGAGCTTCCTTACAGGTAATCGGAGATCACTCTTCAGGGGTCAGGGTACGGATTTTGCTGATCTAAGAGAATACGTGATTGGGGATGACAGTAAATACGTGGACTGGAGAGCAACTGCAAAGCGGAATGGAAATCTGATTGTGAAGGAGTACGATGTCGAGAGAAATACAAATATCATACTTCTCTTAGATGTCTCAGCTTCGATGCTTATCGGGAAGGAGAGACCGAGGATCATGATGGCGATCGAGGCTGTTGCAAGTCTTGCTCATGCAACTACTCAGAACAAGGATTTCATAGGATTTGGTGCTTTTTCAGATGAGGTCTCGGTCTACATTCCTCCAAAAGGAGGGGTTCATCATGAATTTTACATCTACCGCCAGCTTCTCAATATTATCCCCCAGGGAACCACAAATATTGGGGAAGCTCTTAAAGAAGTCTCAACCTCGCTTAAACAGAAATCACTTATTCTTGTAATGTCAGACTTACATGACAACCTAGAATCCACCCTATACGGATTCAAAATTGCTAGAGCATTCAAGCACGAGGTTCAACTTCTTCAAATTTCAGACTATGGGGAATATGTGCTTCCAGAAAAATTAGGGAAGATAAAATTCCAAGACCCTGAAACGGGAAAACCTCAAGTAATCGATTTCACAGATACAGTGACCAAGGGTCTCTACAGTTATGAGCTCAACAAGAAACTGGAAGAGGTAAATGAGTTCAAACGTAAGCTTCGAGGTCTTAAGGTGAGAGTGATTGAGAGCAGAACCGAGGATCTGGTCGATCGAGTTCTCAATACTTATTATTCATCTAAATCGAGATCGTACAATATCTAGCATCTCTACAGAATTCATTAAGTTAAATTATAGATCCTTCTCTCTGCAATTCTTGAATAAAATTTGCTAAAGGTGAGAATAATTTATTTTTTTACCATCTATCGAAATTTGTCCTATCCATTATGAACTCATGCACATATATTTTTGTAAAATTTCCATATCTAAATACTTTTATTTACATATTTGAGATTTAGACATTGAAAAAGAGGATATTACCGTATTTTTTAGCCATAATATTGATATTCTGCATTTCTGTTTCAGCCCATCAGAATGGAGGAGATTTCGCAGAATCTGATATTGGAATATGGGGAGTAATTCTAATTGCTCTAGGATCAGGTTGGTTACCAATGCTTGTTGGAGCTTCGACATATTTTCTCATCAAAAATTGGAAAGATTGGGCTGGTGAAGACCACAAGTGGACAGATGGGATTTCAATGGGTGTGGTAGTCTTTCTAATTTATGACTATCTCTCCCTTTCTGGATTTCTCGGATTACAAGATTTTAAGGTTGGCGCAGCATCAGCAAAGTACTCAATCATTTTTCTTATGATAAGTCTTGTAGCTATAATTTTCCTTGGATTTGCAATCTTTGATAAGATGGAAAATAATGACATGACCCTTTACATTCTTTGGGCTGTTGGTCTCGGTTTCCATAGTTTCTCAGAGGGAATAATTATGGGATTCAATCTCCAGGGCGGATTAGCACCCGCGCTTCGATTTTTCCCAATTACTAGCTTCCTTATTCATAAATATATGGAAGGACTAACTCTTGGTGCATTATTCTTAAGAAGGAAGGAGGTAACGCCATTACAGGTTATCGGACTTAGCTTGTTAATGGGTATCTCGATTATCCCTGGAGTCTACGTTGGATATGTTGTTGGCGGAGCAGTGGGTAGATTTATCGCTTACTTCTACGCTGCATCGTTTGCATCAGTTATGTTTATTATTCCTAAATTCTTCCCTAAGAATACAGAGAATAATATGCTCAAGTACTACTTTGGATTTGGTATTGGATTTATCATCTTGTATTTGGGTTCATTAATTCATGAGCTTTAGGTGAGATTATGGAACAGAATACTAGACGATTGGTTTTTTTTGGGGTAGTGTTAGGTTTGGTTATCTCGATCTCGCTCATAGGAGTATTTCTGTTACCGACTGGATTCTTCTCTCCAAATGGTACAGACATCTATATGGAAGCCAAACAATTTGAGTACATTCCTAGTGTGCTGAATGCTACTAAGGGAGAACACTTAGTCATCCACATCAAATCCCTTGATGTACCTCATGGATTCGAGATCAAAGAATTTGGAATACGGAACCATGTCATTCCGGTCGGCGAATACACAACTATAGAGTTTACAGTCGACAAGATTGGAAATTTCACCTTCTACTGCACGGTCTTTTGTGGGGTAGGTCACTCAGATCATTATGGATTTCTAGTGGTGACATAATGAGGTACTTTCAGGTATGTCTTATCATTCTATTGATGGTTTCTTCTCAATATCCTTATTCAAAGGGTCAGACTATAACTCCAGATCCAGTCTTTTCTTACAGGACTGATTACAATATCACTACGATACCTGAGAAAACAAAGGTATTTGATCTTCTGTATGATAATGTAACAAACAGTCTCTGGTACACAGGGCTCAATGATAGCAGTATCTACAATCTCGACCTTACTACTGGAAATGTTACTCAATATCCGACAGGAAATCCAAAAATCACTCCAAATCAGATTGTATTTGGAAAGAATAGAACGATTTGGTTCACAGATTATGATTATGAGATTGGAAAATCAGACTATGATTATTTCGGGAGATTCAATATTGAAAGCGGAACGTACGATTTCTACAAAATTCCTACACTAAACTCAGCTCCTATAGATATTGAGTACAGTTTTGGATATGTGTGGGTATCTGAATGGCTGGGGGACAAAGTGATACGATTTGACCCAAATACAGGAGTGATGGATGAGAAAAGACTGGAATGTGGTTCCGCATCATGTGCACCTTTGGGAATAGCTTATGATGAGAATTCAGTGTATCTTCTTGAGACAGGAAGAGCCAGTATTATTTCATACAATCCAGATAGCTTTGAGGAAAATGGACAGATCCAAGTTCCCGATAATATGCCTGGCCCAGTTGATATCTTGGTAGATGGGGAGTTGCTCTGGATGGGAGTACATGGAGGAGATCAACTTGCTTGGTACAATTTGACCTCAGGCGAATTCTCTTCAAAGTATAGCGTCCCTCCAGATTCCAATTATCCAATCTCTGGAATTAATGAGGTAAAGAAGACCGATGATGGACTTCTATGGTTTAGCGAGCACTTTGTAAATTGGATGGGGAATCTCAATCCAGAGACGGGAGTGATCAACGAGTACCGTGTGAATCGAGGAAAGCCTTCAAATACGCAGTGGATGACCACAGATGGGCAAAGAGTTTGGTATGCAGAGACTGACAATATGATAATTAGTGAATTCAACTCTTCTACTGTTCCTAAGGTGAATATAAAAGCTCAACCTCAGAAGGTAGACCAAGATAAAGTGTCCACGATTGAATTTGATGTAGAACTCACCTCAGGAATTCTATCAAACAATTCCTTTACATCATTTGTCTACCCAATCTTCACTTATGGTATTAGTCTGGGTAGGAGCTACCCAGTAAATTTGTCTACTGGCAAAGCTCATGCAAAGGTCGGAATAGATATTTCATCAAGTGTAAGACCAGGGGATTACAATGTCATTATTGGAGTAGAAAGTGGTGAATTACTAGCCTCATTGAATATTCAAATATCTGTAAATCCGAGTTTCACCGCTCTGTATTACCTAGGAGGTCTGCTAGGAGCCTTAATTGCGGTAATAATTACCCTCAAAGCTACTAAGAAGATTTAGAGGGATTTTGGAGGAAGTATGTCATACTTTCTTCTCATAAATTCAGGTAGAATTAATGACCAGTAGAAGAAGAAGCATGCAGATAAAATGCTAATGCCGGGTATCAAGGTGTAGAGTATAATATAAATAGGATTTAGGAGTATCTCTGTAGGAATTGTCAGATAATATCCTAGGAAACCTACCGTTAGAACAAGGAAGAGAACAATCATCCACCATCCTTTGATGGTCAAATCTATACGGGCTTTCATCAGTAGTGATTTATTCTCTGCTTTCTCCCTGTAAAGGTAGTATATAACTGGTCCCATGACGAGAATAATGGAGAGGGATCCAGTTAAAAGGATTAAATTAGATAATTGAAGTATATTAATAATTGAGACAGCTGATAATATGATCATAGTTGACACTATCAGTGCGATGACTCGATTGATTCTCCACTCTCTTAGCTTAGGAACAGATATCAATCCTTGGATTTGAAAAATCGTATAATAGAAGACACCTAACCATGGTACATACTCCCAAGCAGCTAAGAGGTTGAGATTTCCATTACTCATTGAGAGAATCATGGTATCAATCCCAGAGACAATAAACCTTAGTGCAAATGATAGATTCATTCCAATGACAGAATTTGTGATCTTATTTATCACAGGAGAGTCTTGTTTTGAATTCTGTAATTTGAGAACGAGAATTAGGGGTACAATCGCCATACTAAAATTGAGAACTGAAGAGACAACTTCCCCATTATGATTAAAAAACAGGACTGTCTTCTCAAAGACGAAAGGGGTGAAATCAACCATCGTTCTATCTTTTGGAAGTTTGGACAAGTTATAATACTTTATAACATATTAGGGAATTCTGAACCATCTTTCCAGATATCCACTGGAGTTAAATTCGAGGATTATATACTTGATTTTCATTTTGGGTGAGAAGTAATAGACCAAGCGATTCCTTATATTTTCAGTTTTATTCTCACAAGTAATGGAGTCACTCTCTCAACGAAAAGCATTCAAAGGACTCATAGCTCTTTCAATTTTCAGCTATCTTGCTTCTGTATGGGCATTCATTAGTTTGGAGAAAAAATCTCCCCTTGAAGCAATTTACTTTGTCGTTGTCACACTATCTACTGTTGGATTCGGGGATATAACTCCACAACACCCTGTAACTAAAATTATCGTTATTATTCTAATTACCGTGGGAATCTCAACTCTTGCATATCTCACTCAAGGACTAGCTGAGAGAATCGCAGACAGATCTCGAGAGGACTTTCTCCTTCCTTCCAAGCTTCCTGAATTAGAATCCCATGTCCTTATTTTTGGAGTGACCCCAGTTTCAAAATACATCGCTGCATTTCTAAAAGATCGTTTTTTTAGAGTAATAATTCTTGGATTCAGCGAGGACGATATTATTGTTCTTAGGAGGAAAGGGTTTGAGTCCTACCTCCTACTTGATATCATCCCTGAAGATCTCAAAATATTAAAGGTCGAGTCTGCGAAAGTGATCTACACATTCATTCATGACGAGAACGAGACCATCCAGATAGTTTTGAATATCAGAGAATTGGCAAATGACCCACTTATTTTCTCAAAGACTGGACATAACATCGGGATTGATCTTGGACAATTGTTAGGTATTAATAGAACATATCACAACGAACGACTAATAGGCTCATTCATTAATTTCCTTTCTCAGAAATCTGAACTAACCTACATCCCAAACCAAGAGGTCCCAACATCACTATTCTATATTCTTCTCACTGGAAATGAGCAGAGAATAAGTAATCATTGTGACCGATTTTATACCTTAGCTAATGTTGGAGAGAATCTTAATGATGTAGGATTTGAAGTAATTACAGAGAGTGAGCAAAAATTGTATGCTGTTTACCAAGAGGAAATCAATCTGGAGAGATGCTTGGACAGGACAAACAAAAGAGATTCTTATCGCAAGCTCTTCATCGGAGGATTTTCTGAGGAAATTCATCACATTATAGAGCACATCACCATAGAAAACAGGGAAATTGATATTCTGGTGTTTAATGAGGAGGAATTCAAATTGGCTGTTGCGCATGGATATCCTTCTATCCAGCTTAAAATGGATTCACTTATTGATATCATTGAAGAAGAAATATCAGACCAAGATTTGGTAGTCAATATGTTTGATACAACCACAGAATCCCTTAATCTCACACTCTCAATTCGTAAGAGCAAGGTGTATCCTCGAATATTCCAATATGCACGAAGTTATGTAGAGAACGAGATCTTCAAGAAGGTGAAAGTAGATAGAATCTTCTCTCCAAGGTCACTTTCTGCTAGAGCTATGATCCTGATTTTCTTGAAAGAGATTAATGAGAGTCCCTCATACATATCCGAGAATAATCAGATCTTTGAACACTATGTAAAAGATGGGGATCCAATCATTGGCAAATCCGTGAAAGAAATCAGGGATGAAAATTATAGAATTCTCCTCTATGCTATTGGCAAGAATGTGATAGAGAATGTCAGTGATCAGAAGATAATCTCACAAGGAGATACCTTGATCCTCCATACTAAAATAGATATCTAACGTCGTCTTCTACTTCTCTCTGGAGCTTTTTTCTCATTTTTGTAATTCCATCCAGGATTGAAAGCCCTCCTCTTTCGCCTCTCGGCAAATTTTGCTTTCCTTTCCTTCTCCCTCTCCACACGTGCATCTGCTCTCTTCTTTTTCTTCTTCAGATCATAATTTGAGATACGCAGATTCTCAGGAAGTTTTCTTGAACGGTGGAATTTGGTTCCAATGAGTTTCTCATATTTTGTGACATTATGGAAATCCTCTGGGGTCACCAGTGTCCAAGCTGTACCAGAGTTTCCTGCTCTCGCTGTTCTCCCAACTCTGTGGATGTAATCCTCAATGATATTAGGAAGGTCAAAATTGATGACATGAGATACTTCGGAGATGTTAATTCCCCTTGAAATTAGATCTGAAGCTACTAGTACTTGGACGATCCCATGTTCAAAGTTAGTTAATGCCTTGATTCTCTGACGATCTGTTAGCCCTCCGTGAATCTCCTCAAGCTCCAGTCCTTCCTTCAAGAGGTGATTAGCAACGACACGTACAGCATCTTGAGTTCGGCAGAAGACAATAGCAGAGGAGATTGTGGTGTCCTTTAACAAATCAGAAAGAACTTCGAGCTTCTCTCCTTTTGTGACCTCAAAGATATTCTGTTTGAGTTTCTTCGATGTTTTTAATCTTGCAATCTCAATCTTATAAGGACTTTTCATCATATCATTAGCGAGCTTTTCCATGTCCTTGTTCAAGGTGGCTGAGAACAGATGTGTCTTGCACTCTTTGTTCTTTTGGAAGATGGAGTAGATTTCCATGATATCATCAAAAAACCCTAACTCAAGAAGACGGTCGCACTCATCCAATACAAAGTGCTGAATTCTAGTAAGATCCACTAATCCCTTCTCCACGTACTCCTTGAGCTTAAGGGGAGTCGCTACTATCAGATCTACTGGATCCTCCATTTTTCTCTTGATCTTATTCATAGGGCGGTGAGAGATAATCCCAACTATGTTGAGAGCAACCTCCTTTCCAAGTTTCTCAGCTTCTCCTTCGATCTGTCGGGCCAGTTCACGAGTTGGGGAGAGAATCAGGGCGAGTGCTTTTTCGTGGTCTACGGGTTTACGAATAATATTGTGGATAACAGGGGAAAGGTAGGCAAGAGTCTTTCCAGTTCCTGATGGTGCAATACCCAAGACATGCTTTCCCTTTATGATAGCAGGAATTGCTTTCTTTTGAATCTCTGTTGGACTATAGTAGTTAAAATGCTCATTGAGCGCGATAACTAATCTATTATCCAATCCCAACTGATCGAATTTCATGTTCTCTCAGAATATCATACAGGTGGCGGGTTATTAAAAATTAGGTGTAGTTACAGTTGGCAAAGAAGTCCCTAAGATGAGTAGCCATATCATCATTGACCTGAATCTGGATACCTCTAGTAAGCCCATCATTGATTGCTTCGCTATAATTAGACTTGAGATAATCCACCGCCTTCTTATGAGCTTCGACTAATTTATTACTTACTGAATGCACAAATATAATCGAGAGAAATTCTGCCTCCTTGACAAAATGGAGCCACATATCATCCAACCGTATCTCCTCAATTGACTTGTGAACAGTCTCATTGAAGATGCTACCAATTGCTGTTATTGCACTCGAGAAGAGGATATCATTCTTAGCGATATCACCTGCTCCACCATCATCAAATCCATAGCTCATGATTTGTGTTCCAGAATTGCTCACTAACATCATGTGACTGATTACAGACTTGTGAGTACTTTCTGCTTCATCAATTGTTTTGACAGGTTTTTCCTTATTTTGTTTGAGAAACTTAACGTGAGCAATTATATCTGTACTTATCTGCTTAAGTAAATCCCTGCGACCTTCATTCCGACTGGCTTTAATCATCTCTACTGCAATTTGAGCGGCATTGAGATATGAGTTAATTGCATCATCAATTGATCCTACCTCTTCAAGTGCTCGAGCTTTCTTCACCTCATCGAGCATCGAATTATCAACTTGCATAAACAGCAAGTATAATTTTTCTTACACTGTTATAAATATGCTCAAACCATTCTGTAGCAAAGATAGAAATGAAAAATCCGTTCCTTCAGAATCTTTAAAGCCCAACCATTTAGTAGGGGGTGTCAATGAAGACGGATGACATAGCCATCGAAAAGATTACTGAATTTCTCATGACTATCAATATCGACGTGGATCTACCAGACGAGTTTGATGTCAATTATGTGAAAGTTGAGGAAGGTGTAGAATTGAGATGCTCAGTTTATACCCCTGAGAATCCTAAAGCTCATATTGTTCTTGTACCAGGTCTTTATACTTTGGTGATGTCTTGGTATAAATTTCTGATAATGTTGATGAACAGCAATTACAAAATAACATACATCGAATCAAGAGAGAAGAGGACTTCTATCATTGATGATCCAAAAAAGATCACAGAGAAGAGCTTCGAGGATGAACTCATATATGTACTAGAACAACTAGTCGGTGATGAGGATTACACAATTATTGGTAGCTCAAATGGTACAAACACTATAATCAGAGCTCTCGCAGCAAAAAGGTTGAGACCAGCCCATGCCATTCTTGTCTCTCCGTACACAATTTTTCATATCCCTCTTCCATTCAAAATCATGCTTCCAGTTATCAGTAATTGGAGCTGGAGATGGATCCTGCTCCCGATAGTAAAGGTGGTAGTCGTTCCTATGATTTCCAACAAGAAAGCAGATCCCTTCCAAGCACACAAGTACAAATTAGGATTGGTTCTGACAGCTCCTTTGAAACTAAAATGGAGCCTCAGAGCACTCAAAGGTGGAAATCTTTGGCCATTTGTTGACCAGATTGATGGGAAAGAGACAGATATTATCTTGGTCGGTGCAGGAACTGATCCATTACATGGAGCAGCTGCAACAAAGAAGGTTTCCGAGAGAATTGAAGGTTCTAAGTTTGAGGAATTTGCCACAAATTATGATGTTCATGACCAACCTCTTCTGGATTTAATTGATAAGACCATAAACTCTTAACATTGAATTTGCCTTCATCTGACACCTTAAGATTAATGTAAATAAAATTGGAATGTGACTAAGCTCAGATTGGATGTTTTCTTCCTATCTCTTGTGATTTCTTTCGTTGCGACAGGTCAAACTATTGTATTTCCGATATTGCCTAAATATCTTTCAAGATTTGGAGGAGGGTCCTTCGAGTTTGGACTCTCTACAAGCGTCTATGCGCTCTTCGGAGTTATTTTTGCTCCATTCATAGGACGATTTGCATATAAAACAGGAAAGAAGAGAATTCTAGTCGCTGAAATTGCTACATTTGGGTTAATAAATTTAGTAATTCCCATCGCACCAAGCTTTGAGTGGTTTCTGGTTTTAAGATCTTTGGAAGGATTGGTTGGAACTTCTACTGCACCTATTGCAATTGCAATTGTCTCTGAGATTACAGCTGAGGAAGAACGAGCCCGTAGTATCGCATATGTTACAGCAGGAATGTCCTTTGGAATAATCATTGGACCAACTATTGGTGGAGTACTTTTAGACAGTGTTGGAGTCATTTATCCATACATTTTGAGTGGTCTACTTGGAATTGTAGGGGCTATCCTCACACAGTTACTCCTTAAGGAGGGAATTTCAGAAAAATCCTATCAACAGGCAGTAGGCGGGCCATTACTTAGCAGATTACCTAAACCGCTGTATGCATTTATGCTTATCCTTCTAATGAATTTCATTAACTCGATCGTATGGATGATGATTGAGCCTGGATTCATTTATCACTTCTACGATAACTTAGGATTATCTGCAACAGATTTTGGTATCTTCGTCTCTGCTTATGGGGTTTTCATATTCTTTGGAGAAGTAATTCTTGGAGGACTTTCGGATAAATTTGGAAGAAAACCGATACTGGTCCTAGGTGCAATTCTCAATATGATATTTTACCTTGCCCTCGCTTTTTCAGAGGAATTTGTGTTACTTGTGATTGCAGCTGTCATCGCAGGAATTGCAGGAGGATTGTTGGGACCTGCGTTAAATGCACTAATTAGTGAGGTATCTGAAGAAGCACACCGATCATTTGTACTAAGCATCGCAGTTTCTGCAAGTTATTTAGCGTCAATAATTGGCCCATTCTTTGGAGGATGGTATCTCGATCAGGGTTATTCGCTAAAATCACTGATTTTCATATCTGTGGGTTTGGTATCAATAACAATCGTCACACCTCTGTTCCTTAATTTCAGCAAGAATGATAGCTTTGAAGTCTCATCAGTAATTGACAATGAGTATTATCCTAGACCTATTGGGAAGTAGAATTAATTAACTGTACCAATTGTCTTTGCAATTGCCTTAATGATCTCTTCATTCTTGAATGGTTTAATGATAAATTCCCTAGCACCTGACTTGATAGCTTCAAGAACAAATGCCTCTTGTCCTAGAGCAGTCACCATTACAATTTTAGCATGGGGATCGAATGAAATTATTTGCTTAACAGCCTCAATTCCATTCTGTTTAGGCATGACTATGTCAAGTGTCATGCAATCAGGTTTATCTCTTGCCCAAATCTCAACAGCATCAACTCCTGTTTGTCCTTCAGCTATAACTTCGTGCCCAGCTTGGGTCAATATTCTCTTCAAAACTAGTCTCATGAATTTTGCATCGTCTACAACGGCTATTCTTGCCAAAACCAAGCACCTCTTATGATTTGAGCGATTACTAGAATCCCTTCTAATTCTATTTAGGATTAGTTCTTATTTAATCTTTATTAGAAGACACCTAAAAAACCGCAATCAATAGGTAAAAATTCATTGAATCTCGACAGGAGATAAGTGGGAATTTTAGTGGGGATAATCCACGATTTTTCTCCTTCGAGGAGCATCGTTTTTTAATTCAAGAATTCTACTAGGAATGAGGTTACTTGACTTTATGAGCACTGCCCAAATGCAAGGTCAAAGAAAATTGGTTGCATTTCTTCTCAATGAAGAGTATTTCGCGATTGACGTACATGATGTGAAGGAGGTTTTCGTACCAGATACTATAACCCCCATTCCTCAAGCAGGTGATTATACTGCTGGAGTAATAAACTACAGAGGACTTGTTGTTACCGTCATTGATCTGAAGAGAAGACTTCTCGTTGAAGAACAGAGGAAGAAGAGAAGAGAATATCTTGATGATGATGAAAGGAATTATATCCTGATGGTTACAATTGGAAAGACCACTGTTGGTCTCTTGGTTGATTATGTTGAGGCAGTAATTACTGTTTCTGATGAGAATATTCAGACATCTGTCGAAGGAATCTCAACATCGCAAAGTTCTACATTTATTGAGGGTATTGTAAAGACAGATATCGGTCTTGTTGTTCTTTTAAAAACCCAAGGAATTTTCAGTGATTTCGATCTCAAAGAATTAGAGAAGCTTGCTTCTATAAGATCTACAATCTCAGCTACTGATGATGAAATCAGTTTGACTGGAAAAGAGATTGACAAGGTTAATACATTAGAAGACTTCTCAATCGATGATCTTTCTGATGATGATGTACTTATTAGTGACAAAGGGATAGTGTCTCCTTCTTCATCAAGATCACTAGAACCTACAGCTCCTTCAAAAGAAGATGAGTTTGGATCTAGTCCACTTGATCTTAGCGCTCTCACAAAACCAGAACTTCTGAAGATTGCTTATGAGATGGGGATCGATTCAGTAACTACTAAGACGAAGAAAGGAAAGCTGATCGACCTGATTCAGAAAAAGATGGGCTAGTTGCGGATGTGATTGATCATAGTCAACGTCATGATCTGTGATGATGCAAGATTTATGCTCATGGTCATCGAAAGATTGTTTACAAAGCTTGGACATACTGTTAAGTACAGAGCCCTAAATGGTCTTGAAGCAATAGAGACATATCAGAGGTATTGGTCGGATATTGACATAGTAACACTTGACGTGGTCATGCCATCGATGGATGGGATTCAGGTTCTGAAAAGAATCATACAGATAAATCCCAATGCAAAAGTTGTCGTCGTCACCTCAATTAACAGCAAGCATATTGTCGACGGTGCCCTAAGACTTGGAGCAAAAGATTTTCTTACTAAGCCATTCAGACTTTCTGAATTCATCAGAGTAATTAATAAGGTACTGAGTCAACCATAGGTGAGTAACAATGATTGCATCGAATTCTACGGGTAGGAAAATATGGCAATAGCAGTACTCATTGCTGATGATTCAGCCTTTATGAGAAGGTTATTGGAGAAGCATCTCAAGCCTAATAAAGATTTCAAGATTATTGGTGTAGCAAAGACAGGAGTAGAGTGTATTACAAAGGTAATTACCTTGAATCCAAAAGTGATTATTTTGGATATTATGCTCCCTGATGTCTCAGGACTAAATATTGTCTATCAAGTCATGAGAGCAAAACCTACTCCTATTCTCCTCTTCTCTTCACTTACTGAGAATGAAGTGAAGAACGACTCAAGGGTCTTTGATTATGGTCTTGTGGATTTCGTCAATAAACCGTCGATAGATATGGAAATGGATACTTCAGAGTACCTCAACAAATGGATTATCCCGAAACTCTCGATTCTCTCCAAGTTAAGAGTTCAAAAATTCATGAAAATCATTCAAATCACAAACAACTCCTATGTAAGTGGGCAAGAGGATCTCAGTAAATCTTTTGATAATACAGTCAGGGAGAAATCGGATACTCGACTACCTATTGTATCCAAGATATTAGTGATTGGTGCATCTACTGGGGGACCCCAAATGATTGCTTCACTGGTGAAGGAATTTCCACGAAACTTTCCTCCCGTGATGATTGTCCAGCATATTCCAGTAGGATTTATCGAGAATTTTGTCAGGAGATTGGACAATGCAAGTACTATTTCGGTCCATGTAGCTGAGGAAGGAATGCCAATCAAGTCAGGAAATGTCTATCTAGCTCCTGGAGGGAGGCACATGGAATTGAGAAAAGGAGGGTCAGGAATCCAAATTAAACTGACGGACTCTCCAATGGTGAATTTTGTAAAACCTTCTGTTGATGTGACACTCAAATCTGCTGTTGGATTAATGGGGAGCAAGGTTGTATCTGTGATATTAACTGGAATGGGAAAGGATGGGACTGAAGGTTGCAAACTTGTCTCAAAAGCTGGTGGGAAGGTAATTGCCTTGAATGAGGAGGATTCAGTCGTCTATGGGATGAACAAATCTGTTATTGAGCGGGGGTTTGCAGATCACATCTACAGCTTGAGTGATATGTACCAAGGAATTAGGCAGGCGCTCGGTCTATAAATTTCAATGGAATGACAATTTGACGTAATTCCCACGATAATTTTTTAGTATCTGAATTCTAGCTAAGATTGAGCGCATTGGAAGATGAATATTTAGACCTGTTCATTTCAGAGTTAGACGAAAATGTCAAACTTCTGAATGGCAGCCTCCTAACCCTCGAAAAAGACAAGAGAAATGTCGATGCACTAGCAGAAGTGATGCGAGCAGCACATACTGTAAAAGGTATGGCAGGAACTATGGGATATGACAGTCTCTCAAAACTAACTCACGCAACAGAGAGTAAAATTATTGAGATTCAAAAAACTCAAAAAGTAACTGCTCAACTCTTGCAAGCACTTTATCAGGTTGCAGATAGGATGGGACAATTTGCCCAAAAATTGGAAGCAGGAGAAAATATTTCTTCTATTCCAGTTGATGACCTCATCTCCTTCTTAAATACATATGATCCAAATTCAGAAGACGTCTCAGAAGTTGAGAGTGCTATAACAGAGGAAGACGAGATTAAAATCGGGACAAAGTATTCTGTAAAAGTCATCTTCGAGAAGAACACTCCACTCAGGGGTGCAAGAGGTTTCCAGCTTATGCAAGCGCTCGACCGGATCTCCAACATAGAGGATTCCTCACCTCCAAGAAATGTCATTGAAGAAGGAAAATTGGTAGATGATCCAATTTTCACGATCGTGACAAATGAGGATGAGTACAAAATTAAACAAACTATCTCCAGCGTAAGCGATATCTCAAAGGTAGAGATTAACAGATTGGTCGAAGAAGCGGTTTCATCGATTCCAGTTGTATCGGTTCAGAGAGGAATACAATCGGTTCGTGTCAATCTGAATCAACTTGACTCAGTAGTTGATCTACTAGGAGAACTTGTCCTCTCTAGAAATAGGCTTTCAGCTTCCCTTGCGAATGTACTCAATCCAGAAGCAGTTGAACAACTTAACATATTTGAATCCACAATATCTGCTATCCAAGATAGGCTCATGAAGATGAGAATGGTGAATCTGTCAAGAATATTTGATACCTATCCTCGAACTGTCAGAGATATTGCCGCTCAGAGAAATATGGAGATCGAATTATTACTCCAAGGTACGCACCTTGAGTTAGATCGATCTGTTATTGATCAAGTCAATGAAGCTCTTCTTCATCTCATAAGAAATTCTGCAATTCATGGAATTGAGGAACCTGAGGATAGAAAAAGAGCGAACAAACCAAAGAGAGGAACTATTAGAGTTTCTGCAGTTCAGGATAGGGGAGAGGTTGTCTTTAATGTGGAAGATGATGGTGCTGGTTTAAATCTTGAAGGAATCAGGAAGAAGGGAATTGAGAAAGGGTTAATTGACAAAGATACTGTTCTCCACAGAAAGCAACTCGCAGCGCTAATCTTTCATCCTGGATTTTCAACAGCTGAGAAAGTAACTGCTGCGGCTGGAAGAGGTGTGGGAATGGATATAATTAAGCGCTCAATTGAGGAGATTAATGGAACAATTGAGATTAGGACAAGGAAGGGTAAAGGGACTCTCTTTATTATCAGAGTACCACAAACTCTTGCTATTATTCAAGCACTAGTGATAAGGGTAAAGGAGTATCTCTTTGCCATCCCTATGCTGAATATCGAGAAAATATACTCGTTGGGTGATGAAGAGGTGCAGATAAGGGAAGGAAACTATTTCCTTGACTTAGGAGATCAGGTTGTTTCTGTTATAGATCTTGAAGAGAATATAGATCTTCCGACAAACATGAAGATAGATATGCTCGGAACTAGGAGATCTACAAAAAAGACTAATCCGAAATTGATACTTTGGGAAAAAGCTGGAGCAAAAATCTGTCTCAAGGTCTCAGATGTGATGGAACAAAGAGAAATTGTTACCAAAGGTTTGGACTCAATTGCACAACAATACAGAGGGTTCAGTGGAGCAACAATCCTTGATGAGGACAAAGTTGTACTCATTCTCGATCCAGCAACCATCTAACTCGGGTATTAATAATCATACATCCTCTGACACTTTTTTATACCTTTAAGACAGTGATGATTTAGAGCGATGAGCAATCCACCAAATGATCTACTTCCAGATGATGATTTCTACGCGGCTTTTAATCCAAAATTCGAAGCTCTGCAAGAACTTTCGAATATCGGGGTAGGACACGCAGCAACAGCCCTTTCACAATTGCTCAATAGAAAGGTAGACATGAGTATCCCAAGAGTAAATTTTGTACCAATTGAACAGGCCCCGACTATACTTGCAACTCATGAAGAGGAGATTACTGTGGGAGTTTTTGTCCGGACATTGGAAGAGAGTGGTTCACAGCTCAATTTGCTTATGATAATAGATGAAGAATCGACACATACCCTCTTGGGAATTCTAAGAAGAAATGAAGATACTACAAATCTGTTAGATCTCGATGAGATTTCAAGATCGATTCTGAAGGAAACGGGAAACATCCTCTTGCTTCATACAATCACTGCTATTAACTCTTTTACTGAATCTCACTGGTTCCCTAATTCACCTGATATAGTAATTGACATGATCGGTTCAATGGCTGATGAAGTTCTCCTAAATGGTCATGAGGATGATGAGGGAGAAATCAAAGTACTTCTTGTTGAATGTGATGTATTTACAGATGACGGAAAAAAGGTGAAGGGTAATATCCTCTTACTTCCTAATAAGGTAGCAATGGACACATTAATGAATCGTCTATATGGAGAAAATTGGCAGGAGATGATGTGATGGCTTTGTTTACCGCAAAAATTGGAGAAATTGTAGTCGGGAAGAAGGGAGATCAATTACAAGCTCTTGCACTTGGAAGCTGTATAGGACTGGTCGTTTACGACCCCAAGCTAAAAGTTGCAGCTTTAGCGCACATTCTTCTACCCGAAAAAAATAAGTTCTCAAAACCAGGACCTCCAGGGAAATATGGGACAGAAGCTACCGGTGAATCGATTAAAACTGTTGTTTCAAGAGGAGGGTTAAGAGAAAATCTTGTTGCAAAAATAGCAGGAGGAGCAAAGATGTTTGAGTCCCTCACTTCAGGTTCAAATATGGATATTGGATCAAGAAACGTTGCATCCGTCACCAAATCTTTAGGTGAGCATGGCATCAAAATCTTAGCGAGAGATGTAGGAGAGAATCAGGGGAGAACAATAATATTTGATATAAATTCCAGTCTTTTGAGGATTAAAAAAGGAAATGGGACAATTCTCAAGACATTATAGAAAATGATTATCTAAAGATTGAGATTTTCCTTAATTCTGATCACAGATTCTTCTAAATGGTCTGTCGACGCAGATCCAAATGAAATTCTGAAATGTTTTTTTCTTGTCTCACCGAATTCCGAAGCAGGTACCATTACTACCTTTGCCTTGGTGAATACCTCCTCTACAAAATCCTCACCAGGATTGGAACCCTGTCGATCAATTGATGGAAATGCATAGAATGATCCCTCGATCTTTGGTACAGTAACTCCATCAATCTTGGAGAATGAATTTTGAATAACTTTTGCCCTCTTTTCCATATCAGATCTCATACTTTCTCTGAATGTCAAGTCTTCGTGAGACCCCATAAATTCAGAGATTGCATACTGAAATAGGGAAGGAGGATTAGCTATGACAAATGGGTGTAACTTTGCGATGGGACTCATCAGTTTCTTTGGCCCTACTCCGTAGCCCATTCTCCAACCGGGGACACAATATGTCTTGCTAAAAGCGTTGAGCGTAATTGTATTCTCAGGAGCATGTGTAGCCATTGGAATATGTTGCTTCCCATCAAAAGTTATGTACTCATACACCTCGTCACTTAGAATTGCCACATCATGATCCACTGCAACATCGGAAATTCCTTTAACGGTTTCCTCTGTGAACATACCCCCTGTTGGGTTTGAAGGTGAATTGGTTATAATTAGTCTTGTCTTGTCAGAAATCGCTTCCTTAACAAGCTCAGGATCCATCTGGAACTTATCATCGAGTGGTATAGGAATTACCTTCAGACCAGCAATGAGTGGGATCGTTGGGTAGTAGACAAATCCTGGATCAGGGACAATAATTTCATCACCTGGATCTGTGAGTGCAAAAATAGATGTAAAGAGAAATTGTGTACCTCCTGCCGTGACAACAACTCCATCTTTGTCATAATCTAGTGAATACTCTTCTCTGTACTTCTGAGTTATTTTTTCGCGAAGTGGTGGAATACCGGAATTTAATGTGTATGTGTGAGCACGGAAATTTGAGAGGTTATCCTTAACCTTCTCAAGAAGACCTTGAGGAGGCATTAAATCAGGAGCACCTATTCCGAGCGAGATTACACCTTCAAGACCTTGAGCTCTTTGAAACATCTTCCTAATACCGGAAGGATGAATTTGTTGAAGACGAGAAGTTTCCTTGAATAGCTTATCTGAACCTGCACTCATAGGATCTAGATAAATCCTTAGTTAATGAATTCTTCCAGTAGATTCAGTTGTTCTGCTCAGAAAGTACGACTTCTTTTCTCGCTATATACGAATTTACAAGTAATACGATTAAACCTATACCAGAGAGTAAGGCAATAATGTTAGATGTAAATACTGCTTCTTCTCTGTGAATAGTATAAGTAATTTGAGTACTTATTGAATAAATGAAGTACTGACTGACATTCCAATTGGAGAGCATGAAATCAAAGGAATAATCTTGTCCCTCAGTAGTATATGGGATATCTACCGAGAATTTATAGCTTTCTTCAGGATTTATTTTTACCTCCATCCAATCAGAAGGTATTCCATCTGAAAAGTTCATGTACTCATTGGCAAATTGCATGTAAGTAGTATTTCCATCCTTGATTCTAGCAGAGAGATCCTTTATTAGAGATTGAGCCGTATTTTGCATTGTACTATTGGATGCTCCAAAGATCATCGAGAAATTTAGTGCATGTGTACCAAAGCTGAAGGAGATTGTTGCAGATGATTTTGAAGGGACATGATACTTGATTGTTGAGTAGAGTGAAAGTCCATCAGACAACGTATAAAATCCTGCACCAGCAGAGTTGTCCTCTGTATAAGTCGGTCCTTGCCCCACACCTGCATACAGAGAAAAGGCAAGGAGACCTGTTAATAGGACAGAAAGCCATCCAAGTTTGGAGAACCGATACAATCTGAGTCTGCTCCAGTCTACAGCTATCTTCTCAAATCCCTTATAGCTTCTAAGAAGTGGAAGGATCACCTTAACTAAGTAGTAGAGAAATAACACAAGATGAACAGTGAGTTGAGGTATGATTAGAATCAGGTTACTCGATCCAAATTCGCTTATTCTTCGTTCTGCACTCCAATTGACGAAGTACTGATTGATTCCCTTCTCTGGATTTTGAAGAGTAGATTTTAGATATATTCCAGATACTGAGACATGTTGTGTTGCTAGATCAAGAATTACTCCTCCGGTTATTTGGTAGAAACTCTTGTCAATCGGATAAAAAATCCCTACTGAGTCCCAAGTTAGATCAAAGAAAACATGAGTTATCCAGAAGTAGAAAATCAACAAGGATACTGTCAGAGCTTTATCATTTTTTGAAATGTAAGAAAGGGCTAGAAGAAGGATACCTACTCCAAATATGACAAAAATGCTATGTGTCCATGTCCGATGGGGAATGGGTAGGAGGACATCAATATCAGGAAGAACTGCAAACAAGGTCGTTGCGAAGAAAAGTCGAGGATGTGTTTTTATCCATTCACGGAATTTTCTAGGGGAGAGAAGAAAAAGCAACATCGAGGCAATTCCGAGGTGAGAAGTAGAGTAGGTCACATTATTGTTGTGTCAGTTAGTCATATTATTACTTTTCTTAGGTTGAAGAAATCTTTTGATTTGCTTCCACTTCTTAAGATGGAAAAGAATTGCTTTATTAATTTTGAAGATTCCCGACTTATTGATGCTGGAACATCATGTCTGGATTTCCGTCCAATCAGAGTACGGAATATCGTTGGGAGAAATTGGGAGCCTTCCGTCAAATACAGATCCAAAACTTGTAGGCAATATTCTAGTTTCTCTCAAAGATGTTATCTCCACTGAGGCAATTAATGTCTCATCTGATTTTATGAAGACAGAGATTGAGACTGGAGCTTCTGGGGTCAAATCGATCAAAATAACTGATGATTTCAATATTATTATGACCTATTTTGTTTCAAGAGATACATTGGGGCCCGTAGATCCAAAGGTTGTTGACATAGTAGAAGCTCTTTCATTAAATTTAGGTAAGCAGTTACCTCAACTTTTGAATCTAAAATCACTAGCGGATTCAGGAGCTCAAATCCCAATTAAAATTATGACAAAAGCTTACCTAAACACATGCCTGATTGTCAGGATGTCTCACAATATTCCACATCAGAAAAGACCTCTTCTCAAGCTCTTTGGAGATAAATTTGACGAATTATTCAATAACAAAAAAGTACTGTTCGATTTGATAGATGAGCTTTTTGGCACGAAAGGATGGAAGATTGCGACATACAATTGGAATTCAGGATTCCTTGAGAGGGAGAGAAAGGAAGAGGTCGTTGAGTCTCTTGCGATCTATTTACTCGGTCGCATCGTTAAAGAGACTCCGCAAATTGTTCTCCAAGTTGAGCAAAAGCAGAATCTTGTCAAAGAATTTACTAAAACCTTGACCAACCGGTTACGACATAAAGTCTTATCACCGGAGACACATATAGTCAGTGCTCTTCCTGAGGTGATGACAGAAAAGGCAATAAAGGAAGCATTATCAAAAATTCACCTTCGATCACTGCACAATAGTAGAGCTATATTATTCTCCCAATTCGTCAGAAAATCTATCCTGTTAAGGATGAAGAAATATCCAGAGATAATCTTTGTCGAGATTCCTCGTGAGACAATTCAAATGAAGTTCGATCAACTTCTCCCGCAGTTCGAAGTGGAGAATGCTGGATATTATTATTCTAAAGCTCTTGAGAAGTACATAAGTAAAGAGACGCATAAATATGTAAAAGCCTTCTACGAAGGATTCTTCAGGAAAATGTCTGGAATCACTCTTTCCAAATCTGCTTGGGAGATACTTACAACTTTTGCACTTGGATTTGTCGATGGAAAGACACTCCTTGATGAATTCAACAAGATCACGGATAATTCATCAGGGGCGAGAAGAAGGAAAGAACTCACGAAGTGGACGCAGGATAAGAAAGTTACTCAGCTGAAGGTGGAGACAATCCAAGAAGTCATAGTCCTTGCAAATGCTTCCTCACTTGGAATTACACAGAGTATCTATGAGATGCTGATTGACCAATTCATCTATACAGAGAATAATAAACTAGGACAAAGGTTAGAATCTTACATAAGATTCGTCAATAAACTTGGTCCTTCTGTAAAAGCTGCTTCGACAATGATGGAGATTATGAACCTCTTTAAACTCAATAAATTTGGGGTAGATCTGATCTCTCCAACCCCGTACAATTTCATTGAGATCGGGGTTAAACAAGGTCACGTGGATATTGAAATTAATGGCAATGCTGTTCCTTTCAATAAGAAGCAAGGATTTATTCACGATGGGAATGTCTACTCATTTGACAAGCTTGTAACCACATTCCCTAAGTTCTCAGTAAGATACGGAGACAAATTGTACAAAAAAATCGGAAAAACACTCGATCCATCCCTCTTCATCAGTTTAGCTAAGAAAGATGGATTTCTCCTCACAACACTTCTCCATGCAGCTGAGAAGAGATTTGAACAACTTAAATCAGTGTTTATAGCTAGGATTGAAGAGATGAGAATTGATTTGGATGAGTATCAGAAACTCCTCTCTAAATCTGGAAAGGCAGAAATGAAAACTATTAAAAGCAAATCTCTGTCCAAGTACAAGCAAGAATTTGTCGTTTGGAAGGACTTTGCATCAGAATTACGAGATGCGATTCAAGTTGGACAAGGAATAGTCCTTACCTATGGGGATCCAATAGCGAATTTCTGGGAGAAGACAATTCAAAATTACTCAAAAGATTCAAAACTGGATGACAAAGTAAGAAAATCGTTGGATAAAGAGGTGAAACAACTTCTTAAAAAATTGCAGAAGGCACCGAAGGAGATTAACCAGAGTATTTCAAAAATTTATTCTGCACTAGTGAAAGAGATCAAATCATACAAGAAAGGAGTCCAGAAAATTGTTTCTTCTGCTGGGATGAATATTCTAAAATTCGATCTTCAAGGGAACGATCTGCTATCTCCTTATTCAGATGTAAATAGTGAAATAAAGAATAGGATTGCCAATTCGAGCGTTCTCAACCATGATCAAATCGATCAGCTTCAGGTAGGTATCGCGCTTGAGATATTTGAGACACCTTCTGATGTCATTCTTGAACCAGCATACAATGAGATTATTCAAAAATCACTTTCTAAATTTGTCAAGGAAATTCTGAATGAAGCGAATGATAGAAATCAATTTGAGAAGTTGCTAGTTGACAGATCCTATCAGATAGTAGACAAGATGTACGATGCACTCTCTAAATTGGTGCTATCAGTGGAATCATTCTATATGAACAAGAGTACTCCCATTACAGTTTCTTCAGACAAGATATATCTTCTACTTGGTACTTTACCTGTCACCTATTTTAGGAATCCAAAATTGATAAAGCAATCAATTGGATTCCCAGGGATTAGTGTAGATAGAACTGGGAACATCTGGGAGATATCATATGAGTTTCCACTCAATGCAGATAGTAAAGATGATGTCTCAGTTGTTACTTTGAGAGATGGAATGAGATATCTTACAGTTCAGGATATGAAAAAACAGATAGCAGATTTCACTGAATCTATTGCAACTATCTCTGAGTTGCTTGAACCAAATGCAGGAGATAGACTAATCGTCCTTGTTGAACAACTCTACGATACGATATACAGTCAGAATGTCTAGTCCAATTCTAAGATTCATATTAATTACTTCATTTCAATTATTTTTTCACTATTTTGATACTTCGAATGAGTATATAAGGGAGTAAGGATATCCGCAATTTCTCACATTAATAATTTCTATCAAATATGGGCTATTTGTTCTTTTTTCCTATTTCAGCATTATGAGAAACTACATCAATATGCCGAATGATTTATATTGTGATTCTCAATAGTTGTTTTACCTGATTCTTAGGATTAGGTAGGTTTAGGTGGTATAATGAACAATAGAGATAGCAAAAGCTATGAAGTGATTGATGAGACCTCGGATAAAGAGATCTTTGACATTCTCAATAAGAAATATCAAAGCGTAAAGGAAAGCCCAAGTCTTGGATACATGGATTTAATCAAGGATAATCTAGAAAGAAGTACACAAATTGGACATAAGGTTCCAGATTATAACAACGCTACAAGAATAGATACATTCAAAGATAGAAATTCACACATTGTGAAAGACCCAAACAATTTCAAAACATTAATTCGCTTCCTCCGTGAAAAACTCATGGTGAATCCAAGTCATGGATTGAAGATTAAAGAGAAAAGTTCTCCAGCAACTTACGTCCACATGCTTTTGGAATATGACAACGGTGCATCAGTCGGAGTGTTCTACCATGACTTGAAAAGACCACTCTCAATCAAGGAGATCTTCAATGCGGAGAAGGCAATTAGCTATGCGAATTTGGACGGTGGAATTGTGATCTCAAATTCAATTGGGATCCCGGCTCAGGAAACTGTTGAGCGTATCAATCAAGACGCAGGGTCTCAGGGTATTATGAAGGTGGTAAGGCTCTCAGAGATTAAAAATGCAATTTCTGGAAAGGAGTAGTTTTGAGAGCTTTATCGTTAAAAACATAGATAATTGATTAATATTTGTACTGAAAACTAAATAGATACGAGATTTAAACTATTTATCCGTCATACCGTTTTCCGAGCTTTCATAGCTAATGTTTGACCGAATACTTTAAGAGATATTTTGGGTACATTGATGCACTAGAGAAATGGTTGAGAGCGACAAACTCAAGGTTTCCTTAATTTTGTTGGGTAAGGAAGCCAATCCGATATTGGATATGCTATCCAAAATAAAAAATATTGAGCTCACTATAATTTGCGCTACTTTTTTGAATTATGAGCTACCTAGGTCAGAGGATAAAAAATCAATAGTTATTCGTGGCGAATTGACACAGACTCTCAAGACAATCACTAATGAAATTGAGACCAATTTTCCTATTCCCCCTACCATAAAGAAATCCTTCTTGGAAGATTTAGAGGGAATTGAACCTGAGGAAGATATTGGTTTAATTTACAATATTAACACTATCGAGGATCATTCCTCAACCTTAAATGATACTTTTGACGGTCTGGAGAAGTTGGTTGGTGATACTGATCTTGAAATTGTTCCACTGACTGACGAGGATGATGACATCATAGTCTACAAGAATAAGAAGTGGGCACCTCTCCGATACTACCTGAATTGTGGAAAACTCCCATTTGATGAATCGAAGTTTAACGCAGGAGAAAAGAAGGTAAAAATGACCGGAAAGGCAATGCATATTCATGGATTGGATCAGTTAGTTGATGATGAAATTCCAGAAGAGACTCTGAAAGAAATTAATGATTCAGATCTTCTTCTTATCTCGTCAACAGATCTAATCACATTGGGGCTCTTTCTAAAGTCAGAAACAGCAATCAAGCAACTGCATAAAATTGTTAAAGTAGGCAAATCAATTCTTATATGGAATAAATCTGAACAGACAGAAATTGAATCTGATATCCTCTCATTACTTGAGATGAATACGGAAATAGGGGCTTATCTTAGACCGCTCTTAGAAATAATTGACTATGTGGTTGTCGACCAAGATATCGAGGTGGAAAGTGAGAGTATTACTGAGCATGGAGCGAAATTTTTATCTGAAAAACTCCCATCCAAAGGAGCAACAGACTTTACCGAATATAGAGGTTTTGTAGAGTCAATTGCTTCCATTGCTGGTAGCTCTATAATTCCCATATTTCCAGAAGACGATGAGGAGGAATCAAAGCTTAAAAATCCAATTGAGGAGAAAGCTAATGGAGTACTCAAAACAATTGACGAGCTTCATGAGTCCAAGAAGGAACAAGGTATTCAGAAAGTCCCCGAAATTGCGGGAGAAGAGCTTGAAACTGATGAAGATAACACTCCTCAACGTGAGGAGGAGGTCACCACGTCTGAGGAAGCACCTAAAGAGGAGGAGCATGAAAAGACAAAAGAATCAACTGAACAATCTCCAATTAAAGAAGTAAATGTTGAAAATAAAATTGAACACAAGAAGGAGATTGAAGATGATGTAGATATCTTTGACCCTGAGGTCTCAGAGTCCTGGGAAGATGCACTGAAACGGGCAATAAATGTGTACATAGATGAGGGAGATGAACCAGCTTACACGTGGATTATCAAACAGATTGAGAGAGATCCTGATCTTCGTGAGAATATCTCACAGGTACTCCTCAACAGATTACTCAGCTCTGAAGGGCCAGCTCAAAAGAAGAAAACGATATCACTGCTAAAGCAGATGTTTGAGTTTATCAAGCAGTCAATAGTCCAAGTATTTTCAGCATATCTCCTCAATACGATCACCTCAAAGGATTTTGAAAAGACAAGGGACTTTGTCTTCATGTTCACATTGCTACAGTCTGAGATGATTGAATTTTGTGAGGATATCATCAGATCTATAATTAAGGATATTACTATCAAGAGGGAAGATCCACTCATCTTTGAGATGAGTAAACTTACACTAATTCAACTTGTCATTCACTCAAGAAGATTGAAGAGAATTAGTATCTCAAAAATACTGACACTTATGGATGCGAGGATCGACAGCTCTCCTACTTATCTCTGGAATTTCCTCATGTGCTTTGATGCAGGTTCCGTAGCGGTTGAGCTTGTGACACAATTTTCTATTTCGAGATCAGAGGAACTCATCAATAGAACTCCACTCTTGAGGTATACAGGAAGTTTCTTCACTACTTTGCAAATGGTTATGACCTACTGGAAATCGGGTGATCAAATTGCTATTACTGAAATAACTGGTTCTATCTTACCAGATAACACAATACGCAAATTAGAGCGTATGGACCTAGCTAGTAAGATCGAAAAATTGGGCACAGTTCCTCTCACTACCTTAGCAAAGACCCTGGGGAAGGATCCAGAAGAGATTGAAAGGCTGATAGCAGAATTAATTATGAATGACGACATCGATGTCAGACTGGAAGTCGTTGATAATCGAATGATTGTCATGTACAATCAGAATGTGAATTAACTTGATGAAGACCTTCTAAAGAATGCTTTTACCTTGTTAATTGTTCGCTCAAACGAAGTAGCTTCAATGGATTTTGATTTAGCTTTCAAATCTTGGGATGATTTCTCATACTCCTCGGCTATATCATCATCATCAACTTGGAAGATATAGGAGGTCTCGAGAATAATGGAATCTAGTGTGCTTCCAAAACTGAGTGCCAAATCCTGAAGGTTCAAATTCTTCTCTTCTGCAGTTTGAATTAAAAGTGAGAAAGCATCCCATGACTGGCTTAGAATGTGTTTAATAATCTCAAGATCCTCTTTGTCTATATGATAAGGATCAATATTAGAAGGAGCAGAAAGCACAATCAAGTGATCATCAGAATCTTCACCACTAAAGAAGAAGTACCTCTCCTTTACAAATCCTATATCAAGAAGTTTCCCGTGAAGATTTGTTCGACTGAACATCTCCACTGCTGCCAGAAATCCTGCCAATAGAACAGCATCAGAATTATCCATTCCTGTGCTCTCCATCACACCTTCATACCGACGAGCGAAGAGAGGTATACCACCTGTATTAAGTATGAAAAAACTTCGAATTGGTGGAAGGAATTCCCCGAAATCTGTGCTCACGAATTTGCTTTCATCCTCAACTTGATTAAACTTATCATATAAACTCCACTCAAATTTCACGTTTTGTATTTCATTTCACGTAACGTTATTATGTACTCATTTCGCTTGTTAGTTATAGAATGATTCTGAATGCAGATTCGACAACTGACTCTCAGGAGTTAGGAGATCACAAGGATATATTTAATCGGATCAAGGATGAGTATGACGGGAACAAAGCGAAAGTTATCTCTCTAGCAACCGTCAATTCAATTCTCCTTCTGGTATTTTCAACTCTTTTAGGCAATATCCTCCTAATATATATGTTGGCCATTATCGCCTTAGGACTAGGAATCCTCAATTTCTTAATGTACAACGAAATGCTCATTAAACCTGTTGTTCGATCAGCAGAGATAATTTCTGAGATTAGTGATTTTAATTTCACTCCTCTGTTAGGCATAGAGACGTTTCCCGAGATAGAGAGTCTTCCAGAATCCATCATTAAATTAAATTCAACCCTGTCACATAGGTATGCTGTACAAAAGCAAGTAGTAGATGTAATCTCAGGACATTCTCAATTAATTGATGAGAATATGCGATTGAGCAGAAATTCCTTGGATGACGTATTCTTTGATCTCAACTCTTTAACAATAAAACTTACACAATCCCAAGATGAATTTGAAAGGTCATCCAATCTTCTCACTCAATTTAAAGGATCCATTTATGCAGTGACTAACGAGTTAATTGACTTAAGAACCTCGATCAATTCTATTGCAAAGCAGACGAATATGCTCGCACTTAATGCTAGTATAGAGGCAGCCAAGGCAGGAAAGTACGGAAGAGGGTTTGAGGTCGTAGCCAATAATATCCAAAGCTTGGTCGAACAGACAAAGAGAACTTCCATTAGACTGGATGGACTTAGACACGAGATGGAAGATGGAAGTGCAACTATTACAGATCATGTAGTAGGAGGTTTACGGGAATTCGAGCAGAGTATTATGCAATATGGTGAGATGGTTAATCGATTGAGCTCAAATCTCGAGAAAAGCGCGGTTGGAATCCAAAATGTCTCCAGATCTAACTTTGAGATTGAAGAGGTAGGAAGAGATCTCAAGAATATTCTGTAATTAACTATCAAAGAATTATCTTTTATAAAGAACTTAGATTCCTATAGATCCAAGAGACTATTAATTTCACTCGTCTCGAAGAGCATAATCTTCTGATTTGTTGCAGAGTTAATACGGTAAGCTTGCTCCACAGCTGCAGTTGTAAATTCATTGGAGATGATGACAGTACCATTCAACCCGATACTCTCACTCTGTCTATAAGCCAAATTGATCTTGTTGACACCTAAGGGTCTTTTCCACGGGAAGTACATAATACCAAGGTCGGATTCGTTAGCAGATTTAATCTTTCCTAAAAACTTCGTATCCTTACCCCTGTGATCAGTTACCACATGGGTATCTATGTCACCAAGTCTTCTCAATACAGAGAAGATTGACATCAGTTCCACTTCATCTTCATAAACCACCATACTTCATGAATGAAATATATCGATAAAAGTTAGGGTACTACCAACAGAATATAATGGTAATTCAACAATTCTCTCAATACCGGATATTTTTATAAGACTATGAGATAATTATTTTGAAAGGATCATGCATGAAGTCCTCGATTTTAATAGCTACAGGAATTTCCGTCTTCCCTACTCCAAAGATGATTCAGACCTCGCCAAGAGAGTAGGATACAAGATTGGAGTAGCAAAGACTCAACTAGTTTTCGATTTTCCATTTTTTGGGTATATCATTACTCAATTCGGGCTCTTTCCAACTAAGGATATAACAGGTATGCAGACCGATTTAAAGACATTGTACTATAATCCAGAGAATGTCTTTGACTACTCAATTGATGATATCCAACAGTCTCTAATTCACCTTATACTTCACCTCATTCTCAAGCATCCGGAAAGGAGGAGAGGGAAGAACAAGCAAGTCTTTTCTATCTCAGCAGAAATATCAGTAGACCTGATGATGGAGGATATCATCAAGAATCAAAAGAAGGAAAATTGGAGGTCAAGAGACATCAGTAAAATAATTAATTTTCTAGGTCAGCCTACTGAGAAAATTTACAATGTATTGATGGAAGACTACAAAGAAATGTCTGAGAACTCTGAAGAGAATAGTGTGGAGTCTAATGATGAGACTATCCAGAAGATTATGGAGAAATATGGCACTGGTAAAGGTTGTAGTTTTGATGAAGCAGCAGATATGATAGAGAAGCATATGAGTAATGAAACTCGGAATTTGATGTCTGAATCTTTCAATGGACTAATGAGATCATCATTTGACCAGGTAAAGGAGATAGGAGATCTTCCAGATTCACTCAAATCATATCTTCAAACACTTCTCGAACCAGAACTCCCTTGGACTCAAATTCTTCAGAATTTTGTACAGAAGACAATTATGGTTGATTGGCGATGGAATCCACCAAATCGAAGATTCATTAGCAAAGGGATGCATCTCCCCAGTCCAGATCGTGAACACATGACAATAGTCGCAGCAGTCGACACTTCAGGGTCTGTCTCACAGGAAGAAATGGACGAGTTCATATCAGAGCTCTATGGTATACTTAATTCTATCACACGTATGAAATTGATACTTATAATATGCGATGCAGCTATTCAAGGCGTCTACATATTTGAAGATGGAGAAAGTATAGATGGAGTACCTATGCCTTGGAATGGTCTTGAATTCAAAGGTGGGGGGGGAACTCGATTCGAACCCGTTTTTGAATATGTCAATCAGATAGTACAACCAGACCTACTTGTGTATTTTACTGATGGCTATGGTTCCTACCCTCCTGCAGAATCTGTCAACTTTCCTGTGATATGGGTGATGACAAATCGAACTCACCCTGAAGTATCTGTAGGATCTGTAGTCTACTTTAATAAATTAGATCAGAATCAATTATAAAATTGTTTATTTAATAGTTCTCAGGAATTAGATATCTTTACCTTGGATTGTCTTTCTATTGTTTGCAGCTGCTCTCTCAGAAGCCCTCTCGAGCATTCTTTCGATTCTGCCTGAAACTGCCTCAAAAACGTCTCCACCGATGTTGTAATCACCTTGGGACTTGAGGTATTCTCTTACTTTAGACTGGACAACAAGGATTTCTCCTGATGAACCTTTTTTGGATTTATTCTTTGCCATATGAATTCCTTCCTGATCCCCAACTTCCATAAATAGAAGATGGTTCACAAGCAATGTTCGCATCTATCTTTTATAAGCTTTTTTAGAAAATGCTTCCTCAGATAGTTATAAGGCTAATATTGGCAGTAATATATATTATTTGGACAGTTAGTGTATTTTCAATCGTTTTAATACTATTCCACGCAAACGAGCTACATAGTCCACCACGGTATATTTCATTAAATAATAAATTGAGAACTGAACATAGAACCTACTAGAATACACATACATGCATATTGGGTTCTGAAGCCTTTTTCTCATACTATGTGATAGTTAACTAGGAATTTGAATAAAGACTATCGTAATTTCAAATGGATTTACTATGGTATATCTAAGCCTCAGTAGGAAATATACACTTATAGACAATATAGTATAGATTTATAAAATTAAATGTATTTAGCGCCTTTTGGAGGTCACAAGTCTGTTTTACGAGTTTCGTACTATTTATTTTGCAAAATTAGACCTTTTTCCGGGAGAAGCAAATGGAATTAGTATCGAGAGTAGAATTGTGTACTCTTTCCATCATAAGTTGAATAGGCAAGAGATGACCTTATAAGAATTTAGGAAAAGAAGTGACAAGTATGAGTGAATCTGTTTCTCAAGAATCAGTTATTGAGGCAACCAATGACATAATTGCATACTTAAAGGATGAACTTGGAGATACAGAAATTTCTTTTGAGGACTTCTCTTACAGTGTTGTGCAGAATGATTTGTCCCTTGACATCTTTCTTATTTTAGATCTAACGATCAATGGTGTGAGAGAGAAAAAACCGTATACTATTCGTTTTTCTAAGGATGGAGATACATATCAGAATGAAAGATCACTTTATGATGAACTCAAGCAACGGGTGGGAAAGATTGAGAACTTAAATATTGAAGAGATGATTCTCTATGATGACTCCAGCTCAAGAATAGTTTACAAGGGGACATTTGGAACTCATCTCAATGAACTCGATCCATTGTACTCAAATTTCTTGCTGGGAACGATTTCATCTATGATACATGGCGACACTGTGAGTGACTTAGATTTCAAACCCTTACGAGAGACGTTCAACATACTCCTTAATAACCTTCCATTGGCGAAAGTGGATTGTGCAGAACTGAAGTCAGTTATTGATAAGAGATTTGACGGGATGAAGAGAACATTCAGTGGGTATCTTCCATTGACCCAAATTCGAAAAGAGAATATTGTGGTAGAGCTTGAAAAACCAATTGAGGAGATCGATTTGTACTCATTGAGCAAACTAATTGGACTCAAGGTAATTATTCCCATGAGAGTACCACGATTTGAGGTTAAGGACAGATTAAATGATTTGGGGGTACACTTTTCGGAAGAAGCCTTCAAGCAGTATGTTGAAACCAAAGACCTAGAGGAAATAAAAGGCAACCTTGAAAGTTTTATTTCTGGATATAGCAGTTCACTCTATGAAAGATCAGGAGTTAGAATAAAGAATTTATATCCTGATGGATTGACTTTAGATCTCCAACTTATCCTCAATCTTTGGATCACAGAAGCAACGAAGCTTGACATTAACAATGTAGATAAAGAGAGGATGAAGGATATTGTGGATTTTACGAAATTAGTGCTGAATCCTGAGTTCACAAAGGAACTTCTTCTTACTGAGATGTGAACCTCTGGTAGTGCTCATAGAGGAATGAGATGTGCGATGAGTATCCAATTGGAGAAAATTCATCATATTCCTTTGGTGTCCCAGTAATATGAAAGCTATCGATATTGGCAAAATGTGCAGCTTTGAGATCTGAATCTATCTTGTCACCCACAAACAGAACTTCATCCTTACCCACTTCGAGAATTTCAAGTGCACGTAAGATTATCTTTGGATCTGGTTTAGCAATTCCTACCATCTGGGAAGTTAGAAAACCATCAATAAGATGGGTAAATCCATTCACCTCTATTCGTTGTCTTTGAGTCCGAGTAAATCCATTTGTAAGTATGAAGGACTTCTTTCCATGTTCTTGTAGTAATTTAAGGAATTCAACTGATCCCTGGTACGCAGAGACATATTTGCAGAAATATTGGAGGTAAGCTTTGTTCGCTGATTCTGGATTAGATATCTGAGCAAACTTTCGGGACAACTCTTTAAATCTTGATGGTCCAATCTCAGATGCACTGATCTTTTTCTCTCTGTATGCCTTCCAATGTGATTTATTGATTTTCTGATAGTGCTCTCTAAAATCTAGGTATTGATCTGTAGGGATATTCAATTCTTCTGAAAGTTGCTTAAGGGCGTTGTTTTCATTCAGATCATAATCAACTAATGTATCATCGAAATCGAAAAGAAACGCCTTGTAATCAGCAATTTTCTTTTCAGATTCCTTCTTCAACCAAGTGATCACATTTGATCTACGATTGAGTAGATATAAAACTCAATACACAAATACAATTGAGTGGCATCAGAAGAATAGTGAAAGAGAAGAAGTCATTCTTAGACACTTTCAAAGAATCTGCTAAAAAGACTCTTGCTGAAACTAAGGAGAGTATCAAGGGGATGGATAATCATGAAGATGCCAAGAAGAGAGGGATATCAAATCCTATGGATATGGTTGACCAACAATGGAATAAATTCGTGATGAAATTCTGGATATTCATCTCTTATATCTTTGTCACAGTGATAGTACTTCAGTTGAAATCAAGTAGTTCATTTATGGGGGTTCTAGCATTTCTCATGCTATTAGGGATCCCAGTAGTTGCAATAATTCTTCTGATATCCTTGATTCCGACGATTAAAATTGGAAAACATACTCTCTTCTCTAAGGACAAATACACTGTAAAGAAACAAATTGAGCACTCAAGCAAAATTGGAAAATTCTTCCTCCAGCGACTTTATGAAATTTCACCGGAGGTTGTGTGGATCTCAGGTGCTGTTGTACTAATGTTAATATTGTCACTAATCGTAGCTCTAGTTCAATAATTTGATGATATCCTCAAATTGAGCCATTGTGACTTCTCTCGTATGGAAAGGCCATTTCTTGTCCTCTGTATTGATGACAAAGTCTGCCAGAGCAATGAGTTCTCCCACTCCATACGAAAGCTCTTTTTGATCTCTTTTGAGAAAACGAGAGATGTCATTTGCCATTGCAATATCCTCGGTGACCTTACTCTTACCTGTAGCCTTTGAAGACGCCATTCTGTCCTTGTTCATCAATCTATGATGACGAGTATGGACACTTGCATGGAATGTTATTAAAACGACATTCTCACCCCCAAATTTTTCCTTACAAAGTTCAACTTCACTTCGAGCTTTTAATCCAGAGAGAAAGACAACAGAGTTGCTGGAGTGATTATCAGCAATAAACTCTAGAGCTTTAATTGTAAAATAGGCATCAATCTCTGATTTACGTGCACCAGCTACCTTACTTATATTCTCAGGAGTTGCTTCTAATCCTTCCTCAGCCACTGCCTTGTATACAAATGTACCTGTTTCAACGAGAGGGATAGACATTTTTGCTTTCAGTTCGCTTGCATGCGAACTCTTGCCACTTAGAGGTAATCCTACCAAAATGACTATTTTCATAGACATTCGCTACTTGTTTGCTTATTCTATAAATAATAGGATATTTTTCAAACCCTAAGTCGGGTTTTGAACGATTTAGGAGGGAAAATCAATCTGTGGTAGGGAAATATTACCCCAGAATATTCCTTTTTTTTGACCTTTAAGCTCCTGGATACCAATCAAATCAAAGAGTTGTTGCTTTTCTCCAGACTGGATCACCCAGAGTCCACCGAAATATTCGAGCAGATCTGATATGATTCTGATCTCGCACTTAAGCGCAGACAATGAAGATCTTGATTTTCGAAATCCAGAGATACTGAAGTTCAGGAGATAGTCGTGGAAATTGACAGTGCGCTTTTCTTTCAAGAAGATACCCAATTTGAGGAGATCGTCTCTTGTACAACAATCAGATCGATAGTAAATAGAATCCCAGAAATTCAAAAGGTAATTGATAGTCCTGCCTCTTGCTCCTTGAGACTTGGCATCATCACCTGAAACTAACTTTGGTCTCTTATCATATATATCGATGAAATTCTGAATTTCTTTCTCAACAGATGGATAAAATGGGGAGTCAGAAACATGATTCAGTGAATTATAAACAGTCCTAGTTACTGCGAGCAGATCTAAAGGAGTCTTCATCCAGAACTCAGTATGGACATGGCTGTAGATTTTCCTTGATGCGAGCACAAACCGTCTAATCTCCCCAATACTGACTTCATCACTAAGTACCTGAATACCACTGTACAAGTGGTTAAGCAGATTTACATAATGCTTCCTATCACTTTTCTTCATACCCTTGAATCTACCAAAAATCTTCGTCAGTTTCTTCGGAGAAACATTAGATGAAATCGGGATAAGTGAATGAACAAGAACCCAAGTTAGCTGCGGATCAATCTGATGACCAAAGAGGTGACTGAGGTAGTCTAGAGCTCGGTCATTATCAAATTTAGACTCAAGTGCTCTTGTGGCTTCTCCAAATATCTCTCGGAATAATCCAGATCGATAAAGTAGCTGAACTCCAAGCTGTGCATTCGCATCAAATGTCTTTTTCAGCTCTGTGAAGATACGTTCTGGAGATACACCTCTTGTCATAATATTTCCTGATTTCTCCTGCATAACTCTGAATGTTTCAGACTCAATCCTAAAATTAAAGCGTGCAGCAAATCTTACTGCGCGAAGAAGACGGAGAGAATCTTCCTCAAATCGATCCTCGGGGTTACCTACTGTTCTGACTATACCGTCAATGAGATCTTGCTGTCCAGAGAACGGATCTATGATCTTACCATTTGTATCAACTGTAATTGCATTAATAGTCAGGTCTCTTCGAGCTAGATCTTCACTCAGCTCATCTACAAATTTGACCTCTTTGGGTCGTCTGCCATCAACATACTCTCCATCTATTCGGTAGGTAGTTATATCATAATTCTGCCCTCTGTACCTAACAGCTATTGTCCCATGTCTCTCTCCTACATAGATCATCTTGTACTTCTTGAAGACGATTTTAATCTGGTTCGGTTTCGCATTAGTCGTGATGTCAAAATCACTTGGTGGAGTCATATGTGGATTTAATTTATGCAGAAGAAGGTCTCTCACACCACCTCCAACTAAGTATGCTTCATACCCATTTGAGACAAGCATAGACATAAGATGGACAACATCACCAGAGAGATTGAGCGAGAGAGCCACAATGAAGGTACGTGGGTTCAGGTAATATTCATTTCGGAAGCCAACAATTCAGATCAATGGATCTTCATGCTCCCAATCTAGGTTGATGGTGGTTGAACTCTTACTCATTAGTGAGAGAGAGTTGATGGCACCGAGACGATCAAGCGGTGAATTATTATTTCCACACTGATAGCTGTACGTGAATCTAGGACATCCATCCCTCCTTCGACAAGGGCATTCCTCAAGTATTTTGAGACTCCTTCGCAGACCTTTGGAGAGATTATCGTAGAGTAATTTTGAGAGACCAGAACCACCAGGAGCACCATCATAAACGACAATAGTCCCTGAATCTCCAAGTGAGATTCCACCTATTTGATTCGCTCCACCTCCGGTAAATGAATTACCTGACTCTATCAAAACATGTTCAATAGCATGATATGTCCCCATCAGCACCTCATCCATATCAGTTGTAGAGAGATTTTCCAATTGCTTTTCAGGTATAGGAGCTTGAAAAACAAATCCTTTGGTTTGGAAATGGTACGTCAATTCCTCATCCAAGGTATGGTGTTCCCTGATCTCATCCGTGAAGATATCCTTGACAAAGTATCCAGAAACTGATTCTGTGAGATCTAGAGTGACATATGCTGTACCCCAACCAAGGATCTCACGCTCGAAGTCAACTTCGGTTACCCTTGGAAAGATAGTTCTTTCAGCTTGTGTCTTCAATCCTGAATTTGTAAAACTTTTAATCTCTGCTTTGTTGAATCTTTGATCGAATTTCTTTACTTGATAGGGATGTCCACCATGTAGGTACATCGCTCCAGGATGAAGTTCGGAGAGAGCCATAGGGTATGATCTTTCACCAAGTTTCTTCCCATTGATCTCAATTGATACTGATTCACCAATACCCCGTATTGAAAATTCTTGAAGAAATTTATCTACCATCCTACTGTCCTTAACTACGATATTTTCAAAATCATGTAGGAGAATTCTCTCGTCAATAAGAGGGTCCACAAATCGTTTATACTTCGCGTACTCTGAATCACCAAGAGGTTTTTCTTGGATCATTGAAAGAAGTTGATTTCTTGCAACAAGCTCATTATTTGGCTCAACATAGGCGGGATCAACTTCCTTGATGTATCTCTCAGGATACCTAGCATAATATGCAGAAATGGGATCATCCCCCCTGAAAACGAGGGTCGCAAAGCTTTGTTGACCCTTTCTACCTGCTCTACCAATACGTTGGAGAAAGCTTGTAAGACCAGTGAGTGCAGTTACGACTGAATCTAAGTGACCTATATCTATTCCAAGCTCAAGTGTGGGTGTTGAGACCAGTACATCTAATCTATCTGATCTGAAGAGTGACTCTACCTTGTCACGATGAGATTTTGAAAGACCTGCTCGATGAATCTCCGACTTCACATTATTGTTTCCTAAGATTAGGTTAAGAGATTCAGTGGTTAGATGAGAGTTTGCAAAAGCAAGAGTTTTACTCTTTGCAGCAACCATATACTGTATGACCTTGGCCATAGTTGAAAGTGATGAAGACTCCTTTGGATAGATCATGGAGAGGTAGAGTGGGGCTCTTCTGACATTCTTCACCTCAACTAGTTCAACCTTGGAGTCGAAAAGTACTTCACTGAAACCCTGCGCGTTCTCAATCGTAGCTGAGACCCCGATCATTTGCATATCTGGTTGGAATCGTTTCATCCTCCTCAATAGCCAGAGAATATTACTTCCAAAGGATCCAATACAGAGATGTATCTCATCAATTACAAGATACTTCACAGATGCAAGCATCCCCCTGAAAGAGTAGTTCTTTCTCAGATGGTAGTGTATCATGTCAGGATTGGTTATGAGAATATCAGGGGGATTGGAATATATTGCAGATCGCCGATTCTTTGGGGTGTCTCCATCGAATACTGCAACTCGTAAGCTCATCACCTCACAATATGCTCTAATTTTTGATTCTTGGTCCCTCGCAAGTGCTTTTGTTGGATAGATGAATAATGCTCCTGGACGTTTTCTATTCCCGGTGAAAGGAGCTTGAAGAAATAGATTCTCTATGATAGGGATGAGAAAGGCCTCAGTCTTTCCCATACCCGTAGGTGCTGAGATTAGGACATTTTTCCCATCTTGTATCAATCGCTTTGCATCTACTTGGAACTGGAATAGTTCCTTGATTCCTCGTTTGCGGAGATGCTCCCTTATTGCATGGACGAGAATATAATCCTCGAGGGGACCAGCTGTGTCAGGTAATCGAGGTTGATATTTTTCTGAATAGACAGTTTGAAATGATCTGTCATTGACCATTGCTTGTAGAACTTTGGGGATTTTATCCCCCTTCTTTGCCAAGTCTCTTATTACCTTCTCCGAGTTACCTGTGATTTTCGGATCATTCGTAAGCTTTGACGATTTCTTTGTATTAAATCTTCGTTTCTTTTTTGTTAACCCTTGTCTAGGAGTGGAGGATCTATTCTTGAATTTCTTTGAGATTAAGTAATAGACCTCCGAAGTTGTTAGACCAGGTTCACCTTTCTCACTGAATCCACAACTCTCACAGAAGAAGCGGGCTATCCCTCGATTACGGGTATGATCTAATTTGCTTTTGCACAAGGGGCAAGGATACAAGAGCTAACCACCTATTTCAGATCATCGAGACTTCCGTCACCTGTCATATTTTTGAGGTACGCCATCATCTCTTGCTGAAAATTGAAACCCTGCTTTAAACTTATGAATTGGGTGTATTGTAATGTGAATAGATCACCAAGAAGACATTGAGTACAGAGCTCAGTAGTTAATTCCTGATCAGGGAACCTACATGGAAACTTCGAGACCTCTGTTTTCTCAGAACTCTTCCGAGTAATTGGCTGTTTCCACTTACAAGACCTTTTCGGCTGAGCAGACATATTCGTTCACAGGAGTTTCAAATTAAAAAGTCCTTTATCTGTTCAATAAACGTTCGTATGCCACAACAACTCTTTCGAGCTGAGTCGTGACATGATTGATGGTATAGGAATCTTCACTTACAACAATAAGCAGTCCTCCCTCAAAGCCAACAACTGGATATATCATAACATAATAATTACCAAATTTCGATTTTTCGGGTTCAAGAACTGCACCTGAGAGTGGATCATCAATCTTCTCAATCGCATATTTGATAATATCGTCAACTTTTGAGACATCAACTCTTCCTGAGTACAGAAAATTAGTATGATCTCTATTCTTTATCATAAAAATAAGACAGCTAATCTCTGATTGGGTTGTAACTAGGGTTGTTGCAATCTGTCTGACTTTTATCCACATCTTACTCTTAATGTTGATTTTAGTCATATTATTCGTCTCAATAATATCAGAGTCTTCCAGACGTTCGATAATAGCTTCTTCTTTAATAGCTTTGAGCGTATCCCATGTTACTGATTTCCCTCGTTCTCCAAAAAGTGACTGCAGTATGACACCTCCACCCGTGTCCATTTTCATAAGTTTGTTAATATCATCAAATCGGTCCATAATTTGACTTATCAGCCAAAGACCATCTCCTTTCGGCATATCAACTGATACATCCAATACGATCAGATTTCCTTCATAGGTAGAGAATGCGAATTTATGTTTCTCCAATGCAATCAACTCTATATCACCCCCACCCAACTGTTTAGAGTACATATGTACAGTTGCGAAGAGAGCGCTAAAAAGATCGGGATCATCATCTGACTCAATAAACTTCTCGAAATGCTCTAGTAAACCAGCATTATTGATGATATACAAGGCACGAGCATCTGCCAGCAGTGTCTCAATTCGATTTTTAGACATTCCTTAAATCACAATTGGCTTTTATCCAATAAAAATGATTTTCAATGAAGATAGACTATAAGTTCATTATTTCCTTTACAATTGGATAGTACTTGTTGAGATCATTAGTCAATCGACGGATTCCAGCTTGGAACTCTGAGAAATCTAAAGAATAAAGGGGAAGTTCAACCAATCCATAGAGCTTTCCATCACTGAGACCGAATTTTGTCATGGTTGTCGAGAAGTTAATCTCTAAGATTTTCTTATAGATTTCTGACAGATTTGATCCCAAATCACTCATAAAGACACTTATGATTGAAAGCCAAAGACCATCTTCCTCATAACGAAGGTAGAGATTGGCTAGCTTGTAATCCAATTGAACTTTCACTTGAACTGAAGTCAAACCATTTTCATTCATCTCAGATTCTGGTTCCCAGTTCATTTGGTTGAGATATTCGTGAATTAGCTCATCATTGGATTTACGGTTACTCAAAGCAAATTGATTCAATAATGGATGAATAAAAACCCTTGTTCTAATTTTCAATCTTGGTGCATCAATCTATCCAGTGCAATGAGCGTTCAACTCCTCTTTTCCACTTCCGAAGAAGTGACGAGCGCTCTTCCTCACCAATTGAGTGAGTAAATTGCCTAACTGTAGGATTCAATTCTTTCAACGAGTCAATATCCTCCCAGACACTCCCAAGTCCCGCCACAAATGCAGCACCTAATGCAGTGGTCTCCCTCTCTTTCGGTATACTAACTGAAATCTGACTTATATCCGCTTGAATTGACATGAGAAGATCTGACTTTGTTTGACCCCCATCGACTCTAAGATCAGATATCTTCAGATTTGCTTCATTCCTCATAAGCCCAAGAAGATCCTCTGTTTGGAATGCAATAGATTCTAGAGCTGCTCTAATGATATCTCCCTTGGTAGTCGATCTAGTCAATCCAAGGATTGTCCCACGAGCAGATGAATCCCACCTTGGTGCTCCCAATCCCACAAATGCAGGAACAAATACCACTCCGTTATTACTTGGTGAGGCTTTACTATCGATTTCTGAATAATCATCAACGAAGGACATCTCATCCCGCAACCATCGAAGGGCAGCACCTGTTACAAATACACTTCCTTCAAGAGCATAGGTGACTCCCTTTCCAAAATCCCAAGCGATTGTCGAAAGTAGTCCATTCTTAGAATTTACCACTTTGCTCCCGGTATTTAGGAGGGTGAAATTTCCTGTTCCATAAGTATTCTTCAGCTCACCAGGATTGAAGCAGAGTTGCCCAAAGAGTGCAGCTTGCTGATCTCCTAGAGCACCACCGATAGGGACATTTTTGAAATATCCAAGTGGATCACTCGCATTTACGCTGACCTCTGGTAATGTAGATTCGCTGATTCCAAGTATACCAAGGAGCTCTTCATCCCATTCGCCATTGTGAATATTGTAGACAAGAGTTCTTGAGGCATTCGAGGCTTCAGTCACATGCTCACCACTCATTTTGTAAATTAACCAAGAGTCAATCGTACCAAATGAGAGTGATCCATCTTTTGAAGCTTGAGCTACATTATCCGAATTTTTCAACAACCACTCCATTTTTGTACCCGAAAAATATGCATCGAGAATGAGTCCTGTCTTCTCTTGAAATAATTCTTTATACTCCTTCAATTCTTTTACGCGATCTGCAGTTCTTCTGCACTGCCAGACAATTGCATTCTCCAGCGGGAGACTAGTATTTCTGTCCCAAGCCACCAGAGTCTCTCTTTGGTTGGTTATCCCAATTGATGTAAGGTCAGTCCAATCCAATCCTGATGATTCAAGTGCCCCTCGCATAGCTAGTTTTGTGTTTTTCCAAATCTCTTCTGGATCATGTTCCACCCATGCAGGATGAGGATAGTACTGTTTATGCTCAATTTGATGAGACCCCTTCTGATCACCATTCTCGTCAAAGATAATACTTCGAGTCGAAGAGGTACCTTGATCAATACTCAGGACATATTTCATACAAGACGATAGAATACGCCTCTATTAAATATTCACTACCTTCTTTCAGAATTATGATTGTTCAGGATCAGTACTAGTAGGAGATTTCTTCCTCATCTCAACTTTAGAAGCACCAATATTCAATACTTGATCGAATGGTTGAGTTGCAATTCCTTGATACACAACAAGAGCTAACGTCCAAAGCATTGCTATGAGTAAGTAGTATCCAAATGTTGGTATTAGAATGACACCGGGTGATGTAAAGCGACCAACAAGCATACCGATTAATGCCAAGAGAAGACCCAACCCTGTCGTGACAGATGAAGTTTTGTGGAGTTGGGAATCTAACCTATTGTACTGCATGAGAAGGAAATGGCTCAAGCGACTCACAAAAATTAGGCTGAATCCGAAAATAAGGAAAAATGATGTAAGTGCAGACATTCTGGGAGAAACCAAGGAAAGAAACAATCCCATGACACCAGAAATTGCGATTGTTATGTTCTGTACTTCCACTCTAATTCCCTCCTGTGTACACCATAGTCCACTCTGAGTGATCCTTGGCAAATTGGGCACTATATTCCCACTTGAAATAAGTCCCCTCAAGCCAAGCATTGAATTGGTCTGAATAGTGAGAAGAGAAAATATTACCACTTTCTCCAACAGGTACGACACCATAAACATTTGACCATGTTGGTTCAACCTCTACAGTGAAACGCATTGATGGTCCAAAATTCTGGGCAGCAGCAGGGATACCACCATCCCAGTCAGGACTCCCTCCATTGTTCAGAACAAAATTAGAACCATCTGACGGTTTTGGTCCGACCGAGAGTTGAGGTAGTCCTGCATGCAATTTATGCTCGAATGTGACTTGATGAATACTTCCCCATTTCCATTTGGATACATCATTACCAATAATTCCTTTGAGATACAATAGTGTGATCTTGAATGCTGCGATACCAATGTCACTTGCAGTTTCAACAACGCTAGTATTCACATTGTCAAACCAGTGATTGGTAGGATCTGTTTTGATAAACTCACCAATTTTTTCATGGGCATAATAGTTCATATTATCAGCATTAGCTTTTCCAATCTCATCTCTAATTGTCTGATCCACAAAGAACAGATTGTAGAATGCAAAGATAGTCGCTCCAATACTATCTCTAGACATATGTCCATCAAATTCGCCAATTGCAGTAAGTGCATCACTGATGAATGCAGGATCAAACTCACTGTAATCTGCATTTAAAATATCCTTGAGCACAGGAAGTAAATAGTCCTCATAGACCATATTATAGTTGTCAAACTGAAATTTTTGCATATCTTCAACTGTAAGATCAGTCGCATTTTCAAGGAGTCGATGAATAGATCTTGATCGGTAATTGGGAGCATAAGCCTCTTGAATATAATAGAGGTTTCGATTATCTACACGCTCGTTATTTGTGGAGAACCATCCTTTTGAAGGATTAGGTATCCAAAGTTGATTTGCGTAAGGTTCTAAGCCAAGCCAATCAAAACTCCCGGTACTTGCATTATGAGGGAGTATTCCAAAACCAGACTTACGGATTGGAGCCCCACCTGTAAATTGATATCCGATATTTCCATCAACATCTGCAATAACGAAATTCTGTCCTGGAACCACCCAAGTCTCCAACGCATCATGTACATCATATATCGATTCAGCGGTATTTAATCCAAAAACAGATGCAACTATATTGTCACGGGTGTAGCCCTCACTTAATGTCCACCTCACAGCATAATCAGTCCCGTCTGCATCCAATATTGTCCCAAAATCAGTATTGAGGACATCATAGTGCTTTACACCTCCTGATTTGAGGGGAATATCCTGTGGGATGACTTCTATCCTTTTCCACTTATTTCCAACTAAATAATGAGTACTGTTCTTCTTGAAGTAAAAAAGATCCACAGCATCAAGTCCTGTATTTGTCACTCCCCAAGCAACCTTTTGATTGTGTCCGATAATTACAAAGGGGATACCGGGAAGCGAGAATCCATCAACATTAAAATTGTCTTCTGTCGCAATTAAATGGACCTTCCACCAGATCCCAGGGGTGGATAATCCAAGATGAGGATCATTGGCGAGAAGGGGCTTACCACTCTTAGTCTTACTTCCCGATACCACCCAATTGTTCGATCCTGTTCCAAACTCCAATCCGCTTTCCTTGATAATCTTGTAGGCAGGATTGACAAAGTTTGTACTCAATGTCTCTACAGATTCATTGTAGTTGCTCAGATAGTTTCTAACCGATGGATTCTGAATATCCAGGATTTCAAGCATCAAATCCATGCCTGCAGTCTGATAGAATTTCAATCTATCTAGCTCTTGCTGAAATCCCCTGAATGCAAGATCAAAAGACATTACTCCTTGAACAGCAATAATATCTGCCAAATCCCACTTCTGTGGTTTTGCTCCTAAGAGAAGAAATTCGATTGGGAGATTGTCCGGATGATCATCTATGTATGTATTGAGACCATCAATGTAAGACTGCATATAGCTTTTAATTTGTGGATTGAGATTTGCTATTACCTTCTCAGCAGATCTCTTAATACCTATCGTTCGTAGGTAAATATCGGCATTGATTAGATCATCTCCTATCAATTTTGAAAGTTCGCCATTCGCTACTGCTCGGGTGAACTCCAGCTGAAAGAGTCTGTCTCTGGCATATTCATATGCCTGAACAAATAATACATCTGAGATTGTCTTCCCGACAATGGTAGGCATATCTAGCTTATCGCGGTACACAACTACTTTATCAGAAAGATGCTCATTTACTATTGTGTTCTCGACCCTATCATTGATATTTTGTATTCCTACGAAAATTCCGAGTACAGAAGATATAAGAAACCATTCTATAACCAGAACAGTAATCTTCAGCACTTTCTTGGAGGATACCATACTCTTAAGACGATCCTAGTATCATAAATGTATCTGCTATCCATTAAACCCTAATTCAGGTCTATATTCAGTCTCCAGCTCAGTCCCTATTGAATAGATTATTTACCAACAATCGCCAATTCTGATCTGACCGATAGGGCCAATTCAGTTTCATCAGTTATAAGGACGTCACATCCTGCCTGCATTAGTTTTCGCATAAATTTCTCTGAATTCACAGTCCAGGGATGTACTCTGATCCCTGTCTTATGCAGAGTTTCAATGTGCTTCATTCTGAAAAGACGATAATATGGATTGAATGAGAACAACCCTACCTTCTTATTCCATTTTTCCCAAGTTTTTCTTCGAGAGAAAAGTGTGAGAAGAGACAATCTCACATCCTTATTCACCTTCCTAATTCCAATGAATGCTTTTGGATTGAACGAGGAGATGTGAATTGAATCCATCGCAAAATTATCCATCAGGTATTTTATCAGCTCTTCGCCAAGTTTCTCGACTGATTTCTCTTGTACCGGTACCTTGAGTTCTATATTGATCTCCATTCCATCTATCTGCTTAAGGTCAAGAAGTCGTAGTAGAGAGGTCTCCCTCTCTACTTCCTCAGGAGTGGAAGGTAGGTTCTTCCCTATGTGATCTATCAGCCATTCTCCATCATTGGAAAGGTAGGTATCCAATTCAATGCCATCAGCTCCGACACTCTTAGCCCTCTGGAATGCAGTTATTGTATTTTCTGGATCTCCATAACCCCTGTGAGCGAAAATAAGTGTCATTGAAATGTAAATTGTAGGTAGATATTTCAGCTATTCGAAACTTCCATTAGAAATTGTAGAGTTGTTTCTTTGATCTGGTCTCAACAATCTTTCCTGCCGTCTGCTTATAGTACTCAATTCTCTCCTTCGTGAATTGGTAGACTTCATCATATGAGAGCTTTCTCTGAGCGACACCATCTTTTACTGCCGCTTGGGCAACAGATGCTGCTTCGGCAGGCATGAGTCGTGGATCAGTGGGCTCTGTAATGACTTTGTCGACTGATAATTCATCCTCTGTTAGAACACCGGCAATTGCCTCAGCTGCGGCAATTTTCATATTCATTGTAACCTTGGTTGCCTTCACATCAAGGGCGCCTCTGAAAATAGCTGGAAATCCAAGGATATTATTAATCTGGTTATTGAAATCAGAACGACCAGTACCTATAATCTTTGCTCCAGCCTCAATTGCCTCTGGTGGAAGAATTTCAGGTACTGGATTTGCAAGGGCAAAAATCATAGGATCAGTTGCCATCTTCTTAATATGCTTCTCCTTGAACATCCCCTTCGAACTTACACCAATGAGGAGATCAGCACCTTCAACTGCATCTTCTAATTTGAGGAACTTTTTCTTAGGATTAACCTTCTCTGCCAATTCCTGCTTGTATGGGTTCATATCCTCATGTCGCCCATCGTAGATCGAACCAACCCTGTCGATAACTTGCATATTACTTCCCTTCACTCCCCGACCAAGAAGCATTGTAGAAATCGCAATACCTGAAGCACCTGCACCATGAACTACAACTTTGAGATCTTCGAATTTCTTCCCAAGAACCTTCACAGAATTGATTGCAGCTGAGAGTGTCACTATTGCTGTCCCCCATTGGTCATCATGAAAGACAGGAATTGGTAATTTCTCATCAAGTTTCCTCTCGATATAGAAGCAGTCCGGTTTTCTAATATCCTCAAGATTTATTCCACCGAAATTTTGAGCCATGATCTCCGCAGTTCTAATTAACTCATCAGGGTCTTTTGTGTCAAGGATAAATGGCATGGCATCAACATTAGAAAGAGCTTTGAAAAGAATAGATTTTCCCTCCATTACCGGGTAACCTGCCATTCCAATATCACCAAGTCCAAGAATTCGAGTACCATTTGAGATGACAGCAACAGTGTTGCCCACATTTGTATAATGATATAAAGATTTAGGGTCTTTTTCGATAGCAAGACAAGCAACCGCAACACCCGGGGAGTATGCAAGAGTTAAATCTCTGGCATTAGTAACCGAAGTCTTTGATATAGTCTCGATTTTTCCATTTCCAGGGTAGTTGGAAGAGTGGTAATTGAGAACATCAAGGTCAGAATATTTAGTAATAGCCTCTCCAGATTGTTTTTCATCTGTCATTTTCTATAATCTCCGTTAATTGATCAATACCTTCATTACTAACGAAAATATAATTGTTGTGGAGTGATACTGATAATATTGCAAGAGTTTGCAAACAACTACGATCAAGATATATATTTCGCACATTTTCCATAATTATTGGAAATACACATCATTATTCCAAACGAGAGATAAATGTTACTAAATTGGAATTATGCATGATCGAATCCAAGAAGCGCGAGAAACTATCCGGAAATAATTGGAATATCATAGAATTGATGTAGGGAATGTTATGAACAAGTTTTCACATAGAAGTCGGACTGTAAAATTCAAATACATGATTATATAAAATACAGTATTGCTAAGATAAATCTTTGAGTTCCATATGTAACAGTTGTTTCAAGAAATAAGAATGATTATATATCATGCATTCATAAACAAAATTGTACTTGTCTTGGTAGTGGAGAGAATGATTGACAAATTTCTGCAAGATGCATATTGCCGCGTCAATCACTGATCATCAATATTTCGAGATACAGAGCCAGTACTTGAGGGAGTCAGAAATTGGCAAAGAAAGACACCACTAAATCCGATAGTAAAGCAAGAACAGCCTCTGCTGCTGTGTTTTTTAATGAGAATAAAAGTATTGCAGGATTCGGGAATCCTCTGAGGGCAGTATTCACATCTGTAAGAGAACTTGTCGAGAATGCACTTGACGCATCAGAGAAAAGGAATATTATCCCATACATAAACATAAGACTTAGGAGACTCTCAACCGATGAGGTGAGTGCCCTAATGGACATAGATAAGTCCAGATTGAAAAATAAACGACTTGATTTCCTCCAATTATCCTGCAGAGACAACGGAGTAGGAGTCTCAAGAGAGCTAATCCCTCAGCTCTTTGGTACTGTTCTTGCAGGAACAAAGTATGGTGCTCAGCAGACGAGAGGTCGATTCGGACTTGGAAGCAAGATGGTGTTACTCTACTCAATGTCTACTCTTGATCTCCCGATTCAGATAACTACTCGTCCTGAAGGTGAGCAAAAAACCTACAGAGTGAAATTGCTCATCAACCTAGAGAAGAATCAACCAATAATTGTTGAGGATCTTCAATTCCAACCAGGGGATCCGGAATTCTTCGATGACTTCGGTACAGAAATCATGGTCTCCTTTACTGGAGACTGGGGAAGAGCGAGAAATTATGTTAAAGAATACTTCAGACAGCTTGCTATAATTACGCCCTATGCAGATTTTGACATTGAACTCCCAACTGATAGCCAAGGGGAAGACGACATCATGACCTTCAAACGGGTGGTGGACGAGTTACCCGATCCACCTGAAGTTGTACCAGTACATCCTTGGGGGACAGATGTAACTACGTTTAGAAGAGAGATGCAGTTAGCAGAGCCAGAACATAATGTCATGGAGTTCCTTGTCAATAATTTCATGGGAGTAAATGAGCAGTCTGCAAAAATATTCTTTGAAGAGGTCAATGTTGACCCATTCAAAAAACCGAGCGAACTTACTGACAAAGAAGTGAGAAGAATCGTTCATGATGGGTTCAATCGTGCGCTGAGAGAGTCAAAAGAGGTGAAAAGAAAGAGGGACAGGGTGTTCAAATTTGATGAACCAAAAGGTGATGCCCTCTCGCCATTAGGTGCAGATAGACTGAGAAAAGGGATTGAGAAGGAGCTCGAACCACTCTTTGTAGAGGCACTCACTAGAGCTCCAAGGGCATATGAAGGACATCCCTTCGTCATTGAACTCGCTCTAGGATACGGTGGAGGAGTATCAGCTGCGGCAGCATCAAAGGCAGTATCCTCAATCGATAACAAAATTGTTTACAGATTCGCAAATCGAATTCCCCTCGTATTCGGTGCTGGAAGTGATGTCATAACTAATGTTGTGAATCAGATCAAGTGGAATGAGTACGGACTAACTCGTCAGTCAGAACCACTCTCTATCGCAGTCTCACTCGTCTCAACAAAGATCCCATTTCCAGAGACCTCAAAGGAGTATATAGATAAAGTTGAGGAAATTGAGGAGGAGATTAAACTTGCCATCATGCAACTTGGCAGGAAGCTTAGATCATACCTGAGCCGCTCAAGGAGAAGGCAGAGAGAACGTCAAAGAAGAACGAGATTCGAGAGGTACGCTCCGCAGACAGTGAAAAATATACTTGGTATACTTGAGAAGGAAAATCTCTGGAATAAGTATACCGGTGTCCAACCCGAGAGAATAATCGCTGCTCTTTCTTCTGGTGATGGAAGGATTGGAAGATCCCAGTATCCAAGATTCAAACCGATTTATGTGGAACCAGTATGGAGCTATGCATCCCATGTATCTAAATTGCAGAATAATGATATTTACCTCGTTGAGCAGTTTCTTGTTAAACCTAATAATGAACTAGCTAAGATTCTGAAAATATCTCAGGCTAAAGTGGATGAGATGAAAAGACGTACCCTTCTTGAAGGTAGCAAGGCAGGTATTGTTAAGGACTTCAACCCTGAAAATTTTGTCAACTCAGAGATTGAGAAGCGATTTCATACCAGGGAATCTACCCTAGACCTCACTAGATTATCTAAAGCGTTTCCAAGAAGGTGGATCCGTAACACTTGGGATTACTTAGTAACTCCCAATGATCTTCTGAAAATAGTAGGGGGATACATTCCAAAACTTACCGAGAAGATGAAGCTGGAAATAGTTTACAAATCCATTGAAGAACAGATGTCCGAGGATGAATTAAATCAATTGAGTCAACTTCTTGACTCAGATTTTGCATTTCACACAGAGCCGGCAACCGCACCAGTTGTCACAGAATCTCCATCAGTATCAGCAGATATAGATATGAAGGAGGTCTTTGCTGCCTTGGAGCTGGATGATCCTACAGTCGCAGATATGCTCAAGGATGAGCTTGATTTAGGAGAATCAAACGTGGTAGAAAAGCCCCCAAAGCATCACCAAAAGAAAAAAACTGATCGCATTTATTCAAAAGCACCAGATCTCAAATATATGATTCCCACGTTGGAAGATCTACTCGATCATAAAGAGGTAAAGAAGAGAAAAGTTACCACGAAATTTGAGCTTCTCATCGAAATGAACCATCCAACCAACCCAATCGATTTCTCAGAAATTTCAGATCTATTCATAGAGACTATTAAAACCTCACTCAGAAAATATGGAGAAGTTAATCCAGCCATATATGAAGAAAGGATTGATTCCAAGGCAAACTGGTTAGACGGATACACGAGGAATGCCTTCAAAAGAAGGAAAATATCAACTGTTCAAGAGTTCCTCAAGAGAGATAATGAAGAATTACAGGAAATAAATGAATTACTCAGGGCTCTTATGGCACACCTTGAAACATCTTTGAAGGCAGATCCAACACTTCTGAGAGACGTACTAATAGAACCTGAATACCAGGGTCTTCTCGATGCATTAGAGAGAATTGACATTGTCACTCTTGAACAACTGGCTTCTCTACACTCCATTGGTGTGATAGATGATCCGAATTCAACAAATCTGGTGAATTTACTCATCAACAAAACCAAGAGTGAGTTAATTGAATCACTTATCCAGCAGAATTCTGTGTTCTCACTTGACTATGTCAAATGGATTCCAAAAGAATTGGAGGATGAGCTCTACCAGAAGGAAATCGATGATATTAACAAGCTTCTTAGAGCACCTTTGAATGAATTTTCAAAGAAAACCGCTACACGCGTTATTCACATAAAAAAGGTGAGAGGCACCAAGCTCATTGGTATTGAATCTGAGGTTCAACAATTAAATAAGATAGGGATATACTGCCTTGAGGAACTGATTTACTCAGCAGACTATTACTATGCAACTGAATTAACAGAGAAAACGAGAAAATTACTTGATAAGATCACGAAGATTCTCTTCCTACCTGTCTCATTCCTATCCAAGGAGTTGGTTAGAGTTGAGGATCTACTTATTGACGTAGGGATTAATACCATTGGAAGATTTCTAATTTGGCCAGATGAAGAATTAGCCCTTATCACAGGTTTCTCAAGGGAATGGGTCAATTTAATTCAAGAGGGATTCGAGCCGAAAGAAGCTCTTAACTCTGAAAAACACAGTGCAAAGCTCTCAGCAATTGAAACTCTTCTCTCCGAAACAGAATTAGTTGCTTTGAAGAAAAGTCAGTATACAAGTGTGGTTGAACTTGCCACACGAAGTTGGAGAATTAATTTCCCAAAAATTGAGATGACAAATGAGTTCCGAAAATTGCAAGGTATTCTTCTGGGACCAGTGAGTCAGTTGACAGAGATCTTTACCCTTCAAAAAGAGATGAAGAATCTATCCAAGGCATTGGAAATACTTGAGCCAAATGGTGTAGCAACAGTCGTGGAATTTCTGGAAGCCTCTCCAACTCACCTCCTTTCCAAAGTAAAAAATAAGAGACCTAATAATGCACTTGAGCATCTAATTATTGGGATACAATCAGAGCCTCCCGAATCTGTAAACGCGGAGTCAGATATTTACACAGCAATTAAACTCTTCAAGATACAAGAGAAGATGAAACTCTCACCTTCCCACCTCAGTGAATTTTCAAACGATGATATTGAGAATCTTATAACTGGAGGTATACGATCGATCTATCAAGTCCTCTCTGCTGGATTTGGAGAAATTTCGAAACTCCTGAATAGACCAGAGAAGAGCATTAAAAAACAGTTTGAGACTTCATCCCTCAGACTTACGGGCACACCTATTGCAAAGTTTGACAGCAGAGGTAAGCCAATTTCAATCTTCAAATTCGAATTTGAAGGGGTTATGCATTTTACAGAGAGAGATATAAGTGCTATTCTTAATTCGGGATATAGCACAATTGAGAGTCTTTACTACCAATCTGATAGCAGAACATTCGAGATATATAGTCTCTCATGGGAAGTTATTAAGCACGTAAAAGCCCTCTTTAGGTCACCTTCAGTTCTAATATCTTGGCATGAGGAAATTCCAGAATCTGAGTTACCTCCATTGGTAGAAGGAGAGGAAGACAATCGAGTAAAATTCAGATATGTCACACTCTCCTCAGCAGAGTTGAAGAAACTCTCAGCTGCTAAACAAACCAGAGTTATCGACTTTTTGACATTGCCAACCGAACAATTGGCTGAAATTCTGGATTGGACAGTGGTGAAAACTAAGAAGATGCAAACCTCGACAATCTTGCAAGAGGTAGGAATCGAATTGGAAGATGTGAACCTTTTCAGAGAATCTGACTTAAAATTACTCTCTGAGTTAAATATAGGAACAATCGAGGATCTATATTTCTCAACATTTGAGGACACATGGAACAGTTCTATCATCCCATGGCAGGCAATTAATACCATCAAAAACGTACTCAAATTACCTATACAGTACGTAGAGGAAGAGATCTCAAAGGAGATTGTCGAGCTTCTTCTTAAGAATAAGATTCCAACTATCTTAGACTTCCTACTCACTGGAGATCCTATTCTATCTCAAAAAACGGGACTACCAGCAGAGAGATTTGAGAATCTTAAACATGCACTAGACTTTACGACACTTGTCGATACCTTTGATAAATCGGTATGTTTCATTCCAGAGGTCAACTACTACCATGCGAAGAACTTAATCGAGAACAAAATTGAGAAAGTTGCTGATTTCATCCTAGCACCTGATAAGACTATTGCCAATATCATGGAGATCAAGAATTCAGAAGTTAAAGCTATCAAACAAAACATCTCAAGAACTTCGATCTCTGATAGAGAGGTTGAAGAAGGTATTAGCCTGAGAGATCTAAAGATATTCTCTAGGGCAGAGATCAGAGCAATTTCTAAGTCAGGAGTATTTGAGAGTAGAGAGATTAGAACCGCTCAAGAACTCATGTATCATGTCTCGGAAGGGAGTTTCTACAGTGATCCAATTATCTTCAGAAAAATCAATGACATGCAGAGAGTCCTAAATGTTGATCTTTCAAGATTTGATTTCATCTTGAAAGAAGATCTCAATGCTCTGAAGAAGGCAAATATACATACAATAGAGGATATTGTCTTCATCTCAGTAGATGTGTCATATGATCCTGAATTAGATCCAATTATTTCCTATATCTCAAATATCTTCACGGATCTCAGACCCCTAATTGCAATGGGATCACTCCCTGCTACAAGTGCATCTGAGTCGGAAGTAGAAGGCACGTTACTTGATCTTTGGTTGAGAAATGACAAGAGGTTGAATAAAGAGTTTAATGAGAAAGTCTATGATATATTCCTTTTGCCTCTAAAGAGTGTAAGAATTGGTCAACTCCTTCACGAGATGCCCGAGGCTATCGAGAATGTTACGCTAGCTGATGCATGTCTAGCCTATGGAGAGACAACAGAGGGTTCACTTGCAGTCATGAAAGAAGCTCTCTCAACAAAAAGTTCACTGATTTCTATCATGAATGAAGCAAGAACTCCAATTTCTGTGCTGGATCTTTCACCATCAGGGTTAAGAGCTCTAATTGACTACAACATCACAACTGTTGAGTCACTCATTCTAAAGGATCTCAAATTCCTCTCCTTCCTCACAGGTGAATCCCAAAAATTCTTCAGAGAGCTTATTTCTAACTTCAGCTACGGAAGTTTCCGGAAGGAGCTTGAACAATATGGCATTGACCTTCTTCGAATACTCACAACGGATGAGGAAATAACTAAGCTTATCTCGATGGGAATACAATATGTCGAACAGACACTCTCAATAAAAGATCAAGATGTCAAAGAAGCAATAAAACTCCTAGAATACATATTAGGATCAAATATTTTCCTTATTGGATATCCTGGTGAATTGGAGCTTACAAGAAATAACGGTGCTCAGACTGTAATAGAATCTATCGTCAATCTGAGAACCTTGGGAATGGATCCCATGTCAATTTTGGATATCGTCATTCTTGGATTTCGAGCTAGATACTACTATGCTCTTCCTCTCAAGAAGAAGAAGAAATTCTACAGTGACAATAGAATTCTCTGTGTTCAAGACTTGATCTCGTTCCATCATGCTCATCCTACAATTAAACTGGATAAAGAAGATACGAAGACCATTGAATTCTTCAGTAGATCTAGTCTCTACCTGAATATCAAGGGAAGAGCACTGGAAGAACTTGTTATTAAGCATAAATGTTCTCGAGTTATCGATGCAGTAAGCTATCCCTTGATTGGAGATCTGTTAGATGAGGTCAGAACCGAGTACAAAGACAGTGGAGAACTCGAACTCATAGATGATGTAGATATACCTCTTGAAGTTCTTAAGAGTTTATCTAGTACGGTATTTCGCAGATTTGGTGAGCATAAATTTTCGCTCCAAGATGTAATTGCCTACCCTAGACTTCTCGACGAGTATCGAGGAATAAAGAAATCGGTGTATGAGGCAGCTAATAAGGAATTGAATATACCACTTTCAAGAATCTTATCAAATGGTTCTCAGGTTGGGATGATTGAAGGTATCAGCCGGTTAAGTACATTAATATGTTATCTCCCTGAGTTCTACTCCCAAAATCGAGAAATATTCGATGAGGTGAGAAGTCAGTTACTTTCTGAGATATCAGTTATACCAGAAGCCCCATTCAACACAGAGGAGTTCAATGTGGTTTCTACAGCATTTGGTACAGAAGTATACGGATTTCATGAACTCTGGGCAATATCAACTACCAATTTCATGGCTATAGCCAAATCCGACTCAGAGCTTTCTAGAAAAGTACGAAGAATAATAGCTCGAAGCTTTCTGAGTATTTCTTCTATTGACCAATTTTCAAGGGAGGAGGTCTGGATACTTTGGAAGAATGAGATATATACTGTAGCAAAATTCCTTCTTGGATCTGCTCATTTAAGCAAGAACGGTATAATCTCGAAGAAGAGATATTCAGAGATGATACAATTAGCAGTAACTTTCCTCAAAAAGAAGAAGAAGAAGGAATATCTTTCCCTTTTCGAGTTTGCTACCATATTTGAGGTCCAAGTTGATCATGTTGAAAATTCAGATCTTATGACACTTTATAGCAACTTGAGACATCCTTTGGTAAGATCTCGAACCTCCTTCACTGAACTTCACTTTGCACTGTCCCAACCTGTTATATTCTCGAGATTTATTGAGACCCTACCCCTAAAAGACATCAAGCAGATTTTGCAGGCAGGAATTTTCACAATCGCAGATTTTCTCGTATATCCTGAAGGTCTTGACAATATTCCTAAAGAACTCAATTCGATTGAGAAAAGGCTGAAGCTACTTGAAATCGGGCATCAAATGGTACGTAAAGATCTTGATATCGGAGTCCTTGACATCCCTGAAGAATTGAGAGATTCCCTTCTATCCAAAAATATATCCACTCTGAGTAGACTAATTAGCTTCTATCTAAATCCAGAAAATAGCGGATTAAAATCGGTCTTTACATCATCTCTGAGATATTCAAAGATCGAGCCAAGTGATATTGAGAAACTGGCATCAATTGGTGTGGAGACATTCCTTGATTTATTCATCGCTCCTGATCTTCTTTTCCAAGATCTCCTCGGTGTAGATGAAAACTGGGCATTTGAGAGGTTCATTGGATTTAGCTACAGCAAGATTGCAGAGAAGATGGAAAAAGCATTTTTACCCTTGGAATCAATACAAGAATTATCAAAGAAAAGTGTAAAAATTCTCAATGAATCTAATTATTACTCCATCTTAGACATACCTGATAGCTTTGACGAGTCAATTATCAACAGAAATGATTTCAAGGTTCTTCAGACCCTCAAACAGATTCTGTTGTCACCAGTAGTATTACTTTTGAAAAATATAAAAGATAAATCTCTATTTGATAGATTGCTTGAGTGGAAGAATAGCAAGATAAGAGAGTTGTTAGATGTTGATGATGATGCAATTAGTGAGCTATTTTCATCAATTGATTCATCATACTTACTCTCTCTAATTGATCTTGGAAGACCCATGAGCGTGATTGAGGGTGTTCGTAACCCAGAACAGAGAATCTTCAAGAATTCAGGACTGTTTACATTCAGCCAGATAGCGAAGGAAAATGCTGCAAATTTAGTTGGTTTTGGAGTAGAAGAAGATCGAGCAAGAAAGATTATCGAAGAGTTAAATCTCCCAGTAGAGTCCATCTTTGGTCTTGATTCTAAGATCCTGAAAGAAGCTCAAGATAAATCCATCAAGTACGTATATGAGCTCTTGGACGATCCTAGATTCTATCATTTCCAAGTTGAGAAATCTCTGGTATTGAGGACTCCAACCAAAATCGAGGATATCTTCAGTGAAGATGTACTAAAGTACATGAAGTCCAAGAAGATAGATTCAGTATCGAAGCTTCTTAGCTCCAAATCATTTAGAAAAGATGTAGCTAACGATGATGAGGCATCATTGAAGGTAGTACAGATCCTTCACAGTGATATTCGAGAAGTTAAACAGATCTCTGATAGATGGAACAATAGTCTCTACTCAATTGGCGTAAAGAAGATCTGGCAATTCTATACTTACGACGAAGAAGAAATCAGTAAAGCAATTAATGTCTCAGTATTATCGATAATTGACACCAAGAACAGCATTAATCTTGACATAAAAATGGTCCAAAAACCAGAAATTTTGGTTGCAAAGACCCTGTTGAAAGATTATACCAAGTATGGTCTCACAAGGTTGTCAGACTTCAATGAGGAGGTGTTGTTCTACGATATTCTAAGTGAAGACAAGGAAGCAGTATCTAGACTTAAGTCAGTAGTAGCATCGCTTTCACGAGGAATATGGAAAACTCCAAGCTTCTGGAAATTGAAGGTTCCCTTACAGGAACAACTTGCCAAATTAGGTGTAGTGTCTGTCAACGCGATTCCCGGAAAACTAGAGGAATTTACAGGACTTATAAATTCTGCAATGAGCGACGAAGTAGTTTCAGAAATACCTATGAGTGAAATTGCACTACTTTCCGATCTCAAAGTTAATGGAAAGATGAGCTTCCAACACTGGTTCTACCTCTATCATGGAAAGAGAGAGGGTCTGAATGATAAAGTAACTAAAATCCTCCGTCTAACTATTGACAATATTGAAGGAGTCAATAGTAAAGCAATCATCACGGCTTTCAGGAAGAACATTACACACATAAGTGATATAGTTACCATGTCTCCTGAGGAATTCTCAATGCTGGTGGGTCTCAAAGCTAAGAATAAACTGGAGAACTTTGTTCTCTCATCAGAGAATCAAAAGAGTCTCTACCATGTAGGACTTTATCCAGAAAGTAAGATTCAGGGAATGGAAGATTACTTCAATTCATGGCTAGCAGTCTTGGGTAATTCACTTGAAAATGATTTTATTGATCAGAAGGGGATTACAAGAAGATCCTTCAGCACAATGATGGAAGTGATTGACACTCCAATCTGGATGATAATTCCAATAAGAGATCTTGGTTACACCACAATTAATAAACTGACGAAGCTAGGTGTAAGAACATTGTCAGAACTCCTTATCTGTCGCTCTTCCGATCTTCAGAAAGAGATGGGACTCAGTGCTGATGAGCTAAACAACTTCTTCAAGTCAATTAGCAGAGCTATTATCAACAAGTCTCTTTCCAAATCTGAAATTCCATTAAGTATTAGCAGAAAAATACGAGTCACAGATTTGGAGGAATTGCAAAAGCAAGGAATAACAGATACGAAGCAGGTTATTTTCAAAGACTACAAGCTGTCAAAGAATCATCCTCTCCTTCCAGGTATCAAAGATGTGGAGAGAATATTGTCACAACCTGTAGACGAGATCACGTGGAATGAAGATTCAATCTTAGCACTGAAAAAGAACAAGATAAAAACCATCAAAGAAGTAGTAACTCTAAGTGATTCCAAGCTACGTACACTCTGTGGAGTTTCCAATGCCAAACTCAAGGATTTCAGGAAGAAACTACCAAGAAAGCCAGGAAAAATTGTGTCCAACAAAGGGAAAGTAGATGGGAAAATAAAAGCTCCGGCGAAGAAAGCGACTACTTCCCCAGCTAAGAAGAAGACT
>Ga0114931_10000313_pt1 | contig 57045 bp, 51 predicted proteins | sample 2SBtaG_FD_89579 | JGI IMG/M metagenome (GOLD analysis project Ga0114931, IMG submission 89579) | Deep subsurface microbial communities from Kolumbo volcano to uncover new lineages of life (NeLLi) - 2SBTROV14_V59a metaG | ecosystem: Environmental > Aquatic > Marine > Volcanic | place: Kolumbo... | reverse complement strand
CCGAACAGCCCGTGGCAGAGCGCCGCCGCGCTGGTCGTGTTGCCGATTCCCATCTCGCCCAGGGCGAGCACGTCCATGCCCTCGCTCACCGCCATCATGCCGTAGGCCATGGCGTGCATGCACTCGGCCTCGTCCATGGCCGGGCCCTGGCTGAAATCAGCCGTCGGATGATCCAGGGCCATCTCGTAGATGCGCAAATCGGAGTCCGCGGCGCCGCAAAGCTGGTTCACCGCGGCGCCGCCGTCGATAAAGTTTTGCACCATCTGGCGGGTCACCTCCGCCGGATAGGCCGACACCCCGCGCGACGCGATGCCGTGATTGCCGGCGAACACCGCCGTGAACGGCCGCTCCAGGCGCGGCGGGTGCCGCCCTTGCCATGTGGCCAGCCATTGCGCCAGCTCCTCCAGGCGGCCAAGGGCGCCGGCGGGCTTGGTCAATCGCGCCTGGCGCTCGGCGGCGGCGGCGCCCGCCGCGAGATCCGGGCCGGGCAAGCTGGGCAGGAGCTCACGAATCTCTTCGAACGAGGCGGCGGCGGCAGGAGGTTCGGACATGAAAATGGTCCCTCGTTGGGGGGATGGTTCCGGCTTTGTCTTGCCCGAACGCAGGGGCGTCCTATAACCGGCCTCGATGATTACGGCAAACTCCATCGCCACGGTAAGCGCCATGGGCCACCTCGACGATCTGGCGACTTGGCGGCACGACCTGCGGCGCGCCACCGCCATGCTGACCCGGCTGCCGGCCGGGCGCGGCCTACCGCCGCGCGGGGCCGCGCCCGCGCGCGCCTTCCCGCTCGTGGGCGCCCTGGTCGGCCTCGGCGGCGCGTTGGTTCTTTGGCTGGGCGATGGGCTGGGCCTGCCCGCGATGCTGGCGGCGCTCGGCGCGGTGGGCACCACGATCCTCATGACCGGCGCGCTTCACGAGGACGGCCTGGCCGACGTGGCCGATGGGTTCGGCGGCGCGTTCGAGCGCGCGCGCAAACTGGCGATCATGCGCGCGAGCGATATCGGCACCTATGGCGTTCTCGCCCTCATGGGGTCCGTGGCGGCGCGGGTTGGCGCGCTCGGCGCGCTCGCGCGCCACGACTTGTGGGCCGCCGCCGCCGCGCTCATCGCCGCCCACGCGCTCGCGCGCGCCATGATGCCGCCGGTCATGGCGGTGCTGCCGCTGGCGCGCGACGATGGCTTGGCCGCCGGCGTTGGCCGCGCGACGCGGGCGCACGCGGGCGCCGCGCTCGGCCTGGGCACGCTCATCGGGTTCGCCACCTTGGGGCTCGCCACGGGCGCGGTCGCCCTGCTGGCGGCCGGGGCGGCGACCGTCCTGATGGCGCGCCTCGCCCGCGCCCAGATCGGCGGCTACACGGGCGATGTTCTGGGCGCCTGCGAGCAGACCGCCGAGGTTGCCGTGCTCCTCGCCGCGGCGGCCCTGTCATGAGCGCGGTCACCCGCTGGTGGTGGATTCGCCACGCGCCGGTGATCGGCCATGACGGGCGCATTTACGGCCAGGACGACCACGATTGCGATTGCTCCGACGAGGCCGGGTTTCGCGCCCTCGCCAACAGCATGCCCCACGATGCCCTGTGGGTGACGAGCCACCTCAAGCGCACCCGGCGCACCGCGGAGTCCATCATGGCGCACCTGGCCCAGGCGCCGGCCCAGCAACCGTTGATCGAGCCGAGCCTGGCCGAGCAGCACTTCGGTGCATGGCAGGGCATGAGCAACGCCGAGCTCGACGCCGGGCGCGACGGCGCGTGGCATCGCTTCTGGCTGGCGCCGGCCCACGAGGCGCCGCCCGGCGGAGAGAGCTTCGTCGATGTAACCGCGCGGGTCGCGGCGGCCGTCGAGCGGCTCTCACGGGCACACGCCGGGCGCGATATCGTGGCGGTCGCCCACGGCGGCACGATCCGCGCCGCCCTGGCCTTGGCGCTTGGCCTGGAGCCGGAACGGGCGCTCGCGTTCGCCATCGACAATTGCGCGCTCACCTGCCTCGACCGCATCGACGGGCCGGCGGGCAGTCACGCGCCCGACGCGCCGGCGGTCTGGCGGGTGCGGCTGGTCAACGCGCACCCACCGGTAAGGAAGCCTAGCGCCCGGGGCGCGACGTGCTAGACTCGAGGCTCGGCGACTTGGGCTGGAGCCGGCCCACGGGCGGCAAGCACATTGGATTGGTCTCATGCAACGGGAGGAAAAGACCATGCGCGGTATCGTGACGACGCTCATGGTGGCGGTCGCGTTCGTTGGGCTTCTGGGCCGCCCGGTCATCGCGGCGACAAAGGGCGAGGAGCTGGTCGAGGAATCCCGCTTCACGCTCGAACGCCTGCGGACCGAGAAGAACATGGTTGAGTTTCAGAATTTCCTGGGACGCGCCAAGGGGGTGCTGATTATACCCGAGTTGGTCAAGGGCGGCTTTATCTTCGGCGCCGAGGGGGGCTCGGGTGTGCTGCTCGTGCGCGGCGCGGACGGTTCGTGGAGCTCGCCCGCCTTCTATACCTTGGCGGCCGGCAGCTTCGGCCTACAGATCGGCGCGCAGGTCTCCGAGGTTGTCTTTACGTTGATGAGCGAAGGGGCGATCTCGGCGTTCATGAGCGACGAGTTCAAGCTGGGCGCCGATGCCAGCGTCGCGATCGGACCGTTGGGCGCCGGGATCGAGGCCTCCACCACCACCAATCTCAACGCGGACATCTATGCGTTCTCGCGCGCGGTCGGCCTGTTCGGCGGTGGCGCGCTGGAAGGGGCCAAGATTTTTAGCCGCACGAGTTGGGACGACGAATATTACGGCGCCAAAACGACGCCGCGCGAGATCGTGCTGGAGCGTAAGTTCTTCAACACCCAGGCCGATGCCCTGCGCAAGGCGTTGCCGTAAGGCGAGCGTCGCCTCATAAAGACAGACGGCCGAGCGCGAGCAGCGCCACCAGCCCGGCGTCGATCAGGCATCCCACGGCGAAGACGCCGAGCCCGCGGGTCATGCGCCCAAGGGGGAGACGCGCGCCAATGGCGGCGGCGAGCACCCCGGGCGCGCCCGCGCCCTTGGCCAGCGCGCCCAGGGCCGCGAGGGGCCGCCCCTGAGGCACGAAGATCGCCGCCATGGCCAACAGGAACCCGGCCAGGAGCCCCGGAAGGAGCGCCAGCGCCCGGTTCGCGGCGCGCGCGGGCGCGCCGAAAGGCGCGCTCCCATGGCCAAGCGTCGCGGCGGCCACATAGACCGCCTGCTGCGCGAACAGGCCCGGCAACCCGGCCACCACATACCAGAATACCGGCGCCGCCAGGCGGTCCACGAAGCGCCTGGCAAGGCCGTCCAGGGCAGTGATGACAATGGCCGGCACGGCGAACCCGTCGATGGTCGCGGGCGCCACGCGCTCGATGGCGAGCGGCCGCAACGCCTCGCGCGCCCGGATCAGGCTGCGGGCGCGCAGGCCCGCGCGCACCGCCTCGCCCTGGCGCCAGGTCGCCCGCTGGTCGATCAGCAGGCCGAGCAGCAGGAGCTCCACGATCCAGGCGAACGGGTAGTGGCGGGTGAGCCAGCCGATCAGCGCGCCTGCGAGAAGCGCGCTCAGGGCCACGGCCACGATCGCGCACACCCCGCGCAGGCGCAGCGCGCGGGCGCCACGGCGCGGCCGGTCCAGCCGGTGCGCGAGCTGACCCACGATCCGCGCCACCGCGCGCCGGGGATTGGGCAGCCACGACGGCCGCAAGGGATGCCCGCCCAGATAGGCCTCGACGGCGAGCGCGATCAGCAGGAGAAACAAGGGGTCCGCCGCGCCATAGGCGCCGGGCGGTGCGGGCCAGGTCATGGCGCGAGTCTGAATCGCCCGGCGGCGCCCGTCAACGTTCGCTCCAGATCCCGGGGCCCCGCGCGGCGGCTTTGCCGCCCGGACCGCCACACGCTATAGATTGGACCAACCGGGACCCGGCCCCGACGATGGGGGCGCCCCCACGCGGCAGGAGCAAGACCCATGACCTCAACCCAGGAAGGCGAGCGCCCGCGAGGTGTTTTCGCCGCCGCGCTAACCCCGCTCGATACCGAGCTCAAGCCGGATATCGCGGCGACCATCGACCATTATCGGTGGTTGCTGGACCAAGGGTGCGACGGCATCGTATGCCTGGGCACCACCGGCGAGGCCAACTCGTTCTCCCTCGACGAACGCCTGGAACTCCTGGACGCCCTGGCCGGCACGGACCTGCCCGAGCGCCTGATCGTGGGCACGGGGTGCTGCGCCATTCCCGACACGATTCGCCTGACCCGCAAGGCGATCGAGATCGGCGCGCCGGGCGTGCTCGTGCTGCCGCCGTTCTATTACAAGGGCGTCTCCGACGACGGCCTCTTCTCCGCCTACGCGCGCACCATCGAGGGCGTCGCCGACGCGCGCCTCAGGCTCTATCTCTACCACTTCCCCAAAATGACCGCGCTGGAGTTGAGCCTGGACCTGATCGGGCGGCTGATCCGGGCCTATCCGGACACGGTCGTGGGGCTCAAGAACAGTTCCGGCGATTGGGCCAACATCGAGGCCATGTTGAAGGCTTTTCCGGGCGTCGACATTTTCCCCGGCTCCGAGGAATTTCTGCTGCCCGGCCTGCGCCTGGGCGCGCCCGGATGCATGTCGGCAACCGTCAACGTGCTCGCGCCGCAAACCGCCGCGCTCTATGCGACATGGCAAGCCGGCGGCGCCGAGGCCCGGCAAGAGCGGGTGACGGCCTTGCGCCGCGCCATTAGCCAATTCGCGCCGATCCCGGCCATGAAGGCCATGTTGGGCCGCGCCCGACAGCAGGCAACCTGGCGCTCCGTGCGGCCGCCCTTGAGCCCCTTGGCCCACGGCGAGGAGGAGAGGCTGATGAGCGACCTGGCCGCCATGGGCTATGCCCCGCCCACCTCGGTGTAGCGGGCGATGCCGGGCCGGGCCGCGCTTTGGTCGAGAAAGTCGTGGTGGTGGACCACCGCGTGCCCGTCGGCGATCAGGGCCACGGCGTAGCCCGGCGGTTCGAAGCTGTAGGGCGTTGGCTCGATTGTTTTCATATCGAGCGGCACCTGGTGCACGGTCGCCCGCACTCCGGAGAAGGGAATACCGCGCCAGCCGCCGGCGAGCGGCCGGTGTGCGTGACCAAAAAAGATGTGAGCAACCGCCGCCCCGTCCAGCGCGGCGGCGAAGGCCGGCTGATCGTCGAGGCCGATGCGATCCATGCTCGGAATGCCGATATCGAACGGCGGATGGTGCATGAAGAGATAGACCGGCCGGCCCGCGGCCTCGGCCAGGCGCGCGCGCAGCCAAGCCCGGCGCCGCGCGCAATAAACCCCGCCCGCGGTTCCCGGCTCGTGTGTGTCCAGGAGAAGTAAGTCCCCGGCCGGCGTGGATACGACCGACTGCACGAAGCCGTTGTCGTCCGTCGGCGCCTCCGGAAAGGCCAAGCGAAAGACCGCCCGGTCGTCGTGGTTGCCGATCATCAGGCGATAGGGCACCGACAGCCCGGCCAGGGTCTCGCGCAGGGCGCCGTAGGCCTCCGGCGTGCCCGTGTCGACCAGATCCCCGGTCAGGATGCACAGCTCGGCATCGCCGTGGTGGGCATTGATATCCGCGATCGCCGCCTCCAGGTGGGCGCGGGGATCGAGGCCGAGCAGCCGAATGCCCGGCGGCACGAAGTGCAAATCGGATATCTGGATCAGTTTCATGGCGCCGCCGAACGACGAATTAAAGCCGCGCGCCGCTTTGGGGGTCGAAAAGGTGCAGGTGCGTGGGCTCGATGGCGAGCGGCAGGACATCGCCGGCGCGCGCCCGGATGATGCCGTGCCGGCGAATGGTAAGCGCCGCCCGGTCGGTTCCGAAATGACCGTGAATCAGGGTATCGGCGCCGAGCTGCTCGATCACGTCCACGGTCAAATGCGCGACCTCGGCGTCAGTCTCCGCGAGGCTCAGGTGTTCGGGGCGCAGCCCCAAGGTCACGGTCCGTCCGGCATGCGCGGCGAAGCGCTTGGCGGGCAGGGCGAGGCGGTCGCCGCCCGGCAGCTCGACCGCGTCCCCCTCGGCGTCGACACGGGCTTCCACGAAATTCATGGCCGGCGAGCCGATGAAGCCGGCGACGAACAGGGACGCCGGGTTCTGGTAAAGCTCGATCGGCGCGCCCACCTGCTCGACCACCCCGCCGTTCAGCACCATCAGGCGGTGGCCCAGTGTCATGGCCTCCACCTGATCGTGGGTCACGTAGATGCTGGTGATGCCCAGGTCCTCTTGCAGGCGCTTGATCTCCAGGCGCATCTGCACGCGCAGCTTGGCGTCCAGGTTGCTCAACGGCTCGTCGAACAGGAACGCGCTCGGCTCGCGCACGATGGCGCGGCCCATGGCGACCCGCTGGCGCTGTCCGCCCGAGAGTTGGCGCGGCTTGCGCGACAGCATGTCTTCGCTCAACTCCAGAATGCCCGCCGCCTTGCCCACGCGCGCGGCGATCTCGCTCTTGGGCAAACCGCGGATGCGCAGGCCATAGGCCATGTTGTCGTAGACGCTCATGTGCGGGTAGAGGGCGTAATTCTGAAACACCATGGCGATATCGCGCTGGGCCGGCTCCAGGTCGTTGACCACCCGCCCGCCGATGGAAATCTCGCCGCCGGTAATCGCCTCCAATCCGGCGACCATGCGCAAAAGGGTGGATTTGCCGCACCCGCTGGGGCCGACGATGACCATGAATTCCCCGTTGGCGACATCGCAGGTGACGCCGTGGATAACCGCGACGTTGCCGTAGGATTTATGAACTTCGCGCAGGTGTATCTCCGCCATATCGGGCATCCCAATTTCGATTTATTTCTCGGTTTCGGTCAGGCCCTTGATGAACAGTTTTTGCATGCCCACCACAACGGCGATGGGCGGCACCATGGAGAGCAAGGTGGTCATCATGATGAGATTCCATTTAGGCGTTTCCTCGGCGGCCTCCAGCAACTGCTTGATGCCCATGACGACCGTGTACATGTCCCTGTCGGTCGTGATCAGCAGGGGCCACAAGTATTGGTTCCACCCATAGATAAACAGAATGACGAAAAGAGCCGCGACATTGGTGCGGGTCATGGGCAAGAGAATATCCCAGAAAAATCGCAACGGCCCGGCGCCGTCGATGCGCGCCGCCTCCAGAAGTTCATCGGGAACGGTCAGAAATACCTGACGGAACAGGAACGTGGCGGTCGCCGATGCGATCAGGGGAAGGCTCAGTCCCAAATAGGAGTCCAAGAGGCCCAGGTTGGCCACGACCGCGAATGTCGGCAGGATACGCACCTCGACGGGCAGCATGAGCGTGATGAAGATGATCCAGAAGAACCCCATGCGGAATGGGAACCGGAAGTAGACGATGGCGAACGCGGACAGCAGAGATATGGCGATTTTTCCGATGGAGATCATCAGCGCCATGATCAGGCTGTTCAATAGCATTATGCCGACGGGTGTCCCCCGACCGGCGCCGACGAACAGGGTTTCCTTCAGGTTCTCGAAGAAATGCGTGCCCGGCAGCAACGGCAGCGGCACCTGCGTCATGCGCAATGCGTCATGGGTGGAGGCGACAAACGTTACCCAAATCGGAAAGGCGACAACGAACACCCCAAGCACGAGCACGAGATGCGCCATGAAGGTAACGACGGGCCTGTTTTCGACCATCAGTACGCGACCTTCTTTTCCACATAACGGAACTGGGCCACGGTCAGCGCGATGACGATCAGCATCAGGACCACCGACTGCGCCGACGAACCGCCAAGATCGAGGCCGATGAAGCCATCGTTGAAGACTTTGTAGACAAGAATCTCGGTGGCCTTTGCCGGCCCTCCCTGGGTTACGGCGTGAATGATGCCGAACGTGTCGAAGAAGGAATAGACGACGTTCATCACGAGAAGAAAGAAAGTGGTCGGTGAAATCAACGGAAGGATAATGGTCGTAAAGCGCCGCATGGGCCCGGCCCCGTCTATGGCGGCGGCCTCGATCAGCGATTTTGGAATGGATTGCATGCCGGCGACGAAGAAAAGGAAGTTGTAGCTGACCATCTTCCAGGACGCGGCCAAAACCACCAGCGTCATGGCCTCGCCGCCGTTGAGTTTGTGATTCCAGTCGTAGCCGAACATATCGAGCGCGTAGGCGATGATGCCAAGCGTCGGATCGAACATGAACACCCACAAGGCGCCGGCGACGACGGGGGCCACGGCGTAGGGCCAGATCAGCATGGTTTGGTACACCACGACCGCCTTGATGATCCGGTCGGCCATGGCCGCCAAAACCAGGGCGGAGGACATCGAGAGAAGCGCCACGAGAGAAGAGAAAAAGAAGGTTCTCCCGACCGTCGCCCAATAGGTTTCGTCCTGGAATAGTTCGACGAAATTATCGAACCAGACAAATTCAGTGGATGTTCCGAAGGCGTCCTCGACGAGCACCGACTGATAAAGCGCCTGGCTCGCCGGCCATATGAAGAAGACCAGCGTGACGATAATCTGCGGCGCGACCAGAATGAACGGAAGCGCCGAGGGGCCGAAATGAACGCGTTTGAGCATATCGGTTCGCGTCAATCGTGACGGAGCCGCCCCATGGCGGGGCGGCCCCGTCGGCCGGTGGGCTTTCCTCGAGTGTTAGCTGCCGGCGTTGGCTTTTTCGAACTTGCGCAACAGCTTGTTGCCCCGCCTGACCGCGTCGTCCAGAGCCTGGGACGAGGTCTTCGAGCCGTTCCAGATCGCTTCCATCTCTTCGTTGATGATGTCGCGAATCTGTACGAAGTTACCGAAACGCAAACCCCTCGAGTTGGGCGTTGGCTTATTCAGGCTCAACTGCTTGATCGCCGTATCCGTACCCGGGTTCTTTTCGTAGAAACCCTGCTTCTTGCTAAGCTCGTAGGCCGGCGTGGTGATCGGCACATAACCGGTTTGCTGGTGCCACCAGGCTTGCACCTCCGGCGTGGACAGATACTTCATGAACAGCGCCACACCCTTGTAGTCGTCCGCGGGATGACCCTTGAGCACCCACAAGGTGGCCCCGCCGATGATCGAGTTCTGCGGGCTATCGATGATATCCGGATAGTACGGAAGCATGGCTTGGCCAAAGGCGAATTTCGCCTGCTTCTTGATCGAGCCGTAATAGGCCGAGGAGTTCAGCCACATGCCACATTCGGCATTGGTGAACTTCGGAAGGCTGTCGCCGCGCCGGCCCCCATAAACGAATATGCCGCTCTTGCTCCACTCGTAAAGATCGTTCAGGTGGCGCTTGACGGCGGCGTTATTGAAGGTGAGTTCGGTATCCAGGCCGGCGAAGCCGTTTTCCCGCGTGCCGAGCGGAAGGTTGTGCCAGGCGCTGAAATTCTCGATCGACACCCACGACTGCCAGCCGATGGCGAAGCCGCACTTGTAGCCGGCCTTCAGCAGTTTCTGCGATGCCGTCTTCATCTCGGGCCAGGTTTTGGGAGGGCTGGAAATGCCCGCCTTGGCAAACGCGTCCTTGTTGTACCAGAGCACCGGCGTCGAGCTGTTGAACGGCATGGATAGCAGGTCGCCGTTCGGCCGCTGGTAATACGAGATCACCGCCGGAAGATAGATCGACTTGTCGAACGCGATCCCGGACGCCTTCATCAAATCCTCGATCGGATAGACCGCGCCCTTGGCCGCCATCATGGTCGCCGTGCCGACCTCGAAGACCTGCACGATATGCGGTTGCTTGTTGGCCCTGAAGGCGGCGATGGCCGCCGTCATGGTTTCCGTGTAGTTTCCCTTGAAGACGGGAACGACCTTGTATTCGGATTGCGTCGCGTTGAAGTCGTTGGCGATCTTTTCAAGCCGTGGGCCGCTGCTGCCCATGGCGTGCCACCATTGTATCTCCGTGGCCGCCTGCGCGGCCGCCGCCACGGCCATGCCGCCAACCGCCAGCGCCAGGGCACCGGTAAGTGTGCGTTGAAACAACCTCATGTCATCCTCCCTGTCGTACACAACTATAACCTACCGGCCGAACGATCATTCGGCCGGGGCGCGATGCCCGCGCGCTGCCCGCCCAAGTCCTTGGGGCGGTGCGACGTAGCGGTTTTGTTACGGATATGGTACGGCTTTTCGCACGCCACTGACAAGCGCCCCCTGCGCAAGGTTCGGATAGCGCGCGGTTGGACCCCGCAATATACAAGAGCGAGCGAACACCAGCGACGGAGCGCTCGAAATGACCGCCCAGACCGACCACTCGGACACGACCCAAGCCCCGCGCGGTGGCGCATCGAGGGTTTCGGCGCGCGGCTTGGCGCCGGTGCGCGCCGCCTGCGACTATATCGATACCCGCGACGGCCAGGGCATTACGCTCGCGCGTCTGGCCGCCCATGTGGGCCTGAGCCCCTGGCACCTGCAACGGTTGTTCAAGAAGGCAATCGGCGTCTCGCCCCGTGAGTACGCGGATGCCCGGCGCGCGGGGCGCTTTCGCGCCGAGTTGAAACGCGGTGAATCGATCGCCGGCGCGACCTATGGCGCGGGCTACGGCTCGTCCAGCCGGGTCTACGAGCGCGCCCACGCCACGCTCGGCATGACCCCGGCGTCCTATGCCAAGGGCGGCAAGGGCGCGCGCATCGCCTACGCGATCGTGGAGTCGCCCCTCGGCCGCCTGCTCGTGGCGGCGACGCCCAGGGGCGTGTGCTTCGTCTCCATCGCCGACGGGGACGAGGCCCTGGTCGCGGCGCTGACCCGTGAGTTTCCCCACGCCGACGCCCTGGTGCGCGACGAGCCGGCGATCGCGCCGGCGGTGCGCGCGCTGGTGGCCCTGCTGCGCGGCGAGGCGCCTCACGCGGGCCTGCCGCTGGATGTGCGCGCCACCGCGTTTCAGCGCCGGGTGTGGCAGGAGTTGACGACCATCCCGGCGGGCGAGACCCGCAGCTACGGCGAGATCGCCGCGGCGCTCGGCATCCCCAAGGGCCAACGCGCGGTGGGGCGCGCGTGCGCCACCAACCCAGTCGCCATCGTGGTGCCGTGCCACCGCGCCTTGCGCGCCGACGGCGCGCTCGGCGGCTATCGCTGGGGCCTGGAGCGCAAGGCCAAGCTGCTGGCGGCGGAGGCCGCGCGCGGCGACGCCTGAGCGGGTTACCTTGCCCCGGCGCGTGTCACCGAATATACGAGATATATGGCCTGCCCATCGCAAAGCCCCACGATGTTGCGGTTAGGCGATCGCGACATCCCACTCACCGTATCTCGACATGCGCGCGCGCGCCACATCTCGGTCCGGCTTGACCGCCTGGAGGGCAAGGTGCGGCTTGTGTTGCCGCGCCGCGCCGCCCTGCGCGAGGGGCTTGAGTTCGCGCGCCACAAGGCGGATTGGCTGCTCGATCAATTGGAGGCCCTGCCGGCGCGGGTGCCGTTCGCCGACGGGGCCGCGATCCCGGTGCTCGGCGTCGAGCACGTGCTGCGGCACCGCCCGGGCACGCGCCGTGGGGTGTGGCGCGAGGCGGGCGAGATTCTGGTGTCGGGGCGCGCCGATCATGTGGCGCGCCGGGTGGCGGATTACCTCAAGGCAACGGCCCGCGCGGAGCTGGCGGCGCGCACCCGCGCCAAGGCCGCCATCGTGGAGCGCACGGTGCGTCGGGTCGGCGTGCGCGAGATGCGCACGCGCTGGGGCAGTTGCAGCAGCCAGGGCCATGTCAGCTATTGCTGGCGCCTGATCCTGGCGCCGGAATGGGTGCTCGACTATATCGTTGCCCACGAGGTGGCCCACCTGCGGGAATTGAATCATGGGCGCCGGTTCTGGGCGCTCACCGCGCGGTTGACCGGCAACGTGGCCGAGGCCCGCGCCTGGCTGCGCGCCCACGGCGACGACCTGCTGCGTTACGGCTAGTGGATTCTATCCACTAGATACTCTCCCCTTCGCGCACGCACACTTGGGTGGAGTCGTCCACCGCGGCCAGAAACGCCAGAAGATCGGCGCGCGCCAAGGCGATACAGCCCTGGGTGGGCGCATAATCCGGCTGGGCGACATGGAGAAAGATCGCGCTGCCCCGGCCCGGCACGGGGGGCGCGTCGTTGTGGCCCAGGATCACGATCACGTCGTAAATCCCGTCGTCGCGCCACAGGCGCTCGTGGCGCGCCGGATAGGGCAGGCGAACCTGGCGGTTATAGGCCGGATCGGCCGGGTCGTCGCACCAGCCGTCCTCGGGCGCCAGGGCCGCGACCGGAAGGTCCGTTTTCGGCGCGGCCACCCGATCGGCGCGGTAAAGCACCCGGCGCGGGGCGAACGATCCCACCGGGGTGGCGCCGTCGCCCTCGCGCTTGAGGGCGCGGATGCCGGCGGGCCCCAAGGCGCACGGCCACGCGTTCGCGCCGAAGCGGGCACGCCCGGCGCCGTCGGCATCGGCGGTCACGATCAGGTCCATGGCCCAGGTTATACCGCCCGCGCGCGGGTTCGCCCAGGCCGCGCCACGCCGGACTAGAGCTTGCGATCCACCCGCGCCGGGGCCGGCCGGCCGGGGCCGCCGCGCTCGATGGTCATGGCGCGGTAGCGGTCCAGGCCCAGCATCATGCGCTCGGCGAAGGCGTGCCCAAGGGGCAAGTCATCCGGTGTCCCGGAGTCCTCGGGGGTATCGGCGCGGGCAACATCGAGCGGCGCGGATTCGATGGCGTTTGCCGGCGCCATGGTGGCGCCGGCGCGCAGGTCCCGGGCCAGGGCGCGGAGCGCGTCGGGTCCGTTGGCGGTGGCCGGCGCGGGGGTGTCGGATACCGGTGTGTTGAGAGCGCCCTGCGTGGGCAACGCCGGTGGCGTCGCCGCCGCGACGCGCACCGGCGCCGGGGCCGGTTCCGGCGCCTCGGACCCGGTCAACGCGGCGATCACGGTCTCGCCCAGATCGTGCCCGCCGTTGACTTGCGTGACGACCGAGTTCGCCAGGGCCACGACAAAGCCGATGGGGCCGCCGAACAGCGCCCCCCCGGCGATGCGCGCGGGGGACGATATCTCGTCTCCCGTGAGCGCGCGGTAGAGGTCGCCGACCAGGGGAATGTGCTGTAACGGGTTCACGATATCGATCAGGTCCGCGAGCTTCAGCTCCGCCACGGGCGCGTCGTCGCGCGGGTGAGCCGACCAACGGTCCATGTCCACGCCCAGGTCCGGGCCCGCGCGCGCCGCGGGTGTCGCGGGATCGAGTCCGGCGACGGCCGGGTCCGGCGGCCGGCCTGGGCGGATGGTGTCGTCATAGAGCTCGATCGCGAAGTGCCCGGGTGCGCCACGCGCGCGCGGCTGCGCGGGCGCATGCGCCAGGGTGGTGGCCGATCGCGACGCGGCCAGCAAGGGGAGCGGTGCATCCATGCCGCTCGGACCAACGCAAGATCGAGGCCAAATGGCAAGTAATTGATAAATATAGAATTACGGTACCAGCCTGGGGCGCCGCCAAGCTCGCGCGGCAAACCTTGCCGGGCCGATTCCGTCGGTCTTGTCTAAAGCTCGTGGCCGAAACGGGCCGCCTTGGTCGCCAGATAGAAGGCGTTGTGGCCGTTCGACGGAAAGGCGTGGGGCACCCGCTCCTCGACCGTGATGCCGCAACGCGCGAGCGCGGCCACCTTGTGGGGGTTGTTGGTCAAGAGGCGCACCCGCCCATAGCCGAGCCGGCGCAACATCTCCGCCGCCGGCAGGTAGATGCGCTCGTCCGCGTCGAAGCCGAGTTGCTCGTTGGCCTCGGCGGTGTCCGCCCCGCCGTCCTGCAACCGGTAGGCGCGCAGCTTGTTGACCAGCCCGATGCCGCGCCCTTCCTGGGAGAGATAGAGAAGGATGCCCGCCCCCGCGCGCCCGATCGCCTCGACCGCGCCGCGCAACTGATCGCCGCAGTCGCAGCGTAGACTGCCCAGGAGGTCGCCGGTCAGGCATTCGGAATGAAGGCGCACCAGCACCGCCTGGTCCGGCCGTGGCGCGCCGATCACCAGGGCCAGGTGGGCCTTGCCGCCGTCGCCCGGACGAAACGCGACCACGCGCGTATCCTCCGCCCCGGCGAGCGGCAGGCGCGCCTCGGTCACCCGGCCCAGTGTGCGCATGCCGGCGAGCCGGTAGTCCGCGATCGCGGCCGCGCTCACGGCCAAGAGATCGTGGCGCGCCGCCGAGGCGGCCGGCGCGCGGTTGCCCAGGTCCAACGACACCATGACTGCGGCCGGCAGCAGCCGAGCCAACTTGACCAGATCCACCGCGGCGCCGCCGAGCGGACCCGGCGCCACGCCGCCGAGCCCCGCCGCGGCGCCCACGGGGGCGCTCAGCGGGTCCGCCAGTTCGACCAGCGCCCGCGCCGGCATACCGGCGGCGCCGAGCGCCACCACGGAAACATCCTTTTCCGGCGCCGCGTCGGTCGCAACCCCTAGCGCCACCGCGCGGCGCGCCGTCAGCAGGAGCACGGGCTCGCCCCGCGCCAGGCGCGTCAAGCGGGCAAGGGTCTCGTCCTCCGCCTGCTCGGCGGCGAGGAGCAGTACGGCGCCCGCGCCGGGCGCGTGCAGCAATACGGGATCGCCCCGGCGCAACTCGCCGGTCGCCCGCTCGACCGCGCGCAAGACCGCCGCGTCGGCGGCCGGGCCGGGTTGGGTGGCTCCGCGCGTCGCGGCGCGGCGGATCTCGGGTGCCGTCTGATCCTGAATCATGGCCCCACTTTACGGCGCGGATCGCTCCGTGTCATCGTCATCGCCTTACACGCGCCGCGCCGGCCGCGCGTGGCCACGGCATGCATTGGCCCTATACATGGGGCCACGCGGCCCCAGGGACAACGCAAGGCAGGGACAACGCGAGGCATGTGCGGCGGGGCATAAAGGGAAGGATATCATGACCGAGGCACTTTATCGGGGGTGGGGCCGGGCCGAGATCGACCGGCAGCTCAATCTGCGGGCGCGCTGGCCCGAGCACGCCGATTACTTCGCCCGGTGGGCGCGCGATAGCGCGGCCGCGCGAGCCGAACTGGAATGCCGCCTCGACCTGGCCTATGGGGAGTCGCCGGGCCAGCGCCTGGATATCTTTCCGGCCGCCACGGCCAACGGCGGCCCGGCGCCCCTGGTGGCCTTTATCCACGGCGGCTATTGGCAAAGCCTGAGCAAGGACGATTTCAGCTATCTGGCGCCGCCTTTCGTCGCCGCCGGGATCGCCTTCGCGTCGATCGAATACGACCTCGCCCCAACGGTGAGCGTGCCGGAGATCGTGGACCAGACCCAACGGGCCCTGGCCTGGCTCGCGCGCGCGGGCGAGGCGTACGGGATCGATCCGGCCCGCATCACCGTGGTCGGGCACTCCGCGGGCGGGCACCTGGCGGTCATGGCCCTGGCGGCGGACTGGGCGGCGCGGACGCCGGACCTGCCGGGCGGCCCGATCAAGGGAGCGTGTTCCATCTCCGGGGTGTACGATCTGACGCCGATTCGCATGAGCTATCAGCAGGAGGTCCTTCGCCTGAGCCCGGCGGCGGTCGAGGCGGCCAGCCCGATCCGGCGCATGCCGGGCCGCGCCGGCCCGCTGATCTGCGCCGTCGGCTCGGTGGAAACCGAGGAATTCCAGCTTCAGCAGGCGGAATTCGTCGCCGCGTGGCGCGCCGCCGGCTTGCGCGCGGGCACCGTGGACCTGCCCGGATGCCATCATTTTTCCGCCGTCGATGCCCTGTGCGCGCCGGACCATGCCTTGTTCCAGGCAGTCCGCGCCATGGCCGCCGGCGAGCCGCGCCCGCGAGCAAGCGCATGGGGCTCGTCTTGAATCCCCACAAGGCGGGTGATATCTGGGGTAGTATAGTCAGAGGGGTCAAGAACGCGGAATGGAAGCGACATGAGCGTTGCCACGGCGAAAAAGGTTCTGCTCGTCGACGATGACGATGCCCTGCGCCAGTCCCTCGGTGAGCAGCTGCGTCTGCACGAAGAGTTCGCGACCGTCGAGGTGGATAACGGCACGCGCGCCATAGAAGCCACCAAAAGCGAATATTTCGACGCGATTCTCCTGGATGTGGGCCTGCCCGACATAGATGGGCGCGAGGTCTGCCGTTTGCTGCGGCGCAACGGCGTCAAGTCGCCGATCATCATGCTGACCGCCCATCAGACCGACGCGGACCAGATCCTGGGGCTCGATTCCGGCGCCAACGACTACGTCGCCAAACCGTTTCGCCTGTCGGTTCTGCTCGCGCGCCTGCGCGCTCAGTTGCGCCAGCACGAGCAGAGCGAGGACGCGGTGTTCTCGATCGGCCCCTACAGCTTTCGCCCCAGCGCCAAGATCCTGGTTCATGGCGAGACCAAGAAACGAATTCGCCTGACCGAGAAGGAAACCTCGATCCTGAAATACCTGTACCGCAGCGGCGCCAACGTGGTCGGGCGGGAAACCCTGCTGGGCGAGGTCTGGGGCTACAACGCGGGGGTCACCACCCACACATTGGAGACGCACATCTATCGCCTGCGCCAGAAGATCGAGGCGGACCCCTCGAACGCCGAGCTTCTGGTCACCGAGCCCGGCGGCTACCGGCTGGTGCCGTAATACCAAATCTCGTTGATAGGGGCCCATTTCACCGCGATCATTTGTCCGCCGGCTAGGCGCGGGTTGCGCCGCGGTGCTGGCACCACAAGCAGCACGCAACGACGCCGGCGGGCAAAGGATCGCGGCCTTCGGTGGGACGCCTTGGCCCTCCGGCCGCGTTGCGCGGCTTACCCGATGCCTAGGCATCGGGCCGCACCACGCGCCTAACCGGAGGGCCAATCCGCCCCATGAAATGGGTCCCTATCAACGAGACTTGGTATTGTAACTGGCGCCACGCAGCAGGAACGCCAGCCACAGGCCCAGCCCCAGCGCGGCGCCGGTGACCGCGCCGAACAACGGCCCGGCCACGCTCCACCCGCCCGCGATCTCGAACGCCTGGGCCAGCAGCACCGGGCCGGCCAGCACGCCCAGGTTGCGCCCGGTCATGATCGTGCCGAAGGCGGTGGCCGCGCGCCCGCGCGGCCCGGCGACGATGCTCGGCATGGCGAACAGACACGTGGGGCAGACCCCCGCGCCTAGCCCGTAGGCGACCAGGGAGATCGCTCCCGCCACGCCGCCGCCGGTCACCGGTACCAGCATCCACACCACGGTTTGCGTCGCCAGGCCGGCGACCAGAAGGACACCCACCGGCGCCCCGGCGCGGAGCGCCAGTCCGGTCGCCAGGTTGGTGGGGATCAGCACCGCCACGGGCACGATATAACCGAGCGCCGCCATGGCCGGGGAGAACCCGTGGACCTCCACCAGATACTGGGGCAGCCAGGTCATATAGGCGAAGTATTGCCCCGCCCACAGCATGAAGACCGCGCCGGCCAGGATAAGGGCGCGGCGCCGGGCCCGCGCCATGGCCCCATCCGGGTCCGGCGCCGCCTGGCCGCCGCTGGCCTCGGCACCGGCCCCTGCCGCGCGAGGCGGGCGCGGCGCGCCGACCGTGCCCAGGCGCGCGGTCCAGACCGCCATGAAGCCGGCGCCGGCGATGCCGGCCCACCACAAGGCACGCCAGCCCAGGCCCTCCACGCCCAACGTCAGGGGCGCCAGGGCGGTGGCGACAACCTGGCCGATGGGAATCCAGGCCGCGGTGAGGCCGATCACGATGGGCAGATGGCGCGCGCTCGCGTGGGCGTTGGCCAGCACCGGCCCGGCGATGGCCAGCACCGCGAAGCCCACCCCCTCCACGCCCCTGGCGGCGAGCATCGCCCAGCCGTTCGCCGGCGCGGCGAGCGCGAGCCCATTGCCCAGGGCCGTGAGGCCGAGCGCCGCCAACACCGGCCCGGCCGGGCCGGCGCGCGCCACGAGGCGCCCCAGTGGCACCGAAAGCAAAAGCCCGGCGACCGCGTACACCGACATGAAGCCGCCGGCCAGGGTTCGTTCGTAGCCATAGGTATCCAGGAGGACCGGCAGCGCCGGCGGCAGCTTGAACTGCTGATAGGCCGCGAGATACGCCAGGCCCAGGCCATAGCAAATCACGCTCCAGTTGCTGCGCTCGGCGATCATGGCCCGGTTCGGTCGGTGTCGCGGTGGGTCATTATCACCGCTCCTTGGTATGGCGCACCGCGCGCGCGCCGGCAACGCCCATGTCGCTTATCGGCTCCGGCCCGGCGTGTTGCCGGCGACTTTTCGGTTGGGCGGGGGGCGCGCGGCGTTTACATATTGTTCGGGTGTATCGTGTAGGCACCATGGAGTGATCGCGGGGTCGAGCGTGGCGAGCACGTGAACGAAGATGGCACCTTTGGTGTACGGTTCTGGGGCGTGCGTGGCTCCATTGCCTGCCCGGGCGAAAATTTCCGCAAGTACGGCGGCAATACGCCGTGCCTGGAGGTGCGCTGCGGCCCGGACCTATTGATCTTCGACGCGGGCACGGGCCTGCGCTCACTGGGGATGGTTCTGGCGGGCGGCGCGGCCCTGGAAGGAGATATCTTTCTCACCCACACCCACTACGATCATATCGTGGGCTTGCCCTTCTTCGCGCCGCTTTTCGATTGCGACTCGCGGTTTCGCATCTGGGCCGGGCATCTACGGACGGACATGACCCTGCACAAGGCGCTGTGCCAGTTCATGGCGGCGCCCTTGTTTCCGGTTCCACCGACGGTATTTTCCTGCAATATCGGCTTCCACGATTTCACCGCCGGACAGACGCTGACGCCGCGCCCGGGGGTACGCCTGCGCACGGCGGCGCTCAATCATCCCAACGGCGCCACTGGCTATCGCGTCGAGTACGACGGCCGGTCGCTGTGCTACGTCACCGATACGGAGCACGTGCCCGGCAAGCCGGATCGCGCCGTGCTGGACCTGATCAAGGGCGCCGACGCGGTGATCTACGATTGCACCTATACGGACGACGAGTTTCCGAGATTTCACTCCTGGGGCCATTCCACCTGGCAGGAGGGCGCGCGCCTGTGCGACCAGGCGGGGGCCAAGCGCTTGGTGATCTTCCACCACGACCCCTCCCACGATGACGAGGTCATGGACCGGATCGCCGCCGCCGCCGAGGCGGCGCGGCCGGGCACCATTGTCGCGCGCGACGGCATGGTCCTGGAGATATGAGCGCGCCGTTGGCGCGGGCGCTGCGGCGGCGGCGCTGGTTCGGGCTCTTGACCGTGCTCGGCGTGGCGCGCCGCGGATTTTTCATTCCCCATCGCTATGCGGGCGCCGTGCCGCCGGCCGGCGCGCGCGCGCCCTACGCGGCGGTCGAGGCGCTGTTCGCCGGGCGCGCCGGCGCCTTTCGCGAGGTGCTCGATTGGATCGGCGCCGTCGAGGCGGAGCTTTTGAACATGGGCGCCGCGCCGGCCCCGGCGCCGCGCTGGGAGCAGGCCTGGTTCCCGCGCCTGGACGCGGCCGTGGCCTACGCCATGGTGCGCCATCTGGCGCCGCGCAATATCGTCGAGATCGGAGCCGGGCACTCGACCCGGTTTCTGGCCCGCGCGATCGCCGACGGCGGGCTCGACACCCGGTTCCTCGCGGTCGACCCGGCGCCGCGCGCGGTTCTGGACGGGCTGGCGGTGGAGCTATGCCGTCAAACCGCGCAGGACGCCGACCCGGAGATTTTCGCCCGCCTTGGACCGGGCGATTTCCTGACCATCGATTCGAGCCACATCCTGGTGCCGGGCAGCGACGTGGACCTCCTGTTCGGCCGGGTGCTGCCGGCGTTGCCCGCCGGGGCGCTGGTTCATATCCACGACGTTTTCCTGCCCGACGATTATCCGCCGGCCTGGGAGTGGCGCGCCTACAACGAGCAGCTTGGCGTGCTGCCCTTGCTGCTCGGTGGGCGTTGGGAGGCGGTGTTCGCGAGCCACTATGTCTCCACGCGCATGGCCGAGGCGCTCGGCGCGACGGCGGTGGCGCGCCTGCCCCTGGCCGCCGGGGCGCGCGAGGCGAGCCTGTGGCTGCGCAAGCTATAATTAGATGAGCGCCGCGATAACGCGGCCCTCACGGTATTCTGAAGCGTAACGGCGGCCCCCAAAGGCTATCCTCGTGGGAACGAAGAGAACCATGGATCAGGCGAGCGCGAGCGCGGCCACAAACCCAACCCCCCCCGTGCCGGCGGGTCCGCCCGCCCCGCGTGGAGGCCCGTGGGCGTGGCTGCGCCCGGGCGCCACGGAGCGGGCTTTGCCGGAACGTGTCCGTCAGTCGATTCAGGAGCAGGGCGACGCCACGGAGCGCCTGATCGGCTGGGTGCAACTCGCAGTCGTCGCGACCTTCGCCACGCTTTATGCGATCTCGCCCAAGACCTTCCCGGCGGATCAGGCGTTTCAGCCGGTGCCGTGGGTGATCGGTGCGTATTCTCTGTTCACCCTGCTGCGCCTGGGCTTGGCCCATCGAATCAGCCTGCCCGGGTGGTTCCTGCTGGCGTCCATCGTGATCGACATGGGGCTTTTGTTCGGCCTCATATGGAGCTTCCACATCCAGTACATGCAGCCCCCGTCCTTTTATCTGAAGGCGCCCACGCTGCTCTACGTGTTCATTTTCATCGCGCTCCGCGCGCTGCGCTTCGAGGCGCGATTCGTGCTCGCGGCCGGGATCGTGGCCGCCATCGGATGGGGCGTGCTTGTCGCCTACGTCATTTTCTCCGATCCCAGCGATACCATGATCACCCGCGATTACGTCACCTACATGACGTCGAACGCGGTTCTCTTGGGCGCCGAGTTCGACAAGATCGTCTCGATCCTGGTGGTGTCGATCATCCTGGGTGTGGCGCTGATTCGCGGCCGCGTCCTGCTCGTGCGCGCGGTCGCCGAGGGCGTCGCCGCCCATGAGCTGGCGCGTTTTTTTTCACCCGATATCGCGCGGCGCATCCGCGGCGCCGACGCCCAGATCGCCGCCGGCAGCGGCGAGACACGGGATGCGGCGATCGTCAATTTCGACATGCGCGGGTTTACCCGCACCGCCGAAACCCTGCCCCCGAACCGGGTGATGGGCCTGCTCGGCGAATATCAGCATCTGATCGTGCCCATCGTGCAGGCCCATGGCGGCAGCATCGACAAGTTTATCGGCGATGGAATCATGGCGACCTTCGGCACGGCCGGCACCTCGCCCACGTATGCCGCCGACGCGGCGCGGGCGACCGAGGCGGCCCTGGCGGCGGCGCGGGACTGGCAGCGCGACGCCGCGCGATCTGGCGGTCCGGCGCCCACCGTCAACGCCGCGGTTGCCGCCGGGCGCGTGATTTTCGGCGCCGTGGGCGATGAATCGCGACTGGAATACACCGTGATCGGCGACGCGGTGAACCTGTCCGCCAAGCTGGAGCAGCACAACAAACAACTCGGCGTCAGCGCCCTATGCGACGCCCGCACCTATGAGCTGGCGCTGGCCCAGGGCTACCACCCGGCCGCGCCCCCGCGCCGCGTATCGGGCGCCGCCGTGGCCGGTGTCGGCCAACCGGTGGACCTTGTGGTCCTCGTGCCGTAACCGGCGCTCCGGAACCGCCAAGCGGGATCGTTACGATATTGCAATGAAGCGAAGGGGGCGAAAAAAAGAGTCCCATCACGTAAGTACGGGACTCTGGGTGGTCAATCGGGGAGATCGTTATGTATAAGATTGTCCACTTGCCGCTCTTTTACGCGATTTAGCTGTTTTTAGCAACCCATCCGCCGTTATGGCGCCGGATGACGCCGTGCCATGGCGGCCGAGGCGCGCGGGTTAGCCGCCGCCGCGCGAGCCGCTGGCGGGCACGTTGGCGCTGTCTTCGAGAAACGCCAAGAGGTCGACTCGGGAGATCCGCCATTCCTTGCCGATTTTGAAGCCGCGCAGATGGCCCTTGCGCAGCCATTGGGTCACGGTGCGCTCGTTGACCTGGAGGCGTTCGGCCACCTGGGGCGGGGTTAGTAGCGTGTCGTCGACCATGGGGCACTCATCCGAGCAAATCTAGCCACCAGGATGCCCGAAAACGTTTAAATCGGCGTTAATGCACGGGAACCGCCAAAAAGGGGCAAAAAACCCATCCGGGCGACCGATCAGCGCCGCCGCGCCGGTTCCGGCGGCGGGCGGTCGGCATCCGCGTCGACGCCGATGTCGAGCAGGTTGCCGGCCGAGGTCGGGTCCAGGGAGACACCGTTCTCGCGCGCCGCCCTGGCCGCGTGCCAGGCGATCAGCTCGAAGCCCTCGATGCTCGACTCCAGGGTCATGGACGCGCCCTTCCCCTTGAGAGTGAGCTGCATGAAGCCGCTGCCGTCTTCATGGGTGCGTTGCCGGCGCGTACCGTAGTAGCGCAGTTTCAGGCGCTCCAGAGCGTGCCAGGGCAGAACCCGCGTGCCCAGCGCGGCGCGGCTAATCTCCTCGTCGTTGACCGCGACCGCGGTGACGTGACGCTGCACCGTGCGCGCGCCGAAAACCAGAAACAGGACGCTCAATCCCCCAAAGACGATGACGATCACCGGGCTGGGCGGGACCGACATAAGAACGCCGAGCCCGACCGCGAGGCCGACACCGGCCCGTAAATAATCGCCGATCAGGGATCTGGCTGGGTAGCGAAAGACGCTCATGCAACTCCCTCGTCCACGCCGGCGGCCGGTGCGAAAACCTCCGTGGCCGTGAGCGCGCCCGCCCCTGGATGGGCGCTCAGACACGCCAGCAGCCGGGCCAGGAAGGCCCAGCACCCGGCGTCGTGCGCCAGGTGATGGGTCAGTAAGCCGGTTGGCTCGCCCGCGTCAACCTCCCCATGGCGCCGGGCGCGCAGATGCTCGATCAGGAGGGCGAGCGCCGCCGCCTCGCCCAGGAAGCCGCGCGGCGCCGGCCAGCGCATGATGTCCACGTGGGTGTTGACCTGGAGTAGCCCGGGGGCCGGGTGGGCGGCGGCGCGCGCGCCGTGGGTCGAGAGCCCGCGAAACCCCAGCCCAGGCAGGCCCCGCGCGATCGCGGGCGCGATCCGGTTCCACGGTGGCACCATGACCGGAAGCCAACCTTGGCCGAACAGTTCGTCCATGCGCGCCTGCCCGCGCGCCAGCTCCTCCAGCACGTCGGCGGCGGGGCGGTGGGCACCCAACTCACATTTCTTGTCCGCGTCGGGGGTGTGGTTCCGGTGCGCGAAGCCGTGTTGCAGGATCGCGGGGGCCGCCGGCGCGCCCGCGAGGCGTGGACCAAGGCCGTCCGTCGCCCGCGCCGGGATCACCGCCAGGGCCAGGGGCATCCCGTAAGCGGCGGCCAGGTCAAGCAGGCGGTCCAGGGCCGGGCACGGCGCGGCCGCGTCGTCGTCGCGCCACCACAGGGTGGCAACCCGCCCGGCCGCCGCCCAGGCGTCCAGTTCGCGGGTCAGGGCGGGCCAGTCGCTCATGGCCGCATTATATCAAGCCGCCAAGGATGCGCGCGCTGATCGTGGCGCCGTCGAGGTGGATTTGGGCGAGAGCCTCCGGATTCGGCGCGCGGGCAGCGCGCGCCGCCTCGGCTAGGCTTTCCGGCGACAACGCCCGTTCCTCCAGCACGCTCAGCAGGCCGCGCCCGACCAGTGCCTGGGCACGCACGGTTTGCTCGGTCTCGTCGTGGGCGGCGAAGGGCACGACGAGCGCGGGCACGCGGGCGCGCAGCACATCCACCACGGTGTTGTAACCGCCCTGGCTGATAGACAGCCGCGCACGCCCGAGGAGCGCGGGGAAATCCGCCCGGGCGCGCTCGACGAGCGTGTCATGGGCGGCCCTCTCCTCGAAGTCCCGGAAGGTCGGTTCGGGTACGTTGTGGCCCACCAGGATACGCCAGCGCGCGCCGGATAGCGGCGCCAGCGCGCTGGCGCCCAGGGCCGCCGCGATCAGGTCGTTCGCCACCGCCCCGCCCCCGGTGGAGACGACAACCTCCCCGGCGCCGGCCGTGTCCGGCCGGGCACCGCCCCCCATGGGCGCCCGATCCGCGCCCGCGGCCACGTAGCCCGTATAACGCAGCCGCGCCGCCAGCTTCGCCGCGAGAGGAAAGCTCTTGTCCAGGGGCAACAGGTCCGGGTCTCCGTGGACCAAGGCCAGATCGAAGTTCTCCTCGAAGGTGGCGCGTATCCATTGGGCCTTTTCGGCGGTGCGCGGTGCGTTCAGCACATCGCGCACTGACGAGACCACACACGGACGCGGGCGCGCGGCGCGCGCGGCGGCAACGAGTGGCATGAGCTCGAAGCGCATGAGGCGACGCCCGAAGGGAAAGGTCTCGGTGACCAGGATGCGCGGGCGCGTGGCCGCGAAGATATCCAGCAGATGCGCGCGCCGCGCCGCGCGCCACGCGTCGTCCAGCGGGTGCCCGGCGGGATCGGCCAATTGGCGAAAGGTCTCGTCCGCCGCGCGCGCCGGGTCAAGTTGGATCAGCCGCGCCGGCGCGATGGCGATACCCGGCACCGGCGCGCCGCCGCTTGCCAGCACCGTGCGCAGGCCCGCGCGCGCGGCCGCGCGCGCCAGGGCGGCCGTGCGGTGCAGGTGCCCCGTGCCCAGGAGATGTTGCACGTAGATCAGAAGATCGGCGCGCCCGGCCGGCATCGCCCCACTCATGGTTCGAGCGCCACGTTCAGGCGCACGGCGCGCACGGTGCCGCTTTGCCCGAGGACGAAGCGATGGGCGCACCAATCGCGCAGCTTCTCCGGCGGGTCGCCGGTCATGTCCCAGCCCGTGGCGCGGGCCGCCAGCGCCCGGATGATGCCCTTGTGGGCGACCGCCACCACGGGCCGGCCCGCCGCGCCCAGGGCGCGGAGCATGGGCGCGAGGCGCGCCTGCGCGTCGCGCGGGCTTTCGCCTCCGGGCGGGCGGAAATCCAGCCCGCGCGCCTCCGCCGCCGCCACTCGGGCGCCGCCCTCGGCGCGCAGGTCGGTCAGGCGCCGGCCCTCCCATTCGCCCCAGTCCATCTCGATCAGGGCCGGTTCGACCCGCACCTCCGTGCCCGTCGGGGCGAGCAGGGCCGCCGTCTCCCGTGCCCGGGCCAGGGGGCTGGAAAGCCAGATCCATTCGGGCCCGGCCAGGTCCGGCGGCAGCCGCCACTTGGCGACACGCGCTCGCCCGGCGGTGGAGAGCGGCCGATTCGCGTGCCCCTGGATGCGCCCCGCCTCGGTCCAGTCGGTGGGCCCATGACGAATCATGACCAGGGGGATCATGGCGCCTCCGACGCGCGCAAGCCCGCCGCGCTAAAGATTGCGTCCAGGTCCCGAGCCGCGCGGTCCAGGCCATGGCGGGCGGCGACGCGCTTGAGTGCCGCCGCGCCCAGCGCCCGGCGCCGAGACGGGTCATCCAGAAGGGCCCCCAGGGCTTGGGCGAAGGCGCGCTCGTCGCCGGGCGGGACCAGAACCCCGGTCTCTCCATGGCCGACCACGGACGCCACGCCGCCGGCGGCGCCGGCCAGCACGGGCAGGCCCGCCGCCTGCGCCTCCAGGAGCGCCATGCCGTAGGCCTCGTTCACCGCTGGCCACGCGTAAAGATCGCACGCACCGTAGATCTCGGGCAGCTCATGCTCGTCTGGCATGCCCAGGTAAACCACGCGGCCCGTCTCGGCCCAGGCGAAGGCGGCGCGCACCGCCGCGCGGGCCGGGCCATCGCCCGCGATCAACAGGTGCCAGGGGCGATCGGCCACCTGGCGCAACGCGGCCCCCAGGCACCGGTACGAGGCCAGCTTAGCGTCGGCGCGCATCATGGCCGCGCTCAGCAGCCAGGGCGCGGTCGGGTCCAGGCCGTGGGCCATCGCCAATTGGGCGCGGGTAGAGGCGCGGGATTCGTGGGCGGCGCGGTAGGGCGCCGGGTCCAGGAACGGCGCCAGGCGGTGCATGGGCGTTCCCGCCGGCAGGGCCGGAACATCGGCCGAGTTGAGCGCGATCACCGCGCGGGCCGCGCTCAGGGCGGCCAGGGTCGCCTCGTGCCCCATGGCCCACGGGCCGTCGGCACGCTTGGCGGCGAGCGAGGCCTCGGCCACCACATACGGGATGCCGAGGGCGCGACAGACCCGGGGGCCGATCCAATCGGGCGCCTTGTAGTAGAGATGATAGGTCAGCCATGCCCGGGGACGCGCCGCCGGCGGGCGGGCTTCATACCGGCGCAGAAGGCGCGCGGCCAGGCGGGCGCCGAGGGCGGCCAGGCGCCGTTGCCGGACCGGATCGCCGGCGCCGTCGCGGCTGCGCAGGCGGCTGGCCAACTCGACCTGGTGGCCGGCGTGTTTCAGCGCCGCGACCAGCAGGCGCGCCACGGTGCGGTCGCCCGAGGGTATCCCGTGGTCCGGCGCCTTGAGCGGGGCATAGAAGGCGATGCGCATGTTGGCTCAGCGAGCCACGACGCGCGTTGGCGGCGCCGGCGCCAGTCCGAACCGGGCGGCCAGCAGGTCGATGCCCGCGTCCATGGAAAAATGAGCGCGCACGCGCGCGGCCCCGGCCGCGCCCAGGCGGTCCCGCGCCCCTGGGTCGCGGATCAGGCGCTCGAGCGCGGCGGCCAGGGCGGCCGGGTCTCCGGGCGCGACCAGAAGCCCCGTGGCGCCGTCCTCGATCAGCTCCGGGATCGCCGAGACGGCGGTGGAGAGGCACGCCAGGCCCTGGCTCTGGGCCTCCATGAGCACGTTGGGCAGGCCGTCGCGGTCGCCGTCGGCGGCGACGCGGCTGGCCAGCACGAAGAGATCGGCGTGGCGGTAGGCCTCGATCACCCGCGCCTGGGCTTGCGCCCCGTGCCACGCGATGCGCGCCTCCAGGCCGAGGCGCGCCGCCTGGGCGCGCAGCGCCGGCCCCAACTCGCCACCACCGATGTGGACCAGTCGCCAATGGAGATCCCCCGGCAGGCGCGCCAGGGCCTCCAGGAGGTCCGCCGTGCCCTTCTTGGCCACCAGCCGGCCGACGGACAGGAGGATCGTCGGATCGGCCGGGTCCGTGCCGTCGCGCGGGCCGCGAGCCTTCGGCGGCGCGGGAAACCGCGCCGGGTCGAGCCCGTGATAGACGAGACCGACCGCCCCCGCGCGCGGCGCGTGGGCCATCAGGCGCGCCTGGCCGGCCGCGGTGCAGGTCACCACCCAATCGGCCTCGGCCAGCTTGACGCGAAGATCCCACGAGGGCGAGGTCCAGATATCCTTGGCGTGGGCCGAGGCGCACCAGGGCCGCCCGGTCATGAGCGCCGCGTAGCGCGCGACGGAGGCGGGGGTGTGCAGGAAATGGGCATAGAGGCGCGTCACGTCGGCGGGCATTTCGGCGGCGAGCACGCACGCCTGGGCGAAGCGCCGCGCGCGGTTGGCGGTGCGCTCGCGGGCAAGATCGCGCAAAAAGGCGCGCCGCGCCGCCCGGTAGCCGGGTAGCCGGCGCGCCCGGCGCCACGCGGCGAACACGCGCCCCGGCTCGTCGCCCACATATTCGGGCAGGTAGGTGACCGGGGCCTCGATCTCCCGGTGGACGGGATGCACCGCCGGGTCCGTGGGTTTGCGCAGGGAATAGAGGCGCAGAGGCAGCCCGCGCCGCTCCAGCGCCCGGATCTCCTGGGCGACGAAGGTCTCCGACAGGCGCGGATAACCCTTGAGGACGATGGCTACGGTTTCGGCCATGGGCGACGTTAGAAAGGCCGGCGCCGTGCCGTCAAGGCGCCGGGCGTCCGCGCGAACCGCGTCGTTGCGCGCATGAAACGAAACTTAGCTGCCCGCTTGCCCAAGGGTCTGGTCTGTTCCCTCGGCGGCGATGCGCAGCCGCCCGCGCCCACGCTCTAGCCATTGGCGGGTCAGCTTGACCACGTTGGCCCGCCCATCCAGCAAGCCGGGCACCACCACGCTGGACGGCGCCGCTTGCTGCGGCAGGTCGCGCAGGGCCGTTGCCATGACGCTCGGGTCGCGTGTGCCGTCGTCTTCCAACATGCGCACCAGGCCAAGCTCCTGGGCGCGCGACGCGCGGATGTGTTGCTCCAGGCGCGGCGTGGTGCGAGGAATCAACAGGGCCGGTTTGTCGAACGACAAAACCTCGCAGAAAGTGTTGTACCCACCCATGCACACGATCCCCGCCGCGCGCGCGATCAGGCTTTCGATATGAGCGTCGAAGGTGATCGCCTCCACGTCCGGCAGGCGGGCGGCCCGGTGCAGAAAATCCGCCTTGTGCTGGGGCCCCATGAACGGGCCGAGCACGATCAGGGCCGGGTAGGGCAGATGGCGGTCCGCTTCGTAGGCGCAGAGCACCCAGTCGATAATCTCCTCGCCGTCGCCGCCACCGCCGACGGTGACCAGGATGAAGGGGTCGTCGATCGTCTCGGGCACGAACTTGGGGGCCGCCTCGGGCACGTGGCGGTGGAGATAACCGGTGAAGGTGGTTTTTCTGGCGAGGGACTCCGGCAGGTCCAGGCCCCGCAACGGATTCCAGATCTGGGGCAGGCCGTAGACCCAGATGGCGTCGTAGAGCGCGCTCAGGGCCGGCACCGCCTGCTTGCGTTGCCACTCGGCGGCGAGCACGGCCGGGTCGTCCATCACATCGCGCAGGCCCAGAACGCACGGGGTGCCCCGCGCCTTGAGCATCTCCAGGGTGGTGCGCACCTCGCCGCGCAGGCCAAGCGGCTCCTTGTCCACCAGAAACAGGTCCGGATCGAAGATGTTGGCGGTGTGCTCCACGATCGAGGCGCGAATGGCCAGGGTGTCCTCGATATCGATGTGCAGGTTGAGCGGCGTGTATTCGCCGTTGCGCAACTTGATGACCCCGGGGATGCGGACGAAATCCACCCGCGCGCGAAAATCGAAGCTGCCGATGATGGGCGAGCCGGAGAGGATCAGCACGGTCAGGTTTGAGATCGCGCCGACCAGGCCATGGGCGATCTCCCGGCAGCGCCGCAAGTGGCCCAGCCCGAAGCTGTCATGACTATAGATTAGAACACGCATGTTCTTTCTGCCGTGGCTCATGCCCCGGTTCCCCCCCTCATCATGGGCCGATGCCCGTCGATTTTGTCCGACTATGGCACACGCCGGCATTGGCGCAAAGGCCCCGCCCAAGGCGCCGCCGGCGCGCGCCGACAGTGGCCATTTATCCTAAAAGGCGCATGGGATAATGTCTCCGGCCAGCGGCGGGTCGCATCGAGCCCGGCGCCTTCGCGGCACCGACCGGAAATCCATGGAACCGAACCTCTTCAAATACATATGGCGCCATTCCAAGCGTGAGCAGGCCGCGATCCTACTGTTCGTCCTGGTTTCGCTGCCGTTCTATTTCCTGGCGCTCGATTTGCCCAAGCGCATCGTCAACCAGGGTATTCTCGGCGCCGGTTTCGAGGGGCCCGGGACGACCAGGCGCTTCCTCGCGCTCGACCTACCCTTTGGCGAGGCCCTGACCGGCGCGCCGGTGCATCTGTTCGACGGGTTCGCGGTGGACCAGCCGGCGCTCTTGCTGTCTCTGAGTTTCGGGTTTTTCGTGCTGGTTTTTTTCAACGGCGGGTTCAAGTTCGTCATCAACACCCGAAAGGGGCGCATGGGCGAGCGCATGCTGCGCCGCCTGCGCTACGAGCTGGCCGACCGGATCCTGCGCTTTCGGATTCCCCAGGTGCTGCGGGTCAAGCCGGCGGAAGTCGCGACCATGATCAAGGACGAGGTGGAACCGCTCGGCGGGTTCATCGGGGATGCCTTCATCTCGCCGGCCTTTCTCGGCGGCCAGGCGCTGACCGCCATGGCTTTCATCATGGTGCAAAGCGTCTGGCTCGGTCTCGTGGCGGCGGCCGTGGTGCTGGGCCAAGCCTTTCTGATTCCCCGGCTGCGGGTGCCGATCCTGCGCCTCGGGCGCGAGCGCCAACTGACCGCCCGTCATCTCGCCGGGCGGGTCGCCGAGGTGGTGGACGGCGCGGTGGAGGTTCACGCCCACGACACCTCGAACCTGGAACGCGCCGATCTGGCCGCGCGCCTGGGGCGAATATTCGAAATTCGCTACGAGATCTATCGGCGCAAGTTTTTCGTCAAGTTTCTCAACAATTTTTTGGCGCAGCTCACCCCGTTCACATTCTACGCGGGCGGTGGGCTGCTGGCGATCTACGGGCAACTGGACGTGGGCGCGTTGGTCGCCGTGATCGCCGCCTATTCCGACCTGCCGAGCCCGATCAAGGAGCTGATCGACTGGGACCAGCGGCGCAACGACGTGCAGATCAAGTACGAGCAGGTGATCGACCTGTTCAATCCCGGCGAGATTCTCGAGCCCGCGCTGCAGGACCCGGACGCGGCGGACAAGGCACCGCTGGACGGCGAGATCGTGGTCTCGGCGGTTTCCCTGCTCGACGACAGCGACGGCCGGCTGGTCGATTCGGTCAGCTTTACCGTCTCCACCCACGAGCACGTGGCGATCGTCGGCCCCCCGGGCAGCGGCAAGGACTATCTGGGCATGCTGCTGGCGCGCCTGACCACGCCGTCGAGCGGGCGCATCACGATCGGCGGCCGCGACCTCGCGCGCCTGGGCGAGGCTGTGACCGGGCGGCGCATCTCGTACGTGGCGCAAGATACGTATCTGTTTCCTCTCTCGGTGCGCGACAACCTGCTCTATGGGCTGCGCCACCGTCCGCTCCTCGCGCCGGCGCGCGACGGCACGGAGGCCGCGCGCCACGCGGCGTGGTTGAGCGAGGCGCGGCGCGCCGGCAACCCGGATTGGGATCCGGACGCGGACTGGACCGACTATGCCGCCGCCGGCGCCACCGGCCCCGCCGACATCGACGAACGGATTGTCGCGGCGCTCTCTCTGGTCGATCTGGAGGAGGATGTTTATCGCTTCGGCCTTTCGGCGACCATCGACCCCAAGGCAAACCCGGGAATCGCCGAGGCGATCCTCAAGGCCCGCGCCGCCCTGCCCGAGCGCCTGGTGCGCGAGAACGCCGAGACGCTGGTGGTGCGCTTCGACCCGGATCGCTACAACCCGAACGCGACCTTGGGCGAAAACCTCCTGTTCGGAACCCCACGCAAACGCGAGTACACCCCCGGCGCGCTCGCGAAAAATCCGCTCATGAGCGCGGTCCTGGCCGATGCGGGCCTGAGCGGCGACATGCTCGACATGGGCGCGGCCATCGCCCGAACCATGGTCGAGATTTTCGCCGACCTACCGGCCGGTCACCCGTTCTTCGAGCAGTTCAGCTTCATCGACGCCGACGACCTGCCGACCTTCCGCGCGCTGATCGCCAAGTTCGACAAGCAGGGCGCCGGCGCGCTGGAGGCGGACGAGGCGCTGGCCTTGCGCCGCCTGCCGTTCAACTACGTGGAGGCGCGCCATCGCCTGGACCTGATCGACGAGGCGCTCGAGGCGCGCGCGATCGCCGCGCGCCGCCTGTTCGCCGAGCGCCTGGGCCGTAGCGACCCGGATGCCGTGGCCTTTTATCGGCCCGATGCATACAATGCCGCCGCGTCGTTACAGGACAATATCCTCTTCGGCCGGATCGTCTACGGGCAGGCCAAGGCCGAGCAAATCGTCGGGGCCGCCATGACCGATAGCCTGGACGGGCTGGGCCTGCGCCAATCGGTGGTGGTGGCTGGGCTGGATCATGACGTGGGAATCGGCGGCAAGCGCTTGAGCGCGATCCAGCGGCAGAAGATCGGTCTGGCGCGCGCGCTCCTCAAGCGGCCCGATATCCTGATCGTCAACGACGCGCTCGCGATCATGGATCTGGCGACCCAGCGGCGCCTCATGGAGCGCGTGTTGGAGCGGCGCGAGGGCCGCGGCGTCGTCTGGATTCTGCAGCGGCCCGATTGCGGCGAACGCTTCGATCGGGTGATGGTCATGCGCGATGGGCGGGTCGTCGAGCAGGGAACGTTCGGCGAGTTGAACAAGCCGGGTTCGGCGCTAAGTACCATGATGGCGGCGGAATAGCCCGGTTGGAGGGAGGCAAGCGATGAGCATCGACGAAGAGGTCGACATCCTTCGCAAGATACCGTTGTTCGCCAACATCGACTCGGCGAAGCTCAAGCTCATGTGCTTCGCCAGCCAGCGCCTGACCTTCAAGGCGGGGCAACGGCTGTTCGAGCAGGGCGACGTGGGGGCCGCGGCGTACATCATCATCGAGGGAACCGCCGACGTCACGATCGAGACCGACGACGGTCCCCTGACCGTCGCCCGCATCGGCCGCAACGATATCGTGGGCGAGATCGCCATCCTGTGCGACGTGCCGCGCACGGCCACGGTGGTGACGACCAGCGAATTGACCGCGCTCGAGATCACAAAGGATTTGTTCTTCCGCATGGTGACCGATTTTCCCGAGATGGGGGTGGAGATCATGCGCGTGCTCGCGCAGCGATTGGAGCATACCACCGCGCAGCTTAGGGCCGCGGTAGGCGGCGGTGGCGCATGAGCCGCCTGGATATCAATATCCGCCGGCTCAAGGCACAACGCGCCTGCCTGAACCTGGCGGCGAACCTAATCGAAGGCGTGCCCGGCCCGGTGTTCGAGCTGGGCCTGGGCAACGGGCGGACCTACGATCACCTGCGCGAGCGCTTGCCCGAGCGCGAAATCTTCGTTTTCGAGCGGGAGGTAGCGGCGCACCCGGACTGTATTCCGGACGCGGATCACCTTTTCGTTGGCGATTTGCACGAGACCCTGCCCGCCGCGGTGGCGCGCTTCGCCGGCGCGGTCGCCCTGGTGCACGCCGACGTGGGCAGCGCCAACGCGGCGCGCGACGCTGAGCTGGCCGCCTTTATCGGCCGCTATCTGCCCGCCGTGCTGCACCCCGGCGGCGTGGTCGCGTCGGACCGGGACGTGGCGTTTGCCGGCGCGCGGCCACTGGCCCTGCCCGAGGACTTCGCGCCCGGCACCTATTTCATGTATGCCCTGCCGACATGCGGCGCGGCCGCGCCCGCCGCGCGCCGCGCCTAGCCCCCCCGTGCCCGACTCGTGAGCCGCCTGGATAGCGTGATCCGCCGCCTGCGGGCGCAGCGTGCCTGCCTGGAGCGCGCGGTCGAGTTGATCCGCCAGGTGCCCGGCCCGGTGTTGGAGCTTGGCCTGGGCGCCGGTCGTACGTTCGATCACTTGCGCGAGCTATGCCCCGAGCGGCGGATCTTCGTGTTCGAGCGGGAAGTGGCGGCGCACCCGGACTGCGTGCCCGACGCGGCGCACCTCCTGCTCGGCGACATCCACGAGACCCTGCCCGCCGCGGCCCGGCGCTTCGCCGGCACGGTGGCCCTGATCCACAGCGATATCGGTACGGGCGACGAGCGCCTCAACGGCCGCCTGGCCAGGTTCGTCTCCAGCCACGTCGCCGGCCTCTTGTGTCCTGGCGGCGTGGTCGTCTCGGACCAGACGTTGGCGAATCCGGGCTTGCGTGCGCTGCCGCTGCCTCCGGACGTTCGGCCCGGCCGATATTTCATGTTCCAGGCGCCGACGCCTTAAACAGCGATATATGCATCCATGGAGCTGAGCAAGACCCCATGACGACTCATGGGAACACATGCATACGTTAGACCGCGCAGACACATGGCCGATGTAGAGCCGAGTATGGCGCGCGCGCCCCGCCGGTCCCGCGCTGGGCAGGCCCGGTGTCCGCTCCGGCACTGGGCGGGATATCTCAACCAATTGATATCGCGGTTGTTTTGTTCAGAAAAGTGGAACGCCCGGTCGGGGGGGATCCGGGCGTTCCGTGCTCCGAAGAGCCGCGGAAGGAAGGCAGGGGACATTGCCCTTCCGCACTAGCCGGCAGCCTGATAGGCACCGGCCCATGACTCAGAATCTAGTATGAAATTCCCCGGTTGCAATCCCGTTTCTACATTAGCGTGCGAACAATATCCGCTGGGGGACACGCGCGCGCGGCGGCGTGGGCGCGCACTGCCGCGGCAAAGGCGGCGAACAGCTTGCGCGAAATCGGGTTGCCGAGGGGCTTGTACTCCGGGTGCCATTGTACCCCCAGCACGAAGCCCGGCGCGTTGGGCAGGCCCAGCCCTTCGATGGTGCCGTCGTCGGCGATCGCTTCGACCATCAGGCCCGGCCCGGGCGCGTCCACCCCTTGTCCGTGCAGGGAGTTCACCTCCACCCGACCCGGGCCGAGAATGGCTTCCAGCCGGCCGCCGGGGGTGAGGGCGACCGGATGCCGGGGTCCGTACTCCACGTCCATGTCCACGTCGCGCGGCCGGCGGTGGTCCATGCGCCCGGGCAGTTCGTGCACCCGCGCGTGCAGGGTGCCGCCGAGGGCGACGTTGAGCTCCTGCATGCCCCGGCAGATGGCGAACAGGGGCAAGCCCGCCTGAACCGCCATGCGAATCAGCGGCAGGGTGGTGGCGTCGCGCTCCGTGTCGTGGGGCTCGGCCTTGGGGTTGGCCGGGCGCCCGTAATGGCTGGGGTGCACGTTGGACGGGCTGCCGGTCAGCATCAGGCCGTCGAGCGCCTCGATCAGGCGCGCCGGGTCGGCCCGGTCGCCGAGCGCGGGGATCACCAGCGGGAGTCCGTCGGCCGCGTCGGCCACGGCCCGCACGTATTTGTCCTGCACGCTGTGAAAGGGGTGCCTATCGATGACGCGAATGCAGGCCGGCACCCCGATCAACGGTTTCGATGCGGTATCGCTCATGGCTCCGATCATCCTGGTACATGACTTGGTACATTAGGCGCGGCCGCGCGCGCAAGGCCCCGAGATCGCCCCGCGCGGCGGTTTTCATTGCTCATGGGCCGTGGCGAACCTATCTGTTGCGCCATGGATGCCTCGATCGAAGACCTGCTGCCCTGGAAAACCGCGGCCGTGATCGCGTGGCTGGGGATCTTTCTGATCGCCGAGCGATGGCGCCCGGCGGCGCGCGAGCCACGGCGCGTCGACGGTCAACCGGCCGGAGGCGGCCGGCGCCTGGCGCGCAACGCCGCCCTGTGGCTTGGCAACGCGGCGCTCGCGCCGCTTCTTGTTGTGCCCGTGACCCTGCTCGCCGCCGGCCATCGCCTGGGTTGGCGGCCCGATTGGTGGAGCGGCGCGGGCGGCCTCGCGCTCGACCTCCTGGTGCTCGATCTCGCGATCTACTGGTGGCACCGGGCCAACCACGTGGTGCCGCTGCTGTGGCGCTTCCACGAGATCCATCATCTGGATCGCTTTCTCGACGTCACCTCGGCGGGGCGGTTTCATTTCGGCGAGGTCGCCTTGTCCGCGCTGGCGCGGGCCGGGGTCATCCTTCTGCTCGACGTACCGGTGACCTCGGTTATCGTGTTCGAGACGGCGCTGCTCATGGCCGCCATTTTTCATCACTCCAACCTGGCGCTGCCGCCGGGGCTGGAGCGGGGTCTGGCGCGGGTCATCATCACCCCCTCGATCCACTGGGTGCACCACCGCGCCCGGCGGCGCGACACGGATTCCAATTACGGCACGATTCTCAGCGCGTGGGACCGGGTGTTCCGGACCAGAAGCCCGACCCCGCGCACCTTGGATATGCCGATCGGCGTGGAGCGCCGGGCCGAGCGCGACCTGATCGGGCTGATCGCACGGCCGTTCCGCGGCCGGCGCGCGCGCGCGGCGGCGGGCGACGCAGCGGGATAACCGAACCGTGCGCGTGCGTCTCGCCAAGGGCGGGCAGGCACCGTATAGTCCCCCTCGCTTTCACCGGAACCTCCGCCCATGCGACTGCTGGTTATCATCCTCGGGCTCGCCTTGGCCGCCTCGGCCGCGACCTACGCCCGCTACGGGAGCCTGGACCCCTGCGACTGGCTGGTCGAGGATACGGCCGCCGCGGATGGCATGCCGCGCCTGATGGCGCGGGCACGGGTGCGCGCCGCCTTTCTGCTCGATGGCATCACGGAGCCGAACGCGGCCCAGTGCGTGCGCGCGTGGTGGACGGTACGCTCCGAGGAAACGGCGGCGGAGTAGGCGCGCGGCGCCGTGCTATTGCCCGGCGGGGCTTGGCGGCGCGTTGACCTTCAGGTCGCTCCAGTCGAACGCCGATGGATCGACCGCCACGCCGAAGCGGGGGTTGAGCAGGGAAACCTCGGTCAGGATGCCCTGGGCATCGACGATCTCCCACTTGCGCAGGGCCAGGGGCCGATCGCTGAAGACCAGGGTGACCGTACCGGCGTCGGCCATGGCCTCGTCCTTGAGCGCGATGCGCAGGGTGCCGCGCGCCCGCTCCACGGTGGCCACGCGCATGGTGTCGGAAAGCTCCACCTTCTCGCGAATCAGAAACCACAGAGGCGTTTCCCACAGGGGCAGGAAGCTCGCTTCCTTGAGCTCCCGATCGTAGAAAAGAAGGCTTAGCCCGTTGGCGATGATCAGCGCCGGGTTGGGCGGGTCGTATTCGAAGCGCAGGCGCCCCGGGCGCGCGATCAGCAAATCTCCCTCGGCGTAGGTGCCGTTCGACGAGATCTGCACGAAGCGGGCCTTGAGGGTGGTAATGTTGTTCAGGTAGGCCACCGCCCGCTCGACCGCCGCGGAATCGTCCGGCGAGAGGGAGGCGCGCGTGGCCGCGCCCGCGCCGGGCCCATGGGCCGCCAAGAGCATGGCGAACGCCGCCAGAAAGACCGTCAATCGTTTCATCGCATTCCTTTGCCGCGCCGCCCGGCGCCGCGCTGCCTGTTTCGCATATGAGGTGGTACGCGCGGTTTCGACCGGCCATCCACGGGGGGCGGCGGTTCGGTGGGGATCACCGCTCGCCGCCAGGCATCAGGACCTCGCGCTTGCCCACATGGTTGGCCTGGCTGACCACCCCTTCCGCCTCCATGCGCTCGACAATGCGCGCCGCCCGGTTATAGCCGATCTGCAAGTGGCGCTGCACGAAGCTGGTCGAAGCCTTGTGGTGCTGATAAACCAGCGCGATCGCCTTGTCGTAGAGTTCGTCCCCGCCGCCCGCGCCGCCGCCGGCCAAGCCGGCGTCGAGCGCCGCCTCGTCGTCCTCGGTCACGCCCTCCACATAGGCCGGCTGGCCCTGCTTTTTCAAGAACGCCGCCACCTCTTCCACCTCGCCGTCGGTCACCAGCGGCCCGTGCACGCGCGTGACGCGCCCGCCTTGGGCCATGTAGAGCATGTCCCCATGCCCCAGCAGTTGCTCGGCGCCGGGCTCGCCCAGGATGGTGCGGCTGTCGATCTTAGAGGTGACGTGAAAGCTGATGCGGGTCGGGAAGTTGGCCTTGATGGTGCCGGTGATCACGTCCACCGAGGGCCGTTGGGTCGCCATGATCAGGTGAATGCCGGCGGCGCGCGCCATCTGCGCCAGGCGCTGCACCGTGATCTCGATGTCCTTACCGGCCACCAGCATCAGATCGGCCATCTCGTCGACCACCACGACGATGAAGGGCAAGGGCTCCAGGTCGAACGGCTGCTCCTCGGTGATCGGCTGGCCGGTGTCAGGGTCGAACCCGGTCTGCACGCGCCGGGTTAGCACCTCGCCGGATTTCAGCGCCTTTTCGATGCGCGCGTTGTAGCCCTCGATGCTGCGCACCCCCAGGCGCGACATGGAACGATAGCGCTCCTCCATCTCGCGCACGGTCCATTTAAGCGCCACCACCGCCTTCTTGGGCTCGGTCACCACGGGTGCCAGCAAATGGGGGATGCCGTCGTAGACCGAAAGCTCCAGCATCTTAGGGTCGATCAGGATGAACTTGCAGGTCTCCGGCCCCATTCGGTAGAGCAGGGACAGGATCATCGAATTGAGCCCGACCGACTTGCCCGAGCCGGTGGTGCCCGCGACCAGAAGGTGCGGCATGCGCGCCAGATCGACGATGGCCGGGCCGCCGCCGATATCCTTGCCCAGGATGAGCGGCAGCTTGGCGGTGCTGCGCTCGTAGTCGCGCGAGGCCAGAAGCTCGCGCAGAAGCACCGTGTCGCGCCGCGCGTTGGGCAGCTCGATGCCGATCGTGCTCGACCCGGGCGCGACCGCCACGCGCACCGAAACCGCGCTCATGGACCGGGCGATATCGTCGGCCAGGCCGACCACCCGGCTGGTCTTGGTGCCCGGCGCCGGTTCCAGCTCGTAACGGGTCACCACCGGGCCCGGCTGCACCTTCACGATCTCGCCGCGCACGCCGAAATCGTCCAGGACCCCTTCCAGCAGGCGCGCGTTCTTGCCGAGCGCGTCCCGGTTGATCGCCCCGTCCGCCAGGCCCGGCGCGGGCATGGCCAAAAGCGAGAGCGGCGGCAACTCATAATCGCCGACGGGCCCGAAGTCGAGGCGCGTCTGGGCCGCGTCGCGGCCGCGCCGGCTGGGCTTGAGGCGGGATTGGCGGTTTTCGACCAAGCCGCGCGCGGTATCGCCGCGCCGGCGCGTCGCGAACGTATCCATATCGTCGCCCGGCTGCTCGGCGCGCGTGGACCTCGAAGGCGTTGCCGTGGGCGCGCGCAGGCGCGGCTCCACGCGCCCGGCGCGGGCGCGCGGGCGGGCCCGTGCCGCGCCGGGCTTGGGCGCGGGCCGCGCGGCGCCGGCCAGGCGCCGGCCGAGCCAGGCGACCGGCCGCCATAGGGCGCGTCCCAGGGTGCGCCACTCGGCCCGGCTGAGCCCGATCGCGTAGGCGAAACAGCCGAGCGCCAGCACCGCGCCCACCGCGGCCACGCGCCAGGGCGCCTGCCCGGTCGCCTCGGCCACGCGCGCCAGGATCAGGGACCCCGCGAACCCGCCGAGCCCGGTCCCAAGCGGCCAGGCCGCCGGCGCGGGCAGGGCGGCGAGCGCGATCGCCGCGTACATGAGCAGGACCGGTACGGTGACCGCCCGCAGCCACCAGCGCCCACCGCCGCCGCCGCGCCAGACCCGCCACGCCGCGCCGGCCAGCAGCAGGGGCGGAAGCGCCGTGGTCAGGCCGATGCCCGTGAGCAGCAGGTCGGCGGTGATGGCGCCCGGCGCCCCGAGCAGGTTGTGGATCGGCCCCGCCACCGCGCGGTTGAGCGAGGGATCGGCCGGGTCGAAGGAGAGCGCGGCCGCGGCCAGGGCGGCGCCCAGGGCGAGCAGACACAAGGCGCCGGCCTCGATCAGGCGCCGGCGCAGGAACGCCGCCGTGCCCGCCGGCAAGAACCGGGGGGTGGCGTTGCGCCCACGGCCAAGCGCGCCGCGCGCCGCCATCAGGCGAGCCTCCGGCGTATGTTCATGTCGCGCGCGTTCATGGCTACAGCACCTCCACCAGGCGGGCGAGCGCGGCCTCGGTGAGCGCCGGGCCGTAGACCAGGGCGACGCGGATGTAGCGCGCCCCCGGGTTGGTCCCGTCCGCCGCGTCGCGGCACATGTAGGCGCCGGGCAGCACCCGGATGCCCGCCGCGCGCCACAGCTTCAGGGCCGCGGCCTCCCCGTCGCCCACGTCGAGCCACAGGAAAAAGCCGCCGTCTGGCGTGCGGAAGTCGAACCGATTGCCGAGCACGCGCGCGGCGATGGCGAAATTCTCCTGGTAACGAGCGCGGATGCGCCGGGCGTGGGCCTCGTCGGACCACAGGCGCGCACCCGCCGCCAGGGTGGGAAACGGCACCCCCGCCCCACCGGTTCGCATCAAGGTATCGATCGCCTCGACCATGGCCGGATCGCCGGCCACGAACCCGCAGCGCAGACCCGGCGCGCTGGAGCGCTTGGAGAGCGAGTGGAAGGTCAGCACGTGGTCGAGGCCGCCGCCAAGGGCGGCGACCGCCTGCATGGCGCCCGCCGGGGGCGCGCTCGTGTAGGTCTCGGCGTAACATTCGTCGAAGGCGATGACGAAGTCATGGCGCCGGGCCAGGGCGATCAGGCCGGTGAGCGTCGCCAGATCGGCGGCGGCGCCTTGGGGGTTGGCCGGGGTGCAGTAATAGGCCAGCGCCGTGCGCTCCAGCAAGTTCTCGGGCAGGGCGGCGTAATCGGGCAGGTGGCCGGTCGCCGCCGTGGCCGGCACCAGCACCGGCTCGGCGCCGGTCGCCACCGCCGCCGAGGGATAGACGTGATAGCACGGGTTGGGCATGAGAATCGCCGGCGCGGGCGCGCCTCCCGCCCCCGCGCCGGGTGCCGTGGGCAAGGCCGCGAGAGCGGCGAAGAACAGGCCCTCGCGGGTGCCGGGCACGGCGGCGATGGCGCTGGCCGGGTCCACCATGGCCTCGGGCACCCCATAACGCCGGGCGAGCCAGGCGGCGCAGGCCTCCAGATAGGCTGGGGTCCCGCGCGGGGGCGGATAGCGCGACCACCCGGCCGCCGCCTTGCCCAGCTCCTCGGCGATGAGGGGCGGCGGGTCGTCCTGGGGTTCGCCAATGGAGAGCGCGATGGGCACGCCGCGCGGGTGCCCGGGCACGTGGATCCGCGGATCGCCGGGCGCGTGGCCGTCGAGCAGCCGCGCCAAGCGCCCGAAGGGATAGTATTTCAGGATCGTTTGGGCTGCGGACACGGGCACCCGGCTCGCAAGGCAAGCACGGCCGTGGGGCGCCGACTCGCCGCGTGGACACACACCATGGCGCGAGTCTAGCCGCTTGGGAATCCCGGAACAAGCGCCGCGCGCCGTACGCCGCCAGGCGCCAGGTCGCGTGGGCGCGCTCAGGCCTCCGGGTCCCGCGCGATCTGCTCCAGGTGGCGCCAGCCCTCGCCCGAGAGCACCAGGCAGCTCAGGCCCTCGGGCGAGGTCACGATAATGGTCCAGGTGCCGCGCGCGGCATCCACCAGAACCTCCACGAGGCTGCCGTTACCGGTGACGCCCAACGCCACCGGCGCCTCGCCGTAACGCTCCGAGAGCAGGTCGATCACCGTCGCGTGCCGGTCGCACGGGCCCGGCGCCGCCAAGCCCGCGGCCACCTCCTGGCTCGCCACGGCGGCGACCAGGGCGATCAGATAGAGAAAGGGCGCAAGACGCCTCTCACAATCGCCGCGTGTCCAAGGATCACGGTATTTCTCCAATTCGAGGGTCGCCGATTTCGCAACATACGCGTATTTCATGCCGACCATACCACAATATGTTGTATGTCCGCAACGAATCGGCGATCGGGCGGCGTCTCCGTTTAAAACCCTGTCGTCCCTACGACTCGGGCGCCCGTTTTTCAGCAGGCCATATTTGCTTCACGCGCTACGGCGGACATTGGCGCGGGGTCATTGGCATTTCCGCTCGTGACTCCAAGCGGACTTTCATTTTTCCGGGCGTAGAATAGGCCGCCATTTACCTTCGAGGGACACTTGTGGGCATGTGAAGATTATTGCGAAAAACTTTTGGCGCGGAAATCCTTGGGCGGCAAACCCGAGTGATCTTTAAAGGCACGTGAAAAGTGGCTGCGGCTGGAATATCCGACGGTCCTGGCTATCTCGTCAATTGATATATTTGATATATTCCCGATCGTCAGCAATTGCGCGGCGCGCTGCATGCGGACGTGGTTGACGAAACTCATGGGCGATCGACCAAAGGATTCAACGAAGTGCTCTGCGAAAGCGGATCGGCTCATTGCCGCGGTGTCCGCCATCGACTCGACTGTGTATTCAGTGCCGGGGTCATCGAGGATCATGTCAATAACCCTGCCCAGGCGCTCGTCTTGAAGCGCCATGAGCCATGGCAAAGCGCCCTCGCCTTGGCTTGGGAGGCGCCGGAAAAAATGAACGAGGCACTGCGTCATAAGGGCGGCCGTCATTGCATCGCTGCCGGCGATTGCCTGGGATTGCTCCGCCAGAATGCCTTGAAACGCGGGAAGCGCCTGCGGAACACTCGACAGGTCGACGGCGAGTACGTCGTGAAGGTAATCGAAAAGATCCAGCGATGGGCCATAGCGAACGCTTACGATGCCACAACCAACGACCAGGTCGGCTCGTTCGCTCGAGCCGGCAATAATGTGACAGACCTGCTCGCCTGAAGGTGAGGTGTCGATCTTTAGTTCGTCACGGAAGTCGCCACTGCACTCCAGTATATGCTTGGCGCCCGCCGGTACAACCGAGAGATGCAACGGTGCGATCGGATGCGCGTCGCTGCGCGGCCCGTAAATTACGCCATTCCCCTCCAATACAAAATGGAACAACACCCCCGGTGGTCCCGGCAAATGAAGCCGCCAGCCTTCACTTAGCGTGCAGATCGCGAAAGGTTTAACGTGGACCGATAGATTGGACAGTAATTTATCGAGCAGCATCAGCGGAGCTTGAATTGAGCGCGTCGGCAAAAGCTTAGCCTGCATCGGAACGGGTAGCAAGCCACCGTGGATGATGATGCACGCCTTCCGGTCCAATCAGCACGGCCAAAATAGTAATTGTAATCGTCATCGACCGCTTAGTGGTCGACGGCCAACGCTTAGTGGTCGACGGCCAAATTGAACAAACCCGGAGCCAGGAGACTGATATGAACGACAAGGTTTTGCTTGATCCCAAGGACCTCGCCGCGCGACTCAAGGATGACGATGTCGTTCTGATCGACACACGTAATCCCGAGAGCTTCAAAGCCGGCCACATACCAGGCGCCGTGAATGCTCACGACATCTTCACCTATCTTGCGACCTCGACGCCCGAAGGCCAGAAGGAACTGCAAACGAAGTTCGCCGAGATTTTCGGTAACGCGGGGCTTTCGGGCACAGAGTTGGCGGTCATCTATGAGCAGTCGATGGACACCGGTTTCGGTCAGTCCTGCCGTGGCTATTATCTATTGAAATTCCTCGGCTATCCACGGGCGGCCGTGCTGCACGGCGGGTTCAAGGCTTGGACCGAGGCCAGTCTGCCGACGACCACGGAAACCTCGATACCGGCACCCAAGCCGTTCCCCGTCGATCCGCAGGCGGCAGGCCTGATCGTCGATGCCAAAACGATGCTCGAAGCCGTAAAAGATCCGAACATCATCAAGCTCGACGTTCGAGACGCCGACGAATGGATCGGCGCCAGCTCGTCGCCATATGGCGCCGATTATTGCCCGCGAAAGGGCAGAATACCGGGGGCGCGTTGGCTCGAGTGGTACCGTATGATGAAGCCGGGTAAGGATGGTCCCGTCTTTAAAAGCAAAGACGAGATTATGGCTGAATGCCAAACGGTTGGCATAACGCCGGATACGCCCGTGATTCTGTACTGCTTCAAGGGCGCGCGGACTTCCAACACCTTCATCGCCTTGAAAGAGGCGGGCGTAAAGGATGTCCGCACTTATTTCGGGTCATGGAACGAATGGTCGCGTGACCCGGCCCTACCGATCGAAGAGGGATTCCCCATTTGGCGGGTGTTCGAAGGTTCCTCGGCCCCGATAACGAGTTAGCCAAGGGAAGGGGTGTCGGCGTGGCGACCGTGCTGTGCAATGGTGGCCACGACGCACACAAAACTACGAACAATTGCACCGGTAGCGATCGAAATCGAACTGAATCGGGCCAAATGAATAAGAGACGAGAGCCATGGGTATGGAAGTTGGACAGCGAGAGCTTAGCCTAAGCGGCGGACGAATTACTCTCCATACGCGAGCTAACGACAGGCACGGCGTTTGGCGGTGCACGGGTTCCTACCATCACTATCGACCGTTGGCACTCAGCCGATATATCTGAAAACCAAGCTACCGTCAGGGACATAGCCATGACCTATCCGATTCCAGACAACGAAACCGAACGTTTGGCGGCGGTTGAGACTTATCACATCGCTGATACACCGCCCGAGTTGTCTTACGACGACATCGCCGAACTGGCGGCACAGATCTGCCAATGCCCTGTTGGCTTGATCAACGTCATCGCCGACACGCGCGAGTGGCTGAAGGCGAAATACGGGCTGCCGCCAAACCTAAACTATTTGCCACGGGGTACGGCCTGCTCAACCGCCATCTGTCAAAGCGATCTCCTGACCGTGCCGGACCTCGCGCGGGACGAGCGCTTCGCTGATCATGCGTCAGTCAGACAAGAGCCCCATTTCCGATTCTACTGCGGCATGCCGTTGATCAATCCCGAAGGTTACGCACTCGGGACAGTCTGCGTGTTTGATTTCGAACCACGAGATATGACCTTCGAGCAGTTGGAATCCTTGCGGCGCCTCTCCCGTCAGACCATGGCGCAGTTCGAACTGCGGCGGAAAGTCGTCGAGTTGAGCGGAGCGCGGCAAGCGCTGGAAGCCGAGAAGAGCAGATCGGACGAACTGCTGCTCAATATCCTTCCCGCGAAGATCGCGGACGAGTTGAAATCCAGAAATGAGGTCGAACCCAGACACTACGATTCGGCAACAATCATGTTCACCGACTTCAAGGGGTTCACCCGCTTCTCGGAGGCGTCGGAACCGAGAACCCTGGTCAACGACCTGAATCAGCATTTTTCCGCCTTCGATGAAATTGTCGAGCGGCACAACCTGGAGAAACTCAAAACCATTGGCGACGCCTACATGTGTGCCGGTGGGTTGCCGGGGGAAAATCGAACCCATCCCGTCGATGCCTGTCGCGCCGCCATTGAGATTCAGGAATACATGGCCCGGGTAAACAGGCAGCGGGAGAAAATGCGGTTGCCGCCTTGGGAGCTGCGAATTGGATTGCACACCGGTCCAGTCATGGCCGGCGTTGTGGGGAGAAAGAAGTTTGCCTACGACATTTGGGGAGATGCGGTGAATGTCGCGGCGCTGATGGAATCAAATGGAGAGGCAGGCCGGGTCGCGATTTCCGAAAGCACATATCATCGTGTCAAAGACCGGTTCGAGTGTGAGCATCGCGGCACGATAGAGGCCAAGAACAAGGGACACCTGGACGCGTACTTTCTCAATCAACAAAAATAGGCGTTTCTCCGAAACTAGACAGGTCACGCTCGCCCTTCTTCTAAGCGTGAAGCTGATACCCAGGAACTAAATTGGCCCGATTTGAAACTGTATGGTCGGACGTCCGAGTTTGGCCAGGAAGCGAAGGTCGGCCCCGCGCGGCATCGCGGGCCGCCTTGGCGCGGCAAGCCAGCATTCGGGTCAGCGCCCGCGCTTCGCGCGCAACGGACTTCAAACCCGGGCGGCGGCGCCGCACGGGTGTGGAAGATTGAGGACGGCCCGCCGACGTGGCGCGCCATCCCCCGCCAACTAAAGACGTCAGATCGTTTGCGAGCCGTGGCCGAACTCCGGGTAGGCCTCCATGCCCAATTCCACCTTGTCGAGGCCCATCTCCTCGTCCTCCTCGCTCACGCGGATGCCCACGGTGTACTTGAGGCCAAGCCACAGGGCGGTGCTGGTGGCGAAGACGAAGGCGCCGACGGCGCCGATGCCGACGATCTGCACCAGGAGGTCGCCGCCGCCGAAAATGCCGACCGCGAGGGTGCCCCAGATGCCGGCCACCAGATGCGCGGAGACCGCGCCGACCACGTCGTCGATCTTGAGCTTGTCCAGGAGGGGCACCGCGATCACCACCAGCCCGCCGCCCACCGCGCCGATCACGATGGCGTAAAGCGGGTTTTGCAAGTCCGGGCCGGCGGTGATGGACACCAGCCCGGCAATGGCGCCGTTGAGCGCCATGGTGAGGTCGATCTTGCGGTAGAGGATCTGGGTGAGCGCCATGGCTGCGACCACGCCCGCCGCGGCGCCCAGGTTGGTGTTCACGTAAACGATGGCGATCGCGGTGGCGTCCGCCGCCGAGCCCAGGGCGAGCTGGGACCCGCCGTTGAAGCCGAACCAGCCGAACCACAGGATGAACGTGCCCAGGGTGGCCAGCGGCAGGTTGGCGCCCGGCAGGGCGTTGACCCGGCCGCCGGGGCCGTACTTGCCACGGCGCGCGCCAAGGGTGATGGCGCCGCTCAGCGCGGCCCAGCCGCCCACGGAATGGACGACGGTCGAGCCGGCGAAGTCGGAAAAGCCCATCTTGGCGAGCCAGCCGCCGCCCCAGGTCCAGGCGCCGACCATGGGATAGATGATGCTGGTCAGCACCACCGTGAAGGCGAGGAACGGCCAGATCTTGATGCGCTCGGCCACGGTGCCCGAGACGATCGAGGCGGCGGTCGCCACGAACACCATCTGGAAAAACCAGTCGGACATCACCGCGTAGCCGTTCTCCACCACCGGGGCGATCAGGGCGTCGGTTGGCGAGTCCGCGTTGAGCAGCGCCAGCTCGCTGGCCGACGGGTTGTAGAAGGCGGCGATCCGGCCCATGAAGTCGCCCACGTCCGCGTACATCAGGTTGTAGCCAACCAGATAGAACAAGAGCCCGGCCACCGCGTAGAGGGCGATGTTCTTCAGGCAGATGGTGGCCGTGTTCTTGGTGCGCACCAGGCCCGATTCGAGCATCGCGAACCCGGCCGCCATCCACATGACCAAGGCGCCGTGGATCAGAAACGAGAAGGTGTTGAGGATGTACTGGGTCTCCGCCGAGACCGCGGCTTGCGCCGGCGCCACGCCCAGCAGGGTTGCCATGCCCACGGCGCCCAGGGCGGCGCCTCCCAAACCTTTTCGCGTCATCGCAAATCTCCCGCGTGCCTCGGTCAAAACTGGCGCCGCCGCCGCCGCGCCGTCGCGCGCCGTGGCCGCCTTGGTCCTGGCCCTATCAAGTTCCGTGCCAGGCGCTCGCGCGCCCGGAGATAGTCGCAAACCCACGCGCCGCAAGGCCCGGCGCCGTCCCCCGCGCCGACTCGATATGCATAAATTTTAGGCATACGGTATGGGGCGCCTAACATTTCATCAATTTCGGGTTCGTAACAATCCCGAGGCTGGACAGGCGTCCCTCAAGAGCCGTAAGTGACAAGGAGCAGGGCCGGGAACGGCCGGGGCGGCATCGGGGGAGACCATATGGCGGCGCGAACGCTGGAATGCGAGGTTCTGATCGTGGGCGGCGGCATGGTCGGCCTGACCCTTGCCATCGCGCTTGCCGATGCGGGGGTGGCGGCGGTCGTGGTGGACCGGGCCGACCCGGCGCGGCAGGTCTCCGCCGGGCACGACGGGCGCGCCTCCGCCATCGCGCGGGGCTCCAGCCAGGCCCTGGCCGCCATCGGCGCGTGGGAGCCCATGGCCGGCGCGGCCCAGGCGATCCTGGATATCCGCGTGTCCGACGGGCGGGTCGGGCGCGCGGCGGCGCCGTTCTTTTTGCACTACGACCACGCGGAGGCGCCGGACCCGGACGGCACCGCCTGGCCGCTGGGCTATATCGTCGAGAACCGGGCGATCCGCCAGGCGCTCCAGGCGCGGGCGGCGGCGTTGCCCTCGCTTGTGCAGCGCGCGCCGGCGGACCTGGCCCACCTGGAGCGCGGCGAAGGCGGGCGCCCGGTGGAGGCGCGCCTGAGCAACGGCACGGCCGTGCGCGCGCGCCTCGCGGTGGCGGCGGACGGGCGCGACTCGCGCCTGCGCGCGGCGGCGGGAATTCAGGTCACCACCTGGGATTATCCGCAAGCCGGGATCGTGTGCACGGTGGCCCACGAAGAGCCCCACCGCGCCACCGCCCACGAGCATTTTCTGCCCGCCGGCCCGTTCGCCCTGCTGCCCATGACCGACGGCACCGACGGCACCCACCGCTCGTCCCTGGTGTGGACCGAGCGCAAAGGGCTGGTCGCGGCCATGATGGCCCTCGACGATGGGGATTTCGGCCAGGAGCTGACCCGCCGCTTCGGCGCCGGCCTGGGCGCGCTCGAGCCGCTTGGGGCCCGGTGGAGCTATCCGCTCTCGCTCATGCAGGCCGCGCGCGTGACCGGCCGGCGCCTGGCCCTGGTCGGCGACGCGGCCCACGTCATCCACCCGATCGCCGGCCAGGGGCTGAACCTGGGCCTGCGCGATGTGGCCGCCCTGGCCGAGACCGTGGTCGACGCCCATCGCCTGGGGCTCGATCCAGGGGGCGCGGACGTGCTGGAGCGCTACGCGCGCTGGCGCCGGTTCGATACGGTCGTGCTGCTGGCGGTCACCGACGGGCTCAACCGCCTGTTCTCCAACGATATCGCGCCGGTGCGCCTGGCTCGCGACCTGGGCCTGGCCACGGTCGGGCGCGTGCCGCCCCTGAAGCGCCTGTTCATGCGCCATGCCATGGGCCTGGCGGGCGACCCGCCGCGCCTGGTCAGGGGCGAGGCGCTGTAGCGAGGCAAATAGTCAGATGTGCCGGATCAGGAGCTCGTCCTCGAACGGGTAGGTGGACAGGAGCTCGACGCCGGTTTCGGTGATCAGCACCTGCTGCTCCAGCTTGACCCCCTCGTGGCCGCCCTCCTCGCCCATGTAGCTTCCCACGCACAGCGTCATGCCCGCCTCGATCACCCCGTCGTAGGCGCGGTGGAAATCCTCGATGAACGCGCAGTGGGGGTACTCGTCGCACATGCCGACCCCGTGGGCGATAACCGAATAGCGGTTGGGCACGCACCGCTCGGGCATCTTGAAGCCTTGCTCGGCGAGCTCGCGGAAGGTGAGCCCGGGGCGCAGCACGGCCATGTTGTGGTGGATCTGCTCCCACGCCAGGCGGTAGAGGTGGCGCTGCGCGTCGCTCGGCCGCCCGGGGCCGCAAAAGAAGGTGCGCGAGATATCGGCGCAATAGCCGAACGGGCCGATCAGGTCCGTGTCGAAGCTGACCATATCGCCGGCACGGATGATCCGGTCGCTGGATTCCTGGAACCACGGGTTGGTGCGCCCGCCGGAGGACAGCAGGCGGGTCTCGATCCACTCGCCGCCCATGGCGATGTTGACCTGGTGCAGGATCGACCACAGCTCGTTTTCGCTCATGCCCGGCTCCAACGCCTCGCGCATGCGCGCCATGCCCGCCTCGCACACGGCGATGGCGTGATCCATGAGTACCAGCTCGTCGGGGGTCTTGATGCGCCGCGCCAGTTCCATGACCTCCTGGCCTTCGCGCAGGTCGATGCCCAATTCGCCGAGGGCCGCCGCCCCGGCGGGGTCGCAGTGGTCCGCGGCCAGGCGCATGTTGCCGCCGCCGTGGGCGCGCGTCAGATCGGCGATCTCCGCGGCCCAGGCCCGGGCGCGCTCCGCCAGGCGCGGGCCGGCGCCGAAATAGTACCAGGAGGTGGTAGGGCGCACCTCGGCCACGGTTTCGATGCCGGCGGACAGATGCTCGCAATTGTGAAAATCGAACAGCACCACCGGCCCTTCGGTCGGGACGAAGCAATAGCGAGCCGCGTTGTGCAGGATCCACACGGTCATGTTGCGGGTGCCGGTGGCGTAGCGCACGTTGATGGGATCGAACAGCACGATGCCCGCGTAGTCGCGCGCCACCAGCTCGGCGCGCACGCGGCTCAGGCGGTCGGCGCGCACGCGGGCCATGTCCACCTGGCGGTCGGTATCGGTCAGGCCGGGCGCGAGCGGGCGCAAGGCCGCGCGCACGGGCGGCCGCATACCGTGGTTATGGGGCATCGCCGAGCTCCTCTTGCAACGGAGGGTGCGATGGGGGGCACATTTTCGACGGTCGCGCGCGCCACGGCGCGGCGTCTAATTGCGATGCGACCAAAAATACTCCCGCGTTGCCCCACGGGTCCCGCGGCTAAAAACCATGGACCGCGCGCGCCCTTCCGTGATCGACTGCATGAACCAACAACCATGGGACTATTGTCATGCCGCCGCCCCGCTTCGTCATGGTCGCGCGCGCCCGCGCCGGCGCGGCGCGGGCGGTGTGCGCGTTGGCTTTCGCGGCGGTCCTGCTGGCGGGCGGCTGTGCCCGCGCCGTGGGGGAGACGCCGGCCGCCGCCTGAGCGAACGCCGGCGCGGCGCAAGAGGACGCGGCCGGCCTGGCCGGGCGCCTGTTGGTGGCGAGCGAAACCATGGGCGATCCCCGGTTCCGGCAAACCGTGATCTACATGATCGAGCACGACGCGACCGGGGCGTTCGGATTGATCGTCAACGCGCCCCTGGGAGTGGCCCCGATCGCCGACCTGCTGGCGCGCATGGGCCAGGAACCGGCCGGCGCCACCGGGTCGATCGCTGTTTATTACGGCGGGCCGGTCGAGGAAGCCCGGGGATTTTTTCTGCACACGCGCGATGCCATGCCGCCGGGCAGCGTGGCCGTATCCGACGACGTGGCGTGGAGCGCGGACCCGCGCCTGCTACGCGCGCTCGGCGCCGGTAATGGCCCGCGGCACGCCCTGCTCGCGTTCGGCTACGCCGGCTGGGGTCCCGGGCAGCTCGAATCCGAGATGGCCGAGGGCGGCTGGTTCTCGATCCCCGCGTCCAACGACCTGGTGTTCGCGGCGCATCCGTCACGAAGCTGGGCGCGCGCGATCTCCTTGCGCGGTATTGACCTTTAGTCGCCGACCATGGCGCGGAGCTGCCGGTTGGCGACCGCCAACATGGCCAGGTCCGGGGTGCCGGTGGCCTTCAACTCGGCCAAGAGCTGCTCCGTGCGCGCGACCAGTTGCCGGCGGCTCTCGGCCCAGGCATCGATCGCCTGGTCGGGCGTGGCGAGATCGTCCCGCCCCTCGATCACCCGCGCGGTCAAGCTCGCCTGGTGACTGTAAAAATCATCGACGATGGCGGTCACGGCCAGCTTGTCCCAGGCGCTGTCGCTCGGCAGATTGCCGGCCGCGCGGCGCAGCCAATCCAGGCCGAAGCGCGCGCCGATGGCAAAGTACGCCCGGCCCACATCGGTCACCGACGGCCCCGCGCCGCGCGCGATGCCCACGATATCGCAGGCCGGCGGCAACGCCACGAGCTGGCCGATGCGTTGAGCCAGCTCGTCGGGCACCCCCGCGCCGTTCAGACGCCGCGCGCACTCCGCCACCAGGGCGCGATCCGACTCGCCCAGAAGGCTCGGCAGGGCCTCGCTCAACGTCGCCACGTCCGCCGCGTAGATATCGACCTCGCGTCCGATATCCAAGGGATGCGCCGCTTGGCGCAGGAACCACGTGGTGCCCCGCTCGATCAGGCGGCCACATTCGGTCAGCATGGAGGTTTGCACGGCCGCCGGCACCGCGTTGTCGAGGGCCTCTATATCGGCGAACAGCCCGCGCATGGCAAAAACCTCGCGGCTGATCGTATAGGCGCGCGCCACCTCGGCGGCGTCCATGCCGGTCTTTTCCCGCTCCTCGTGGACGAATGTAATGCCGACCCGGTTGACCAGGTTGTTGGTGACCACGGTCGCGATGATCTCGCGGTGCAGGCGGTGCCGCGCGATGCGGTCCGCGAAGCGCTCGCGCAGGGCCGCCGGAAAATAGTGCAGAAGATACGGCACCATGTTCGGATCGTCGGGCAGATCCGACGATAGGATCTCGTCGTAGAGCGTGATCTTGGCGTAGGAGAGCAGCACCGAGATTTCCGGCCGGGCGAGCCCGATGCCGGCGGCCAGGCGCTCGGCGACGATCTCGTCGTCGGGTAGGAATTCGATCGCGCGGCTCAGGCGGCCGGATTTTTCCAGGGTGCGCATGTAACGCGCGAGCCGGTCCAACAGGTGTCCGCCCAGGGCGGCGGTGACCGAGATGGCCTGGGTCTGCAGGTAATTATCGCGCAGCACAAGTTCGGCGACCTCATCGGTCATCTCCACCAGGAGCCGGTTCCGCTGCTTGCGGGTCATGTCGCCGTCGGCTTCGATATCGCCGAGCAGGATCTTGATGTTGACCTCGTGGTCGGAGCAATCCACGCCCGCCGAGTTATCGATCGAATCCGTATTCAGGCGCCCGCCGGCGAGCCCATAGGCGATCCGCGCGCGCTGGGTCATGCCCAGGTTGGCGCCCTCGCCCACCACCTTGCAGCATAGCTCCGAGGCGTTGACCCGCACCGCGTCGTTGGCGCGGTCGCCCGCGTCCAGGTGGCTTTCCCGGTCCGCCTTGACATAGGTGCCGATGCCGCCGAACCAGAGGAGCTCCACGTCCGCGCGCAACATGGCGGCGATGATCTGGTTGGGGGTCACTTTTTTACCGCTCAGGTTAAAGGCCTTGGCCATCTCGGGCGAAACCGAGATCGACTTCGCGGCGCGCTCGAACACGCCGCCGCCTTTCGAAATCAGTTTCGCGTCGTAGTCGGACCACGCCGAGCGCGGCATTTCGAACAGGCGCTTGCGCTCGGCCAGGCTGGTTTCCGGATCCGGGTCCGGATCGACGAAGATGTGCATGTGGTTGAAGGCGCCGATCAGGCGGATATGGCGCGACAGCAGCATGCCATTGCCGAACACGTCGCCCGACATGTCGCCCACGCCAATGACGCTGAAATCCGTGGTCTGGATGTCCTTGCCGATCTCGCGGAAGTGACGCTTGACCGATTCCCACGCGCCGCGCGCGGTGATGGCCATCTTCTTGTGGTCGTAGCCCGCCGAGCCGCCGGAGGCGAACGCGTCGTCCAGCCAGAAGCCGTAATCCGCCGAAACCTGGTTGGCGATGTCGGAAAAAGTGGCCGTGCCCTTGTCGGCGGCGACCACGAGATAGGGATCGTCCCCGTCCAGGCGGACCACGTCGGGCGGCGGTACCACGGCGCTGCCCTTGAGGTTGTCGGTCAGGTCCAGCAGCCCCGAGATCAGGGTGCGATAGCAGGCGATGCCCTCTTTCATGAAGGCCTCGCGGCCCGCCTCGGGCGCGGGCGGGCGCTTGAGCACGAAGCCACCCTTGGAGCCGACCGGCACGATGACCGCGTTCTTGACTTGCTGGGCCTTGACCAGCCCCAGGATCTCGGTGCGGAAGTCCTCGCGCCGGTCGGACCAGCGCAGGCCACCGCGCGCGACCATTCCGAAGCGCAGGTGCACCCCTTCCATGCGCGGGCTGTAGACGAAGACCTCGCGAAACGGCCGTGGCTCCGGCAGCTCCTCCAGCTTGCGCGAATCGAACTTGAAGGAGAGATAGGGCTTCGGCCCGCCGTCGGGACCTTTTTGCGCGAAGTTGGTGCGCAAGGTGGCCCGGATGCAGTTGAGGAACCGGCGGATGATCCGGTCCTCGTCCAGATTGACCACCTCGTCCAGCGCGTGCTCGATGTCGGCGACCAGGGCATTCGCCCGCTCCGCGTCGCCACCCTCCGACGGTAGGGCGAAGCGGGCCACGAACAAATCCACCAGCGCCTTGGCGATGGTCGGGTTGTTGGCCAGGGTCTGCTCCATGTACGCCTGGCTGAACGGGATTCGTGCCTGGCGCAGATACTTGCAGTAGGCGCGCACGATCTGCACTTCGCCCGCGCGCAGGCCCGCGCGCAAGATCAGCCGGTTGAACCCGTCGTTATCGACCTCGCCGCGCCAGACCTTGCCGAAGACATCGTGAAACGCCTCTTTCACGGTGGCCACGTCGATCGCCGCGCCGCTCTGGGTGCGCATGGAAAAATCCTGCACCCACACAGGTTGCTCGTCCTCGCCCGGGCGCACGTGATAGGGCACCTCGCTGATCACCTTCAGGCCCATGTGCTCGAGCATGGGCAGCACGTCGGAGAGCGGAATCGGCGCGCCCGGCACGTAGATCTTGAAGTGAATCTCGTCCTCGGCGGCCTCGATCGGTCGGTGCAGGTTCATGGTCGGCGCGTCGCCGGCCAGGGCGTCCTCGATGCGCGCGATATCGAACACCGCGGCAAGCTCGTTGAAGGCATCGCTATAGCTGGCGGGAAAGGCGCGCGCGTAGCGGTGCAACAGGCTCAAGCCCCGCTCCTCGCCGTGAGCGTCGATCAGCGCCTTGCGCAGCTTGTCGGCCCACGAGCGGCCGGCCTCGACCAGCCGCCGCTCCAGTTCGGCAACGTCGAAATCGGGGATCTGGCCCCGCGTCGTTTTGACGATCAGGTGCAGGCGTGACAGCGCGGTGTCGTCCAAATGGGTGTTGAACGCGGCGATCGAGCCGTTCAGGGCCTCGGAGAGAACCTGCTGGAACTTGAGCCTGAGCGCGGTGTCGTACCGGTCGCGCGGCACATAGACCAGGCACGAGACGAAGCGCTCGAACGGATCGCGGCGCACGAACAGGGCGATACGCTGGCGCTCCTGCAGATGCAGAATGCCCAGCGCCGTCTCCAGGAGCTCGTCCTCGCTGATCTGAAACAGCTCGTCGCGCGGAAATGTCTCCAGGATGTGCATCAGCGCCTTGCCGTCGTGGCTGCCCGGCGGGAAGCCGGCGTTGGCGGCGACGTGATCGATCTTATGGCGCAGGAGCGGGATGTATCGGGGCGAGCGGGAATAGGCGACCGATGTGAACAGACCCACGAACAACCGCTCGCCGACCACCAGGCCGGCTTCGTCGAAGCGTTTTATGGCGACCGTGTCCATGTGCACCGCGCGGTGCACGCTGGAGCGCCGGTTCGCCTTGGTGACGCGCAGAAGCTCGGGATTGGTCACGAAATCGCGCACATCGCTGGGCAATGCCCCCAGTTCGCGCAGGCCGTCGAAGACGGGGACGTCCTCCGCGCGCAAGACGCCCAGGCCACTCTCCGGCTCGACCCGCGCCAGCGCCGCCTCGCCCTCGCCCTCGAAGCGGTACTCGCGATAGCCGAGATGGGTGAAATGATCGTCGTCCAGCCACTGGAGAAAGGCGCGCGCCTCGTCGATCTCGTCGGCGGGCAGGGGCGGCGGCGCGATTTCCAGCTCGTTCAGGATGTCGCGCATGCGCGCGCGCATGGCGTGCCAATCCTCGACCGCGGCGCGCACGTTGCTCAGCACGGTTTCCAGGCCGGCGCGAATCATATCGAGGGATTCCGGCGGCTGCTCGCTGATCTGGATGTGCATGAAGGATTCGCGCGCCGCCTCGTCGGGCGCCGTGTCCGGGTCGTAGAGGGTCGTCATCTTGCCCTCGTTGTCGCGCGCGAGGCGGATGATCGGATGGATGATCAGGTGCACCTCGGTCCCCAGGCGAACCAGCTCCACGCTGAGCGAATCCACCAGGAACGGCATATCGTCGTTGATGATCTCGACCACCGTGTGGGGCGACTTCCAGCCCTGCTCCTCCGGGCGCGGGTTGTAGACGCGGATATTGGCGGTGCCCGGGGGGCGTTTTTGCCCGGTGGCCCATAGGGAGAGCGCCGCGCCATAGAGGTTGTCGGGGCTTTCGTTCAGGATGTCGTCCGGCGGCACGTTAGCGAAGAACTGCCGCGCGAACCGCTCGGCCAAGTCCGCGCGCGCGTCTTTCAGGCGCTCCCGCGCTCGCTCGGCGACCCGGTCGATCAGTTCATCCTTGAGTTGCTCTGCCCGTCCACGCATGGCTCGGTACCCCCCGTCAAATCCGGCGCCCGCCCGCGGCACGGTCTCGAGGGCCATGCGGCGAGCCGCCTCGGTGCGTCAACCCACGGGTGTGTCAACCCGCGGGTGTGTCGCGATGTGGACGCATAAAACCATTTCGATCCCTCGTCCATACAATGATAACGGTTGATCGCGGGTTAAGTCGCGGCATCTCTACCGAGAGATCGGCCCGGCATAACTTGGTCGGGACCGCATGTCGCCGGGTCAAGAGTCTTTCCCGCCGACAGGCCCACGCCCCGGGCGGCCACGCATTAGCCGCTTCATGAGGCGCGCGGCGTTGCGCCGCTCCTCGTCGGTCGGGTCGTCGCCCGGGTCGCCGTGCAGGCCGCTGACGGAGCCGCTGCCTTGCGTGGCCTCGATGTCGCGGAGCGATTGACCAATCTCGCGTACGATCTCGGCCAGGTCCTGGGTGGCGGCCGGCGGTGTCGCGTGTGGCGGTGTCGCGTGTGGTGGCGGTGTCGCGTGTCGTGGGGGCGCGAAGGGCGCGTGCGCCGCGGCGCGCACGATCACGCCGGGCGGCCGCTCGGGCGCGTCCGTGGCCGGCGTCTCGGCCGCGGCCGCGTCGGGCGTGGCCGCGTCGGGCGTAGCGGTCGCCGGCGGCTCGGGTTGGGCGGGCGGTTCCGCGTGGGAGTCCGCCGTGGCGGGCGCGCTCCCAGGTGGGCTGGTTTCGGGTGTGCTGGTTTCGGGTGGACTGGTTTCGGGTGGACTGGTTTCTGGGGGCGCCAGGGCCAGGGGCCCGCTCAGGCGCTCGATCAGCTCCTGCAAGTGCTGGCGCAGACCATTGTCCTGCTGGCGCAAGACCTGTTCCCGGCCCAGCATATCCGCAAGCCGACGGGATTCGTCGCGTGCCCGGTCCAGGCGCTCGTTGAGGCGCTCGTTCTCCTTCAGGAGGCGGTTCAGCTCGATACGCTGAAACTCGATTACCACGTCGTGGGGGTCCCGGCCCGCGCCCGTCCCCGCCCCAACGTTCGCCGCGACATGCCCACCGCTGTCCGGTCCTCGGTCCGGCGCGCGCACGGCCTTGTTCGGTTGTTCGGATTCGAGTGGCCGATGTGTTCGGGCGCGTTCGTCGACGCGCGGCTCGCCGGCCAGGTCCGCGTCCAGATAGACGTAGACCCGCCCGCCGCGCCTGAAACCGCGCGCCTTGCCACGGCGCACGCGCATGCGCAGGGCATCGGCGGAGAGACCTAGCCGAGCCGCCGCCTCGCCCAAGGGCAATGGCACCTGTTCGGTGTGTTCGGTGGATGTCATGGCCCAACTCTAACACGATTGTTCGGATTGAACCGAACATTTTGACGGGCGCGAAGATACCCGGATGGCAAAACGGCGCGGTCCAGTTCGTGGCTGGAGTCATCCGGATCTAATATTCGGCGAGGGCAACCGTTTGTGTTATTATCGTTGGCAACAGGGAGGAAGCGTGATGTCCAAGATTATCATCGGAATCCACGGCCTTGCGAACAAGCCCCCGAGAGCCAGGCTCGCCAAGTTTTGGCGCCAGTCGATTGCCGAGGGGCTAGAGAAGAACCGCGGAATCGCACAACCGCGCTTCGACCTGCGAATGGTCTACTGGGCCGATCTCCTCTACAAGGTGCAGCAGCACGACGACCCCCTGTTCGACTTCGACAAGCTCTACAACAAAGAGCCTTACACACCCGGCCCGAAGAAGCTGAAAACCTACAGGGAAGGATTCCTCGACAAGATCCGAACCGAGGCCTCCACCTTCGCCGGCGCGACCGTCGATTTCGTCAAGCAGCAATTCGGCATGGATGGCCTCGCCGATTGGATCATCGAGAAGACCCTGAAGGACCTTGCGTTCTACTATGACGACAAGCGAAAGATCGGCGATCGGTCAAAGCCGATCAAGAAGGTTCAGGCTCGGAAGGTGTTGCAGGATGAGCTGCGGAACGCGTTGCTGCCGCTGAAGGGCGAGCAAATCATGCTGATCGCCCACTCGATGGGTACGATCATCGCCTATGACGTGCTGCGCGATATCGGCCGAAAAGACCCGTCATTCGAAATCTCCCATTTCGTGACCATCGGCTCGCCGCTCGGCCTACCGCACGTAAAGGCCAAGATCATCGAGGAGCGAACCTACGCCGGCGCGAAGCGCAAGCGCGTACGTACGCCGACCGTGGTCACGGAGCGCTGGGTGAACTACGCCGAGCGGCGCGATCCGGTGGCCTTCGACTCCCATCTTCGAGACGACTTCGGGCCGAACGCGCGGAAGATCAGGGTGGACGACGATCTGATCATCAACAGCTACCGGAGCCCATCTGACGAACCCAACTACCACAAGTCCTACGGCTATCTGAGAATACCCGAATTGTCGAAGCACATCGCGGCGTTTCTCTCGGCCTGATGGCCGACGAAAAAACCGCCCGTGAGCCACGCGGCGGGACCGGAGACTCCGCCGCGGATGGCGGAAGGG
>Ga0114931_10000312_pt1 | contig 57098 bp, 57 predicted proteins | sample 2SBtaG_FD_89579 | JGI IMG/M metagenome (GOLD analysis project Ga0114931, IMG submission 89579) | Deep subsurface microbial communities from Kolumbo volcano to uncover new lineages of life (NeLLi) - 2SBTROV14_V59a metaG | ecosystem: Environmental > Aquatic > Marine > Volcanic | place: Kolumbo... | reverse complement strand
GTCCTTGCGCAGCATCGGCTCGCCCCCTGAGATGCCGAGATCGACCACGCCAGCCGACACAAGCTGGTCGACCAGCTCCCGGGCTTCGTGCGTGGTCAGCTCGTCGGCCGTGCGGCGGGCCGAACTCGACGAGCAATGCAGGCAGCGCGCATTGCAAGCATTGGTCGCTAACCACACGACGTGAAACGGCGTCGGCGGTCGAAAGCTGCCGGGGGCGCCCGCATCAAGCATGGCTCACCGCCAGGATGCCGCGAGCGATCATGCGAGACAGAAAAGCACGCAGCCGAGGCTGCACCCTTCGCGGTTCTGCGGCGATCTTTGCGCTGAGTTCAGCTTCGATCTGGTGAATCGGGCGCGTGCCATCGCACAAGCCGAGCACAAAGTAGCCGGTTCGCGGCACCAGATGCATCTCGTCGGTTGCGGGGTTGTAGACCAAGTAGCGATCCTCCTGTTCACGAACGATGCAAGCCGGTACAGCCGCAAGAATCGTGTCCGCGTCGAGCCGAGGCGAGCACTGCCTTTCCATCGCTAGCTCCTTTGTCAAATGGGTAGCGCTTCGCCGGTCGCGAGCCGCGGCAGCGGTTCGTCACAGGGGCGGATCCAGCAATGCGGATCGCCCGCCAATGGATCGCCGCCGCTGTAGGCGTAAGCGACAGCGCGGCAGCCGCCGCAGCTCGAGAGATGCTCACACTGTCCGCAGTTACCGTGGTAGTGGCCGCTGCGCTCGCGGAAGCGGCGCATCAGCTCCGAGCGCTGCCACAACTCGGCGAAGCGCGTCTCGCGAAGCGAGCCGATGGCGGTCGGTAAGAAGACGCAAGGTGTGACAGTACCGTCGGGCCGGATGCGTGCCACCAGGCGGCCGGCGCCGCAGCCGACGTACTTGCGCCGATCCTCGGGCGGCACCAGCATGCCGACACGGCAATCGTGCCAGATGAGATCGATCTTGCCGCGGTAGCGTTCGCGCAGGGCGATCCAGGTCTCGAGGACCTGGCGCAGCCGCCTCGGCGACAGCGCAAGATCGATGGGACCACGGCCTGCCGGGACGTATTCCGAAAGGTTGACCGCCGAGGCGCCCAGTCGCCAAGCCAGCCGGACGACGTCGGCGCTATCTCGGTGGTTAAGCGTTGTGGGCGTGAACCCCACGACCACGCGCAGGCCTCGCTCACGAAGCCAGCGGATGGCGTTGACAGCGCGCGGGAAAAGGCCGGGAAGCTGACGGAACTGCTCGTGGACTTGTGGATCGTGGCTGTCAAGGCTGACCGTGATGCTGTGGACGCCAAGCGCAGCGAGGTCGTCGGCGATACGCGGTGTCACGGTCGAGCCGTTGGTTCCGATGTTGACACGTAGACCCCTTCGGATGGCGCGGTCGACCAATGTTCGCCAATCGTCGCGCAGCAGTGGCTCGCCGCCCGAGAATGCCAGCACAAGCAGACCGCAGTCGGCGAGCTGATCGATCACGTCGAGGGCTTCTTCGGTGCTTAGCTCGCCCGAGCGGTCGGCAGTGAGGCCCGAGCTCGAATAACAGTGGAGACAACGAGCATTGCAGTGATGGGTGATCTCCCATGCGACATAGAGTGGCGCCTTGAACGATGCGACCGGGGCGGAGGACAACTCACTTGCCGGCATCTTGGCCTCCTTTGACGATGCGACGGGTTACATCCTCGTATGTTTCGGTCTCTGGCGGCGCAACCAGCAGGGTGTGCCAGCGATCGAGCAGTGAGCGCATGGTCGAATCCGCTGCCACTCGTTTCTGATCACGCTCGTAGGTCGGATGGTCGCGGTACTCGACAATCTCGGTGAAGCGCCGCGGGTTGTCCAGCGAACGCAGCAGGCGGATTCGAATACCACCAAGTTGTTCATAAAACGGGATGGCGTCGCCAAGGAAAGCCAGCAGAGCCTGCTCCCCTCGCTCGGCGATCTCGAAACGGAGGTGGATGGCAAGCGCGGGACGCCATCGCGCCGGTGGTCGGCCCGACCGGTCATGCCTGCCCCGATGAGAAGGATCGCTCATCCGCCTATTGCCAATGAATACCTCGGTCGTACCAGTTGGCAGCCCACTGACGATCAAGACCGGCTGCCTATGAAGTGCGACAACCTCCGCCATCCTCTTGGTCCCAACGTAATCGTGACAGGCAGTAGCCAAGTCGCACCACATCAACGAACGGGTGCATATACGCCGAGAGGTGGGTTGCATCCTCCCTTTCCGGGTAGGCGCTGCGTGTCATCACTCCTGGTCAGACTCAGACCAGGAGCAGACCAGGCGCCGCGCTCATGTCAAGAGCGTGGTCGCGGCGCTGGCTGGCGACGGTCGATCGCATCTCCAGAGAGGGAAATCGTGCACCACACGCGTGTGGACTGCGCTCCATGAGGACCGGAAGGCTCAATCTTTCTTCCCGTGTTTAACAATGTCCCGAATCGTCGCCATGGTATGACGAATGTAGACGCACGGATCCTCTGACGACGTGATCGGTCGTCTGCTTTGTCCTCAATCGTCGGAGTCCCTTCGCAGATCCTTGAAAGGAGAACAGGATGGCAAGGCCCCTCGCTCGTTCGATTACGTTCACCTGCCACACGATCGGTGAGCAGTGCGGACCCTTGGCCACCAGCACGCCGAGCCGATTTGAGACAAGTCACGATCCCCTGCGCCGACTCGCAATCGCCGGAAACTTCGCGCCGGAGACCTCCGCAGGACCTTCCAGTCAGAACCCGAAAGCAGCGTGGATTCCTGAACGGACGCTACGCCTCGAGGGCGCGCCGAGCCAGCGGATTGATCTCGAGGCATTGCCTGTGGCGTGGGCTCGGGTGGTGGTTGCCTCCTGGACGAAGGAGCCGGTCGACCTTTCGGTCGCACTCGTGTCGCACGCGCCGCAAGTCGCACCGGAAGCCGAACCCTTCGCCGAGGCCCATTGTCTGCCGCAAACCTCCGGCTACTTGTGTCGACTCCCCGCCGGACGTTGGGACCTGCGGTTCCAGTCGAGCGACTCGACGCCGTTGAACCGCTTTTCGATCCGCGGTCTTCAGCCCGGCAGCACCTGGATCAGTGCCACGGCTCGAGCCGCGAGCAGTGATCGCCTGTCGATCACCATCCGTGAGCCGAGCGAGCACCGGCGCATCGGTCTTGAGATTCATGAGCCGACCACACGCAGAGGCAAGGTGCTCGCGGACGCGGGCCCGGTCGCCGGCGCAGACATCGTGCTGTGGCCGGACCTCACCACGCGCAGCGGTGGCCAGGTCCAGCGCTTTGCGAGCGACCGCGAAGGTCGGTTCGAGGCCGATGTCGAATCGTGGGGCACACAAGTGTTCGGCCTGGTACCAGCACCCGGCTTTGGCACCGAGATCTTCCGCCTCGAGCTCGGCGCCGGGCAGCGTGAGGCCACGCTCTAATCTGTGGCGTCAAAGCGGTGAGCTGGTGCTCGAAGCTGCCGCAGACCGGCCGCTGCTGGGCCGTGCGGGCCAGGTTCGGTCGGGCTTTCTCTACCGAGATGGCATCCCCGTCCCTACAGCGATCCTCGGCTTCATGGGCTTCGGTTCGAAGGCTTCTCTTCTTTCTGCTGCGCCCGAAAGATGCGTCATTCCTGCCGCAGCGCCAGGCCACTACCGGCTCTGTGGCTCGAGCAGCGGCGCGCCAGGTTTCGGACGTGGAGCACTGCAAACAGCACCCAACACCTGCGTCGAGGGCCGGCTCGATCCGGGCGCTGGCCTTACCCTACGGCTTCAGGGACTCACTTTGCCCGAGACCGAAAAGTCGAGATGAATGCCACGCATGGCCGCGTGCATGCCGTCGATGACCTCGTCCAGCTCGGCGTCGGTCATGCCCGCGAACAGCGGCAGGTTCAAGACGCTGGCCGCCAGGTGGCGGGCGTGTTGGCCGCCGAGCTGTGCCTCGAGGTGGCGGCCGGCCGCGGGTTGCTGAGACATTGCGCCGGGATAAACGTTGCCAAAGCCGATGCCACGCACGCGGAGCATGGCCTCGACGCTCGCGCGGCGCGCGGGCTCGATCAAGCAGACGTTGAGGTAGCCGTTCTCCACATAGCCAGCGGGAGGCTCTGCGCTCACCACACCGAGTGTACGGAGCCGTTCGCGGTAGGCTGCGGCGAGGCGGCGGCGGTGCTCGAGGCGCGCGGTCAGGTGGTCGAGGGCAAGGTCGAGGTAGGCTGCATCGAAGGCGCCCATGCGGCTGTTCCAACCCACCAGACCATGCTGGTAGTGACGGCTGCGTCCATGGTTACCCAGCCGCCGGACGGTCTCCGCTCGGGCAGGGTCACGACACAGCACGGCACCGGCGTCGCCGCAGGCGCCGAGGACCTTGGCCGGGTAAAAGGAGAGGGTGGCGAGGTCAGCATCTCGGAAGATCGGTGCGCCTCGCCAAGCAACATCCATCGCCTGGGCACCGTCTTCGAGCAAGCCAACACCCTGTGTGCGGCATAGCCCCCGGATCTCGTCCAGGCGGGCCGAACCCCAGCCATAGAGGTGAACGAGGATCACCGCCTTGGGCCGGTGTCGCTCGATGGCGCGGGCCAGCAAGTCGGCGTCGAGTTGCTGGTCTGCGGGGTCGATGTCGACGGTGATCACCCGGGCGCCGACGTTGACCACCGCCTCGAAGGTGGCCCAAAAGGTGGCGTCGGGGATGATCACGGCGTCACCAGCGCCGATTTCCATGGCGCGCAATGCGAGCTGCAGCGCGTCCGTGCCGTTGGCGCAGCCGACCACGGCCGCGACCTCGAGGCGCTCAGCCAGCCGCTGCTCGAAGCCTCTGACCGCTTCACCGCCCACGAACTGTGTGTTGACGCTCAGCCGACGGCAGATCTCAGCCCAGCGGTCGAGAAACCCGGGCTCGAAACGCTGGAGATCGATGAAGGGCACTGCCATCGCGGCGGACTCTAGCAGGCCATCGCAGAAGTCAGGCCACCACCCATGGCCAAGCCCAAGCCGGCTCCGTGCGCCAGGTCGTGGCGGTTCTCGAGCACGGCAGTGCCTTCGCTGGTCCCTGGGCTGCCGCTCTGGCCACGAAGCACGAGAACGTTCGCAGGCAGGTCACCGCTCGCTTGCACCGCAGCCAGCGCGCCGAACTGTTTCGGCTGGCTGCAGCCACGGCCAACCGATGACAGCTCGCCGGTGTAGATCGGGATCCCGAGGCGCTCACCGGTGTAGATCGGGATCCCGAGGCGGTGGGCCAGCGCAACGACTTGTTCCGGCTGGCTGCAGCCACGCTCAGCGGATCAGAGACCGCCGCCAGGATAGAAGGTCCAGGTGGTCGTGGAATTGTCTCGCCAGGTCTGGTACTGGTGGAGGAGTGCGCCGTCGAATTGAACCTGGATCTGGGTCGTGCTACCCGGCACCAGCAGCTCGGAGCCATGCGGCGGGCAATGGGACTGACCGAAAAGCATGTTGGTCCAGGTGGCATACTGGGTCCAGATCCACGCGGCGTGACAACCGATTAATGCCTTGACGCCAATCCTGTTGCCGCCAGTGTAGAAGTGATTGATGACGAGCCAGGTCGGCGGTTTTCGAGTGGGTCCAGATGGCTTCTGGGCGCCCTCGATCGTCACTCGGTACCCACGAACACCTTCTGGGACCGCTCCCATGTTGATGTCGAGCGTCACGAAGACCGCATCACTGCCCGGTGGCGGCTGGCGAATGGGGACGATCGCCGGTCGCTTTGCTGGCGCTCGAACCGAACTCTTTTCCTCGGGAAGCTCGAAGACTGGATCGATACGGACGCGGGCTGTCGCGTAGCCATCGACGAGCGCCTGCTCGATGCCCACAGCGCTCGCGGTCGCCGTCTCGATCCCCGCGGCAGCGAGCACCTGGATCGAGCGCTCATAGATGCTGTCTTGGTTCTTGGTGTCGCGCTGTGCCGCTTGCGTGGGTGCTACCGCGAGCACCACCAGTGCCGCCGCCAGCCAGAATCCCAATCTCTGCAATCTCATTCTGCTCATCGTGGAATCCCCCGACTCTCGATCGCAGGCGACATTGCCGGCGATCACGAAGTCCGCCAACGCCGACCGGGCTGAGGCGGCTTCCACAAGCTCACGCGAAAGCTGCGGGCGATTGTGGACAGTGGGCGTGGAAACGAGCACACCGGGATCGGTGGCACGAATCCGGATGATGGGTGTAGAGTCGTATAGTCATTATGGAATGTCGAGAGCAGGATCACGATCTATGTCCAGAAGTTGATGTCACTCGCCTCCTCCGTCACTGGGATGGCGATGACCCACAGGCACGCGAGGCCCTCCTCGCTGCGGTCTACGGCGAGCTGCGCGGCTTGGCGGCGGCCTACCTGCGCCGCGAGCGCAGGGGTCATACGCTCGAGGCCGACGGCTTGGTCAACGAGGCGTATCTTCGCTTGATCGACCAGCGTCGGGTGCAGTGGCGCAACCGATGCCATTTCTTCGGCATCGCGGCGCAAGCCATGCGCCGGGTTCTGGTCGACCACGCCCGGCATCGAATGATGCTCAAGCGCGGCGGCGGCGACCGTCCGGCCCCGCTGCACCTGATCCGTGACCTGCCGGTTCATCAGGCGCCGGAGATGGTGGCTCTCGACCTGGCGCTTCGCCGGCTCGAGACCATCGATCGCAAGCAGGCTCGGATCGTCGAGATGCGCTTCTTCGGCGGCCTCTCCGGCGACGAGATCGCGGAGGTGCTCGGCGTCTCGACCCGCACCGTCACCCGGCACTGGAGAATGGCCCGCGCCTGGTTGTACAACGAGCTCACCGGCCATGCCTGCTGAACGGTGGCAGCGGGCCAAGGACGTCTTCGGACGTGCGAGCGAGCTGCCGCCCGCTGCACGGGGTGTCTTTGTCTCGCGCGCCTGCGGTGAGGACCGTGCGCTGAGGCGGCAGATCGAATCGCTCCTCAGCGCCGACGACGACGCCGGAACGTTCCTCGAGCGGCCCCTCGACCCGGCCGCGCTCCCGCCACCGATCGGTGGCTACCGATTCATTCGAAAAATCGGCTCCGGCGGTATGAGCCAGGTGTTCTTAGCCATTCAGTCGGACGAAAAATTCAAGCGGCGGGTGGCGTTCAAGATGCTGCGCCAGAGCCTGGCGTCCGGCGACCAGCGTCAGCGACTATGCCAGGAGCGGCAGATTCTTGCCAGTCTCGATCATCCCAACATCGCTCGGCTCTACGCTGCGGGCTCCACGGAGGACGGACGGCCCTACGTGGTCCTGGAGCTGGTCGACGGCGAGCCGATCACGGACTACTGCGATCGGCACCGGCTGAGCATCGACCAGCGCATCGAGCTGTTTCGCACGGTGTGCGCCGCCGTTCACTACGCGCATCAGAACCTGGTCGTGCATCGCGACCTCAAGGCGAGCAACATCCTGGTCACCGCGTCTGGCTGCCCCAAGCTGCTCGACTTTGGCATCGCCAAGATCCTCAACCCGGAGCTGAGCGCGCAGGGCCCTGACCCGACCGTTCCCTGGCGACGATTCCTGACGCCCGAGCTGGCCAGCCCCGAGCAGCTTCTCGGTACATCGATCACCACGGCGAGCGACGTGTACTCGCTCGGCGTTTTGCTCTACCAGTTGACCACCGGCTCGCGGCCGCTCAAGCTGGATGGAATGACCCCCGATCAGGTCGAGCGGACGGTGGCCGAGCAGCGGCCGCGGTTGGCGAGCGAGGCAGCGGCCAGGGCGAGCAAGGAAACGGCTCACCAGCGCGCATTGTCGATCCCCCAGCTCTCTCGCCGTCTGGCCGGGGACATCGACACCATCATCGCCAAGACCTTGCGCAAGTCGCCGCACCACCGCTACGGCTCGGCAGCGGAGCTGGCCGAAGACCTGAGGCGCCATCGGGTCGGTCTGCCGGTGATCGCCCGGCGACCGACCGCGGGCTATCGCCTGCGCCGCTTCTTGCGCCGCAATCGCCTGAGCGTGGCGATTACCGCGGCGTTCATCTCGCTGCTCGTCGCTGCGTCGGTCGGTCTCGGGTTCGCGAGCCTTCGCCTGGCCGCGCAAAGACAGCGGGCGGAGGTCGAGCGCGACAAGGCGCGGCAGGTGGTGCGCTTTATCGAAGACATTTTCGAGGTTGCGGATCCCGAGAACCCCGCGGCAGCAAGCGTCGCCGCACGCGATGTGCTGGATCGGGCAGCGCGGCGGGTCGAAGAAAACCTCGGCCAGCGGCCCGCCCTGCGCGCCGCGCTGATGAAGACCATGGGCGCGATTTACACCAAGCTCGGCCTTTACCCGGCATCGCGCCATCAGCTTGAAGACGCACTCACCATCCTCGAGCACGACCGCGACGCGCGGCCGCTGGACATTGCCGACACCCTCGCGGATTTGGCGACCGCCCAGGCGGGCGAGGGCATGAGCGACGAGGCAGCCGCATCGCTCGGGCAGGCGCTTCGCGTGCTCACCACGACCGGCGAGGAGGATCCGATCGAACGGGCCTCGGTCCTCGCGCAGGCTGCTTTGGTGGCGGAGGAGCTGGGCCAGTACGCCGAAGCGCAGAGCCTCAGCCGCGCGTCGCTGGCCCTGCGCCTCGCGCACCTCGACCCTCGTTCCCTCGAGGTGGCGCAAAGCCGCTACGCATTAGCCCTTACGCTCTATCGTCTCGGGCACTTCGAAGCGTCTGAATCCGAGCACCGCCAGGCGCTGGCAATCCGGCGCGAGCACCTGGGATCGGACAATCTGGAAGTCAGCACCAGCCTCAACGGCCTGGCGAACACGCTCAAGAAGCTCGGCAAGTATGACGAAGCGGAGCGGCTTCTCGATCAAGCGCTCGCGATCAACCGCAAGCGCCTCGGTCTCGCACATTCAGACACCCTGGCGACGCTCAACAACCTCGCCAGCCTGGCGACCTATCGCAAGGATTTTGCAAATGCTGCGCGACGCTACGCCGAAGCCCTCGAGGTCGCACGCCCAAGCCTGGGAAACGGGCATCCGAACCTCGCGTTCCTGTTGCTGGGCCTCGGACGCGCCCGTGCCGAGCTTGGCGACGCCGTCCATGCCGAGCCTGCCTTGCGCGAGGCACTGGCCATACGCCGGCGCGCCTATCCACCCGGACACCCCCTCACCGCGGTGGCCGAGGCCATCCTCGGCGACTGCCTGCTACGCTTGGAGCGCTTCGCAGCGGCCGAGTCCTTGCTGCTCTCGAGCTACCGCGTGATCTCGGCGCTCGAGCCACGGCGAACACGCTTGCTCCACGGCGTGACGAAGGACCTTGCGGCGCTTTACCGGCGCACGTCACGCGATGAGCTCGTCGCGCGCTACGAGGCCGAGATGAAAGCGCTCGAGGCGATCGATCCCACGCTCCGGTAAAAGTGAGCGAAGGAAGCTCTGCTTGTCCGCGACATACCGAGCACGCCGCGGACAAGCAGTCGAATCACGCTGGGAAAGCGATTCTCAGCAGAACAGTCCCGGGCAGATCTTGCAGGTCACGCTCGCGCGGCTGTCTTGACGGAACCAGTTTGCGCTGATCGTTGTGCATGCCTGGTATTCGCGGTTGATCCCGCAAGTAATGCCGGGACAAATGGAGCTCGCGGCCGCCGAGACCTTAGCGTCGGCGTCGGCCTTGGCCGCCGCGCAGCTACTTCCGTACCCCCACTTCCAGCCGGTGCTGCCGCATCCTTGACAGCTACAGCCGCCAGCGGCAAAAACGATCGGAGCGGGTTCGGGCAGCGTGCTCATGGGTGCCGGTTCGGCCGGAGGCAGAATCTCCGCCAAGGCGAGCCCGATGTTCGTTGATGCGACGGGAAGAAAACGACTGGAACGCGCGAACGGTCTCGGCGCCCCTGACCCCCCCCCCTGGTTGACGATCACCCGGATCGCGGAACTCCCGCGTCGTATGCTTACCCGGCCTTTCCGTGCTACACTTTGCGACCGGCACGACACCGGCCATCATGGCCGCAACGCGAGATGGCCCAAGTCTTTGGACACCAGAAGCGACTCGGCCCCGGCCGCTGCCTTCTTGACCCTGGCGTTCTGGCGAAGGCGAAGCCACAGAATGCAGGAATACATGTTAGGTGGCACGAAGGCCACCATCGAGATCTGAGGTTGCGATGCTCCGTTTTCACACTCTGGTTCTGGCGTCTTGCCTCTTGTTCATGACGCTGTCTTGCGCAGGTAGACATGCACAACCATCCGCGGGCGCTGAGGAGATTCCAGGTGCGGCCGGCACGATCGAGTTCAAGCCGGATGATTGGGTACCAGGCGAGACCACGTGGTGGCTTGACTCCGATGGCATCGCCCCCGGAGTGGCCGGCTGTCATCTCGGTACCGATGCGAACGGTGTCCCGAATGGACGGATGTTCGGCGAGGCATGTCTTCCCGACGGTCGACTCGTCGAGTCGAATCCCGGCGCCAATGAGCTTCACAGCCATGCGGACGACACGGGCCATCCCGACACGTTTGATTGCGGTGCTTGGTGCACTGGCCAGGGTCGCTCCGGTGGCGTTTGCGCTCCTGCTTCCGCTCCCCCTTGCCCGCAGTCCGCAGCATGTTTCTGCGATTCGTAGTACACGGGCCTTCGGCGTGGCGCGAACAAGGCGCTGCTGGTGATCAGGGCCCCAGCATGATCCAATCGACCTTTGGTTGTGTCTGGCATTGAGAACGTCGGCGCTTCGGGTCGCCAGCGGCGGCGGATCCCGAAGCTGAGCACCGATCCGTGACAATTGTGAGCGAGAGGCCGAACTGCGGCTGGCAGGGTTTGCCCTGGTAGAGCCACCCATCTGCGCCTTGAGCAGCGTCCGAGAGGCTGTCACTGTCCACCGAGACGACTCCCTATACGCAAACGAGACCCCAACGGCGCCGGCAACGGCCAGCTCGGCTCCTTGCAGGCCCGCTACGAACGGCCGTGGCGGGGGGGATTCCGGTCGCGGGCGGGTACCATCGGGGTGATGAGGATTCGACCGTCGCTCGCGTTGCTGGGTCTGGGCCTGGTGTTGGCCTGTGTCGGGGAAGGCTCGGATGCTGGCCGTCCGCGGAAGGCTGGCTCGCGGAGCAATCACGTGGTGCCTGCTGTGGCCGGGCTTCAGGCTGGGCCGTTTTTGCGGGTGCTCGGAATTGCGCAGGACGGCGGCTTTCCGCATGCTGCTTGTGAGCATGCACTGTGCGTGCGGGCACGTCAGGATCCGAGCCTGGCGAGCGGTGTGGCCAGCCTTGGGCTGGTGCTGCCCAAGGGCGATGGGACGCACGCGGTGTTGCTGGTGGACGCGACGCCCGATGTGCGGGCACAGCTCGATTTGTTGCGCGATGTGCGTCGGCCCTCAGCGGGTCGGGTCGACCGTGCGCCGCTCGCTGGCCTGTTGCTGACCCATGCCCACATCGGCCACTACCTGGGCCTGGCCTTCTTCGGCTTCGAGGCGGTGAACACGCACGAGCTGCCGGTCTACGCCACGCCGCGTATGGCCACGTTTCTGCGCACCAACGGACCTTGGAGCCAGTTGGTTACGAAGCGCAATATCGCGCTCCACGAGCAGGCGCCCGGCAGTCGTTTCAAGCTCGGTGTGGGTGGTGCACAAGTCGAGATCGGGGTGCTCGCAGTCCCCCACCGCGACGAGTACAGCGACACCGTCGGCTTTGTTTTCGCCGGCCCGCACCGGCGGGTACTCTATGTCCCCGATACCGATGGCTGGGACCGGTGGTCGCCGTCGCTGGCTGCGGTTTTGGCGCGCGAGCGGATCGACGTCGCGCTTCTCGATGCGTCGTTTTATTCGCTCGACGAGCTGCCGGGACGCGATCTCACGCAGGTTCGCCATCCGCTGGTGGTGGCCACCATGGACCGTCTCGCGCCCTTTGTGGCGGCGGGAGGGCAGGTGTTTTTTTGCCATCTCAACCACTCCAACCCCGCCCTCGATCCCGCCAGCGAGGCACGACGCGCGATCGAGGCCCGTGGCTTCGCGGTCGCCGCCGTCGGCCAGGAGATCGGTCTGTAGGAAAAGAGGGAGGGAAGCTGTCGCGCAACGCGAGGGCGACGCGCCGTCACGGCCTACTGCCCCTCGCGCCAGGCGCTTCTGAGATCCGTTGCGATCTCTGCCAGACGGTCGATGGTGCGGCGCAGATCCTGCTGCGTGGTGCGTGGGTTGATGGTGCATAGGCGCAGCACCGAGCGGCCATGGAGCAGCGTCGAGGTGATCACCGCTGTGCCCTCGGCGACCAAGCGCTCGAGCATCTGGGTCTGCAGGCGATCGATCGCGTTGTCGTCGAGCTCCGGGCATCGGTAGCGAAAGGAGACGATGGCCATCGAAGCTGGGGTCACGATCGTCCAGCAGCCGGCTTCGCGCAAGAGACCCTCGGCCTGCTCGGCGCGATCGAGCCCGCGTTCGATGGCCGCTCCAATGGCGTCGGCGCCGAAGACCTGAATGCTCATCCACAGCTTGAGGGCGCGAAACGAACGGGTGAGCTGCAGCCCCTGGTCGGCGGGGCTGATCACCGCCCGCGTCACGTCGCGCAGGTATTCCGGATGAACGGCGAAGGCGCTCTCCAGACAGCGCGCGTCGCGCACCAGCACGCAGCCGATCTCGAAGGGTTGGAACAGCCACTTATGCGGGTCGAGGGCGAGCGAATCGGCCGCCTCGAGACCGCGCAGCAGGGCCCGGCCACGGGCGGTCATCATCGCCGGCGCACCATAGGCAGCGTCGACGTGCAGCCACATTTCCTGGCGCGCGGCTAGCGCGGCGAGCGCGGCCAGGGGGTCGACGGCAGCGGTGTTGGTGGTGCCGGCGTTGGCGACGATGGCGAAGGGTTCGAGGCCTGCCCCGCGGTCGCGCGCAATGGCCTGCTCGAGCGCCCCGAGCTCGAGGCGGAATCCGGCATCGCTGGCGAGGATACGGAGCTGGTCATCGCCGAAGCCGAGGATCCGAAGCGCTCGCGTGACTGCGCTGTGCACCTGATCACTGGCATAAACCACTGCGCGTGAAGCGTTGCGCATATCGTGACTGCCGAAGCGATGCGCGCGAGCAGCGGCGAGGGCGGTGAGGTTGGCCATCGAACCGCCGCTGACCAGCAGCCCCCCTGCGCCCGGCGGCAGACCGCAGAGAGTGCACAGCCAGTCGAGCACCGTGCGCTCGACGGCGATCGCGCCGGAACCGGCGTACCAGGTACCGGCGAAAACATTGAAACCCGCGGCCAAGGTGTCGGCGAGCACACTCACGGCGTTGCTCGGGGCGGGCACAAAGCCGAAGAAACGCGGATGCTGGACGTGGGCCATGGCGGGCAATACTGTGCGCTCGAGGCGCGCGAGCACCTCCTCGGGTTCGCTCGGCCCGGTGGGCATGGGCTCGGCCAGGGCCGCGAGCAGATCGCCGGCTTTGGTCGGCTGCGCCGCGGCTTGCTCCGGCAAGGATTCGAGGTGGGCGACCCAGCGGTCGATGACCCGGTAGCCCAGGCTGCGCAGGTGCTCGGGCGCGAGCTCCAGGCGGGCGGCATCATGGCTCATGGCTGCGCAGTGTACCGCGCGCAAGGTCCACCGGAGCCCCCGGGGCGTGGGTGATAGAGTCCCCGCCGCGCAGGTCTCGCGCAGTGGGGAAACTCGATGATCGACAAGGTATTCTCGATTGGCGACTTCGTGATCACGCCTTTCGGCGTGATGCTGGTGATCGCCTTTGTCGCCGCCTATTGGCAGTTGCGCTCGGGCCTGCTGCGGCTCGGCGCTGGCAACGACGACGACGCGAGCGCCGTGCTCTTCGCCGCTGGTCTCGGCGGGATCGCTGGCGGCAAGATCTACTACGCTGCGCTGTATCACGACTGGTCGGCGCTGATCGCTCGCGCCGGCCTGGTTTGGTACGGCGGTTTCCTCGGCGGCCTGCTGGCGGTGCTGTGGGTCATGCGCCGCCGCCGGCTGATGGCCTGGCGAACGGTCGATGCGCTGGCCCCGGCGTTGGCCGTTGGCTACGGGCTGGGCCGCATCGGCTGCTTCCTGGTCGGCGATGACTATGGCGTGCCAACCAGCCTGCCGTGGGGTGTGGTGTTTCGCAAAGGCTTGCCGCCGACCACCGCCGGCTACCTGCGAGACACCTTCGGTGTGGCGGTCCCGGGCGTTGATTCCAACGCCTGGGTGGCTGTGCATCCGACCCAGCTCTACGAGACCATCCTGGCGCTCATCATCTGGCGCATCGGCGTGGTTTTGCTGCGTCGCCGGCCAGCGCCTGGGATCACCTTCCTGTCGATCCTGGCGTTGCTCGCCAGCGAGCGGTTTACCGTCGAGATCCTGCGTGCCAAAGACGACCGCTTCTTCGGTGCGTTCACCTTGGCGCAAGGGATCAGCGTCGTGATTCTGATCGCTGCGTTGGCCTTGCTGATCGGCCGCAGACGTGCCCGTGACGAGGTCTCCGGCGCCGCGGGCAGTGCCCGTCCTGGGCCATGACGTCCTGGGCCATGACCCTGCTCGGACCATGAGCCCGGACTCGCGGCAGCGGTTGGCACGTGTGCTGATCGTCGCCGGCTCGGATTCCGGCGGTGGCGCCGGGGTCCAGGCGGATTTGCGCACGGTCGCGGCCCATCGCGCGTTCGGCACCACTGCGATCACCGCGATCACGGCCCAAAATACCTGCGGTGTGCGTGCGATCGAGGCGCTGGCACCAGCCCTGGTGCGAGCGCAGATCGATGCCGTGCTCGAGGACATCGGCGCGGACGCGGTCAAGATCGGCATGCTCGCCAACGCTGAGGTGGTCGAGGCAGTGGCCAGAGCACTCGCTGTGCACGCGCCCCCCAACATCGTGCTCGATCCGGTGATGGTGGCGAAAGGCGGCGATCGGCTACTGGCGCATGATGCGTCGGCCGCGCTTCTCGAGCGACTGGTGCCCATGGCACGGGTGGTGACCCCCAATCTTCCCGAGCTGGTCGCCTTGACCGGTGCCGAACCGGCTGCTGGCGCTCGCCAGGCCGGGCGCATCGAGCTCGCCCGCAAGCTCGCTGCCGATGGACCCATGGTGTTGGCCAAGGGTGGTCATGCTGCGGGCGAGACGCTGGTCGACCTGCTGGTGGACGCACGAGGGGTGGTCGGTCGCTGGTCGCATCGCCGGCTGGCGACGCGCGCCACCCACGGCACCGGTTGCACGCTGTCGACCGCAATCGCCTGCCGGCTGGCGACCGGCGCCACGCTGGCTGTGGCCGTGGGCGGAGCGATCACCTATCTGCAAGGAGCGATCGCCGCTGCCGTGCCCGTGGGTACCGGCTGCGGCCCGGTCGATCATCTCTGGCAGTGGAGCGAATGAAGGACCGAATGGCGGATGGGATGGCGGACGGGATGAAAGACCTCGGAGCACTCGACAACCTGGCGTCTGGCGATCAGCCGTTGGACCTGCTGGTGGTGGGCGCCGGTCCGACGGCAATCGCCATCGGCGCCGAGGCACGCCGGGTGGGGCTGAGCACCCTGCTGGTGGATCGCGGGCCTCTGTGCGCATCGATCGTTGCCTTTCCCGTCGACATGCTTTTCTTCACGACCCGCGATAAGTTGGAAATCGCTGGTGTCCCGTTCGGCATCCCGGAAGCCAAGCCCAGCCGCCAGCAAGCGCTCGCCTACTACCATGGCGTGGTGCGCCATCATCAGGTGCCGCTGGCGCTTTATGAAGAGGTCGAGTCGGTGTCGCGCACAGCCGGCCTTTTCGCCCTCGAAACAGTGACCACCGACGGCGCGCAGCGTCGTCGCCGCCGGCTCGCCCGCGCCGTGGCCCTGGCCACCGGTTACTTCGACCACCCCCGGCGCTTGGGCGTGGCGGGGGAGGCGCTGGCGTGGGTGCATGCGCGCTACCGTGAGCCCTGGTCGCATTTCGGCCAGCGGGTGGCGATCATCGGTGGCGGCAACAGCGCGGCCGAGACCGCGCTCGCCTTGTGGCGCGCTGGCGCGCGGGTGACGATCGTGCATCGAGGGGCACAGATCAAGCCTTCGGTCAAGTATTGGCTGCGGCCCGACCTTGAGAATCGCCTCAAGGAAGGCGTCATCGATGCCCGTTTCAACACCGAGATTCGCGCCTTTGTCGAGGCCACCGGGTCCACGCCGCGCGGCCTGCGGCTCGAGAGCCCGAGCGGTCCCGAAGCGCTCGAGGTCGATGCGGCCTACGTGCTCATCGGCTACCGTCCGGACACCGACTTCGAGCGCCGCTGCGGCATCGAGGTCGATCCCCAGACCTTGGTGCCAGCCTTCGATCCCGAGACCTGTGAAACCAATGTCACGGGGCTCTATGTGGCGGGAACCTTGCAGGCGGGCCGGCGCACCGACCTCATCTTCATCGAGAACGCGCGCGACCACGGCGCGCGCATCGTCCGCCACCGGCTGCGCACGGCAGCGACCTGAGCCCGCGGTGCACAGCCGGCAGGCGGCCCGGATCACGGCCTCGGCAAGCTGTCTGGGAAAGCCGGGCTGGTAAGCTACGACGTCTCGCGCCGTACCGGCGCCGGCGCGCAGCAACCGGAGCCTCCAACCATGACCCGACACAACACGGTACACGCCACACTGCTCGCGATCAGCGCTGTTTTCCTTTTCGGCGCCATGGCCCCCAACGCCATGGCCAAGGACAAGAGGAAGGAGAGGAAAGACGCCAGCACTTTGAAGATGGTGGACGGCGTGGCGATGGATGTTGTCGATGTTAATGTTATTAACGTTGATACCTACGTCACCGACAAAAAAGGCAATCGCATCCGAGGCCTTACCAAGGACGACTTCGAGCTCTTCGAGGGCGGTAGGCAGGTTCCGATCACCAACTTCTATGCGGTGGATGGGGGCACGGTGGTGGCGGGTGGCCTCGATGTCAGCACCATGGATGTGCCGGAGTATGTGGGGGCCGGCGAGCGCAGCCCAGTGCCCGAAGAGCAACAACTTTCCTTGGTTGTTTATGTTGATAACTATAATCTCCATCCTTTTTCACGGAATCGGGCATTTCGCTTCATCCGTACCTTTCTACGCAACAACCTGCATCCTGGCGATCGCGTGATGCTGGTGAGCTACGACCGCGAGCTGCACGAGCGCCAGACCTTTACCCGCGATCCGGAGGTGGTGTCAGCGGCGCTGTACGATCTCGAGGACATCTCGGCACAGGCGCTTCACCGCGACTCGGACCGTCGTGACCTGCTCGAGGAGATCCTCGAGGCGGATGGCCTGAACCAGGTCCGTGGCCGGGTGCAGACCTATGCGGAGAACCAGTACAACGATCTGAGCTTCACCATTCGCGCTCTGCGCGACATGGTCGACCAGCTTGCCGGCCTGCCCGGTCGCAAGGCGGTGCTTTACATCAGCGACGGTCTGATGCTGCGTTCGGGTGAGGATCTCTACCACGCCATCGATCAACGCTTTCCGCAGAATGGCCTGATTCTCGAGGCGTTTCGCTACGACCTGACGCGTGATTTCCAACAACTGACCACCGCCGCGAACGGCAACCGCGTGAGCTTTTATACGCTCGACGCGGAAGGCTTGCGGACCTACCAGTCTTTTGATGCCCAAAATCGAACGGCCGGGGCTGGGACATTCATCGATCAGACCCACTTCCGCAACCTTCAGTCGTCACTCCAGTTGATGGCGGAGGAGACCGGCGGACTCGCCATGATCAACACCAACGACTTCACACACCAGTTGGAACGCATGGCGGAAGACCTCGACTCCTACTACTCGCTCGGATTCAGCCCGGCCAGCACCGGCAGCGGCCGTTTTCACCGCATCAAGGTTCGTGTCAAAGGTCGCAAGGACTTGATCGTGCGCAGTCGCCAAGGCTTTCGCGACAAGTCCCTCGAAACCCGGATGAATGACACAACCATGGCAGCGTTGTTTCACGGCTACCGGAAAAACCCGCTGGAGGTGACGCTCGACATCGCGAGTATGAAGAGGCGTTCTGACGGTAACTACGACGTTGCGATCGATATCAAACTGCCGCTCGCCAAGCTCGCCTTGCTGCCCCAGCCCGAGTTCCACCGTGGCCGGGTCCGCTTCTACATCGCGGCGCGCGACGATAAGGGTGGCCTGTCAGAGGTCCAGGCAGTGCCATTGCGCATCGACATCCCGGCCGCGGAGATCGACGATGCGCGCGGCAAGTACTACCGCTACCAGATTACCCTGATGATGCGTTCGGGCAACCAGTTGGTCGCTGTCGGCGTGCGCGACGAGATCGGTGCAGAGACCTCGTTCGTGGCCCGCGGCTTGAGGATCGGCGGATGAGCCGAGATCCGCAACCGCGCGAAACCTGGCAAGTGGCGCTGCGCAGCCTGATGGCTGCGCTGGGCGATGTGGTGCGCGCCGAAGCGACGGTGCTACGCGAGGATGTGAAGACGTGGGGCCGGCGCTTCGGCTTCGCCATGGCGCTTTTTGGCATCGCCTTCATGACCATCTTCTGGTTGCTGGCCTTGATGCTCTATGCCGCGGTGCGTGCAACTGAGCAGCTCTTCAGCCTCGGCCCGGCGCAAGCCGCATTGGCGGTGGCCGGCGTTTGTCTGGTCCTGATCTTGCTGCTGGCCCTCATCGGTTATCTGCTCCTGCGCGGTGTCTCGGGACCGCTTGCCGCCACCCGCCGCCGGCTGGACGATCATCGCCGCTGGTGGCGCGAACACATTCTCGAAGTCCCAGCGTCCGACGTCGACGACTGACCCGCCACCGGCAGTGGGTTTGGGGGGGGCGCAGTCATGCCGGAGTCAGAGAGGAGCGAGTCGATGGCAAGTCGATCCACCGAGCGTGCACTGATGCGCAAGCGGCAGCATTTCGAGGAGCGGATGGAGCATGTACGCCGAAACGTCGGACGCGAGGTCGGGTTGGTTCCCGAACCGGGCGCGTGGACGCTGCCGCTGCTGGTGGTGGCGGGGGGTGTGGTGGTGGCTGGCGTGATGGCCCGCTTCGTGCTCCGTTTCGCCCGGGCGCGCAGCGCGTAGGCGAGCACAGAGCGGGCCTTGCGGCTCGCTGCAGCAGCGCTTGGCTGCTCGGCACGTCCTCAGTGCGGGAGCGGGCGCTTGAAGACCATGGCGAGGTTGTCGGTCGCGCCGGTCTTGAAGTTCACGGAAGTGAGGCCGACCAGCTCCCAGCCCTCGCGGCCGAGCGGGTTGAGGTCGCGATCCGCAGCGATGGGGTCGAGACGGTATTGTTCACTGCGGACGTTGATGATCTTGTATTCCCAGCGTTGCATTGGCTCCCCCGAGCAAAAAACGACCTCGTACCCAGCAACGGCGGTCAGGGTGATTCCACCGGTGGTGACGAGTCGGTGTGGTGGCGGCCTGTGGCCGTGAGGTCGATGGTGATCGGTGTTCCCCGGTCAACCGCCCAGTGCTTGGCCAGGCTTGCGCCCGGCATCGAGAACTCCAGCGTTCCGAGCGAGCCGGTCAAGACGCCGGCCTGCTCGCGCTCGAGTTGCGCGTAGCAGTCGACGCGTCGACTGGTGGCATGTCCGGCGACTTCGGCACGGAATGCTACACCCGCGGGCAGCCATCCCGCGGGAATGTCTGTGACCAAGTTGCCAAAGTGGTCGACGTGGGCCACCCGTCCGGCGATTCGATGCTGATGCCGGACCGCAGGGGTGGTGGTCAGGCGCAGCGCATCGCCGATCGGCAGGCCGTCGAGAGCCGCAGGCAGCGCGCCGCCGAGCAAGGCCGCGGCGATCGGCGCCAGGCGGTCGCGGCCATCGAAGGTGGCGCTGGGCGCTGCGCCGAAGCGCCCGTCGTCGGGGATCGCCCAAACGGCCGCGCCTGGTGCCAACCACGGCGTCAGCAGGCCATTGTCCGGCGCTACCAGCCGATGCCGGCCATCGTCGACCACCAGCAAGCGCCGCTCGCTGCCGACCCCCGGGTCGATCACCGCGAGGTGCACCGTGCCGGCCGGGAACGACGGTGCTGCCGCGGCAAGCAAGAAGCTGGCTGTGGCCACGTCGCCCGCTGGCACCTGGTGGCTGATGTCGACCACGGTGAGTCCTGGGACCTGGCGCAAGAGGACGCCCTTGACCGCGCCGACGTAGTAGTCGGAGAGGCCGAAGTCGGTGGTCAGGGTGGCGATCGGCACGTCTGGCTCGCGGTGTCGATGGCTCGCGCCGGGGGCGTGCGGCGTCGATGGCTGGCAATGTCGACGTTGCGTCCTGGCTGCGGGGACTGGTGCTCTGCGCTCTGCGTCCGCACGGTAGAATGGTACCGTGTCTGACACCCGTTGCTTGATCCTATTCACCAAGCCGGCGATCCCGGGGCGGGTGAAGACCCGGCTGATCGGTCGCCTGAGCGCCGAGCAGGCGGCGGCGCTGCATCTAGCCCTGCTCAGCGATGCTCTCGCTCGCCTGGGGGCTGGCGCCTACCAGCGGCGGGTGGCGTGGGCGCTCGATGGTGGCGCGCGCGCGCCGCAGCTCCCTGCGGGCTGGCATGCGGTACACCAAGTGGGCGATGACCTGGGCGCGCGCCTCCATGCTGCGCTCGCGGACGCTGGCAGGTCTCACCGGCTGGTGGCCGCGGTCGGCAGTGATCATCCCGAGCTCGCTGCGTGGACGGTGGAGGAGGCCTTCCTGCGGCTCGAAGCCGGCGCCGATGGGGTGCTGGGTCCAGCGGCCGACGGTGGCTACTACCTGGTCGCGTTGCGCCGGGAAGCGCTTGACCCCGCACTTTTTCGAGGCATCGCCTGGAGCACGCCAGCGGTCTTGCCCGCCACCCTCGAGCGCGCCCGAGCGCTCGGCCTGCGTCTCGAGCAACTGACACTCGGCCATGATCTCGACGACGCGGAGGGGCTGGCGCGTCTCGTCCGCCGCTTGCGTGCGGGCGAAGTCCGCGCGCCGATGCCCCACACCCGGGCCTTGCTCGCTCGGTGGGACCTGGTACCCGCAACCGCCGCTTGGCCCGCAGAGGTGGCATGAAGGTATTGACGGCGGCGCAGATGGCAGCCCTCGACCGGCAGGCGATCGAGGTTCTGGGTATCCCGGGCCCGGTGTTGATGGAGAACGCTGCGATCGGTGCGGTCGACGCGCTCGGCAGCCATTTTCCGGCGGCGCAAGAGGTGACCTTGGTGGCAGGCCCGGGCAACAATGGTGGCGATGGTCTGGCCATGGCCCGCCACCTAAACGGCCGTGGCTACTGCTGCCGGACCTTCCTCGCCCTGCGCGCTGGCCCGCCGGCCGGCGATGCTGCCTTGCAGCTCGAAATCCTCGAGCGAGCAGGCATCCGTGTCGAGCGCCTGGGACCCGATGACAGCCTGGCGCCGTTGGCCGCGGCCTGCCAACAGGCTGACGTGGTGGTCGACGCCCTGTTCGGCACGGGCTTGCGTCGCCCGCTCAGCGGCCACTACGCCGCGATCATCGAGTTGCTGGGCGCCAGCGGCGTGCCGGTGCTGGCGGTCGATGTGCCGAGCGGGCTCGATGCCACCCGCGCCGAGCCGATCGGCCCGCATCTCCAAGCGGAGCTGACCGTGACCTTCGCCCTGCCCAAACGGGCCCATGTGCTGGCCCCCGCCTGCGACGCGATGGGGGTGTTGGCTGTGGTCGATCTCGGGCTGCCGGCAGGGCTGCTCGAGAGCGCCGAGGCGGGGCTCGAGCTGCTCGAAGCCGATGAGCTGGCGGCACTGCTCGCACCGCGCCCGGGGGACGCACACAAGGGTGCTTGCGGCCACGTGCTGCTGGTGGCGGGTGCTGCGGGCACCAGCGGGACGGCGGTGTTGGCGGCGCGCGGGGCCGTGCGCGGCGGCGCCGGTTTGGTGAGTGTGGCAACACCGGAGAGCGTGCGCGATGCGGTCGATCGCGGATCGCTGGAGTCGATGACCCTCGGCCTCGCCACCGAGGTCGAGGCCCAAAGCGGTGAGCTCGGACTCGGTGAGCAGGCCGTTCGCACGCTGCTCGCGGCCGCGGCCGGCAAGGCCGCGGCCGGCATCGGCCCGGGGCTCGGCCAGCAGTCGAGCACGGCGGCCTCGATCCGGCGATTGGCCGCCGGGTTGACGCTGCCATTGGTGCTCGACGCCGATGCGCTGAATGCGCACGCTGGCCAGCTCGAAGCGCTCGCTCTGCGTCGAGCGCCCACCGTGCTCACACCGCACGCGGGCGAGATGGCGCGCCTGCTCGGGATGGAGAATGCCGCGGCGGTGCAAGACGATCGGTTGGCCGCGGTCCAACGCGCGGCCGCGCGCAGCCGGGCCGTGGTGGTGCTCAAGGGGCGGCATTCGCTGATCGCTGCACCCGACGCGCCGGTGGCCGTGTGTCCGACCGGCAACGCGGGGATGGCGACCGGCGGCAGTGGCGATGTGCTCACCGGCTTGCTCACCGCCTTGCTCGGCCAAGGGCTCGCGGCCCGCGATGCCGCCTGTTTGGCGGTCTACGTGCATGGTCTGGCCGGCGACTTGGCAGCGGAAGCTTGCGGTGTGCGGGCGCTGATCGCCAGCGATCTGCTGGCCCAGCTCGGTCCGGCCTTCGGCCGCTTGCGCCCGGGTGCGTGAGCGCGCTGCCGGCACCCGCGGCGCACGGTTCGACGTGGGCTGCTAGAGTCTCGGGCGTCACCTTGTCCAGGTCGCTCCGTGCGGGGCGCTGGGACGGCTGAGACGATCTTGCGCCAGGAAGACCCACCACCGAATCACCCCGCTCCGGCGCGGGTCGGCCTCGAGCCAGTACGCGAGGCGCGCTACGTGTGCCGCGATCCGGCGGCCACCGAGGCCTTGGGCCGGACCCTCGCCCAACGTCTCGAGGGCCGCGGCGTGGTGCTGCTCCACGGCGATCTCGGTGCCGGCAAGACCGTCTTGGTGCGCGGCTTGGCCCGGGCCTTGGGCATCGACCGGGCGGCGGTTCAGTCGCCCACCTTCACCTTGGTCAACATCTACCAAGGAACGCGAGGCCGACTGGTGCACATGGATCTGTATCGGCTCGCGCCGCACGAGGTCGATGGTTTGGGCATCGACGAGCTGCTGGCGCAGCCGGCGCTGGTGGCGATCGAATGGGCGGAGCGTCTGGAGGCACCGCCAGCGGACGCACTGCGGGTCTCGATCGAGCGTTCGGCGAAAGGACAACGGACCATCGAGCTCGAAGCGACCGGGACGGCTGATACCATGACGCAGACGTTGGCCGCGGCGCCCGCGCGCCGGCTTGGCGAGGAAGCGGACCGCTGAGGAAGGCAAAATCCATGCATCGAATTCAAAGTGTCGGTGTGCTCGGTTGCGGCCTGATGGGCTCGGGCATCGCGCAGGTCTGCCTGCGGGCGGGTCTGACCACTGTGGTACGCGAGCTGAGCGATGACCTGGCCGCGGCCGGACGAGCCCGCATCGAGTCCTCGTTCGAGCAGGCGGTGCGTCGCGGCAAGCTCGATGCTGCCGGGCGTGACCAGGCGCTCACCGGACTGCGCACCTGCGTCGATGTCGAGCCGCTCGCGCAATGCGATCTGGTGATCGAGGCGATCGTCGAAGATCTCGAGGAGAAACGAAAAACCTTTGTCGCGGTCGATGCAGTGGCCAAGAAAACGGCGATCTTTGCCTCCAACACCTCCTCGCTGACGCTCACCCAGTTGGCGATGGCCACCAGTCGTCCAGAGCGCTTGATCGGGCTGCATTTCTTCAACCCCGTGCCGGTGATGCGGCTGGTTGAAGTGGTGCGCACCTTGGCCACCGACGACAAGGTGGTGGCGTGTGCCCAGGCGTTTGTCCGTTCCCTCGACAAAGAAGCCATTCTTTGCGGCGACAACTCCGGCTTTATCGTCAACCGTCTGCTGGTGCCCTACTTGCTCGACGCTATCCGAGCGTTCGAAAACGGTGTCGGGACGGTGGAGGACATCGACCGCGGCATGCAGCTCGGCTGTGCCCATCCGATGGGGCCCTTCACGCTGCTCGACTTCGTCGGATTGGACACGGTTTTCTACATAGCGAATATCATGTTCGATGAGTATCGCGAGCGCCGTTTCGCGCCGCCACCACTGCTCAAACAAATGGTGCAGGCGGGACGGTTGGGTCGAAAGAGCGGTCGAGGTTTTTATGACTACAACGCCTGATACCAGATCGGCGCCTGTTGTACTCGATAAGTCAAAGGGAAATAGGACCATTCTTCCTGGGTCGCGATGTCTTCCCTGACGCTCGCCGAGAAAGGGCTCGGTGCACTCTTTGGAACCCACGACAAGCACCTCAAGCTGATCGAACGCGCCTTCGGTGTCGAGATCGCGGCGCGGGGCGGTGCGCTGTCGATCCACGGCCCGGCGACGCGCGTTGCCGTGGTCGAGCACCTGCTGCGCGAGCTGTCGGCGCTGGTGGCGGGTGGCTACGCGCTGCGTACCGAAGACATTCGCACCGCCATCCGGGTGCTCAACGAAGAACCCGAAACGCAGCTCGTGCCTTTCTTTCGGCCGGCGGGTGGCGCGCTCGAGGCCATCCGGCGCCTGGTGTCGCCGCGCAGTCTCAACCAGCACCGCTACCTCGAGGCGATGCGCAGCCACGACATCGTGCTGTCGATCGGGCCTGCGGGCACCGGCAAGACCTTCCTGGCGGTCGCCATGGCCGCAGTCTGCTTGAACGAGAAGCAGGTACGCCGCATCGTGCTCGCCCGCCCGGCGGTCGAGGCGGGCGAGAAGCTCGGTTTCTTGCCGGGCGACCTGGCGGAGAAGGTCAATCCCTACCTGCGGCCGCTGCACGACGCGCTGCACGACCTGGTGGGGTACGAGAAGGTCGACCGCATGATGGAACGCGGCATCATCGAGGTCGCACCGATCGCCTTCATGCGCGGTCGGACGCTGAACGAGAGCTTCGTGATTCTGGATGAGGCTCAGAACACGACACCCGAGCAGATGAAGATGTTTCTGACTCGGATGGGCTTCCATTCCAAGATGGTGATCAATGGCGATGCCACCCAGGTCGACCTGGGGCCGGGGGCGCTCTCGGGTCTCGACCACGCGCGGCGGGTGCTGGCCGGTGTCGACGGCATCGCCTTCATCTCGTTCGGCGACCAGGATGTCGTTCGGCACCCACTGGTTCAGCGCATTGTCGCGGCCTACGAGCGCCATGATCCGCGCACCGGGCACGGACGCAGCCCGCACCAGCCCGACCCGCAGCCCGACCCGCAACTGCGCCGCGACCAGGCCCACGGCCAGGCGGGGACAGCGCCTGCGGTAGAGTCCGGCTGAGACCATGTCCTGCGAGCGAGAAGCCCACGAGCGCGCCACCGGCTCGGCATCCAAGCCGGCCGTCTCCGGCTCTGGTGCCTCCGGGCCGCGAGAGCTTTCGCGGCGTGGTGGCGCGCGGCCCGTGCCCGTACGCCGTGCCCGCAGCGGCCGGCTCGCCCAGGTGCGGCGCACGATACGCCGCGCCTGGCGGCGCACCCTCGCCACGACACCCCTATGGCTGGCGCTGTTCGTGCTCGCCGCCACCTGGAGCCTGCTGCCGCGGCCGCTGCGCTCCGGGGCGACGCCGGCCGCGGTCGGCGACGTCGCGACCCAGACCGTGGTCGCTGAGCGCGACTTGGTCATTCCCGATCAGGCTGCGACACTTGCGCTCGAGGAAGCGGCGCGGCTCGCCGTGCTGCCGGTGTTCGATCTCGATCAAACGCTCGAGGACCGTCGCGCTGCCCAAGTCGCCGAGCTTTTCCGCGCCGGCCGGGTCTTGCTGGCGGCCGAGTCCGGTACCCGTGGTGTGCGCCTGGCGCCCGCCGAGCGGCTGGCGCGACTGCGCGAAGCGAGCCGCCTGCGCCTGAGCGCCGAGCAAGAGGCGCTGCTTTATGCGCGCGGCTACGATGCCCAGCTCGAACAACGCCTGCGCGGCGAGATCTCGCGCGTGCTCAGCCAGGGCGTGGTCAGCGATCAGGACCTGCTGCTCGAGTACCGGGCGCGCGGCATCACGGTCCAGACTCTGCCCAGCGGCCATCGGCGCACAGAGCTCGATCTGTACCGCTATCTCGACTACCCGGACGAGGTGCGCGAAGCCGTGGCCCGCGACCTCGAGCTACGCAGTGACCAGCATGCCGGAGAGCGAGCACTGTTGGTCGATCTGCTGGTCGCCAATCTTTCACCCAACCTGACGCCCAACAACAGCGAGACCTTGGAGCTCGGGCGCCGTGCCGCGGCCGATGTTGGCACTGTGACGCGCAACATCCCCCAAGGGCAGGTGGTGGTGCGCAAGGGCGACCGGGTTGACGCCATCGCCGCGCTGGCCCTCGCCGCGCTCGCCGGTCGCGGGCATGCCGGGGTGCGCGGGACCACCGGTCTGGGCACCGTGCTTTTGCTCGCGGCGTTGGTCTTGGTGCTGTGGCTCGGTCTGCGCAGTGACCTACCGGCCGATCGACCCCGGTCGCGCCTGCTGTCCGAGCTTCTGCTTCTGCTCTTTGTGCACGTGCTCGGCGTGCGATTCTCGTTCTTCGTCGCGCAGGCGATCGGCAACGCCGGTCTGCCGGCGCCGGTGGGCGATGCGGCCAGCTACCAATGGGGCATTCCCTTCGCCGGACTGGCGATGATCGTCTCCTTGCTCTATGGCCGCAGCACGGCCCTCACCGTGTCGCTGGTGTTTTCCCTGCTCGCCGGCCGCTTGGCTGGCGGCGACGCCTCCTGGCCGCTGACCGTCTTCAGCCTGGCGGGCTCACTGGCCGCGATCGATGCGCTCGAGCGGCTGCATTTCAAGCAGCGCAGCGTGATCGCCACCGCCGGCTTGATGGTCGGCATGATCAACGCGCTGGCGGTGCTGGCGCTCACCGCCCTTAGCGGGCGGCTGCCGTCGACCGAGCGGCTGGGGATCGACCTGCTGTGCGCCTTCGCTGGCGGTCTGCTCGCCGCCGCCATCACCAGCTTCGTGGTGCCGGTGCTCGAGAGCCTGTTCGGCGCCACCACCCACATCAAGCTGATCGAGCTGGCAAATCCGAATCTACCCCTGCTGCGCCGGCTGGCGCTCGAAGCGCCCGGTACCTTCCAGCACTCCTTGGCTGTGGCCAACCTGGCCAAGGCCGGCTGTGAAGCGATCGATGCCGATGCCGTGCTGGTGAACACGTGCGCGCTTTACCACGATATCGGCAAGGTGGTGCGTCCGCTCTATTTCATCGAGAACCAGGCGCCGGGACAGAATCCACACGACAAGGTCCAACCGTCGATGAGTGCCTTGATCTTGATCAACCATGTCAAGGACGGTCTGGAGCTGGCTGAGGAGCATCGGCTGCCGGCGCCGATCGCCAAGGGCATCGCCCAGCACCATGGCACGCGATTGATCACGTTTTTTCATCGACGTGCCCTGGAGCGCATGGATCCCGATACCGAGGCGGTGAGCGAAGACAACTTCCGCTACCCCGGTCCCAAGCCCCAGACCAAGGAGATGGGCGTCTTGATGCTCGCGGATGCCGTGGAGGCGGCCAGCCGCACTCTGGTCGAGCCGAGTCGGCAGCAGATCCGTACCATGGTGCGACAGATCTTGGACCGGTGCCTGGCGGACCGGGAGCTCGACTGCACGGATCTCACACTCGGCGATTTGCGCCAAATCGAGGAAGCCTTCTTGACCGTACTCACCACCATCTACCATCGCCGGATCGACTACCCCGGCTTCGACTTCAACCGGCCCCGCCGCAAGCGCGCGGCTGCCGGCGTCACGGCGCCGGCGGGTTCCGAGCGCCGGGCCAGCTAGCCGAGTCGGCAGCGGAGTACCTTGACCGCCGAACCTCCCAGTACCGGATCCGAGCGGCGACGCGTCTTGCGCCACGCTGCGCCTTGCGAGATCACCATACAAAATCCTGGCCGCTACCGCCGGGTGTCGGTGCGCAGTCTCAGACCGTGGCTCGCGGCGCTGGTGGCATCGCTGGCGCCAGCGGCAGGCAGCCTGACCGTGCGCTTCACCAGCGATCGCGCCATGCGGGCGCTGAATCGCAGCTACCGCGGCCAGGACCGGGCGACCGATGTGCTCAGCTTTCCGGGCGGATCCCCCGGCGACGCCGCGGGCATACCGATGCCGAGTGGCGGTGCCGGCGCGGAGCTGGGCGACATCGCCATCGCGGTACCAACGGCCGAGCGCCAGGCCCAGGCCGCCGGCCATGACCTGGCCTGCGAGCTGCGGGTGCTGATCCTCCACGGCCTGCTGCACTGCCTGGGACACGACCACGCAGTGGACGACGGCAGCATGGCGCGTCTCGAACGCCGCTTGCGCGCGCGCTGGATCGACCGTGTTTGAGTCTGTCGCTGCCGTCTGGATCTGGGTCGCCGCCCTGGCCGCGCCGGTGGTGGCAGGGCTGCTCGTGCTGTCGGCGGTGCTCGAGCGCCCGAGCCCGATCCGCCTGCGCCATTGGGCCGAGGCCGCCGGACCGCGCCTCAACGCGCTCTACGGCCACCAGCGGCGCTTCGAGGCCTTCCGCTTCGTGGTCGCCATGGTCGCTCGCTCGGCGCCGATCGGCCTGTTCGCGGTGCTCGAGCGGGGATTGCGACCGATGCTGGTGCCAGCAGCGCCCTGGCTCGCTGGTGGCCTGGTGCTGCTGCTGGTGGCCATCGCCGAGTGGCTGAGTCGTTTCCTGGTCGCCGATCACGCGGAGGCGGCACTCGAGCGCTGGACGTGGCCGCTGCGGCTGGTGGCGGTGCTCAGCGCGCCGCTGGTGGTGGTGCTGGCCACCGCCGCTCGCGTGTCGACCACTGACGGCGAAGAGGAGGCGGCTGATGAAGACGACGAGGTCTCGGCCAACGAGCTCGAGGCCTTTATCGACGTCGGGCGCCGCGAAGGCATCCTGGAGCCGGAGGAGGAGGAGCTGGTCAAGAGCATCGTCGACTTTGGTGACACCCTGGTGCATCAGGTGATGACGCCACGGGTCGACATCGTCGCGGCGTCGATCGACACACCGCTCGAGGCGCTCGCCGAACGCTTCTTCGAATGCAAGCACGCCCGCCTGCCGTTGTTTCGCGAGTCGATCGATCAAATCGTGGCCATTTTGTACCTTCGCGATCTGTTCGAGGCCTTGCACAACGGCGGCGCGGCTGAGGCGGCAGCGCTCGCCAAGCCACCGCTGTTCATTCCCGAGTCCAAGCCCATCCGTGCACTGCTCAGCGAGCTGCAAACGCTCCATCAGCAGATGGCGATTGTGGTCGACGAGTACGGCGGTGCCGCCGGTCTGGTGACGGTCGAGGACCTGGTGGAGTAGATCGTCGGCGAGATCGCCGATGAGCATGAGGTGCACGAGGTGTCGAGCGAGCTGCTGGCGGATGGTGGCTGGCGGGTGTCGGGCCGTGCCGAGCCCTGGGAGTTGATCGATCGGGTCGGCGGCGAGATCGAAAATGGCAGCTACGAAACGGTCAGTGGTCTGGTCTGCGGCCATCTCGGCTACGTGCCCGAGGCCGGCGAGCGGCTGGAGATCGGTGATCTCAGCTTCCGGGTCGAGGCCGCGGACGAGCGGCGGGTGATCTCGGTGGTGGTCGAGCGCCGGGCGACAGAGCCCTCCGCCGAGCCATGAGCCGGTGTACCATCTTGCTGTGAAGGAAGAAGCGGCGGACGCCGAACGGATTTCCGGCACCGTGGCGCTGGTTGGCCGGCCCAACGCCGGAAAGTCGACGCTGCTCAACCACCTGCTGGCCGAGAAGGTGGCGATCGTCTCGGAAAAGCCGCAGACCACGCGTCATCGCCTGGTCGGCATTTTGTCGGATCCCACGCGCGGGCAGATCGTCTTCCTGGACACGCCCGGGGTGCACAAGCCGCTACACCGGATGAACCGCAGGATGGTCAAAGCCGCCCAGGGCGCGCTCGGCGAGGCCGATCTGGTGTGCCTGGTGGTCGATGCCAGCGTGCCGCCGGGCCACGGCGACGCGGTGATGCGCGACTGGGTGGCACAGGTCGAGACGCCCAAGCTGGTGCTGCTCAACAAGGTCGACAAGCTGGCGGACAAGTCGCCCTTGTTGCCGCGCATCGCGGCCTATGCAGACGCCGGTTTTGCCGACATCGTGCCGATTTCCGCGCGCACGGGCGATGGTGTCGAGACGGTCCTCGCGCTGCTTTGGCAGCGGCTGCCGCGCGGGCCAGCGCGCTTTGATCCGGAGCTCTTGACCGTGCACCCGGAGCGTTTCCAGGTGGCGGAACGGATCCGCGAGAAGGTGCTTCATGCCACCCGCGACGAGCTGCCGTTCGCCACCGCGGTCGAGATCGACGCCTGGCAGGAACGAGAGCAAGGTCTGCTGGTGCTGCACGCCACCATCCTGGTCGAGCGCGAGAGCCAGAAGAAGATCGTCATCGGACGTGGCGGTGCCGCGATCAAGAGCATCGGTACGGCGGCGCGCCGCGATCTCGAGGTCTACCTCGAGCGCCGCGTGTTCCTGGATCTGGTGGTGCGCGTGGCGCGCGATTGGCGCCAGGACCAAAGGGTGCTGGAGCGGCTCGAGCGCGCACCGTTGAACGTCGAGCGGTAGCGCGGCGGCGAGGCAGGAGAGGCATTTGTGGACGACACGAGCACCGGACAAACACCCGACCCAGTTTGGTTCTCAGGCCTCAGCCGCAGCGAGCGAGCGACCGCGCTGGTGCATTTGTACCGCGGCGAGGTGGCGCGCTCGAATGCCTGGCGACAGCGTCTCGACGCCACCACCAACTGGGCGGTGGTGACCACCGCTGCGGCCTTGACCTTCGCGTTTGGCAGCGTCGATCATCCAGCAGTGGTGCTGTTGATCGTCAGCTTGCTGACCCTGCTCTTCCTCTTCATCGAGGCCCGGCGCTACCGCTACTACGAGCTGTGGACCCACCGCGCACGCCTGATCGAGAGTCATTTCTATGTCGGCATTTTGGTTCCCGAGATTCGTCCGACCACCGCTTGGACCCACGATCTGGCGACCAGCTTGCTGCAGCCGAGCTTTCCGATCGGTCTGCGCGAAGCGCTCGGCCGCCGCTACCGGCGCAACTACGCGCCGCTGCTGATCATCCTCGCGGTGTCGTGGTTGCTGAAGGTGTGGATCCATCCGGAGCCGGCGACCGGTTGGGCTGAGATGCTGGCGCGCGCCACGGTCGGTCCGATCCCCGGCTGGGCCGTGCTCGCCTTCGGCGTCTGCTTCAACCTGGCGCTGGTCTTTTTCGGTGTTTTCACGGTCGGCTTGCGCGACAGCGACGCCGAGGTCTTCGATCGCCGGCTGCCGGGCAGGCGTTTGGTGGCGCGGCTGCGCGCTGCCACCCGCGAAGCGCTCGAGGTCGACCTCTCGTCGTTTCGTTGGGCCGAGCGCCGCAAGCGGCTGATCTTGATCATCACGGTCAAAGACCAGAAGATCAGCCGAACCGTGCTCAAAGATCTGGAACGCGGCGTCACCTCGATTCAGGGTGTCGGCATGTACAGCGGCGAGCAACGCCGCGTGCTCTTGTGCGTGATCGAAGGACGTCAGGTGCCGCGCCTGCGAGCGCTCGTACACGACATCGATCCAGGCGCCTTCGTCATCGTTATGCCCACCAGCGAGGTGCGTGGCGAAGGCTTCCAGCCGCTCGAGTCCTGAGGTATACAACGGCGATCGTGATGCGCGTCCGGCGGCAGCTTTGCGCTGTCTCCTGCTAGCATCCATGACCATGCCCGGCCTTTCCTCTCGCCATACCGACCTGCTCGCCAGCACCGTGCGCCGGATGCTCCGGCGGGGTGGCCGCGCACGCCTTTCGCGGCTGCTCGCCCGCGAGCGTCCGGAGGACGTCGCCGCCGCCTTCGACCGGCTGACTCCGGCGGATCAGGGTCGGGTTTTCACCATCCTGGTCGCCGACCACCCGGAGGGTGCGGGCGAGGTCTTGACCGCGCTCGAGCCGCAGGACCGGTTGGTCATCCTCGAGAGTCTCGACGCGACGGCCGTCGCCCGCTTGCTCAAGGCCGCGTCGGTGGATGATGCGGTATTCATCGTCGAGTCGCTGCCCGACCCGCTCAAGCAGCAGGTGCTCGAGATCGTCGATCTCGACGAGCGGCTGGACAAGGTCCAGACCCACCTCGGCTACGCGGACGACTCGGCGGGCCGCATCATGGATACCGACTACCTGGCGCTCGACCAGGAGATGACGGTTTCCAAGGCGATCGATTGGGTGCGCCAGCAGGCGAGCCAAATCGACATGATCTCCTACCTCTATGTGGTCGATACCCTCGGCCACCTGCTCGGCGTGGTGACGCTGCGGCAGCTTCTGCTCTCGGATCCCGCGGCCAGTCTGGGTTCGATCATGAACGACTCGCTGGTCAAGGTGCGCACCGAAGACGACCAGGAGGAGGTGGCCCATCTGGCGGCGCGCTATGATTTGCTGGCAATCCCAGTCACCGATGAAGACAATAAACTTGCTGGGATCGTCACCGTTGACGATATTCTTGATATCTTCAAGGATGAGGCCACGGAAGATTTCTTCAAGATGGCCGGCATGTCGGACGACGAGCTGGCCTACGAAGAGCGCACCTTCAAGGTTGCCGGCCTGCGCTTGCCCTGGCTGCTGGTGAATCTCGGCGGCCTGTTGATCGCCGGCTTCATGACCCAGCAATTCCAGAACCACTTCACGCTCGTGCTGCTGGTCGGTTTCATCCCGGTGGTGATGGGCACGGCAGGCAACATCGGCTCGCAGACCTCGACCATCGCGGTGCGCAGCCTGGCCACCGGCCGGCTGCAGTCCGGTGCCGGTCGCATCACCCGTTTCGTCGCCCAGCAGCTCAAGGTCGGGGTGGTGCTCGGCAGCGTCCTCGCTTCGTTGGTGGTGGTGGTCAGCATGCTGTTTTACCAAAGCCAGCGGGTGGCGCTGGTGGTCGGACCGGTGGTGTTTCTGACCGTGCTCACCGCATCGGTGGTCGGTTCCTTGACGCCGGCGCTTTTCAAGCGGATCGGCATCGATCCGGCGGTAGCCAGCGGACCGCTGGTGACCACGGCCAACGATGTGCTGGGCATCCTGGTGTACTTCGGCTTTGCCTACTTGTTGATCGATCTCTTGGCGGTCTGAGCGTCAGACCGTGCGACAGCTCGCTGCAAGCGTCATCGTGCTCGAGACTGCCGACCTCGGTGAGCGCGATCGGATCGTCACCTTCCTCAGCGCTGCGTACGGCAAGAAGCGAGGTGTCGCCCGCGGTGCCCGCCAACGCTTCAGCCGCTTCGCCGGTCGACTGCAACCGCTCGCCCGCGTCCAGTTGGCGTGGTTCGAGCGCGACGATCGCGACCTGGTGCGGGTGAGCGATGCATCCCTCGAACGCCCCTTCGCTGCTGGCGACGACCTCGAACGGCTGCTGCTCGGCGCCTACCTGGCCGATACCGTCGCCGTCTTCGCCCAGGAGAACGAGCCCAGCCACGCGCTTTTCCGCCTGCTCGAGATGAGCGCCGCACAGTTGGCGGCCGGCATTGCGCCGCAGCTCGCCGGGCGCTATTTCGAGATCTGGGTGCTGCGCTTGTCGGGCATCTTCCCGCAACCGCGGGCATGCCCGCAGTGTGGCCGAGACCTGGGCGCTGGTGCTGTGCTGGTGGACCACGACCGTGGCCTGGTCTGTTTGTCGTGTGCTGGCAGCGGCCACGATGCGCGCGATGTGGTGCCGAGCGCGGTGCTCGCGATGCTGGTGCGAGCTGGCCGCGAGCGTCTCGAAACGATGGCGGGCGCGCCACCCTCGACGCGTACCTTGGCCGCTGTCGAAGCGCTTTGCGCACGTGTGCGCCGGGCCTTTCTCGGCCGCGAGCTGCGCAGCTACGCGATGATGCGACAGACCCTCGGGGCGGTGTGAAGATGCCCACGGGCGAACCGGTTGCGCCTGGCGCGAGCCCCCGAGGCGATCTTCAGAGCGCGTGTCTTCGCCTGCTGCGCTTTTGGTGCGACGAGGGTTGTTTGCTGCTTCCCGCGCACGATCAGCCACTGATTGCCGGCATTCTGCATCCACAGGCATTGCAATCGTTGTTCGTGCCGCAAGCGCGTTCCTTCGTCTACTTGCAGCCGGTGCGCCGGCCGCTCGACGGTCGCCACGGCAACCAGCCCTACCGTCTGGCGCGCCATCTGCAAGTGGTGGCGCTGTTGCGTCCGGCGCCCGAGAATCTGCTGCACGGCTTCCTCGCCAGCCTGCGCCGGTTGGGCATCGCGCTTGAGCACCACGACCTGCGTTTCACCGAAGGGCGCTGGTCGCTGCCCGCGATCGGTGCTTGGGGGCTGGGCTGGAATGCTCGGTTGAACGGTGTGGGGGTTGCCCGTGTCACGCTCATCCAGGAGGCGGCGGGTCGCCATCCCCAGCCCATCGCGGCCGAGATCGCCTACGGTTTGGAGCGGCTGGTGGCCTGCGTGACGAGCGTGCGCTCGGCCTACGATGTGGCCTGGAGCGCCGGTGGCCCGAGCTATGGCGCGCTGCGACGCGCGGACGAGGAGGCGCTTTCGCGTCATGCCTTTGACGTGGCGGATCCCGAGCAACTGCGTGCGCGCCTGGCGCACGATGCCTCGGAGGCGCGCATGTGTCTCGAGGCAGGGGTGCCGACGGGGGCGCTCGCGGCGGCAGTGCACAGCCTCTACCTGCTCGATCTGCTCGCCGCCCGCCGCGCGCTGGGGGCGGACGAGCGCGCGGCGGTGGAAGCGCGGATTGCGACCACCATCCGTGCGGTGGCCGATGCGGTGGCCGGCTCGGCGCAGGCGACGCCGGAGGAGGTGGCCGATGGCTGAGCCAGAGAACCGAAGCGAGTTGCTGCTCGAGGTGCGCGCAGAGGAGATGCCGCCGCACCGGGTGCCAGCGCTTGCGCGCCGCTTGAGCAGCCGCGTGTTCGAGGTGTTGATGGGCGCTGGCTTGCCGCCGGCAGCGATGGTCACCGGCTACAGCCGCCGGCGGCTGGTGATTTGCTGCCAGGGTCTGCCGGTGTCGGCCCGTACCCGCGGCGAGCGTCAGCTCGGACCCCCGGCCGGCGAGGCCTGGGATGCGCATGGCTAGCCCAGGGAGGCGCTGCTCGCCTTCGCTCGCAAGCTGGAGGTGGCGGTGTCCGAAGTCCGTGAGGTACGCACCGAGCGCGGTGCCTATGCCGCGGTGGTGCGCCCGGCCGCCCGGCGCGCCACCCGCGCGCTGCTGGCCGAGGCCTTGCCGCGCATCCTCGCCGAGCTGCCCGACGGTGAAGCCATGGTGTGGGGCGAGGGTCGCGGGCCGTGGCTGCGCCCGATCCGCGGTCTGTTGGCGCTTTTCGACAGTGAGCCGATACCGTTTTCCTTCTGCGGCGTGGTGGCGGGCGTGTCGACGGCCGGCCATCCCATCCTTTCGCCGGAGCGCTTCACGGTGCGCGATGGTGCTGACTACTTCGAGAAGCTCGAGGCGCGCGGCATCGTGGTGCGTGTGGGTGAACGGCGGGCGCGGCTGGCGGCCGCGCTCGAGGCACGGGCGGCGGCGCTCGGTGGGGTGGTGGACGAGGTCACGGCGGTGGTCGCTCGCATGGCGCTCGATTGTGAGATCCCGGGCCTGGTCGATGGCGCCATCGCGCCCGAACATCTTGCCTTGCCCGAAGAGATCGTCATCGCCACCCTCGCCCAGCAGCCGGGCGCCGTGGTTCTGCGCGACCGCGATGGCGCGCTGCTGCCGCGTTTTCTCACCGTCATCGACCGCCTGGACGATCCCAGCGGCCGGGTGCGTGCGGGCTACGAGCGCTCGGTGTACGGGCGGCTGGCGGATGCTGCGTTCCTGCGCGCCGCCGATCGCCGGCGTTCGCTCGCCGAGCACGCGGCGAATCGCGCGGACCTCGCATGTCCTTTCGGGGGCACCTGGGCCGATCATCGCCGACGCATCCGTGCCCTGGCGGCGGCCTGGCTCGACGCCTTGGGCGCGGGTGTCGAGCGGCCGCTGGCCGAGCAGGCGGCTGGGCTGCTCGATGCCGACTTGAGCACTGCGTTGGTCGCCGAGTTGGGTCTGCCGTCCGGCATGGTCGGTGGCCTGTACGCGCGCGAGGATGGACTCGACGAGGCCGTTTGGCAGGCGATCAATGACCAGCACGCACCCGCGGGCGTCGACGATCCGCTGCCCCGCGGCACCGCCTGATGCATCGTCGCGCTCGCGGACCGGCTCCTGCGTTTGGCCGCGGCGATGGCCGACGCCACGCCGCCAGCGACGCGTGCCGAACGCAGGAGCCGGCTGCAGCTCGCCGACGGCGCGGTGCGGATTCTGATCGAAGCGCGTTTCGACCTCGACCTCGATCTCGTGGTGGCCCGCACGGTGTGTCAACTCGCCAGCGCACCGCTCGCCGACCAGGCGACACGCATCGCCCAACTCGCCGACTTCTTGCGCCAGCGCGCGGCCCGCTTGCTCGGTGTGCGCGGCTTCTCCTTCGAGGAAGTGGCGGTGGCCGGAGCGGTGGTCGGGGGCAGTCTGGGGGATCTTTGGGGGCGGGTCGAAGCCTTGAAGCAGCGGCGCGGCGACCACTTGCTCAAGACCCTGGCGCGGACCGCGCGGCGCATCGCGTCGGTGGCCGCTGCCAGCGAACCTAGCGAACCCGCCACTTCGCCGGTCGATGCGGCCGCGCCGGCCGAGCCCGCGGAGCTGGCGCTGGCCACAGCGGTGGCGACCGCCCGCGAGGCGCTCGATCAAGCGCTCGCCCAAGGTCGATTCGGCGATGCGCTGCGCGCACTCGGACCCTTGGCTACGGCGGTCGATCACCTGTTTGAGGCGGTCTTGGTGATGAGCGACGATCCGCGCCAGCGCGCCGGACGCTTGGCGCTGCTGCGCGCCGCCCGCCGCCAATTGATGCGTGCCGGGCGGCTGCAAGCCCTCTTCGGTGCCGAGGATGGTGCTCGGCGCGAGACCACGGCGCGCACCGGTGGTGAAGCGGCGGCAGGAGACGTTGGATGAGTCGAATCAAGCTGCTCGACGACCGTCTGATCAGTCAAATCGCGGCCGGCGAGGTGGTGGAACGGCCGGCGTCGGTGCTCAAAGAGCTGGTCGAGAACGCGCTCGACGCCGGGGCCGGGGAGGTGGTGGTCGAGCTCGAGGCGGGCGGCAAGCGGCGCATCGTGGTCTCCGATGATGGTTCAGGCATGGGTGCCGACGATACGCTGCTCGCCTTCGACCGCCATGCCACCAGCAAGATCGCCAGCTTCGACGACCTCGAGCGGGTGGCCAGCCTCGGTTTTCGCGGCGAGGCCCTGTCCTCCATCGCGGCCGTGTCGCGGGTCGAGCTGCGCAGCGCAGAACAGCCCGGCGACGGGCATCGCGTGCGCATCGAAGGCGGGCGGGTCCACGCTGGCGAGCCGGTGGCCCATCCGCGCGGAACGCGCATCGAGGTCGCATCGCTGTTTTGGAACGTGCCGGCGCGGCGCAAATTCCTCAAGCAGCCGAAGACCGAGCTGCGCCATGCCCTGGCGGTGGTGCAAGGCTATGCGCTGGCGCGCCCGGAGGTGCGCTTTTCGGTCCGTCACGAGGGCCGCTCGTTGCTCGAGACGACACCGGCGAGCGACGATGTCGATGGGCTCGGCGAGCGTATCGGGCAGATCTTCGGCCGTCCTTTCCGCGACCAGCTCACCGAGATCCTGCCTGGGCCACAAGCGGCGGGGGAGGCGATCGAGGGCTTTGTCGGCGATCCTTCGACCGCCGCCGGCCGCCGGCAGTATGTGTTCGTCAACCGCCGGCTGGTGCGCGATCGTGCGGTGCTCGCCGTTTACTACCGCGCGGTGCGTGAGGTGTTGAAGGGCGACCGGCCGCCGGCGCTCTTTCTTTTCCTCGCCCTCGACCCGGCGGAGGTCGACGTCAATGTGCATCCGCAAAAGGCCGAGGTGCGTTTTCGCGATCCGGGCTTTGTCGGCCGGGTGGCAGCGGCCTTGCGCTTGACCCTCGAGGCGACCCGCGGCGAAGTGCCGGCACCCCTTAGCCCACCGCGCGCAGCGCCCGGCATGCCGGCCTGGGAAGGCTTGGGCGGCCGTGGCGGTGAGGATGGTTGGCAGATCGCCGGTGAGGTGCGCGAGGCGCCGGACGCGGGCGGCGGCTACGGGTCGACGGTCGCGCCACCCGGTCGTGGAGAACCCAGTCGTGGAGAACCCAGTCCTGGAGAACCCAGTCCTGGAGAACCCCAACCTCGGCCCGCTGGCGCTGGCTGGACGCAGGACGAGGCGTCGTCTCGAGGGCTGGCACAGCCGACCTTCGCAGCGACGCAGCCGCGCATGGTTCCGCTCTCCGGCCGCGGTGGACCGCCGCGCCGCCTGCGCATCCTCGGCCAATACAAGGCCAGTCTGATCCTGCTCGAGGGAGCCGAGGGTCTGTATCTGATCGACCAGCATGTGGCCCACGAGCGCTTGCTTTTCGAGCGCATGCGCCGTGCCTTTTCCCAGCGCCAGGCCAGCAGCCAGCGGCTGATCCAGCCGCTGTTGCTCGAGCTCGGCCCGGCCGAGGCGCTGGCCCTCGAGGAGCTGGCGCCCGCGCTCGGCCCCATGGGTTTCGAGCTGCAGGTGCTGTCCGGCGGCACCGCTGCGGTCAACGCCTTGCCCGAGGGGTTGGCGATCGAGCAGGGCGTGCAGATGATCGAACGCCTGGCGACCACCGGCTCCGACGGGGCCGATGACCCCGAGGCGCTGGCCGAGCGGCTGATCGACGCGCTGGCGGCCGACGCCTCGTGCAAGGCGGCGATCAAGATGCATCGGCCGATGACCATGGACGAGATGGAAGCGCTGGTGAGTGAGCTTTTTCGTGCTGAACAGCCCTATTCTTGCCCGCACGGAAGGCCGGTGGTGCTCGAAATGACCGATGCCGAGCTGGAACGGCGCTTCGGACGGCGATAGGCTTGTGGCGATAGGCTTGTACTACGAGGCAGGCAGCGCCCGACGCGGGCGGGGGAGCCCCATGACCATCAAGCGCCAGACGGAAGAGATCGAGACCAGGGATCTTCGTGAGGTGATGGAGCGTGCGCTCGAGCAGGCGCTCGGTCATACCTTCACCGATCGCGCCTTGCTGTTGCTCGCTCTCACCCATCGCTCCTACTCCAACGAGCGCGGCGATGACTCCGCGGGCGCGCATTTCGAACAGCTGGAGTTTCTCGGCGATTCGGTGCTCGGCTTGGTGACCTGCGCTTGGCTGTACCGGCGGCATCCGGAACAGCCGGAGGGCGAGCTCTCGCGGGCGATGAGCTTCTTGGTCTCGGCGCCGGTCTTGTCACGCCACGCCCGGGATCTCGGCGTCGGTCCCTTGCTGCGTCTCGGGGTCGGCGAGGAGCGCTCGGGCGGGCGCTTCAAGGCGTCGATCCTGGCTGATGCGGCCGAGGCGTTGTTCGGTGCCGTGTACCTGGATGGTGGGCTGGAGGCGGCCGAGACCGTGATCCACGCCCTGCTCGAGCGTGCGGCCGGTGAACGCGCGGACGACTCGCTCGATGCCAAGACCGTGCTCCAGGAGCGCTTGCAGGCGTCGGGCCGACCGCTGCCTCGCTATGGCCTGGTGGCAGCCGAGGGCCCGGATCATGCCAAGACCTTCACGGTCGAATGCCGGGTCGAGGGCTCGCGGGTGGGCATTGCCCACGGCCGCAACAAGAAGGCTGCCGAGCAGGGTGCGGCCGCTGCGGCGCTCGAGGCGCTTGACCTCATGGCAGGCGGTTCGTAGACTCCCCTCTGCCAATCCTCGGCACCGGTTCTTCCCTCCCAATCCCGTGCTACCGGCGTGGTCTCGAGCCGGGGCGATTCTTCAGAGGACGATTGTGGCAACGCCCGTACGACATCTTCGAGAGCACGAAGGCGAGACAGTCACCATCCGCGGCTGGCTGGTCAATCGACGCAGCAGCGGCAAGATCGGCTTCCTGCAGGTGCGCGACGGCAGCGGCGTGGTGCAGTGTGTGGTCAGCCGTGCCGAGGTCTCGGACGAGGCCTGGGAGGACGTGAAGCGCGCGACCCATGAGTCGACGGTGCGGGTCACCGGCATCGCCCGTTGCGACGCGCGCGCGCGTGGCGGGGTCGAGATCCAGGCCACGGACTTCAAGGTTCGTGCGCTGGCCGATGAGTACCCGATCGCCAACAAGGAGCATGGCATCGCGTTTCTGCGCGACAACCGGCACCTGTGGCTGCGCTCGAGCCGGCAGCGAGCGGCGCTCGCGGTGCGCAGCGAGGTTTGCCAGGCGATCCGCGACTTCTTCTACCAGCATGAGTTTACTCTCATCGACTCGCCGATCTTGACGCCGACCGCTTGCGAAGGTACCTCGACGCTGTTTCAGACCGACTACTTTGGTGAAGCGGCCTACCTCAGCCAATCCGGCCAGCTCTACTTGGAGCCGGCGGCGGCCGCGTTCGGCAAGGTCTACTGCATGGGCCCGACCTTCCGGGCCGAGAAGTCGAAGACGCGCCGGCACCTGATGGAGTTTTGGATGGTCGAGCCCGAGGTCGCCTTTCTCGAGCTCGACGGTCTGGTGCGCCTTGCCGAACGCTTCGTGGTCAGCCTAGTCACTCGGGTGCTGGAACGCTGTCGCGCCCAACTCGAGACCCTCGAGCGCGACACTGCACCCCTCGAGCGGGTGAGCGGCAAGTTCCCGCACATCAGCTACCGGGAAGCGATCGACATCCTGCGGGACGAAGGTCAGACCATCACCTTCGGCGACGACTTCGGTGCCGAGCACGAGACGCTGCTCGCTGCGCGATTCGATCGTCCGGTCTTCATCACTCGTTTCCCAGCCGCGATGAAGGCGTTCTACATGCAGCCCGACCCCAAAGATCCCGAGCTGGTCTTGGGCATGGACCTGCTGGCGCCTGAGGGCTACGGCGAGCTGATCGGCGGCAGTCAGCGCATCCACGAACACGCCCTGCTGCTCGAGCGCATCGAGCAGCAAGGCTTGCCGGTCGATGCCCTTCAGTGGTACCTCGATCTGCGCCGCTATGGCACCTTCCCGCACAGCGGCTTCGGCATGGGGATCGAGCGCTTCGTGTGTTGGGTCTGCGGACTGTCGCATCTGCGTGAGACCATTCCCTACCCACGTATGCTCAATAAAATATACCCATAGAAGTAAATGATGTATTACGGGCTGAGTGTGGTGGTCGGGCCGTTGCCACGCGTATCTCGGTGAAGATTTCTGGCGGCCCATCGCAGGCCGTGGTCCACGGCGTGATGGCCTTGCTCACCCTTATCTGGGGCACCACCTGGGCGGCGGTGCGTCTCAGTCTCACAGGCTTTCCACCACTCGCTGGGGTGGCCGTTCGTTTTCTGCTGGCCGCAGCCGTGCTGGAGGTCGCAGCCCGCGTGGTCGGCCAGCCGCTGGGCGGCGACCGGCGGCTTCGCTGGCTGTGGCTGGCACAGGCGACACTGACCTTCGGTCTGTCCTACAGCATCGTCTATTGGGCCGAGCAGTGGGTGCCCTCGGGGCTGGTATCGGTGTTGTTCGCCACCTTCCCCTTCTTCGTCGCGCTCTTTGCCCGTTGGCTGTTGCCCGCCGAGCGCCTGGGGCGTCTGGGCATCGCGGGTGGGGTGCTCGGCTTCCTCGGGGTGGTGTGACAATCTTCTCCGAGGACATGAGCCGCCTCGGCGGCTCCCAGGTTCGCTGGGCCGCGGTGGTGATGCTGCTATCGCCGGCGGCGGCGGGGCTGGCCAATGTGGCGGTCAAACGCTGGGGCTCCGGTCTCGGCCCCTTCGCCCTCACCGCCGTGCCGATGGCGATGACCGGCGCGGGGCTGGCGGCACTCTCCGCCGTTGCCGAGCGTGGTCGGCCGGTGGTGCTGGGGGCGGTGCCGGTGGCCGCGGTGGTCTACCTGGCGGTGGTCGGCTCGGCCCTGACCTTCACGCTTTACTTCTGGTTGCTAGAGCATATTCCAGCCACGCAACTGAGCATGATCGCCTACGGTACGCCGGTGATCGCCGTCGTCATCGGGGTGCTGGCCTTCGGCGAACCGCTGACCGCGCGAATCGCAGCAGGTGCCGCGCTGGTGGTGGTGGGTGTGGTCCTGGTGCTACGCAGGCCGCGGCCAGCGTAAGGGATTGCCCATCATGGTGCGCATGGCACCGCGAACTGCGATAGCATGCGCGGATCGAAGGACATGATCCGGCCTTCGGCCCGCAGGGTCGCCGATGGAGAATCAGCATGGATGGAAGCGAAACGATGCGAATCCTGTGGCTGCGCAGCCCGTTGCTCACAGCGATGGCCCTGGTTCTCGTTGCCGCGGCCGGGCGCGCGCAACCAGTGCCCCAGGCACACGCCGAAGGGCGGGGCGTGTTGCCCCAGGCGTCGCTGCCGGTGCTCTACGACCAGACCGCGAACCCGACCATCAGCGGGTACACGTCGCAAGACTTCACCGATGCCGGCGGCATCTCGGATCCTTTCGACAGCGTGGCCGCGGATGATTTCGAGGTGCCGGCGGGTCAAGTCTGGTCGATCTCCGGGATCGACCTCCCCGGCTTCTTCGGCAGTGGTTCGCCAGGCCCGGTGGACACCGTGGCGGTGGTCTTTTACGCCGATGCCGCCGGCAGTCCGGGCGCGGCACTGTGCAGCTTCGCGGGGGTCATACCCGCGGCGCAGGTGAGTGGCTCGCTGAGCATCCTGTTGCCAGCACCTTGTGCCATGCCGGAGGGGCGCGCCTGGATGTCGGTGCAAGCGGTTGCGCCGTCGATGCCCAACGGCCAGTGGTTCTGGTTCGAGGAATCGGTGCAGCGTTTTGCCGCCGCCGTCTGGCAGAACCCCGGCGATGGCTTCGCCACTGGCTGCACGACCTTCATGCCCGCAACGAGCTGCGGAGCCAGTCAGCCCGACTTCTCCTTTCTTCTGCGCGGCATGGTGCTCAGCGACATCCCGACCCTGGGCGGCGGCGGTCTGGCGCTCTTCGCGCTGCTGCTCGCCGCCGGCTCGCTGATGCTGGTGCGTCGCCGGCTGGCGCGCTAGGAGCCTGCGCCGTCTTCCCAGCCGAGAATCTCATCGATGGTGCTGGTGGCCACGGCGTGGTAGCCCGGTCGCGCCTGGCGGTAGATGTCGCGGGCCATGGCCAGACCCTCGTCGCTCTCGGCCAGCCGCTGGTAAAGAGGCTTGAGGAACTTGCGCCGTCCGACGCTGCCCAGAAAGCTGCGCAAACGCGCATAGCCGGGCTGGTAGTGGCTGGCGATCACATGGTCCAGCCAGGCGTTGAGCACCTCGGCGTTGCCGCTCTCGGTGAGCGCGAAGGCTCGGTCGAGCGCGCGCATCTGTCCCGCGTCCATCGCCGGGGGCAGGCCACGCAGGAAATGGAGCCACTGGTGGGTGGTCCAGCCCGCGGTGTCGAGCTCGGCGGGCGGGGTGCCACCATCGAGCGCCGCGAGCGTCTGATCGATCCGCGCGAAGGCTTTTGAAGTGACCACCGGCGCTGTTTCCGGCAGCCCTGGGCCGTCGACCCACGAGCGCGCGTCGATGCGTGCCGCCAGCGCTGGGTCACCGGCGATCAGCTCGCGGTCGAGGAAGGCGAGAAAGTCGGCGGTGGTCTCGGAGCGAAAGGCATGCTCGTCGAACCAGCGGCGCAGGAAGGGATCGAAGCGCTCGCGACCGACGGCCTCTTCGATCGAGCGCAGGAAGAAATACCCTTTTTCGTATGCGATGTCGCTCATCCCGTCGTCCGGATCGCGACCCGCGAGGTCGAGGCGGAGGTGGCTGTCGGCGCTCCCGGGCCCGAGGTCCTCGATCGTTTGTGCCAGATCCTGTCGGCCGAGCACTGCCAGCATGTCGGCGTAGTCGCCTCCGCGCAGCGCCTCCATGATCCGTCGCTCGAGGTAGACCGTGAAGCCCTCATTGAGCCAAAAGTCGTTCCAGGTGGCATTGGTCACCAGGTTGCCGGACCAGGAATGGGCCAACTCGTGCGCGACCAGTGAGACCAGGGAGCGATCGCCGGCGATGATGGTCGGCGTGGCGAAGGTCAAGCGCGGGTTTTCCATGCCGCCGAAAGGGAAGCTCGGTGGCAGCACCAGCAGGTCATAGCGCTGCCAACGGTAGGGACCGAAGAGGGCCTCGACCGCGCCCAGCATGGATTCGGTATCGGCCAGCTCGTAGGCGGCGGCGTCGAGCATCGGTGGCTCGGCATAGACCCCTGTGCGCGGGCCGAGCGAGGCGAAGGCCAGGTCACCCACCGAAAGCGCCAGCAGGTAGGAAGGGATGGCCTGCGGCATGCGGAAGCGGTAGACGCCGTCGGCGTGGCGCTCGGTGGGGTTGCCAGCGGCGCTCATCACCGCCAAAAGCGCGGGGTCGGTGCGGATCACCGCGTCGTAGGTCATGCGCACCGACGGTGTGTCCTGGCACGGCACCCAGGTGCGGGCCAGGATGGCTTCTGATTGGGTGAACAAGAAGGGGTGCTCGCCGCCCGCGGTTTGGGCCGGCGCCAGCCACTGCAAGGCCGCGGCCTCGGGTCGCGTGGCGTAGTCCACGTGCACCACTTCGGTGCCCGCCGCGATCGGGATCTCCAACTTGCTGCCGATGAAGGGCTCGGGCGCATCGAGCACAAAGTCGACCGGCGTCGCATCGTCATCGAGGGTCACGCTGCGAATGTCGAGATCGCGGCTGTCGAGCAGCACGCTGCGTGCGTCGCCGTGGTGCTCGAGGGTCAGCGAGGCTCGTCCGACGAGCTGGTGCTGGGCGAAGTCGACGCGCAGGTCGAGGCTCAAGTGGCGTACAGCCACGGCCTCGGGGCGGGCATGGGAATGTGGGTCTCGCGGCATGGTCTCCCCCGGTCGCTGGCCGGTGTCGGCGGTTTCGGGCGCGCTGTGCGCGTCGGGCGACGGTGCGCAGGCGGCCGCGGCCAGCGCGGCGCTCAGGCACGGCACGAGCAGGGCGAAGGTCGTTCGTTGCATGGCGATCGGGTCCTTGTCTCGACGCGGAAGGTTTGGGTCGCAGGCGCTGCGGTGCGCCGTCTCAGCGGCATACGCTGCGAGTGTACAATCCTTGCGATGTTTCCTGTGAGCCATCAGCAGCCGCGGCCCGTGGCCGCGGGCATCCGCGGGCCGTCGCTGGCGCAGCGTGTGCTCGCCCTGGCCGGCGACGACCAGAGCCCCACTGTCCACGCGGCCCAGCTCCGGTCGTTGCAGCTTGCGCTGCTGTTGACGGTCAGCTTCGAGCTGACGATCTACGCGGCGTTTCGTCGGGTGCGAGCGGTGGTCAACGTCTCCGGGGCCTTCGACCGCCAGCCGCTGGCAGTGGCGGAACTCGCCTTGCCGCTGCTGCTCGGGCTCAGCTTGCTGGCGGTGGTGTTCGCCCGCAGCCGGCGGGCCCGGCGCTGGGGCGCGGTGGGCGCGGCTGTGGCCATGGCGGTGGTCACCGTCGTCCTGTTGCCCAACACACCAAATCATTACCCCATGCTCACCTTGGCGTTCGGCATGCTCGCACTATGCGACCCGGACGACGCGGCTGAGCAGGAGATCGCGCTGCACGGCTTGCGCTGGCTGTTTCTCATCGTACTGTTCGCGGCCGGGCTCCAGAAGGTGCTGTACGGGCTCTACTTCCACGGCGAGTACTTCGCCTACCGCATCGCCACCGATGTCACCTTTGCCCGGCCCTTCGAATGGCTGATGCCGGCTTCAGAGATCGAGCGGCTGCGCAGTCTCGGCGGCATGGTTGCCGGCGCGGGTCCGTACCGCTCGACCTGGTGGCCGCTGACGCTGGTCTCGAACGCCACCTACTGGATCGAGATGGCCTTGCCGATCTTCCTGCTCTTGCGCCGGACACGCAACGCAGCGATCATCGCCACCCTGGTCTTTTTTCTCGGCATGGAGGTGGCACCACGGGAGGTTTTCTTCGGTGCGGTCGCCGTCCAGATGACCCTGCTCTTCGCCCGTCGCGACTGGAATCGCGTGCTGCTGCCGCTGTGGACGGTGCTGTTCATCGTCTTGACCCTGCTGCGCAGCCTGCTGCCGGGATTGGCCTTTTCCTGACGGGTCTTCCCCTTCCTGGCCTGAGAGAGCGCGCATGACACTCCGCACACACCATTCGCCCCAGGCATCCCGGCTATCGCAGCCATCCCGGGCGACTCGGGCCGTGCGCATGAAACGACGCCTGGTGCTGGGCATGCTCGCCGCGCTGCTCGCTTGGGTGCCGGTGCATCGTTGGCTGGTGCTGCGTTTGGACCTCAACCCCTGGAAGTTCGGCGGCCTGGCCATGTACGCCGCGCCAGCACCGAAGATCGGCATCGGGTTTTACTCCACGACCGGGGACGGTGTGCTGGCGCCGCTCGAGATTCCGTCGCGCGCCGAGGACCAGCCGCTGTTCTTGGACTTCTTCGCCCGCCGCCGGCACGCCGGCATGCTGGTGCGGCCGGATGCGCTGGCGGCACGCATCTTCGCGCTCGATCCGAGCCTCCAGGACCTGGCGATCGTCATCACCCGCCGGTCACTCGATGCCGAAACCGCGCGCGTGGTAGCGAGGCGTCGAGGCTATCGCTACCGCCGCGATGGCGGCTGACGCGCTGGCTGAGGGCGGGCCTTGCGCCCAGCCACCTGGCGAACCTGCCGCGCGTCCGGGGCTGCGCGCACCCGGGCTCTGCTATAGTCCGCGGCGCCATGAAGGCGCGAAACCACGACCCGGCGCGGGTACCGTCCCCCGGTCCGCAGCGGGTCGCGATGGTCAGTCTCGGTTGTGCCAAGAACCTGGTCGATTCCGAGATCATGCTCGGTGAGCTGGCGCGGCAGGGTCACCGCATCGTGGCCGATGCCGACAGCGCCGACACCGTGATCATCAACACCTGCGGGTTCATCGATCAGGCGAAGGAAGAGTAGATCGACGCCATCCTCGAGATGACGGCCAAGAAGGGCGCCGTCCACGGTCCGGGGCGGGTATTGGTCGCTGGCTGCATGGTCAACCGCTACGGCGACGAGCTGGCGCGCTCGATCCCCGAGGTCGATGCCTTCATCGGTCTCGACGAGTTGCGCAGCGTCGGCCAGGCCTTGCACCTGCCCTTGGGCCGCCAACAGCCGCGTGACGCGAGCCAGGGCGCAGCGGCCGGCAAGAATCTGATCCAAATCGGCGCCGCGGCGGGCGGCACAACGGTGGCGATGCCCTCGCCCTCAGAGGGTATCTTCGACCATACGTCGCCCCGGCTGTTGACCACCCGCGGCCATGCCTTCCTCAAGGTGGCAGAAGGCTGCAACAACCCATGCACCTTCTGCGCCATCCCGAGCTGGCGCGGTCGTTTCCGCAGCCGCAGCATCCCGAGCCTGGTCGAGGAAGCGCAGCGACTCGAGGCCGAGGGCATCCAGGAGCTTTGCCTGATCGCCCAGGACACCACGCGCTACGGTGAGGATCTCGGACTCGGCAAGAGCGGCCTGCGGCGCCTGGTCGAAGCTTTGTTGGATGCCACCTGCGTGCCGTGGATCCGTTTTCTCTACGCCTATCCCACCACCCTCGACGACGACCTGTTGGTGCTGATGGGTGAGCAGCCACGCTTTGTCTCGTACCTCGATATCCCGCTCCAGCACAGCCATCCCGATATGCTGCGTGCCATGCGCCGGGGCGGGCGCGCGGAGCGCTACTTGCGCCTTCTCGAGCGCGCCCGTGCCTGCGCCGGCGATGTCTTCTTGCGCACCACCTTCATCGTCGGCTTCCCGGGCGAACGACAGGAGCATTTCGACCACCTGCTGGCGTTCATCGAGCAAGCGCGTTTCGATCATCTGGGTGCCTTCGTCTACAGCCCCGAAGACGCCACGCCGTCGGCGAGTTTGCCCGACCGGGTGCCCGCCGGCATCGCACGCCGGCGGCATCAGGCGTTGCTCGCGGCGCAGGAACCGATCGCACGCGCGCGTCGCCAGGCGCTGGTCGGCCGGCGGTTGAAGGTGTTGGTCGAAGGCGTCTGCAGCGAGACCGAGCACCTGCTCGAGGGGCGGCATCACGGTATGGCCCCCGGCATCGATGGCCGGCTGCTGATCAACGACGGCATCGCCCCCGCCGGCAGCTTTGCCGAGGTCGAGATCACCGACGCCTTCGCCGACGACCTGGTCGGCCGCATCGTCGGCCCCGAAGGCGTGGACGGTGTCGTCCCGGCGTCTGTCGCCTGAGTCTGCGGCCGCGTATGCAAGTCATCCGGGACGCCATCCACAGCGCCGACCTGCCGTACGCGCCGGTGGTGACCATCGGCAACTACGACGGCATCCACCGCGGCCAGCGGGCGGTGATCGATCGCGTGGTCGCGCATGCCCGCGAGGCCGGCACACAGAGCGTGGTGATCACCTTCCGGCCGCATCCGGTGGCTGTCTTGCGCGCCGCCGAAGCGCCGCCCCTGCTCACCGCGCCGGACCAGCGCCAGGCCCTGCTCGCAGCGGCCGGCGTCGATGTCCTGGCGCAGATTCAGTTCAACGCCGAGCTGGCGCGCACCCCGGCCGAGACCTTCGTGCGCGACTTCTTGCATCGGCGCATGGCGGTGCAGGCGGTGTACGTCGGCCGCAGCTTTACCTTCGGCTATCAGCGCCGCGGCGACGTGGCCATGCTCGAGCGGCTGGGCGCCGAGCTCGGTTTCGCAGCGATCGGGGTCGAGGAGCTGCGCCTCGATGGGCTGCCGGTATCATCGACCCGCATCCGCCAGGCGCTCACCGAGGGCGACGCGACGCTCGCCCACGAGCTGCTCGGGCGCGCCTACGCGCTGCGCGGAACGATCCAGCGCGGCGACCGCATGGGCATGCGCCTCGGCTGGCCGACGATCAACCTGCGGTCGGAGAACGAGCTGGTGCCGGCAGAAGGGGTGTACGCCGGCCGGGCCTACTTCCCTTCCTTCCCCGCGCACTTCGACTGTGTGACCAATGTCGGCACGCGGCCGACGGTCTACGAAAGCTACCAGCGCGTGGTCGAAAGCCATATTCTTGGTTTTTCGGCAGATGTATATGGCGAAACAGTCGAGCTTTCATTCTGGAAACGATTGCGGGAAGAGAAGCTCTTTCCCAACGTCATGGCGCTGTCTGCACAGATCGGACGCGACGTCGAGACGGCCCGAGAATTTTTTGCCGCACGGCGACGTTTGAAGGAAGGAACGGAAGGAATCGAGCCTTGATCCCGTCGCCGGTTCCAGCGCTGCCTTCCCCTCCCCCTTGAACCCTCTGCGTATCGCGTGCGAGCAGCGCCCGCGGCGCTCGACCAGGAGCACTTCCCATGGCAAGCGACAAGGTCATCACCCTAGACGAGAGCAACTTCGTGGACTCCATCGGCGAGGATACGCCCATCCTGGTGGACTTTTGGGCGGCCTGGTGTGGCCCTTGTCGCATGGTCGCGCCGGTGATCGACGAGCTGGCCGAAGAGCTGGACGGCAAGCTGCGGGTCGGCAAAGTGAACGTCGATGAGCAGCAGGAGATCGGGACTCAATTCCAGGTCTCGAGCATCCCGACCTTTGTCTTGTTTCGCAAGGGCCAGGTGGTCGACCGCCTGATGGGCGCCATGCCCAAGAGCGCGTTCTTGAAATTTCTCGAGTCCCACGTCTAGGCCTCGATGGATAGGCTGCGCGGCGCGCTCGAGCGCTCGAGCGCCGCGGCGCTGGTGGTCATCGCCCGCTCGTCGCGCGATCCGTTCCTGGCCCCCTGGGTCGGTGCCGCGCGTCTGGGTCCGGCGTTGGTCGTGTGTCCGCGCCGCGGCGCCGCCCGGCTCGCCTACCTGACGCCGCTCGAACGCGATGAGGCCGCACGCAGCGGCCTCGCGCTGCTGTCCCCCGAAGATCTCGATCTCGCCCGCTGGGCGCGCGGTGGCGCGCCGGCTGGCGCGAGACTGACCGCGCTGCTCGAACGCGCGCTCCAGCGCTGCGGCGTGGCGCCGGGTGTCATCGCTCTGGCCGGTCAGGCCGAGGCCGGTGCATTGGCGCTGGCGCTCGCTTCGCTGGCCGCGGATGGCTGGCGCTTTCTCGACGGCGCGCCCATCCTGCGCGCCTGGCGCAAGAGCAAGAGGGCTGCGGAGCTGGCCGAGATCCGGCGCGTCGCTGCCACGGCCTGTGAGGCCATGTGGGCGGTGGCCCATACCCTGGCCTCGGCCGAGACCGTGAACGGCGTGCTGGTGGCCAGTGGCCAGACCGTGCGTGTCGGCACGCTGCGCCAGCAGGTTGCCCGGTATCTGGTCGGTGCGGGCCTCGAACAACCCGAAGGAAACTTGATCGCGCCGGGTGCCACCGGTGCCGTCCCCCACAACACCGGCGATGACGGCCAGGCGGTGCACGCCGGCCGATCGCTGGTGGTCGATCTGTTTCCCCGCGGCAGGCTGTTCGCCGACCTCACCCGCACCTTCTGTCGCGACGCCGCCGGGGGTGCTCGAAGCGGCGCATCGCACGGTGCGCGGCGCGCTCGCGGTGGCGCGCGCCGGGGTGCGGCCGGGGGTGCATGGCTGCGAGCTGCAACAGGCCGTGTGTGAGCATTTCGCCCGCGCCGGATACCCAACACCGCTCGATCATCCCGGATCGCTCCGCGGCTACGTGCATGGGCTGGGCCACGGTGTCGGCTACGAAGTGCATGAGCAACCCTGCTTCCACGAGCACGAGGGCGCCAGTGGCCGGCTCGAGATCGGTGATGTCTTCACCCTCGAGCCAGGGCTCTACGATCCCCAAGCTGGCTACGCCGTGCGCCTCGAAGACACCTGCAGCTTGGGCCCGAACGGTCTCGAGATTCTGACCCCGCTCCCCGAAGCACTCGACCCCAGGGCGTGGGCTGCAGCGGCTGAGTGATCAGCGATTCGCGGCTGTCTGGCTACGGGGCCGTCTGGCTATGGGGGTGACGCGGGCACCGGGAGTGTTGGCAGCACGGTCTGTTCGAGGATGTACCAATCCTGGCGCTCCCAGACCAGCACCAAGCGCAGCCGCCGGGGAGCTTGGGCGACGCCGTCCACGGTCTGGCGCTCGGTGAACTCCACGCGGGCGCGTTCGAGGCTGCCTTCAAAGCCGGCGTCGAGATCGTCGAGCTGAATGCTCCGCGGGCTGTCCTGCGCCAGCGAACGGCGCAGTGCACTGGTCCACTGCGTGCGGTCGCCATCGCCCTCGGGCTGGAAGGCGCTGGCGTAAAACCCCAGCACTTCCTCGGCCCGTCGGCCGGCACGCGCGGCAGCCCAAGCGCGCACGCGGGCGGTGATACCGATCGAGGGTGGCTCTTCCGCCGCCGGAAGCTCGGCCACTGGCGCGGGCTCGATTCCTGCTGCAGCCACATCGCGCGGCGGACCCGCGCTGTCGACCGGTTGGATCTCGACGCGTACGGGAACCAGATCATGGGCGCCCACCTGTGCCTTGGGCCGGTGCGCCAGCTCCGCATCCGATGGCCGCTCTTGCGCGTCTGGGGCAAGCTGCGCGTCGGGGGTCGCCGGCATGGCCTCACCTGCAATATCTCCCGGCTTGTCTCCCGCCGCCGACTCCATCGCCAGCGGTGCTACAGCAGTTGGGATCTGTGGGCTCGCAGGGTCGGATGCAGAGGCCGGTTCGCTCGCTGCCTCGCGCGCGCCCCAACGCCGTTCGAGCAAAGCCAAGACGGCCAGCTCCACGCGCTCGTCGGTCGGAATCAGCCGTTCGACAGCGGCCGCCAGCTCGCGGTCGGGCTTGGCGCGCAGGTCCGTTTCAGGCGCCGGTGGCTGAGCGGGGATGCCGACGCGCTTTGCGGGCACCCGCACCACCACGCGCAGCGCGCTTTCGGTGGCCTCCGGCCCGCTCCACACCACGGCCAATCCGTGGCCGCTATCGACCACCCGGCTCGGTCCGAGTTCGAGCCATTGCTGCTTGCCGTCCGCTCCGGGCTCGAGACGGTAGAGCACCGCTGCGTCGCCCGGCCGGGCCAGCGCGACGGCAGTGGGGTCGAGTTGGGCCAGCCCATCGGCGAAGCCGGTGACGAGAAAGACGACGGTAAAGAAGATTTCCAGCATGGTCGAGCCGCCAGTCCAAGGGTCGCTCGGCAGGGTATACGCACCAGCCCACCGATACGCCCATGGTCGCAGGTGCCAGACACCTTTGGGAGGTGCCAGACACCTTTGGCGCCATCTCATCTCATCCGATTTGGCGCTGCGGCCAGAAGGGAGGGGTGAAGGTAGACCCAGCAACCCAGCCAGGAGGTGGCAAGCATGCCCAGATCGCACCGCTGCCCGAGTCTCGTTCTCTGTCTCGCCCTGAGCCTTTTCGTTTCCGTGATCGCCGGGGCCTCGAGCCACCGCGAGGCACCCTTTGTGACAGAGCATCCGAAAGTCGATGGTACTGATTTTTATATGTTTCGCAGCTATGAAACTGGACGAGAGGGCTTCGTGACGTTGATCGCCAACTACCTGCCGCTGCAGGATGCGTTCGGTGGTCCGAACTACTTCACGCTCGATCCCGAAGCGCGCTACCGCATCCAGATCGAAAACGATGGGGATCCGGGTGCCGACCTGGTGTTCGAGTTTCGCTTCGCCAACTTTCTCAATGGACAGACCGTGCCGGTGGGCGACTTGGACGTGCCTGTGCCGCTGCGCCTGATCGGCCCGATTCCGGGGACGCCGCTCAACACCGCTGAGCTCTATACCGTGCGGGTGATACGGGGCGGCGACACCCAGCAGGCGATCAACGCTGCCAACCAGACGCCGTTTTTCGCCAAGACGCTGGACCATTTCGGCACCAAGACCTTCCCCGACTACGAAGCCTACGCGCGCAGCCGCATCACGCCGATCCGGATCCCCGGCTGTGGTGACGGCAGGGTCTTCGTCGGTCAGCGACGGGAATCCTTCGCGGTCAACCTGGGTGAGATCTTCGACCTGGTCAACCTCGATCCGGTCGGCGATCCAGCGGCCGCCCGCTCGTCGACCGCGGACAAGAACATCACCTCGCTGGCGCTCGAAGTGCCGATCGACTGCCTGGCCGGCGACGGGCCGGTGATCGGCGGCTGGACCACCGCGCTCTTGCCACGCACGCGGGTCCTGGTGGACGATCCGAGCTTCGGGCAGCCGGCCTTGACCGGCGGAGACTTGGTCCAGGTCTCGCGACTCGGCATGCCACTGGTCAACGAAGTGGTGATCGGTTTGGGCGACAAGGATCGCTTCAACGCCAGCCGGCCGCAGGATGACGGACAGTTCGCCCACTACGTCACCAATCCGTCGCTACCGGCCTTGCTCGAGACATTGTTCGGTGTGGCGGCACCCTCGAACCTACCGCGCCAAGACTTGCTGGCAGCGTTCGTCACCGGCCTGCCGGGGATCAACGCGTTGGGCTTTGGCGAAATGCTGCGGCTCGACACCGCGATCGCCCCGACACCCAGGTCCGAGCAAAGCAACCTCGGGCTGCTCGGCGGCGATCCGGCCGGCTTTCCCAACGGCCGCCGACCCGGTGACGACACGGTGGACGCGACCCTGCGGGTGGCCATGGGAGCACTCTGCCAGGCGTTTCCCGGTACCTTTGGCTGCGATGCGAACGACGCGCCCGCGGCGCTCTTGCCGTTCACCGACCAGGCCTACCAAGGCGCCGATCAATTCGACCAGGCGTTCCCCTACCTGCGCACGCCGCTCGCCGGCGCACCGAACCGCAAGCGCGTCTTCGCCGCCGACTTGCGCGGAACGAACGAGGTGCCGTCGCTGCCGAGCCCGAATATGGGTGCTTGCACCGCATTGATCGACCCGACCTTGCCCGAGGTCATCGTGAGCTGCACGCACGACGTCCAGGATGTGGTCGCGGCGCATATCCACAACGGTCCAGCGGACGCCAACGGACCGATCGTCTGCGGCTTCGGCACAGGCACCAGCCCGCTGCTCTTCGTTTGCAACCAGGCGACGCTCGAAGGCATCGCCTTCGACGACTTCGTGCGCCAGCTCGAGGAAGGCCGGCTATATGTCAATTTCCACTCCCAGCGCAATCCGCCTGGAGAGATCCGTGGGCAGTTGCAATAGAGCACGCTGGCGACGCGGGCCCATCGGGCTGGTGGGCTTGTTGCTCACCGCGGCGCTAGCGCCGGCGGCACGCGGCCACGACATGTGGCTGCTGCCGTCGGCGTTCGCGGCGCCGCCCAGGGCACCGTTGGCGGTACAGCTTCGCGTCGGCCATCCGGGTGATGCCGAGACCTTGGCGCGCGATGGCCGGCGGATCGTGCGCTTCGAGGCGATCGATGCCGCCGGCGCACGGCCGCTGGTGGGGCTCGACGGGCAGGATCCGGCCGGTTTCGCGCGCCCCGTCGAGCCCGGGCTGTTGACCCTCGTGTACGAGAGCACGGCGACATTTTCCGAGCTGCCCGCAGAGCGCTTCGAGGCCTACCTCGAAGCCGAAGGGCTCGGGCGGGTGCTGGCCGCGCGCCAGCGCGACGGTGCACGTGGGCGCAGCGGCCGTGAGCTTTACTCGCGCAGCCTCAAGAGCCTGCTGCGCATCGGGGGTGTCGGCGGTGCGGACCGGGCGCGTGGCCTGCCGCTCGAGCTGCTGCTCGAGCACGCCGCGGGGGGCCGTGTCGTGCTGCGGCTGCTGTGGCACGGGCGAGCGCTGGCCGGTGCGCTGGTCGACCTGACGCCGCTCGACGCGCGCACCCGCAGCGCGCGGCCGTCGCCGGCGAGCGCCGGCTGTCGCGGGCTGGCGGCCGGAGTTTCGGCCCTTTTCCCCGACGCCAGCACCTGCTCGCTGCGCACCGGCGCCGATGGCCGGCTGGCCGCCGAGCTGGCGGCAGGCGCCTGGTTGGCCGCCGTGGTCCATGCCGAGCCCACCACCGGCGACGAGCGAGTGCGTGCGCGCTGGCGCACCGTCTTCGCCTCGCTCAGCTTCGCGCTCGATGCCGACGGAGCGGGCTGAGCATGTTGTCGCTGCCGGTGGCCGAGACCTCTGCTAACGTCTGGCCGGTGAGCACCGGACTCGATTCGAGCCGAGAGCCCGATGACGAACGCTTGCTGTCGTCGGTGGCTGGCGGCGATCGTGCCGCTTTCAGGATCTTCCACCAGCGCCACGCCGGACAGGTGAAGGGCTACTTGCTGCGCGTATGCCACGATCAGACGGTGGCGGAAGACCTCGTGCAAGAGGTCTTCCTCGGCGTCTGGCGCCAGGCGGCTGGCTACCGGCGCGACCGCGGTGTGGCGCGTGCCTGGCTTTTCGGCATCGTGCGCAACAAGCTCTTCGACGCCCGCCGCCGTGGCACCATCGAGTTGACGCTGCTCGACAGCGGGCTCGAGCACCTCTCGGTAGCCTCCGAGCCGCAGCGCGACCTGCGCCTGGCCCTCAGCCAAGCGCTCGAGAGTCTGCCCCGAAGCCAGCGTCAGGCGGTGGCCATGACCTACATCGGCGGCTATACCTACGATGAGACGGCCGAGCGGCTGGCAGTCCCCCTCGGCACGCTCAAATCGCGGCTGCGTACGGGGATCAAACGATTGCGCGCGCGCCTGGGAGTGACCTGACGTGAACGACTTCAACGGCGCTGGCGAGCCGCGCCACCATCCCCCCGAGGCATTGCTCATCCAGCACGCCGCCGGCCAGCTCGACGCTGCCCGCCGCATCACCGTCGAGGCGCATGCTGGCTTTTGTCACCGATGTCGGCGGGCGCTCGCCGGCTGGACCGCGCCGGGTGCGGAGGTGCTCGCTTCGAGTATCGAGGCGCCACCCGCGCCCAGTGCTTGGGCCGCGCTCGAAGCGCGCCTCGAGACCCTCGAGCCCGCGGACGAAGCACCGCCGTTCGCCCCGCCACCCGCGCTGCCTCCGGGGCTGCGCGGCCTGCTCCCCCCGCGTTTTTTCGCCGGGCCCTGGCGGCACGTACCGCTCTCGAGCGCGCGCTACACGGTCGCGCTCGCCGATCGTCAGGCGCGCGTACACCTGCTGCTGGTGTGGATCGGGGCGGGAAAACGCTTTCCCCGCCATCAGCATCAGGGCTACGAAGATGTGGTGGTGCTCGAGGGGGCCTTCAGCGATCCCCAGGGCCAGTTTCGTGCCGGCGACTTCCAGCTCAGTCGGCCGGGCACCACCCATGGCCCCGAGGTCCAGCCCGGCCGGCCGTGCTGGGTTCTCAGCCGGCTCGAGCATGGCATCCGCTTCATGGGCGTGCGGGGTCTGCTTCAGCGCCTGGCCCGCTGAGCCTGGCCCGCGGAAGCCTTGCGAGATCACGTGCGTTCGCGAGCGGCTGCTGCCAGCGCGCGGATCTCGTCGGACTCGATCACCCGCTTGCCGGGCTGGCGGGTGCGCGCCACCGCGACCATGGCTGCGGCCACCGCTTGTGCAGCGATCGGCCGGTAGCGCCCGAGCGGGCCGATCATCAACCACCACAAGCCCTGGGCGAAACCGGCGAACAGCGTCTCGAGCGGCCTAGGCTGGTGGCGCACACCGAGCAACAGGGATGGGCGCAGTGCCACCACGGTGCGCAGCGGCAGACGGGCCAACGCCTGCTCCAGCTCGCCCTTGAGTCGCAGGTACAGCGACCGTGACTCGGGCGCAGCACCCAATGAGCTGATGGCCAGCAACTGCTCGGCGCCCGCGGCCTGGGCCAGGCGCGCGATGGCCAGCGGATAGGCGACCTCGACCTTGCGCCTGGCGTCCGCACTGCCGGCCTGCTGGCGGGTGGTTCCCAAGCAGCAGAAGACATCGTCCACGGCAAAGTATGGGGCAGTCGCGTCGAGCGCGTCGAAGACGACCACCGCTTGCTCGAGCTTGGGATGTTCACGCACCAGCGGGCGGCGCACCAAGACCGTGACGCACGACCAGGTGTCGTCCGCCAGCAGGCGGTCGAGAAGCTGCCCGCCGACCAATCCACTGGCACCCGCCACCAGCGCACTGCGGCCACCAGCCTGCCCAGCGCCGGCGTGCGGGGGAATGGTCGTCGTCGTCATGGCTTCTGATCGAAACAGCTAGGACGCCAGCACGTAGGCGAAGACCAGTGGGGCGACGATGGTGGCGTCGGATTCGATGATGAAGCGTGGCGTGTGGGTGCCCAGCTTGCCCCATGTGATCTTTTCATTCGGCACCGCGCCGCTATAGGAGCCGTAGGAAGTGGTCGAGTCGCTGATCTGGCAAAAGTACGACCACAGCTTGACATCGTGGCCGAGGTCTTGTCGGACTAAGGGCACAGCACAGATCGGGAAGTCGCCGGCGATGCCGCCTCCGACTTGAAAGAAGCCGATGCCGTGCTCGCGGGTTTGCGCACGGTACCAGGCGACCAGCCGTTTCATGGCGTGCAAGCCACCTTCGACCGTGTCCAGATTCCGGATCTCGCCTCTGATGTGGGCGGCGACGAAAAAGTTGCCGAGTGTCGAATCCTCCCAGCCGGGGACAAAGACCGGTAGGTCAGCGCGTGCCGCGGCCATCAGCCAGCTCTTTGCGGGGTCGCCTTGGTAGCAGGATGCGAGCGTGCCGTCGAGCAGCAGGCGGTAGAGGTAGTGGTGCGGCGGATGATGCTCGCCCGCACGGTCGGCCCGCTGCCATTCGCCCAGCACCACCTGCTCGATGCATCGCATGGCCGCTTCTTCCGGAATGCAGGTGTCGGTGACCCGGTTCATTCGACGTTCGAGCAGCGCGCGCTCATCCTCGGCGCTGAGCGCGCGCCAGTCGGGGATGCGTTCATAGGCGTCATGCGCGACCAGGTTGAAGACGTCTTC
>Ga0114931_10000311_pt1 | contig 57111 bp, 57 predicted proteins | sample 2SBtaG_FD_89579 | JGI IMG/M metagenome (GOLD analysis project Ga0114931, IMG submission 89579) | Deep subsurface microbial communities from Kolumbo volcano to uncover new lineages of life (NeLLi) - 2SBTROV14_V59a metaG | ecosystem: Environmental > Aquatic > Marine > Volcanic | place: Kolumbo... | reverse complement strand
TGCGGCGGCTGGCCGGAGAGCGGACGGTGACCCTGGTGTACGCGGCCCGGGACGAGCGCTACAACAACGCCCGCGTGCTCGAGCAGCTCCTGCGGCCCTGACTCAGCGCTCGTCGCCGGAGCCGCCCAGCACCCCCCGGTCGCGGCGGCTGGCCAGCTTGTCGAGATTGGTGCGGCCGATCGCTTCCAGCGACAGGTCTAGGTCTGCGGCGAGGTTCGCCACGTACCACAGGACGTCGCCGATCTCCTTGGCGAGGGCGTCGCGCTGGTCCTCGTCGAGCTCGGCGCCGGGCAGCAGGCCCTCGTCGCGCATCAGCTTGCCGAGCTTCTCCGCGACCTCGCCCGCCTCGCCGGCGAGCTTGAGGGTGGGGTAGAGCACGCGCGCTTCCTCCGGGTAGATCGCGGTGCTGCGGGCCTGGGCCTGGTACTCGTCGAGGGTCATGGCGTCATCCTACCGGGTGCCGTCCCGGGCGGTGGAACGTGCCCGCAGACGGGCCCCGGCGTGCCGTCGCCGAGGCGCCCGATCGCCTTGCACCCGCTTGCGGCCTCTGGTAGACTACGCTTCGCTTTCGGCGGGGCTCCGTGCCCCACCCGGGCGCGCGGTCGGCGGTAGCTCAGTGGTAGAGCGGTCGGCTGTTAACCGATTGGTCGTAGGTTCGAATCCTACCCGCCGAGCCAGGGAAGAGCCCCGTCGACGACGGGGCTCTCTTCGTAGCGGAGCGGCGCCGTTCCGTTCCGGGCGCGCCGGCGCTTCCGGGGCCCCACGCGCCCGCGGGCTTCCCACGGCAGCAACACCAGTTGCCCGACATGCTCCCTGCGCACGAACGCCCTTTGGGCGTCTGCGATCGACGCCAGCGGGTAGATCCGCGCGAGCACCGGACGGATCTCGCCACGTTGACCACCGCCACGTCGATCGAGCGCTCCCCCAACGCGGCCAACAGGTCGGTCGAACGACCGTCCACGCGGTCCGCTCCCGGGACGGCGCCGGCCGCGTCCATGGCGGAACCCGTCACCGACGACGCGTACCGGCCCAGGCGCAGGTTGATGTCGGTGTTGTTCACGCCGGCGGCCCGTACCTCGATCGAGGCGTCGCCCGGCCCCGGCCGGGGGACCGGGACGTCACCGAAGCGCAGCACCTCGGCGCCCCCGTGGGCCGTCGCCACGACGGCTTTCATGCCGGCCATCCGGGCGGCCTACCTGGTGAGACCCAGCGGGTCCGACACCGCGTGGCGGGCGGCCTCCCATGCGCGCTTGAGCTCGAGCTGGTCGTTGGCGAGCTCGGACGCCGGAAGGTCCGCGTAGCGTGCGACCTCGTCCTCCTTGGCGTTGAGGATCTTGTTCAGCACCGCGTGGAGCGATTCCCGCACCGCCAGTCCCTCACGCAGCATGTCCTGGAGCTCCAGCACGCGATTGACGAGATCGTCGTGGCTCATGGCCTCGAGTTCGGCGCGCGTCCGCTGCATGGTCCCTACTCTAGCCCGCCGGGGTGGGATTGCGCGGCCGCGGCGAGGCGCCGAGCGCTCCCCGGCGCCTCGGACCGGCGCGGTATGCTGCCCCATGGTCGCCGAACCAACGTCCCTGAGCGTTCTCGCTCTGGCTCGCGCCTACCGCAGCGGCGAGCTCGATCCCGTCGACGTCACCGAGGCCTACCTGTCCGCGATCGACGCGCATGCGGCCGGGTCGCTGGTCTACCGGCGCGTGAGCGCCGAGCGGGCGCGCCGGCAGGCGCAGGAGGCCAGCCGGCTCCTGCGCGCGGGCGTCGATACCGGACCTCTGCAGGGCGTGCCCATCGCCGTGAAGGACCTGCTCGACATGGAGGGCGAGGTCAGCGCGGCCGGGTCGAAGGTGCTGCTGGAGGGCCCGCCGGCCGAGGAGGACGCACCCGTGGTGGCGCGCCTCGATGCCGTCGGGGCGGTGTTCCTGGGGCGAACCACGATGACGGAGCTGGCCTTCTCCGGGATCGGCGTCAACCCGCACTTCGGCACCCCCCCGTGCGCGCTCGATGCCGCGCGCGTCCCGGGCGGCTCCTCGTCGGGCTCCGGCGTCGCGGTGGCCTCACGCCTGGCCGCCGCGGCCCTCGGTTCGGATACCGGCGGCTCCGTGCGCATCCCGGCGGCCGTGAACGGCATCGTCGGTCTGAAGACGACCGACGGCCGCATCCCCACCGAAGGGGCGGTGCCGCTCTCGACCACGCTCGACACGCTCGGACCGTTGGCGCGCGATGCGGACGATGCGTGGGCGCTGTTCCAGGCGATGGCGGCGGAGCCGCACCGGGACCTGCCGGAGCCGCCCGACCGACTGGTGTTGCTGGCCCCTTCCACCGTGCTGCAGGACGACCTCGATCCGGTCGTCGAGCGGGTCTTCCTGGAGGCGCTGGAGCGCCTCTCGGCGATCGGCATGGAGGTGCGCCCAGCCGAGCTGCCGCTGTTGCGCGAGGTCGCGGACCTGTACCGGCGCTTCGGGAGCTTCGCCAGCCACGAGGCGTTCGCCCTGTACGAGGACACCTTGACACGACGCGGTGACGCCATGGACCCGCGTGTGGTGGCGCGCATCCTGAAGGTCGGGGGGAGACCCTCGGCGGACTACATCCGGCTGGGGTACGCGCGCGCCGCCCTGCGGCGCCGCTTCTGGCCCGAGCTGGCCGGTGTCGACGCCGTCATCGCCCCGACGGTGGCCGTCCTGCCTCCCCGCATCGACGCCCTCGACGACGACGAGGTGTACTTCGAGACCAACGCCAGGATGCTGCGCAACACGACCGTGTTCAACGTGCTGGCCTCGCCTGCGGCGAGCGTGCCGGCTGGCGGAACCCCCGACGGACTGTCGGTCGGCCTGATGGTGGCCACGCGGCCGGGAGAGGAAGCCCTCGCCCTCGGGATCGGTCGGCGCTTCGCCCGGGCCGCGGCACGCGAGGTCGCCCGCGCGGGCGGAGACGGAGGCTGAGCGCCTCGGTCGGCGCGGACGCGGGTCAGGCGGAGGCGACCAGCAGGTGCAACACCCGCGCGACGAGGGCGGGGCCGTCGTGGCCCTCGATCTCGACGCTGCACTCGAAGCTCACCAACAGCCGGGCGTCGCCCTTGGGGCGCACGTCGGCGACGCGCGCGTGGAGGCGCACCCGCGATCACGAAGGCACCGGCGTGAGGAAGCGCAGGCGGTCGACGCCGTAGTTCACGACGGTGGTGCCGTCCTGCGGGAAGGCGCCGAGGCCCTCGAGCATCGGTACGAGGAGCGACAGCGTCAGGTAGCCGTGGGCGATGGTGGTGCCGAACGGGCCGGCGGCCGCGCGCTCGGCGTCGACGTGGATCCACTGGTGGTCGTCGGTGCAAGCGGCGAACGCGTCGATACGTCGTTGCTCGATCGGTACCCACGGTGAGGCCCCGAGGTCGCGCCCGGAGGCGTCCCGGAAGTCGGCGAAGGTCATGGCGGCCATGGAGCTCCTTCCGGGCGAACGGGCCGATCGAGCGGCGCCGTGCGCCCATCCCCGCCAGCGTACCAGGGGTGCCCGCGGGGGGAGCGGGTCGTTCAGCGGGTGTCGATCGACGCCGTCCGCCGTGCCAGGGCCCTGGGCAGGTCGAGCATGCGCGTCGCGGCGACCATGCTGCTCGCGTACTTGACCACGATGTCCGTGGCGATCACCTGCACGAACCAGCGCGGCGTGGCGAAGTTCTGCCCGAGGAAGGCCAGGAAGGTGAAGATGAGGGTGTCCATCGGGGCGCTGACCGCGTTGGAGGAGGCCACCCGCGTGATCCAGCGCCGGTGGATGAGGCGCTGGTAGATCTCGGTATCCGTCGTCTCGGACAGCACGATCGACAGGAAACTGACGGCCACGTAGCGCAGCGGGGTCCCCAGGTGCGACGACAGCGCCACGTTGGCGATCGCGGCCGTGAGGATCATGGCGTAGACGGCGCGGCGGCCGAAGCCGTGCACGCGGTCGCGCTGGGTGAAGGTCACGCCGAAGAACAGGGTCCCGACGTTGAGCAGGAAGAAGCCGCCGACGGGCAGGAAGCTGTCGAAGGTGTAGTTCGCCAGCAGCGTGCAGCTCACGTACACCGTCATGGCGCCGAGCATGACGGCGCGCCGCGGCGTCGTGAAGTGCAGGACCGCGGCCGCGGCGGCGGCGGCGAGCGGCGCCAACGCGTAGCGCGGCTCGGCGAAGGGCAGGGCGTAGGCCGCGACGGCGCCCGCCAATGCCGCCGCCACCAGGAGGCCCACGGTCCGCCGCCGGTCCTTGCCCGCCGTCAGGTCGACCAGCAGACCGGTGAACAGCAGCCCGAACAGCACGATCAGCGTGTAGGGGAGCACCGGATAGGGGTGCTGGCCGAACTGCGACAACCGCCACAGCAGCCCGTTGCCCAGCGCGGCGATCACGCCCACGGCGACGGCGGCGAGCGCCGGCCCGGCGAGGACGCGTACGTTGGGGAACGTGTTGCCACGGGTCACGGGGGCCTCCAAGAGAGAGCGCCCGGGGCGGTATGTCACCTCCCGCCCGGGTCAACGGCGCCCAGTATAGCAGGGTGTAGCCTGACGCCATGCCCGAGACAACGCCCCCCTTCCAGGTCCTCGGAACCCAGCCCGACACCCTCATGGAGACCCTGGGGATCGTCCTCACGGAAGCGTCGCCGGAACGGGTCGTCGCCACCATGCCCGTCACGCCGGCGCATCACCAGCCCTTCGGCATCCTCCACGGCGGAGCCTCGGTGGCACTGGCGGAAACGGTCGCGAGCTTCGGTTCATCGGTGAGCATCGACATCACGCGCAGGCGCGCCGTGGGTCTGGAGATCAACGCCAACCACGTGCGTTCGTTGCGTGAAGGCACCCTCACCGCCGTGGGGACGCCGCTCCACCTGGGGCGGAGCACCCAGGTGTGGAGCGTCGAGATCCGCGACGAGGCGGGAAGGCTCGTTTGCGTCTCGCGGTGCACGCTGGCGCTGATCGACGCGCCGGCGGCGGCCGCACCATGAGAACGCGGGACCTCCCGCCCTGCAGAGGTCCCGCCGCGTGGTCGGGGCGAGAGGATTCGAACCTCCGACCCCATCGTCCCGAACGATGTGCGCTACCAGGCTGCGCTACGCCCCGACGCAACGAACAACTCTACTAGCCCCGGGCCGGGGGGGTCAAGGCGACGGACGTCACCCGGAGGGCGGTCTACGGCGCCCAGCTCAGGTGTCGTCCTCCCACCAACCGACGGCGCGGACGGCGTCGCCAACCACGCCGGAGGTGAAGCCGCGGCGCGCGAGGAAGGCGAAGGCCCGCGCGCGCTCCTTCTGGGAGGCCCGGCGGGCCTCCGCGTCCGTCTCGGCTTCGGTGCCTGCGATCGGGACGGCGTCCGCGTCCGTCGGAGGCGCGGCTGCGGGCCGTGCCCCGGCGGTGCCCCGGCCCCTTCCGGGACGGTAGCGCCACGCGAAGCGCTGCAGGAGCGCCGTTGCGGCCTCGACCTGCTGGGCCTCGGTGAGCGGCTCGAGCTCACGCGCCACGAGCCCCGGGTCGACGCCCTTGCGGTGCAACTCGCTGCGGAGCGCCAGGCGGCCGCGGGAGCGGCGACGCGACGCCACGTACTGCTCGGTGAAGCGCTCGTCGTTCGCGAGGCCGAGCTCGCGCAGCCGGTCCAGCAGGGCGTTCGCGTCGGCCTCCTCGACCCGGCGGCGTCGGAGCCTGGCGCGCAGCTCGGCCTCGGTGTAGTCGCGGCGGGAGAGGAGGTCGAGGAGGTAGGTCCAGGCCCGTTCCCGGTCGAGCGGAGCGTGCCGCGCCATCAGCGAAGGACGTCGACGGGGTCGAGGTCGGCTGCCCTCCTTGCGGGGAAGAGGCCCGCGAGGACGCTGGTCCCGATGGCCAGACCGCAGACCCACAGGACGTCGGTGGCCTGCAGGCGCACGGGCAACTGGGTGATGAAGTAGAGGTTGCCGGGCAGCGGGTAGGGCTGGAGCCGGAAGTAGGCGCTCACGCCGAGCCCCAGGAGGGCGCCGAGCAGCGTGCCGGTGGCCCCGAGCAGCAGCCCCTCGACGGTGAACAGGGCGAGCACCTGGCGCCGGGTGGCGCCCAACGCGCGCAGGATGGCGATCTCCTCGGTCTTCTCAGAGACGGTGAGCACCAGGATGTTGGCGATGCCCATGGCGGCGACCAGCACGATCAGGAACACCACGACCGCGATGACGGCCTTCTGTAGCCGCAGCTGGCCGATCAGGTTCGCGAACAGGCTGTCCCACGACACGGGGCGCAGCCCGAAGGCGTCACCGAGGTGGACGCCGACGCTGGCAGCGCTTTGCGGATCGGCCAGACGCAAGTGGTACCCGCTGATCTGGTCGCCCACGTGCATGTACTTCTGGAGGTTGGCCATCGACATGTACGATGCTACGCCGTCGATGAGCTCGTTGCCGACCTGGAAGGTGCCCGCCACGGTGAGCTCGGCGGTGTGCCCCGTGATGTCGCGCAGCACCACCTTGTCGCCCTCGAGCACACCGAGCTGCTGCGCCAGGGATGCGCCCAGCACGATGCCGTCCTTCCGGGCCAGCGCGGTCGCCTGCTCCTTCAGGATCGGGAGGTCGAGTACCTGCGTCTCCAGCGCGGGGTCGATGCCGACGATCTGCGTGTAGCCCTGCCGGGCCGTGATCCCGAGGCTGGTGCTGGCGCGCCGGGCGATGAGCGCCTGGGTGCTGAGGAAGGGGGCGACGGCGGTGACCGCCGGGCGCTCCGCCAGCGCCCGGCGGACCTTCGGATCGTTGGGAAGGGTCTGGCCCGAGACGTAGCTCTCGAGCGTGAGCATGGGGGTGGCCTTGAGCGTACTCCGGATCAGCTCGTCCACGAAACCGTTGGTCAGCGACAGCGCCACGATCAATACCATCACGCCCACCGCGACGCCGATGACGGTGAGCCCCGACTGCAGCCCGCGCCGGCGGACGTGCCGCCACGCCAGGTAGGGTACGAGGCTGCGCACGGGCCAGTCTACCGTGCGGCCCGACGCTTCTCCGGGCGCGCTGGGCGGGTGCCGGTGGTGGCCGGACGGGGCCGACGCCGCGCGCCGGCCAGGGGGGAAGGGCGGCAGCACGCGCGTGCGGCCGGGAGGCTCAGCGGGAGGCCAGCAGGCGGGGCGTGCCACTGAAATCGCTGGCGCGGGAGGGCTCGAGCATGGGCCCGTTGCGCCCGTAGCGGATGACCTCGACGCGCACCTTGCGCATGCCCCAGTTCACGGCACTGGCGTAGTCGGCGAACCAGATGTCGATCTGGTCGCGCTTCTGGTAGTGCATGGTGTCCTCGACGATGAACAGACCCTGGCTGTCGAGGAGACTCTGGTAGTGGCCGTACCCGCGCCCGGTGTAGTAGTTGCCGAGATCACGGATCCTGACCAGGCTGCCGTACGGCAACGCATGATTCAAGAGGTCGGGACTCACCGCGATGATCCCGAATCGGGTACGCTGTCCGGTCGAGGTGATGAACGGGGTGGTGTCGGTCTGATCGACCAGGGAGTTGTAGCCCGTGGCCCGCAGCGTGAACACGGGGTTGGCCACGGGACCCAGCGAGGTGGCCCGCGGAGCACCGGCAGTCGCCGGCGCGGAGAGGACCGTGGCGGTAGGGGCGATGGCCAGCGCGAGGCCAGGGTTCTGCACGCTGCGGGGGGCGCTGAAAGCGGTGATCAGGGCGGCCAGGACGAGGCCTACGGCCACGACCTTCCCGCTGATGTGAAGTGCCATGCGCACCTCCAAAATCAGTCGATCGTAAACCACCCACGCCGCGATGCTGTGACGGCTGGGCGACAGGGCAGGTAGGCCAATGATACACAGGAAGCGAGATGATTCACATTAGGCCGCTGGGGCCCGACGGACACGCGAATCACGCGGTCTCCACGTCGCGCGTTCCCCGGCGGTCGCCGGTGAACATCGCCACGGATAGGACTTCCTGATGCCCAGCTTCTTCGGCCTGTCCGCGATGCCCACGACCCTTCTCAACGCGGCGCTCAGCACGCTCCCGGACCGGAGTCTGCCGGTCCGGGGGCCCAACCGGCTGGCCGTCGTCTCGCCCATGTACAACGAAGAGGCGGGCGCCCGCCGGGCGCTGGCCTCGCTGTTGTCCCAGCGCTGTCTCCCCGACGAGCTCGCCGTGAGTATCAACGGCTCGACCGACCGCACGCACGAGGTGGTGTCCGCCACGCTCGAGCACTTCGGCTTCGAACGGCGTTCGACGGGGCCGGCGCCCGGGCTGAACGCGACGCTGGAGCGCTGGCAACACGACGCTCACGCCATGGCCGTGCTGGTGCTGACGTACGCCCAGCGGACGGCCAAGTCCGAGGCCATCAACAACCTGGTAGCGAGCCGCATCCTGCGCGCCGAGCGCGTGCTCCTGGTCGACGGGGACACCGTCTTCGACCGCGAGTTCATCGCCGCGCTCGAGCAGGACTTCTACCGCCTGCGGTGGATCGACGGCAGGCCGGTGCTCGAGGATTACGCCCTGCAGTCGGGCTCGGTGACCTCGTTCGTCCCCGCCGGGGCGCGGCCCGCCCAGCGCTTCATCGCTGCGGGGCGCTCCGCGGAGTATGCGTTCGCTTCGGTGTTGCGGCGGGGCCAGGTCCGCACCCACGGCGACAGCGGTCTGTGGGGAGCGAGCCGCCTGTTCACGGTGGTGGGTTGCGGGTTCGCGGTGCGCAAGGATGTGCTCCCGATGCCGCCGGACACCCTCACCGAGGACCACGACCTGACGCTCGCCGTCCAGGCCCTGCCACGTCGGGTGGAGCGGGTCTCGCCCGGCGAGCTGTCGACGCGCGGCTTCCGGATCGTCGTCGAGGGCGACGAGGTCCCCTTCGATCGGGCCTTCGACCGCGAGGACGTCATCGAGGTGCGTCACGGGGGGAACGCGCGCTTCGTGGGCGACGCGCGGATGTACACGGAGGACCCCGCCCACGCCGGGGGGTACCTGCGGCAGATCGAGCGCTGGCACGGTGGCGGCATCCAGAACGCCATGAAGCGGTTCCTGGGCGACCCTGGAGAGCGCGCTATGAGCGCCAACGTGCGCTTCACGCTCGTCGGGGCGCAGCTCGAGAACCTGCTCGGCCTGTTGCTGTTGCTGCTGGTACCGGTGATGTTGGCGCTCGGCGTCACGGGGGCGATGGGGTCGAACGCCCTGGTGCGGAACCTGGCCCTGTGGCTCGGGATCGATCTGGTCGCGACGGGCCTCATGACCTTCGCGGGCTTCTTCGCTCAGGCCCGCGGCGCCCACCGGCGGCGCGCCGCTGCACTCGGATTCGCGGCTCGAAGGTCGCTCCTCACGTGGCTGCCGTACATGGTCCTGAAGGTGGCCAACCCCGTGAGCTTCGTCGCGGCTGCCTCGAGCGTGGTGCCCGCGTACTTCCGGGAGCGCCGCGCCGTGCGTCGCCGGGCGGTCAGGCGCACCCAGGGGGTGGCCTGGGAGCGGCCCACCTCGCGGGGCGTCGATGCCCGCACGGTCGGGACGGCCGCCACCATGCTGACCTCGCTGACCGCGGTGTTCATCGCCATCCTGGCGCTGGTCCCCACCTCCGGCGCGGACCAGGTCGCGACGCAGCGGTTGCTGGCGCGCACGCCTCGTCTCGACATGGCGCAGTACGAGTGGTTGCCCTTGCGGGCGGCCCGGGTCGCGCCCGTGTTGATGCCGGGTCGCGCAGGGAACGCGACGGTGCCGGTGTTGCAGGCGTCCATGGCACTCGCGCTGGACCCGGTGCAGCGCGCGGTGCGCGTGCTCCAGGCGCCTGGCGCCCGTGCCACACTGACGGGAGCGGTCGCCCTGCGCCCGCCCGCAGCCTTCGTACGCCTCGGGGCCGCCTCCGGGGCCGGACCGGCAGCCGACGGCACGACCGCTGCCACGCCACCGCCCTCGGTCACGCCCATTCCTGCGCTCTCGAACTACTGCCGGTCGGCCTACCTGCGCCATCCCAGTGTGGTCGCCGATACCCTGCCCGGCACCGCCGCCGCGTACCGTCCGCTGAACCACTTCGAGTTGCTGATGCTGGGTCGCCTGGCGCCGATCGAGCCGTACGTCGAGCAGGCGGCCACCGCCTACGGCGTGTCGGCACGGCTCCTCCTCCAGGTGCTCATCAACGAGTCCTACCTGAATCCGCTGGCCGTCGGCGAGACCGGAGACAAGGGGCTGTCACAGATGACGTCCGACGCCCTGACGCTGCTTCGCGCCGTCTCCGGCGACGTGAACGGGCCCCAGTACAATCCGCACCTCGTGAGCGGGTCGTTCAACGTGTTCGATCCCGACTTCTCCATCTGCGCGGGCGCGGCGAAGCTCGCGTGGGCGGTGGACAAGCCGGTCGCCAAGGACGATGCGCTCGCCTACGCCCTGTACATCAACCCCGTTCACGGGGTGACGCGCTCCGGCCAGATCGTCGCGAACCTGAAGGGACCGGTCGAGGCCATGGCGCACCTCGGGCCGCTGGTCGACACCCTGGGCAGCGCGTACGCCGCCTACCGGGCGGACCCGGCCTCGGTGGCGCTCCCCGAGCGACAGCTCGTGGCGGTGAGCGCGGACGTGGCCGCCGGGAACATCGGGCTGCCCGCCGCATACCAGCGGAGCCAGAGAATCGTTGCGTCCAACGGGGTCGAGGACGCCGCGATGTACGCCACCGTGCTGCAACGGCTCTTCTCGGGCTCGCGCGCGAGCGTGGCGTCGAACGCTCGGGCTAGCGCACGCTGAGGCGGATCAGCGCGCCGTTCATGGTCGTGAGGTAGAGCTGGCCGTCGGGGGTCTGCGCGAACGAGGTGATCAGCTCGTGGATCTGCGCCAGCAGCTCGACGCGGGCCGAGCCGTCGACCGTGAGCGACCAGATCCTGCCGTTCTCGAAGTCCCCGTAGAGATAGCGGCCGTCGAGCTTCGGCCAGCGCTTGCCGCGGTAGACGACACCGCCCACCACCGCGTCGCCTCCCTGCGGGTCCAGGGAGGGGTGAGCGTAGGCCGCGGCGGGCGCCCGTAGCGGGAGATCCGCACAATGGGGGTCGACGAGCCCGGGCACGTCGGGGAACGCCTGGCACTCCGGCCCCTCGCGGATCGGCCAGCCGTAGTTGCCCCCCTCGACCACCCGGTCGATCTCCTCCCAGCGGTCGTTCCCGACATCGCTCAGCAGCAGCGCCCCGCTCGCCGGGTCGAAGGTGAACTTCCAGGGGTTGCGGAAGCCCAGCGCCCAGACCTCGCCACGAGCGCCCTTGCGACCCACGAACGGGTTGTCGGGCGGGATGGCATAGGGAGAGCCGTGGTCGACGTCGATGCGCAGGACCTTGCCCTCCAGCCCGTCGAGCCGCTGGGACAGGAAGGGGGGCTCGTGCAACCAGTGGTTGGCCTCCTGCCCGTCCCCCGTGCTGATGTAGAGGTAGCCGTCGGGCCCGAACGCCACCTGCCCTCCGTGATGGAACGGCTGATCGACGTGCACCTGGAGCACCGGGCGCCGGTAGGCGGGGTCGGCGCCCGCCAACGACGGCAGCGCGCGGAACTCGACCACCTGCAGATCGTCGCTGCCGACCTTCGTGTACGCGGCGTAGAAGCGTCGATCGCGCGGGAAGCCGGGATGGAAGGCGATGCCGTAGAAGCCATCCTCCCCGCGCAGGGCGGTGACCTCGCCGCTCAGGTCGAGGAAGGGTCGGTCGAGCAGGCGCCCGTCATGGTAGATGCGCACGATCCCGTTGAGCTCGGAGATGTAGAGCCGTCCGTCGTGGCTGCCGTCGGTGGTGAGGGAGACCGGGAGGTGCAGGCCCTTCAGCACCGTATCGAAACCGAGCACAACCGTGGCGGGCGACACGGGTGGCACGGCCTGCAGCGCCGGCTGCGCGGCGGCCGACGCGAGCGATGCAGCGAAGATCAGCGCCAGGAGGAGGTGCGTGCGTGCATGGACGAAGCGATGCAGGAAGGACACGGCGCCAGACTACCCCGCGCCGCCGAAGTCCGTTCGCGGGCGCGACGGGGCCGACGGGCCTCGGATCGCGGGGCCGGCGCGCCTCTCAGCGGCTGGCGACGGTGTCGAGGCCGGGTGCGAGGTTCGCGCGCGCGGACTGGATCACAGCGAGCGAATCGTCCAGCCGCCAGTCCATGTCGTTGTTGTGGTTGAACCAGATCAGCGCTCGGATCCGGGGGAACCGCCTGGTATCGAGCATGTTCGCGACCCAGGCCGCCTTGTCGCCGCCCCGACCGGTCGAGGCGACCTCGGCGATCCACACCGGCTGAGGCCCGAGGGCGGTGATGCGTGCGTAGGGCCGGGCGAAGATGTCGGCGAAGCTGCGCCAGCTGCTCCAGCTCTGGCTCGTTCCCCAGTTGTAACCGTCCAGGGCGAGGATGTCGACGTAGGCGCCGCCCGGGTAGTACCGCTCCATGGCGTTGGCGGGGGTCCTCGGCTGGTCGGTGATGTTGGGCGACCAGACCCACCGCACGTTGTCGGCATGTTCGGCGCGGAAGACGTCCACCATGTGCCGCCACGCCTTCACGAAGGTGGACGGCTGTCCGTTCCAGGGTTCCCAGTCGCCGTTCATCTCGGGGAAGGGACGCACGTACACCAGGCCGGGTGTGGCCTTCACGCCGTCGGCGAACCTGCGGAGGATGCCGTCGTAGCGTCCGGCTACGATCGCGGCGACGCTCTGATGGTGGGGCTGCCAGGTGATCATGGGCAGGCGGCCCCCGGTGATGGCGGACCCCACGAGCGCGACGTAGTAGGGCGTGTCCCAGCTCATGTACCAGTGGACGACGTCGAGCCTTCGCCCGAGGAGATCCTCGAGCTGGCGCACGGGCCCCATGCCTTGCCACACGCCGCCGTAGGTGAAGGCGCCGAACAGCGGACGGGTGCTGGAAGCGTGCACGATCGACTGGGGCGGGTCGCTGGCCAGGCCCACGCCGGCGATCGCCAGCACGGAAGCGGCCAGACAGGTCGCGAGCGCCGCCGCGAACCACCGGCCGCGCGCGCGGCTGCGGCATTCGCCGTCCTGGTTCGCTCGACCCACCATCGTCAACGTCGCCTCACGAAGAACTCTGGGCACCCGACCGACGATGCGCGGGCCGCATGGCTTCGGCTCCGCCCGGCCGGTCGTGCTCGCGACGCCCCCTGCCCCACGTGCCCGGAGCAGACGTCGTCGCAACGGAGCATCCGAGACCCGTGCTCCGGCGCCGGGGTGCCTCGCGCGGGTTGACCGGTCGCACCGGTCGACCCCGTGAAGGGTCGCTGGTGGGCGCCGCTCGGCTGCAGATCAGGGCACGACTCATCGAGGCCGGTTGCGCTACTCGCTCCGCCCGTGTCGAGCGCCCACGTTGCGAAACGGCTTCATCGCTTCCCTGGTCGGGCCTCGCCCGACGCGCACAACCTACGTCGGCTGCCGGTGAGAATGTGACAAATCTCCCAACGAAGAGGTTAACACGGACCTCATCGATCGACCTCGGGGGCGGGGTGAGGGACGGAAGGCCCGGCCCAAGCGGGGGCCGGTCGGACCGTTCCGGCACGTGCTGGTGGCTCACCGGCTCGCGACGGCGGTAGGCGCGGGCCCTAGGTTGATGCGCGCCGCCTGGAGAACGCTGGTCGAGTCGTCGATCCGCCAATCGGTCTCCTTGTTCTGGTTGAACCAGACCAGGGCCTGGATGCGGGGGAAGGTCGACGCATCGAGCATGTTCGCCACCCAGGCGGCCTTGTCGCCGCCCTGGCTGCTGGACGCGACCTCCGTGATCCACACCGGCTGTGGTCCCAGCGCGGTGACGCGATGGTAGGGCTGCGTGAAGATGTCGCGGAAGCTGCGCCAGGTGCTCCAGCTCTGGCTCGTCCCCCAGTTGTAGCCGTCCAGCGCGAGCACGTCGACGTAGGCGGTGCCCGGATAGTAGCGCTCCATGGCGTTGTCGGGTGTGCCCGGTTGGTCGGTGACGTTGGGGCTCCAGACCCACCGCACGTTGTCCGCACCCGCGGCGCGGAACACGTCCACCATGTGGTGCCAGGCGGCGACCAGGGCGGTCGGGTCGCCGTTCCACGGCTCCCAGTTCCCGTTCATCTCGGGGAACGGGCGAACGTACACCATGCCGGGCGTCGCCCGCACGCCGTCGGCGAAGTTCCGGAGGATGGTGTCGTAGGTTCCGGCCGCGATGGCAGCGACGGGCTGGTTCCTGGGCTGCCACGTGATCAACGGGCGCCGGCCGTCGGCACTGGCCGACTCCACGAGCGACACGTCGTAGGGCGTGTCCCAGCTAATGAACCACTGCACGATGTCGAGCCGTCGTCCCAGCAGCGTCTCGAGTTGCTGGACCGGCTCCATGCCCTGCCAGACGCCGCCGTAGGTGAACGCGCCGAACATCGGGCGCGTCGCGTCGGACGCGGCCACGGGGTTCGCCGGTGCTTCGACGCCGACCGAGGAACAGCCCGCTTCCAGCAGGATGATGGCCGCGCCCACGAGCAGGGAGGCGACGCGAAGCCATCGGCGCGTCCGGGCTCTCCGGACCCCGTGCGGGACTCCTGCCAGGTCGCCTGCCGGTCTGTCAGCCACCATCGGTCCTCGCCTCGCGAACGGCTCGGGGCGCCTGACCGACGTTGCTGCGCTGGACCACGAAGGACCCACCTGGCCGGTTGCGCTACTGGCTCCACCTGCCCCAAGCGCCCAAGTGCAGGACAGGCTTCATCGCTTCCGGGGGATCCCGGCGTTCACGAGCCTCTGCGAGCTCGCAAGACGACCGGAACGACCCTCGACGATCCCTTGCGGGACCGTTGTGGACGCGTGTTCGGCTGAGATGACGGATGACTCACCTTGGCCGGTTGCGCTACTCGCTCCACCCGTCTCAAGCGCCCACGTTAGAAGACGGGTTTCATCGCATTCCAAGATCGGGCCTCGCCCGACGTCCGCATCATAGAGCGTGGAGACGTGAGAGGACGTGAAATGCGGCATAGTGGACGTTCACGACGGCGGCCTCTCGGCAGCGAACGCGTCTCGGGCGATCGCCTCCTGCGGGCGCCGCGATGGCGCCGTCGGCGGGGTGGGTCGTGTCGATCTGCACGGGCTTGGACGGTGCCTTCCGGACCCGACGGGTACAATGGCGGGCCGCTACCATGGACCCGGATGCCCTGACCTTCACCTTGCACGAGCGCCGCGGCGCCGCGCGGCTCGGCACGCTCACGACGTCGCACGGTGCCGTGCGCACGCCGGCCTTCGTGGCGGTGGGGACACAGGCCGCCGTGAAGGGGGTGGATCCGGATGCGGTGGCAGCGGCGGGCACCCAGCTGCTGTTCGCCAACACCTACCACCTCTACTTGCGTCCGGGCGCGGACGTCGTGGAACGCCATGGGGGCCTCCACCGCTTCATGAGCTGGCACGGGCCGATCCTGACGGACTCGGGCGGATTCCAGGTGTTCTCGCTCGGCGCGTCCATCGAGCACGGCGTGGGCAAGGTGGCGTCGATCTTCCCCGGTGAGGCGCCGCCGCGCCTTCCCGGCGGGAGCTCGATGGTGCGCATCGGCGAGGACGGGGTGCGCTTCAAGAGCCATATCGACGGCAGCCTGCACAGCTTCTCGCCCGAGGTGTCCATCGACGTCCAGCGTGCCCTAGGCGCGGACATGGTGCTCGCCTTCGACGAGTGCACCAGCCCGCTGCACGACGAGGACTACACCCGCTGGTCGATGGAGCGCACGCACCGCTGGGCGCAGCGCAGCCTGCGCGCCTTCGAGGGCTCGGATCCGCGGCACGGCTACCCGCAGGCGCTGTACGGGGTGGTGCAGGGGGGTGCGTTCCAGGACCTGCGCCGCGAGAGCGCGGCCACGATCGCGGCACTGCCGTTCGATGGGATCGCCATCGGTGGGAACCTCGGGAATACGCTGCAGGACATGTATGCGGTCCTCGACTGGACGATCCCCGAGCTTCCGGACGGCAAGCCGCGGCACCTGCTGGGCATCGGAGACGTTCCGAGCATCCTCGAGGCCGTCGAGCGGGGCGTCGACACCTTCGACTGCGTGGCGCCGACACGCAACGCCCGCAACGGGGCGGCCTTCGTGCGACGGGGCGACGACGGCGAGCCCATCGGCTCGTTCCGCCTCAACCTGCGCAACGCACGGTTCGCCGAGGACCTGCGCCCGCTGGAAGCGGGATGCGACTGCACGACATGCCGGCGCTTCAGCCGCAGCTACGTACGGCACCTGTTCAAGGCCCACGAGCGGCTCGCGCAGCAGCTCGTGAGCGTCCACAACCTGCGCTTCATGGCGCGCCTCATGGAGGACATCCGTAACGGCCTGGCCGAGGATCGCTTCGCGGAGCTGAAGTCGAGCTTGCTGGGTCGCGACGACGTCGTGCGCTAGAAGTTCCTGTCGATCAGGTCGATGGTGGTCCCGTCCTGCGTCACGAAGCGCACGATGCCCACGCTGGGTACGAAGAACACGTCCATGACCGTCTTGGCGCCGTTGCTGGTGAGGGTGCGTTGCCGGATCTGCAAGGCGTTGAAGCGCCCGGCCTGCGTCTTCACGCCGCGTACGCCGATGACCTCGCACGACAGCGTGATGTCGAAGGCCGGCAACTTCGTGGTGCTCTGCCACTGCATGCCCGGCCGGAGGGGCCCGGCCGGATACACGGTCAGCGGGGTGGGGTAGAGCGTCACCTTGCCGCTCGCTGCCGTTCCGATCGTTTGGACGCCGTCCGGCCCGAACTGCATGTAGTCCTCCGAGACCGGCACGCCGTTGAAGTAGTGGGTCAGCACCATCACCTCGTGGCCGTCGACCTCGCGCGGCCCGGCGAGCTGCTGGGTCTCCCCGCTGGAGTAGGTCCAGCTCGAGCCGGAGCGTGCGGGGTAGTAATCCGGGGGCGCGGCCGCAAGGCCTGCCGCGAGCAGCGACAGCACGGCGAACGCCAGCACCGGAGGGGTTGCGGAACGTCGGGAACGGCCGCTGCGCTCACGTGCGACGTGGCGACCCAGGTGGGCGAGAGCGCGCGCCGCCCGCATCAACCGTCCTCGCGACTCAGGTCCGAGGCGCGTTCCGCCGCCTGCTCGACCGCATCCATGAGCGCGAACCGCAGCCGGTGACGTTCGAGCGCGCGCACGCCCGCGATGGCGGTGCCGCCGGCGCTCGCCACCTCGTCCTTGAGCTCGCTCGGGCGTTTGGTCTCCAGGAGCCGAGCGGCGGCCAGGAGCACCTGCCGTGCCAGATCGCGCGAGGTGTCCCGGTCGAGCCCGGACCGCACGCCGCCGTCGGCGAGGGCCTCGGCGACCACGGCCACGAAGGCCGGGCCCGAGCCCGCCAGACCGGTGAACGCATCGAACAACTCCTCACGGACGTCGTAGACGCGGCCGACCGCTCCGAACAGGGTGCGCGCCATCGCGAGGTCCTCGGCCGTGGCCTCGGGGAGCGGCGCCAGGGCCGTCGCGCTCACGCCGAGACTGGCACCCAGGTTCGGCATGGCGCGGACGACGCGCTGCGACCCTACGCGCCGCGCGATCGTGCGGGCGGTGACGCCCGCCATGATGGAGACGAAGGACGCGTTGCGCTGGGCGACCAGCGGCGCGACGCTGTCGAACGACTGCGGCTTGACCGAGAGCAGCACGCGTTCGGCGTGGTGCAGCGCGTCGTCGTCCAGCGCGCTGACGCCGTAGCGTTCGGAGAGCTCGGCCAGGCGGCGCGCATTGGGGTGGTAGATGCCGATCTCATCGGTGGACAGCACGTCCGCCCGGAGGGCCCCCTGCAGCACGGCCCCGCCCATCTTGCCGGCACCCACGATGGCGAGTCGGATGGCGCTCAAGGGACCCACACCGCCTCGTCCGGGTTCGTGTCGGGGCAGCTCGCTCGCGTCACGGCGCCATTCTATCCGTCGGCATCGGGCACGCCGTCGGGGATACGCCACAGGCCGGCCGCGCGGGCGCGGCCCGCGCTCACGCCTCGACCAGTTCGATCAGCACGCCGTAGGTGAAGCGAGGGTGCACGAAGGCGATGCGCGTTCCGGCGCGCCCCTCGCGCGGGCGGTCGTCGAGCAGCGACGCGTCGAGGCTGCGGAGGTGGGCCAGGACCGGCTCCAGCGCCGGCACGCGCAACGCGATGTGGTGGAGCCCGGGGCCGCGTTTGGCGAGGAAGCGCCCCACCGGTCCGTCGGGGGCCGTGGGTTCCATCAGCTCCACCAGGGTCTCGCCCAGTCGCATCGGACGCATCCGGACGCCTTGCCCCTCGATCGTCTCGTCGTCGCCGGCCGGATCCAGGCCCAGCGCGAGGTAGGCGTCCGTCGCCGCGTCCAGCGCCTCGACCGCGATCGCCACGTGGTCGAGTGCGAGGCCGCCGAGCGGTTCCGGGAGAGGGGAGACGGCGGTCATGCCGGACGCGGGGCCATGACGACCAGGAGCACGAGGCTGCTGGTGGAATCGTTGCGCACACCGTGCGACGCGCCTGCGCGGGCGATGACGGCCGTGCCCTCGGGGAGCAGCTCCTGCTCGCCGTCGACCTCGAACAGCGCTTCGCCCTCGAGCACCACGTACACCTTGTCGGCGTCCTCGTGGCGGTGCGCCCTCTGGCTCTGCCCGGGTTGCAGGCAGTACAGGTCGATCAGCATGCGCTCGCTGTCGAACAGCGGCACCTTCTTCAGGGCGTCGCCGAAGGCGCGTTGCTGGGCGAGCGTGACGGTTTCCATGGCGCAAGCATACCGCCGGTCGCGCGTCGGCGCGTGGCTCGGGCGCTGAGCTCGCCGCGCAGGCACTGGGTGCAGTTCACGATCACCGTGCCACGCGCGGTGGCGTCGCGCAGCACCTCGAACAGCGCCGCGTCGCGCTGCGGGGCGTTGCCCGAGACGTACGTCTCGAGCACCAGCCCTGCCACGGGGGCCGCCAGCAGCGTGCAGAGCAGGTCCGAACGCACCCCGGGGAACGGGCGCAGCGCCGCGATGGGGACCTCGGCGATCGGTATCCGTGCGCCGGTCAGGACGACGGGTTTGGCCAGGCCGTCGAGCAGGAACGACAGCGCGGAGGCGGTGTAGGCCATGGTGTCGGCCATGGTGTCGGTGCCGTGCAGCACCGCGAAGCCGTCGAACGCCTCGTAGCGCTGCTGCACTGCGCGCGCGATGCGCTCCCAGTCCTTCGGCTCCATGTCCGCGGAGTCGAGCAGCGGCTCGAACTCGACCAGCTCGAAGCTCGGGAGTTCGGGGTCGTCGAGCTCCGGCATGCGTGCCAGCAACCCCGCAACATGCCCCGCCAGATGCTCCGGCGCGGGCTCGAACCCCCGCGGGCCGCGACGCATGCCGAGCGTCTACCCGGTGTGGACGAGTGCAACGTGCCGTGCGTGCCTCACGACGGGATCGTACGGGCCGGAGCGGTACGTGCGCTCCGGTGCGCGCGAGGGGGCCGGCGTGCGCGCCGACGACGAGCCGATCGTTGCGGGTGTGCCCGGGTCCGCGGGCTGCTACACGCGGGTGCGGCGCCGACGATGGCGCGCGGCGGCCGGCGCCACGCCCGGCGTCAGCGGATGCCGGGGGGCACGTGGGCGGGCGGGGGCTCGGGCAGGTTCCGCGGCATCGCGACGCCGCTGAGGCGCTTGACGACGCCGTTCTCGTTGCACCCCTCGTAGAGCGGGCACCGCAGGCACTTCGACCAGACACGGGGGTGCAGATCGCGCGTCTTGTCGATCAGTTCGAACCCGCATGCCTCGAAGAAGCGCACCTCGTAGGTCCAGGCGAAGAGCACGGGGATCCCCACGCGCCGGGCTTCGCCCTCGCATGCCTCCACCAGCCGGCGGCCGACGCCGCGCGAACGCACCCCCGGGGCCACGGCGAGACCCCGGACCTCCGCGATGTCGCCCCACAGGATGTGGATCGCCCCGTTCCCGGCGAACACCGGCCCGTCGCCCTCGTCGATCTCCGCGACGAAGAAATCGCGCAGGTTCTCGAAGATGTTCTGCATGGGGCGCACCAGCATGCGCCCCTCGCCCGCCCAGCGGCGGATGTTCTCGAAGATGAGCGGCACGTCCTCCGACGTGGCGTGGCGGACCGAGAGGACGGGGGGTTCGGACCGTTCGACGTCGGGCGAGACGCTCATGCTCCCGTCTCCTCACCGAGCGCCCGGCGCAAGCGGGCGATCTGGCGCTCGACCTCCGTGCGGGCCGTGCCGCCGTAGCTCCGGCGGGCGTCCACCACGTTCTCGAGCGCCAACGCCGCGTACACGTCCGGTCCGATGCCGTCGCTGGCGGCCTGCAGCGTCTCGAGCGGCAGCGCCTCCAGCGTGGTGCCCGCATCCAGCGCGCGTCCGACGAGCTCTCCCACGACGTGGTGCGCTTCGCGGAAGGGCAGGCCCTTGCGCACGAGGTAGTCCGCCAGGTCGGTGGCGTTGCTGAAGGCGCGGGCGGCGGCGGCGCGCATGCGCTCGGCGTGGAAGGTGATGCGCGGCAGCATGTCGAGGTACAGGCGGAGCGCATCCTCGGCCGTGTCGGCGGCGTCGATCACGCCCTCCTTGTCCTCCTGCATGTCCTTGTTGTACGCCAGAGGGAGCCCCTTCATCACCGTGAGGAGCCCCATCAACGCGCCGTAGACGCGTCCGGTCTTGCCGCGCACCAGCTCGCAGACGTCCGGATTCTTCTTCTGCGGCATGATCGAGCTGCCGGTGGTGTGGCTGTCGGGAAGCGTCACGAAGCCGAACTCCTGGCTCGACCACAGGATCAGCTCCTCGCTGAGGCGCGACAGATGCATCATCAGCACCGCCTGGGCCGAGAGCGTCTCCAGGGCGAAGTCCCGGTCGGACACGGCGTCGAGCGAGTTGGCGCTGGGGGCGGCGAAGCCCAGGTCGCGTGCCGTGCGATCGCGGTCGATGGCGAAGCCGGTTCCTGCGAGGGCTCCAGCGCCCAGGGGGCTCTCGTTCATGCGAGCGCGGGCGTCGCGCGACCGTCCCTCGTCACGGCCGAACATCTCGGCGTAGGCCAGCAGGTGGTGCGCGAGCCGCACGGGCTGCGCCACCTGCAGGTGGGTGTAGCCGGGCATCACGACGTCGAGATGGCGTTCGGCGAGGTCCGCCAGAGCGCGGCGCAGGTCGTGGAGCAGCGCCTCCAGGCCGCGAAGCCGGCGGCGCAGGTAGAGCCGGAAGTCCGTGGCGACCTGGTCGTTGCGGCTGCGCGCCGTGTGCAGGCGGCCGCCGGCCGGCCCGATGCGCTCGGTCAGCGCACGCTCGACGTTCATGTGCACGTCCTCGAGGTCCTCGCGCCACACGAAGGTGCCGGCCCGGATCTCGTCGCGAATGGCCTCCAGCCCCTCCCGGATGGCGTCGGCGTCGACGGCGTCCAGGATCCCCCGGTCCGCCAGCATGGCTGCGTGCGCGAGCGACCCCGCGATGTCCTCCTCGGCGAGGGCGCGGTCGACCCCGACCGAGGCGTTGACGCGCTGCACGAGGGCGTCGGTCGGTTCGCGGAAACGTCCGCCCCACATGCGCCCGTCGGCGCCCGCGGCGGCTCCCTCGTGCCGCGCCCGTTCGTCGTCGCTCAACGCTCGCCCTCCTGGACCTGCCAGGTCCCTCCGACCCGCTTCACCACCGTGGTGGGCTCGCCCTCCGGGTCGGGACGGCGGTAACCCATCCGGCGGTAGTACGACAGCGCCTCGTGGGAGGGCAACTCGAGCGTGAGGGTCGGGATGTTGGAGCGGATCGCGTGAGCTTCGACCTTCGTCATCAGCCATCGACCGTACCCCATGCCCCGCTCCTCCGGGAGGCTCGCGACAGGGTCGACGCGCCAGCCCGGACCCTCCTCGCGCCAACGCAGCGCGGCGAGCGTGCGCCCTTCGGTCTCCAGCACGATCGCGCCGCCGTGCTCGAGCCACGACGCCATCTCGGCCTCATCGTTGCCCTCGCCGGGCCGCGCTTCGCGGAACAGGGCACACAGCGCTTCGAGGTCTCCCAGCCCGGCCCAGCGCAGCCGCGCCCGGGCCGGAGTGGCGGCGCTCGGACCGCGTGGGACCGCGGCCACCGCGTTCACCCCCCCCGCCCGCCGTGCCGCGGTCGGCCTCACGAGCGTGCCGGCGTCTCCAGCTCGGCATCCTGGAGCTGGCGGGCGATCCTGAGGCGCAGCGCATTGAGCTTGATGAAGCCGTCCGCGTCGCCCTGCTGGTAGACGTCGTCCTCCTCGAAGGTGACCACGTCGCGGCGGTAGAGGCTGTTCGGGGAGCGACGACCGAGGACACGCACCGTGCCCTTGTAGACCTTGATCCGCACCTCGCCCGTGACGGGCTGCTGGATGTCGTCCATCAACCGCTGCAGCGCCTCGCGCTCGGGCGCGTACCAGAAGCCGTTGTAGACCGCCGCGGCATACCGCGGTACCAGCTCGTCGCGGAGCTCGAGCACCTGACGGTCGAGCGTGAGCGATTCCACGGCCTTGTGGGCGTGGAACAGCAGCGTGCCGCCGGGCGTCTCGTAGCAGCCCCGCGACTTCATGCCCACGAACCGGTTCTCGACGATGTCGACCCGGCCCACGCCGTGACGGCCGCCGAGCTCGTTGGCACGGTCGAGCAGCGCGGCCGGCGACAGCGGCTCGCCGTCGACCGCGACCGGCGTGCCGTGCTCGAAAGCGATGGTCACGGTCTCGGGCGTGGCGGGCGCGTCCTCGGGGTCGGCGGTGCGGCGCCACATGCCCTTCGGCGGCTCCGCCCAGGGGTCCTCGAGCACGCCCCCTTCGTAGCTGATGTGGTAGGCGTTGGCGTCCATGGAGTAGGGCTTCTCCTTGGTGACGGGCACGGGGATGCCGTTCTCCGCAGCGTAGGCGATGCAGTCCTCGCGCCCGCGCAGGTCCCAGGTGCGCCAGGGGGCGATGACCTTGATGTCGGGCTTGAGGGCGTAGGCCGACAGCTCGAAGCGCACCTGATCGTTGCCCTTGCCGGTGGCGCCGTGGGCGATGGCATCGGCCCCTTCGGCCGCGGCGATCTCCACCATCTTCTTGGCGATGAGGGGGCGGGCGAAGGAGGTGCCGAGGAGGTAGTACCCCTCATACACCGCTGCGGCGCGTAGGACGGGGAAGACGAAGTCGCGGACGAACTCCTCCCGGAGGTCGACGGCGAAGGCCTTGCTGGCGCCGGTCTCGAGCGCCTTCTCCCTGGCCTCCGCGACCTCTTCGCCCTGGCCGACGTCCGCGGTGAAGGCGATGACGTCGGCGCCGTAGGTCTCTCGGATCCAGTGCAGGATCACCGAGGTGTCGAGCCCGCCGGAGTAGGCGAGGACCACCTTCTTGAAGGTGCCGGATTCGTTCTGCATGCGTGCCTCCTGCACAACACCGCCCCGACGCGACCCCCTGGGTCGCCACGCGCGTGGGTCCGCTCCTGGGAGCGGCTCAGCGTCGGGCGCGGGGGTGGGTCGGGGCGGTGGTCATCGGATTCCGTAGCGGTCGCGCACCATTATGCAGTGCGACCGATAACGATGCGACTCTAGCATCGGGTCCCGGGGCGGTCAAGGTGGCCCGACACCGTCGGGCGAGCGCGCCCCTGCGTCGTGCCGGGCGGTCGCCTCGCTATTCGCCGCGCCCATCGGCGCGCGACGCGCTGGCGCGACGCTCCAACGGCCGGAGGCGCAGCGCGGGCAGGGCCGACAGCAGGGCCGAGAGCAGGATCAGGCCGGCGCCCGCCAGCCCCCAGAGGCCGAGCCGTTCGCCGAACAGCGTCGCGGCCAGCGTCGTCGCCACGACCGGCTCCACCGTGGCCACCAGCACGGCCCGCGACGCTTCGATACGACGCAGCCCGGTGTAGTACGCGAAGTAGGCCAGGTAGGTGCTCACCAGCGCGAGCGCCAGCAAGAGCAGCCAGGTCTCGGGTCGCTTCGCGTGGAAGTGGACCAGCGGCAGCAACCCCAGGGCGCCGAGGGGCAGGACGATGGCGTAGATCGTCACGGGGGCGTAGCGCTCCAGGACCCACTTGCCGAAGATGTAGTAGCTGGCGTAGGACAGCCCCGCAGCCAGGCCCCAGCCGACCGAACGGGCGTTGACGTCGATCCCGGCCCCGCCGCCACGGGCGACCAGCACGACGCCGAGCGTCGCGAGGACCACCAGCGCGGCCTTCGTGGCCGTCAGGCGTTCGCCCAGGAGCAGGGCCGCGAGCACCACGACGAACGCGGGAGCGCTGTACAGGAGGATCCAGGCGAGACTCACCCCTCCCGCGGCGATCGCCAGGTTGAGCGAAGCGTAGAACAGCGTCACCCCGACCAGAGCGAAGCCCACGAAGGGCAGGAGATCGCTCCGCCGCTGCAGCCGGACCCTGCGTCGGACCAGGGCATGGACGACGAAGGCCCCGCCGGCCAGCGCGGCCCGCCAGAACGAGATCTCGAGCGGGCCCAGGCCGGTAGCGAGGACACCCTTGGCGAAGACCCCGATCAGCCCCCAGAGCACAGCCGCGACGAAGACGAGGCCGTACCCCGCAGCGGCGCGCGGGGCGCCGCCGGCGCTCAGCCCATCACTCCGAGGGCGCGTCGGGTACGCGCATGCCGTAAGCGCGGGCCGTCTCCGGGTGGGAGCGCCGCAGGGCCGCCATGCGACGGCGGTAGGAGGTGAGCTCCACGACGAACGAGACGATGTTGAGCGCGTAGATCACGGCCAGCACCGTATAGTCCGTGACGAGCGGGATGCCGGCAGGCGCTCCCAACGCGAAGTAGTGGAGCAGGGTGTCGATCCCGAAGATCGCCCACGGCACGAGGAGCAACACGCCCCACAGCTCGTCGCTCAGGCCGCTGCCGGGGATGAGCAGCGCCAGCAGATGGTAGGCCGCGGTGCGGGGCGCGTTGCGCGCCAGCCGCGGCCTCGGCACGAGCAGGTAGATCACGGTGACGGCGGCCCAGGCCAGGAAGAGCACGACGAAGGCGTCCCACAGCCACAGCGGCACCGCAAGGGGATTGAAGCTCGTCAGCTCGGCCCACGGATTGGTGAACGCACCACCCAGCGCGTCCTGGAAGCGGCCGGCGAGGGCCGAGCGCAGCACGGTCTCGCTCGGTACGACCAGGAGGGGCGTGTCCGCGGCGTAGGCGGCGTGCAGGTGCGAGGGATCGGTCGCGCGGCCCAGGTTGTAGAGCGCCTCAGGGAGGTCGCGGGTCACGTCGAGCGCCTTCTGGTAGAGCGCGTCGCTCCCCTGCAGCGCGCCCAGGTTGTTCAGCGCCGGTGCGTAGTCGCCGGCCGCCCGGTAGGCGTCCGCGGCGGCGCCCCGGTCTCCCGCGACCTGCGCACCGTAGCCGCGCACGAAGTCTGCCACGGAGCCCGCCCGCAGCGCCGTCGTCATGGCGTCACGCGCGGGCACCGCGGCCAGCGTGCCGGCGCGGCAGGACGCCGACAGGCGGTCGCCCCGGTTCGCCCAGCCGGCGAGACCGGCCAGCGCCAGCACGGCCGCGAACATCAACACCAGCACCAGCTTCTCGGTGACGCTGTAGTAACGGATGGCGAACAACCGCGGGACGCGGCCCGTACTGCGCCCGCCCTCCTTGCGGTGCTCTAGCGCCAGGCTCTGCGGCCTCCAGTACTTGGCGATCAGGGTGAAGTGGAGGAACGCCATGGCCACGAGCAGCGCGGCGACCCCGTACCAGCCCGCATGCCCCACGTCGAGGGCGGCGCGCCGCAGCGCCCGTTCCAGCCGGAAGCCGTTGCCCTCGTGGGCACGCGCCCGCCAGAGCGACGCCTCGCTGCGCTGGCCGTCGGCCTTCAGGGCCCGACTGTAGTCCAGGAGCGCGGTCTGCGTCGCGGGTACGGCGGGCGTGCTCATGCGATAGACCCAAGGCGCCCAGAACGAGGCGGCCTGCAGGTCGCCCCGGCCCAGCGCGCCGGTCAGCTCGGGCAACGCGAAGCCGTAGGCGTCGCGCAGTTGCGGGTCGGTCAAGAGCTCGGCGGCGTAGCCCCGGTCGACGTAGTCGCGAAGGGCCTCGTCCATCGCCTGTTTGGCCAGGTCGACCTGGCCGGCGCGGTAGAACACGCGCGCCAACTGCGCCCGTTCGTAGAACGTCGTGGCATGCGCCAGCGCCTGCCGGAACGCACCGTCGGCCTGCGTGCCGCTCGCCTGCCGGGCGACCGCGACGTAGAGCCATGGGTTGGTGGGGTCCTGGGAGAGGCGGGACGCGGGATCTGCCACGACGGCCTCGTCGTGCAGCCACGCGAACATGGCAGGGTCGGCGCCGAACGGGACGGCCCCGCTCACCCCGTCCGGTCCGAGGGCGAGGGTCTGCTGGGCGCCGCCCTGATACGTGACCGTCACCGAGACAGCGCCCGCCGCAGTGTGCAGCGACGCGACCTGGGCCGGGACGGCGAAGCGACGTTGTACCTCGCCCGTGTCGGGATCGAGCACCAGGACGCTGTTCCCGTGTCCCAGGTAGACCTTCCCACCGTCCTGCAGCACGCCCGCCGTGAGGCCGCTGTCGGGCGCGAAGTCGAGGCGCCACACCTCCCGGCCGCCCCGGCTCGCGATCAGCGTGCCCCGCTCGATGGCGAGCCCGAGCGTGCCCGTGCCGGGCGACGGTGTCTGCGGTGTGGGTGTCTGCGGCGTCGGTGTCTGCGGCGTCGGTGTCTGGGGTGTGGGTGTCTGCGGCGTGGGTGTCTGGGGTGTCGGTGCCTGCGGAGCGGGGGAGGGAGCGCCGGGCGTCGACGGTGCCGGAGCGCCCGTGCCGTGGTCTGGTTGCGGGGAGACCTCGACCGACAGCGGCGCGTCGATGTTCGGACCGCTCAGGCGCAGCACCCAGTTCCCTGGTGTCTGCAGGACCCGCTCGAAATGCAACGAGCCCGAGCCGTCGGACCGGGCCGTGGTCCGATCGCCGGATCCGTCGGGGGCCGTGACCGTCACGGTGTAGGCGGTGTCCGCCCGAAGGCCGCTGGCGTCCAGCGTCACCGTGCCGCCTGCGCGGAGCACATTGCCGCTCAACGTGATCGTGGGCGTGTCCTGGGTGGGTGCGCTCGGAGCCGGGGCGTTCGGCGTCGGTGTGCCCTGGATCCACGTGCCCTGGAAGCGCGCGTCCTGTTGCTGCGGAGCCGGTCGTTGCGGACTCTGCGCGAAGGCGGGGACCACGGCCAACGCCAGCAGGACTCCGATCGTGAGGGCGATCCGGGCGAGATCGGCGGCGGCCTCGCGACGGTGGATGGGGGTCCGGGGGGAGGCCGCCCGGGTCGGCGCGACCCGCGTTTCGGCCGGACCACGCACGTGGCCACCACGCGGTGTCGGCGCGGGAGCGGGCGCGTCGGATGCGCGTCGAGCGAGGCACTTCTGCATGTCCCCACCTTACAGCACGTGTGGTCGGGCGGCGATCCCGGCCGGGCCCGGCGGGGGACTCCGAGGGGCCCTTCGGGACGAGGAAAACCTCATCCTGAGCGCAGCGACGGCGTTGGTATACTGCCCCGATGCGGCGCGACGAATGGGCTCGACTCGCGGCACCGTTCCCTCCTCACGCCCTCGATTGGTGCGTCGCCCGGCTCGATCGAGAGGGCAGCACGGCGCGCCTCGAGCCCGTGGTGAGCGAGGCGGCCGTGCTGGAGCGTCTCGATTCCGTGGTCGGTGTCGAGGGGTGGTCCTCGCGGTTCGTCCCGGTGGGGCCGGATGCGGTCGTGTGCGAGCTGGCGCTGCTCGGCGTCCACAAGAGCGCCGTCGCCCGGTCGTTCGCGGGCACGCTCCCCATGGACCGCGTCGCGGGCTGGGCCCTGGCCAGGGCCGCGGGCCTGTTCGGGATGCGCCCGGTCGCCTCCGACGGGGCCTGGGTCGACTTCGATGTCGAGACCGGCGAGCCGGTGTTCGAGCCCGCGATCGAACCTGCAGCGGCCCCGAACGGGCCGGCGCGTGCGGGGCCGGAGTGCTGGCCAGGGGCCGAGGGCGAGCTGGAGGGCCGCGGACCCGGTCACGCTGCGGTCGACGGTGGGCCGGAGGCCGGCGAGGCGCGGAGCGAGGGGCGGAGCGAGGGGCAGCAGGTGATCGAGCGACTGGTGGACCGCCTTCGCTCCGAGGGCCTCGGCCGTGAGGCAGCGGCGCTGGTCGTCGAGCACGGCGGTTACGGACGGAGCGTCGAGGAGGCGCGCGAGCTCTACCGCAACCTCCGCGAGTTGTTGGTGCAGAAGGGTGCTCCGTCGTGATCAAGGCCATCGCCGTGGGTGACGTGCACGGACAGTGGCCGGAGCTGTGGCGCGTGCTCAAGGCCTCGGCAGCCTGCACGCCGACCTACGAGCCCACGCCGGCCGTGATCGAGGGGCGGTACCAGGTGGTGTGCGTGGGCGACCTCGTGCACTACAAGGACGAGCGCGCCTACGCCAACGCGGTGGGCGTCGAGCCGTTCGACCCCACGGACCACGATCACCTGCGGCGCGCCGCCAAGGCGCAGATCCGGGAGCTGTACCGCTTCAAGCGCTTCGTGGACCAGGCGGCCGGCAACGTCACGCTCATCCTCGGCAACCACGACGAGGTGGCGCTCGACCACGCCTACGAGCTCACCACCCGTGGCGGGCTGCGCCACGACGAGTTCAACCCCGAACGGGGCGGGCTCGAGCTGCCCGACGACCTGGCCGACTGGTTCCGCGGCTTCGTGCGCGAGCGCGTGTTCTACGGCGTGCATTTCGCGCATGCCGGACCGCTTCCGGGCATGCAGGTCTTCGACGACTTCTTCTATCACGACGGGGACACCAAGACCTGGTGGTTCAACAAGCCGGAGCTGGTGCAGCAGGCGGGCCACCGCTTCGGCGTGTACGGGCACACCGTCATGAAGGACGGCATCTACATCGACAAGGACCACGGCTTCGCCATGATCGACGCGCTCGGACAGCTCCAGTTCCTGGAGATGATCCTCTCCGAGGAGCGGCTCGATTACACCGTCACCACGCTATAGGAAGGGACCCGGGCCTCAGAGCGAGTAGCCGCCACGATCGTCGTCGCGTACCAGCTCGCCGTTGCGCAGCACCAGCGTGCGGCGCTTGAAGCGGTCGACCAGATCGCGTGAGTGCGTCGCCACGATCACGGTGGTGCCCTTGATGTTGACGTCGTTGAGGAGCTCGAGGATCTCCATGGCGGTGTCGGGGTCGAGGTTCCCGGTAGGCTCGTCGGCCAGGAGCAGGGGCGGGTTGGTCACCATCGCCCGCGCGATCGCCACGCGCTGTTGCTCGCCCAGGCTCAGCTCGATGGGGAAGGCCTTGCGCTTGTGGGCAAGCCCGACCTGCCGCAGGGCCAGCAGCGCACGCTGCTCCATGTTGCCGCGATTGCCGGTGGCGCGCAGGGCGAACACCAGGTTCTCGACTGCCGATAGATGCCCGAGGAGGCGGTGGTCCTGGAACACCATGCCGATGCTCCGCCGCAGGTGGGGCAGGCGGCTCTCACGAAGGCGTGTGACGTCCTGGCCGGCGACGTAGACGCTCCCCTCGGTGGGCGCGATGCGGCGCAGCAGCAGCGAAAGGAGCGTCGACTTCCCGGCGCCCGAGTGGCCGGTGATGTAGGCGAACTCCCCTTTGCGGACCTGGAAATCGACGTCCCGGAGGGCGTGGGTGTGCGTTCGCGGATAGGTCTTGGTGACGTGGTGGAACTGGATCATGGTGTCGCGGCCGGGCCTCCTTCGCCACTGTACACAACGGTCGCCGGGCCGTGCACGCTACCCAGCGTGCCCGAGCGCCGCGTGCAGGACCGCGAAGGCGCCCTCGTCGTCGAGGTCGGTGAGCACCTCGGTGTTGGGAGCTGCGCCCCGAGCGCCGCCGCGCCGATCGACGACCGTCATCCCCCGCGTCAGGGTCCCGGCGAGCTCGACCGCGACGTGGCGCTCCTCGGACGCGAACAACGCCGGGTGCGTCACTGCCAGCACGGCGCACGGGTCGTGCAGGGGAACGCCCACGTCCGAGCCGAAGTTGCGCGCATAGGCGGCCCCGTAGGCCTCCATGAGCCCGGCGGCGAAGGTCGCGACGGGGGTGCCGAGCGCCCGGACGGCGGCCACCCGGGACGGGTCCATGCGGAAGCGGTGCGTGACGTCGAGCCCCGCCATCACCAGCCTCGCGCCCGAGCCGAACACCACGGCGGCGGCCTCGGGATCGGCGACGATGTTGAACTCGGCGGCGGGGGTGACGTTGCCGGGACCGTAGCTGCCCCCCATCAGGCTGATCCCCTCGAGCCGCCGGGCCAGGCCGGGCTCCTCGCGAAGGGCGAGCGCCACGTTCGTCAACGGCCCCGTGGCCACCAGCCACAGGTCGTCGCGCGCCTCGGCACTCTCCAGCAGGAAGCGTACGGCCGTGCCTTCCGCCGGTCGGCGTGTCAGGGGCGGCAGGGTCGCACCGTCGAGGCCGCTATCCCCGTGGATGAAGGCGGCGTGGCGTGGCGGCGCCACCAGCGGGCGGTTGGCGCCGGCGTGCACCGGCACATCGAGCCCCGCCAGCTGCGTCACCGCCAGCGCGTTGTGCAGCGTCTTCTCGAGCGGCGCGTTGCCGCTCACCGTGCTCACCCCCACCAGCTCGGTGGTCGCGGCCGCCAACAGGATCGCCAGCGCGTCGTCGTGCCCGGGATCGCAGTCGAGCAGCACCGCCGGACGGCGGCCCACTCCCGCTCCGGTGCTCACGCCGCCACGCCCCGTCGAGACGTTGCGCGGCGGTGCGCCGCCATGCCGGCTTCGGCGCTGGCCCGGCTCAAGCCTTCGTGCCCTTGCGCTCGTCCATGCCCCGCTCCAGGTCCTCCTCGTCGGGCATGACCAGCGCGGCCACGACGACGTCGCCCTCGCCCATGCGCATGATGGTGACGCCCTGCGAGGAGCGGCCGTAGCTGCTGACCTGATCGACCTTGGTGCGGATCAAGATGCCCTGCTGCGACAGCACGAACAGCTCCTCCTCGCCCAGCACGTGGCTGAGGCTCACGAGGGCGCCCGTGCGGTCGGTGAGCTTGTGGGTGATGACGCCCTGCCCGCCACGCCCCTGGAGGGGGTACTCCGACAGGCCGGTGCGTTTGCCGAAGCCGCGCTCGGTGACGCTGAGCAGTTCGGCGGTGTCCTTGTCGGCGTGGGAGATGGCCGCAAGACTCACGACCCGGTCGGTCGCGCGCAGCCGGATGCCGATGACGCCTTGCGTGGCACGCCCGGTCTCGCGCACGTCCTCCTCGGCGAAGCGGATCGACTGCCCGCCCCGGGTGCCGAGCACGATATCGGCGTGGCCGTCGGTGATGCGCACCGCGACCAGCTCGTCGCCCTCGACCAGGTTCACGGCGATCAGGCCGGAGCTGTTGATGTTGCCGTACTCGCGGATGGCGGTGCGCTTGATGAGCCCCTGCCGGGTGGCGAAGACGAAGAAGCCGGCGATGTCGAACGCCTTGAGCGCCAGCACCGTCTGCACCGCCTCGCCCTCCTCCAGTGGCAGGATGTTGCGGATGTGGTTGCCGCGCGCCCCGCGCTCGGCCTCGGGGAGATCGTAGATCTTCTCCCGGTACACGCGCCCGCGGTCGGTGAAGAACAGCAGGTAGTCGTGCGTGGATCCCACCAGCAGCAGCGAGTTGACGTCGTCTTCCTTGGCGCGCTGCGCCGACACGCCCCGGCCGCCGCGCGCCTGCGCCCGGTAGCTGGTGATGGGGGTGCGCTTGATGTAGCCGCCGCGCGTCAGGGTGACCACCACGTTCTCCTCGGCGATCAGGTCCTCCTTGGAGATGTCGTCGGAGAGGTCGGCGATGGCGGTCCGGCGGACGTCGCCGAAGCGCTCCTTGACGTCTTCCAGCTCGCCGCGGATGACGCGCCAGAGCTCGCCTTCCTCGGCGAGTATCAGCTCCAGGCGCGCGATCTGTTCGAGCAGGTCGCGGTACTCCTCCTGGATGCGGTCACGCTCGAGACCGGTGAGGCGCTGCAAGCGCATGTCGAGCACGGCCTGCGCCTGCGGCTCGCTGAGCCCGAACTCGCGCATCAGCCCCGCACGCGCCTCCGGCCCGTCCTTGGACGCCCGGATCAGCGCGATCACGGCGTCGAGGTTGTCGAGCGCGATGAGGTAGCCTTCGAGGATGTGGGCGCGCTCCCGCGCCTTGCGCAGCTCGAACTCGCTCCGGCGACGCACCACGCCGGCGCGGTGCTCGAGATAAAGACGGAGCATCTCGCGCAGCGGCAGCAGGCGGGGCGAGCCCTCGACGATGACCACGTTGTTGACCGCGAACGTGCTCTGGAGCTGGGTGAACTTGTAGAGCTGGTTGAGCACCAGCTCCGGCACCGACCCGCGCTTGAGCTCGAACACGATGCGCATGCCCTGACGGTCGGACTCGTCGCGGAGCTGCGCGATGTCCTCGATCTTCTTGGAGCGCACCAGGCCCGCCACGGTCTGGATGAGCGACGTCTTGTTCACCTGGTAGGGGATCTCGGTCACCACGATGGAGTGCCGGTTGCCGCGTTCCTCGATGCGCGCGCGCCCGCGCACCCGGATGCTGCCGCGGCCGGTCTCCAGCGCCTGACGGATGCCGTCGCGCCCCATGATGCCGCCGGTCGGGAAATCGGTGCCCTTGACCTGCCGCATCAGCTGCTCGGTCGCGACCTGCGGGTCCTCGATCATCGCGATCAAGCCGTCGACGATCTCACCCAGGTTGTGCGGTGCGAGATTGGTGGCCATGCCCACGGCGATGCCCGACGCGCCGTTGACGAGCAGGTTGGGCACGGCGGCGGGGAGGACGTTGGGCTCCTCGGTGGTCCCGTCGTAGTTCTCCCGGAAGTCCACCGTCTCCTTGTCGATGTCGGCCAGCATGGCCTCGGCGACCTGGGTCAGGCGGGCCTCGGTGTACCGGTAGGCGGCCGCCGGGTCGCCGTCGATGGAGCCGAAGTTCCCCTGACCGTGGACCAGCGGGTAGCGCAGGTTCCAGGGCTGCGCCATCCGGACCATGGCGTCGTAGACGGCCATGTCACCGTGCGGATGGTACTTCCCGATGACCTCGCCGACGACGCCGGCGCTCTTGGAGTGCTTGCGGTCCGAGGACAGCCCCATGCGCTGCATGGCGTAGAGGATGCGCCGCTGGACCGGCTTCAACCCGTCGCGAACGTCTGGAAGGGCCCGGTCGACGATGACGGACATGGCGTAGTTGATGAAACTCGTCTTGATCTCGTCCGTGATCTGGACCGGAACGACCTGGCCTTCGTTCAAGGGTTGCCTCCTCGTGGACGCGGCCGCATGCCAGGATGCACTCCAGAAAGCGGCTCAGGAGCGGCGTCGACCGGCATCGCGCCAACACGCGACTCTACCATCCGGCGCGCGGACGGCGCAAACCACGCGCGATGCTCCTAGCGCCGTCCTGCGCGACATCCATGGCCCGGAGCGCTGCCGCGAGGGGCCCCGCGGCGCGCGGTGGGGGCGGGTCAGCGCGAGGTGGGCGTCTGCAGGGGGACGAACCGCCCCAGGATGCCGAGCACGCGCAGGTCCGGACCCGCCATCGGCACCGTGTACACGCTCGCCACCAGGTAGTTCTGGCGGCGGGTCTGCGTCTCCAGCACACTCTCGATGGCGTTCTGCGCGAGCCCACCGAAGAGGCGACCGATGGGGTCGGACGCGCTGACGACCTGGTTGTTCAACCGGTCGGCGTACGCCGCGGCGAACGCCTTCTTGTCGGGGTTGCTCATCGCCAGCGCCACCACGACGAGCACCACGAGTCCGGCGACGAGGGCCCAGGGGCGTCGGTCCATGGCCCAAGCATACCGGTGGCGACCCGTCGCGGCGCGCGGCGTGCCCCGTGGTAGCGTTCGCACCATGATCGATCGCTACGCCACGCCCGAGATGCGCCGTCTGTGGGGCGGAGCCGCCCGCTACCGAGCGTGGCTGCGCGTGGAGCTCGCGGCGACCGAGGCCTGGGAGGCGCTGGGCGCCGTGCCGTCCGGCACGGCCCGGGCCATCGACCGGGCCCTGGCGGAGCACCCGCTCGACGATGCGTTCGCCGCGCGCGTCGAGGAGATCGAGGCGACGACGAGGCACGACATCGTGGCGTTCACGCGGGCGATCGCCGAGCGCGTGGGCGATCCGGCGCGTTTCCTGCACCAGGGCCTCACCAGCACGGACGTGGTGGACACCGCGCAGAACCTGCTGCTGCGCGAGGCGCTCGACATCGTGTTGGCCGACGTCTCGGCGCTGTCCGACGCGCTCCGCGAGAAGGCCGTGCGGTACAAGCACACCCCCAGCGTGGGGCGCACGCACGGCATCCACGCCGAGCCCATGACGTTCGGCCTGAAGTTCCTGAACTTCCTGGCGGCGCTGCAGCGCGACGAGACGCGTCTGCGGCGGGCACAGGAGGTCATCTCGGTGGCCATGCTGTCGGGCTCGGTGGGGACGTACGCCCACGTGCCCCCCGAGGTCGAGGCGCGCGTGGCCGAGCGCCTGGGGCTCGCCGTCGACCCCGTCACCAACCAGACGGTCGCGCGCGACCGGCATGCGGAGCTGATGAGCGCCCTGGCCATCCTGGGGACGACCGTGGAGCGCATCGCGCTAGAGATCCGGCACCTGCAGCGCAGCGAGGTCCGCGAGGCGCAGGAGGGGTTCGGCAAGGGGCAGACGGGGAGTTCGAGCATGCCCCACAAGAAGAACCCCATCGCCAGCGAGAACCTCACCGGCGCGGCGCGGCTGCTGCGCGCGAACCTGCAAGCGGCGCTGGAGAACGTGGCGCTCTGGCACGAGCGCGACATCAGCCACAGCTCGGTGGAGCGGGTGATCCTGCCCGACGCCACCACCCTCGCGAGCTACGCGGTGCGACGCATGACCCGCGTGCTGGGCGACCTCGTCGTCGACGAGGACAGGCTGGAGGCCAACCTGGAGCTCCTGCACGGCCTGGTCTACTCGCAGCGGGTGCTGCATCTGCTGATCGACAAGGGGATGCGCCGCGAGGAGGCCTACGAGGTCGTGCAGCGCAACAGCCTGCGGAGCTGGGACGAGGGCACGCACCTGCGTACGCTGCTGGCCCGGGATCCGGAAAACCGCCTCGAAGCGGCGGAGCTCGATGCGGCGTTCGACCCGGCCTGGTACCTGCGGCACATCGACGCCATCTACCTGCGCTTCGGCCTGTAGCCGCCGGTTGCGGCGTGGAGCGCCTGCCTGCAGGCCGTTCGGGGGACGGAGCCGACCTGCTATCATCCGGGCGTGACCGCTCCCGATAAAGGCGCGATGCGCTACGAAGGCAAGGCCAAGAAGGTGTTCGACACCGACGACGAACGCCTGTACATCGTCGAGTACAAGGACGATGCGACGGCGTTCAACGCGCTCAAGCGCGGCACCATCCGCGGCAAGGGGGTGGTGAACAACGCCGTCTCCGGCGTGCTCTTCGAGCTCGTGTCCGAGCACGGCGTGCCCACGCACTTCGTCTCGCGCCTCTCGGAGCGCGAGCAGCTCGTCAAGGCCGTGGAGATCATCCCCATCGAGGTGATCGTCCGCAACCGCGCGGCGGGCTCCTTCGCGAAGCGTTACGGCGTCGAGGAGGGGCTCGACCTCGATCCGATCGTCATCGAGTGGTGCTACAAGAACGACGAGCTCGGCGACCCGCCCCTCAACGACGCCACGGCCGTGGCGTTGGAGCTCGCCACGCCCGAGGACCTGGAGGCGCTGTTCGAGATGGCGTCGACGGTGAACGACACGCTCCTGCCGTACTTCGAGGAGCGCGGGCTCGAGCTGGTGGACTTCAAGCTCGAATTCGGGCGCACCCCGGACGGGGACCTGGTACTCGCCGACGAGATCAGCCCCGACACCTGCCGCCTGTGGGACCTCGCGAGCGGCGAGAAGCTCGACAAGGACCGCTTCCGACGCGACCTGGGCGCCGTCGAGGAGGCGTATCAGGAGGTCTTCCACCGCGTGGTGGAGGGGGGCACGCCCCGCCCCATCACGCCCGAGAGGGCCCGCGAGTGAGCGCGCGCGCCTACCGCGCGACCGTGGACGTGGTGCTCAAGCGCTCCATCCTCGATCCCCAGGGGAGGGCGGTGGAGGCGACGCTGGGCCGGTTGGGTCACGGCAACGTCTCGGGCGTGCGCATCGGCAAGCGCATCGAGATGGTGCTCGAGGGCGAGCGCCACGACGTGGAGCGCCAGCTCCGCGAGATCGCCGACAAGGTCCTGTCCAACCCCGTGATGGAGGACGTCGAGGTCACCCTCGAGGAGGCTTGAGCCCGGTGGCGCCGGAGACCGGCACGCTCCGCACGCGAGACGACCTGGAGCTGGCGCTCTACCGCTGGCCGGTGCAGGCGCCGCGTGCGACCTGCCAGCTGGTGCACGGCTACGCCGAGCACATGGGGCGATACCGGGCGCTCGCCGACGCGCTGGCCGAGCGAGGTATCGAGGCCTGGGCCGTCGATCTGCGGGGGCACGGGCGTAGCCCGGGGCGACGCGCCGATGTGCGCCTCTTCGCCGACTACGTCGAGGACGAGCTGCGCCTGAGCGACCGCATCCGCGACGCGCGCCCGAACGCGGAGCGGCTGGTGCTCGGGCACAGCATGGGCGGCACGGTCGCGCTGCGCTTCGCGCTGGAGCACCCCGACCGCGTGGACCTCCTGGTGGTGAGCGCCCCCTTCCTGCGGCCCAGCGTCCCGCCGCCGGCCTGGTTGAGGGGGGTGGCCTCGGGGCTGGCCCGCCTGGCCCCGAACCTCCCCGTGCAGCGCATCGATCCCGCCGTGCTCTCGCGCGATCCTGCCGAGGTGCGGGCCTACCGCAACGATCCGCTGGTCTACACGGGCTGGCTGAAGGCGCGCATGGGGCACGAGATCGTGCGCTCCGGACCGCCGCTGCTGGAGCGCGCGCCTGCGCTGCGCGTCCCGACACTGGTGCTTCACGGTGCGGCCGACGGTCTCAACGATCCCGAGGCCAGCCGCGAACTCGCCGCGAAGCTGGGGTCCGAGGACGTGACGCTCCGCTCCTACCCGGCGGGCTACCACGAGCTGCTCAACGATCTCGACCGCGAGACGGTGCTGGCGGACCTGCTGGCATGGTTGGAGGAGCGCCTGCCGCCAGCGTGAGGCGCGCAGCGGCCGACCTCGGGGCGATTCGGCCCTCAGCCCGGCAGCACCCGGTACACCAGGAACTTGAGGTAGCGCCCCTCCGGGAAGCTGGCGGGCACCGGATGGTCGAGCGGCTGGCCGCGCTCGGCGATGAGCTGTGCGCGGACGCCCGCGGCCCGCGCGGCCTCGGCCACCAGCCGCTGGAACGCCTCCGGCGAGATCTGCGACGTGCACGAGGAGGTGGCCAGGAAGCCGCCCGACTCCACGACCCGGAACGCCGCGCGGTTGAGTTTGAGGTAGGCCCGTTGCGCGCGCCGACGCTGCTCGGCGTTGCGCGCCAGCGCGGGCGGGTCGAGCACCACCAGCCCGTAGCGGTCGCCCCGCTCGGCGGCGTCGGGCAGGTAGGCGAAGGCGTCGGCAGCGACCCCCCGGTGGCGCGTGGGGTCGAGGCCGTTGCGCTCGACGTTGGCCGCCGCTTCCTGCACGGGTCCGTCGGCCACGTCCACACTGACCGCCAGCTCCGCGCCGCCCGCGAGTGCGTAGACGCTGAAGGCGCCGGTGTAGCTGAACAGGTTGAGCACCCTGCGGCCGGCAGCGAGGTCGCGCACCAACATGCGGTTGTCGCGCTGGTCGAGGAACAGCCCCGTCTTCTGGCCCCGACGGAGGTCGGCATGGAAGCGCAGACCGTTCTCGAGCACCGTCTCCTCGGGCGGCGGGACCTCGCCCCACAGCGCCGCGAGCTCGCCGCCCTCGACCCGGTGCACCACGCCCTTTAGGCCGAGCGAGCTGCCGAGCGCGCGCGCGACGACACCCAGGAGCGGCCGCACGCTCGCCGCGTAGGTCTTGACGACGGCGAAGCGGCCGTAGCGGTCGGCGACGATCGCCGGCAGGAAGTCACCCTCTCCGTAGAGCAGGCGGTACGCGTCGGTATCGTCGCGGTCGGTGAGCGGTCGGCGCAGCTCGAGCGCCTCCTTGACGCGGCGCTTGAGCAGCCCGTCGTCCGGGGCCGCTTCGCCGCTGAACAGCCGCACGGCGATCGCGCCGTGGCCGTCGTAGAGGCCGTGCGCGACGGCGCGGCCGGCCTCCAGGCGCACCCAGTCCCCGGTCGACAAGCGGTGCCTCGGAAGGTGGTTGCGATAGATCCAGGGGTGCCCCGACACCACGGCCGGTTCCAGCGAGGGTCCCAGGTTGAGCGTCGTCGACACCATGCCGTGACTGTATCGCGCAGGACCGGCCGGCGACGTCCCGACCGAGCGGTCCTCACAGCCCGGCGAGCTCCTTGGCGCGCGTCAGCACGGCGTCGAACATGGGGGCGGTGAGCCGGCCGGTGTTCGTGTTCTGGAAGCTCACGTGGTAGGCGTCGAGCAGCGGCAACCCACCCTCGACACGGTGCTCCGCGCCGTGCGCGAAGGCGTGGTGCGCCTTGACCACGGGCGTGCCGGTAGCGCGCAACAAGTCCAGGTAGCTCTCGTGCGCGATGCGCCCCAGGGCCACCACCGCCCGGAGACGCGGCAGGTGGGCGAGGTCGTGGAGCAGCCAACGGCGGCAGTTCGCGAGCTCGTCGCGGCGGGGCCTGTTCCCGGGGGGCACGCAGCGGGCGGCCGCGGTGATCCAAAGGCCGCGCAAGCGCAATCCGTCGTCGGGATCGCTGCCGTCGGCGTGCGAGGCGAGCCCTGCGCGGTGGAGGGCGGGGAAGAGGAAGGCGCCGCTGGCATCGCCGGTGAACATGCGGCCGGTCCTGTTGGAGCCGTGCGCTCCCGGGGCCAGTCCCAGCAGCAGGAGCGTCGCGGCGGGGTCGCCGAACCCCGGTACGGGGCGTGCCCAGTAGGCGTGCCCGGCGTAGGCGCGGCGCTTCACCCGCCCCAGCTCCTCCCGCCACTGGGCCAGGCGCGGGCACGCGCGGCAACGTTCGAGCGCCTCGGGGTAGAAGGCCTCGGGCGTGCCTCCCGGCAGTGCGCGGCTCAGGCGGCGCCTCCGGACGAGATCCGCGCGGCGATGCGGTCCAGGCCCTCGTCCACGATGGCCCGGCTGGTGGCGAAGTTGAGCCGCGCGAAGCCCGCACCGCCCGTGCCGAAGGCGGGCCCGCTGTTGAGGCCGACGCGGGCCTCGTTCCGCAGGACCTCCGCCGGGTCGTCGCCCAGCCCCACGCTCCGGAAGTCGAGCCAGGCCAGGTAGGTGCCCTCCGGGGCGTGCAAGCGCACGCTGGGGAGGTCGTTCGCCACGCGCCGCGCCACGTGGTCGCGGTTGGCCCGCAGGTAGGCCAGGGTGGTCTCGAACCAGTCGTTCGCGCCGGTGTACGCCCCCAGGGCGGCCGCTTGTCCCAGCACGTTCGGGCCCGGAGCCACGCCACGCGCGTGGAAGGCGATGCGTTCCACCATGGCGACGTTGGCGCTGAAGGAGAAGCTGATCTTGAGGCCGGGGATGTTGAAGGCCTTCGTCGGACCGTAGAGCGTGAGCGTGCGCCGGGCGATCTCGGGTCCGAGACTCGCGATGGGGCGGTGCGTGCCGGTCATGGTGAGGTCGGCGTGGAGCTCGTCGGAGATCACCCAGAGGTTGTGCACGAGGGCGAGTTCAGCGAGGCGCTCGAGCTCGCCCAGGCCGAACACGCGGCCCACCGGGTTGTGGGGGTTGCACAGCATCAGCATCCGCGTGGCGGGCGTGACGGCCGCGTCCAAGGCGTCGAAGTCGATGGCGTACCCGTCCGGGCCGTCGATCATCGGCACCTCGACCGGCACCCGGCCGGTGTTCTGGACGGCGGCACGGAACGGCGGGTAGAGGGGGGTCAGCAACAGCGCTTCGTCCCCCGGTCCGGCGAACGCCATCGACGCCAGGTAGAGGCCCTGCACGGTGCTCCCGAGCAGGAGGACGCCGTCGGCGTCCGGGCGCAGGCCGTAGCGGCCCTCGAAGCGGTCCTGCATCTCCTCGACGAGGCCGGGCAGCCCCTGGGCGAGGCCGTACCCGACGTTGTCGCTGGCTTGCGTTGTGATCGCGTCCCTGACGGCGTCGGCGATGGGGAAGTCCATCTCCGCGACCCACAGGGGGAGAACGTCGGGGCCGTAGTGCGTCCATTTGGCGTTGGCGCGCCGGCGGAGCGCGTCCAGCGAGAGGGTGTCGTAGGGGTGTTCGGCCATGGGAGCGAGTCTACCAGTGGCCCGACCCACGCCGGGAACGGCGCCTGGAAGGCCTCGCGGGGGGCGCCGTCGCGGGTACACTCGTCGGGATGCAGGTCACCATCGACGTTCCCCCCTGGGCGAAGCGCGTCGCCTCCGACCTCACCGACATGGACCGGGCACCGCAGCCGGTCGACCCGGAGCATGCGTCGCCCCTGACGCTCGATCTGCCCGACGATGTCTACTTCGAGTACGGCTTCCTCGACGGCGAGGGCAGGCTGCGGGCCGATCCGGCGAATCCGCGGCGCGCGGAGAACCCCTGGTACCGCGAGCTCAGCGCCCTCACCGGGCCCACCTACCGGCCCGACGCGCTGGCCGGGCCGCCTGCGCCTGCGGCGGCGCACGCGGTGGACCGGTTGCGCGTGGCCAGCGAGGCGCTCCAACAACAGCGACGGGTGATCGTGGCCGGCCCCGGCGGACTCGAGGACGCGGAGCTACCGTGGTTGCTCGTGCAGGACGGCGTGGCGTTCTATCGACTGGCGCGCCTCGCCGACGTGCTGGCCGCTCTCGTGGCCGCCGGCGAGGCCCGCCCCGCGCGCATCGCGTTCGTGGAGCCGGTCGAGCGCGCCCGCGAGTACGCCTTCCATCCGGCCTACCGTACGTTCGTCGAGCGGGAGCTGCTCGCCGAGCTGAAGGGACGCTACCGCTCGAGCGGGGAACTCATCGCCCTGGGGGCCAGCCTGGGTGGCCTGTTCAGCGCCACGCTGGCTCTCGAACGGCCCGACCTGGTGAGCGCCGTGGCGACGTTCTCGGGCGCGTTCCTGGGCGGCCCCGACGACCGGGACTTCTACGGCAGCGAGCGGTCTTGGGTCGCGCGGGCGCTCGAGGAGCGAGGGGCCTGCGGTCTGCGCTGGTACGCCGCGTGCGGGACGCTGGAGTGGCTCACCGGCGTGAACCGGCGCGTCGCCAGAGCGCTGCGGGCCGCCGGCGCAGACCACGCCTACGCGGAGCGCAACGCCGGGCACAACTGGACGAACTGGCGCAACGCTCTCGCCGACGCCCTACGCTTCGTCCTGCGACCCTGACACAGCTCCCGCCCGGAGGTGCGCGGCGTTAGCATGGGCGCGTCAGGCGGCCCATGCTGCCGCCCTGGAGGAACCATGGAGTACCGCATCGAGAAGGACACGCTCGGCGAGGTCCGCGTGGCAGCCGACCGCTACTGGGGCGCGCAGACGCAGCGCTCGCTGGAGAACTTCAAGATCGGCGGGCAACGCATGCCCGTCGAGGTCATCCGCGCGTTCGCGGTGCTGAAGAAGGCCGCGGCGATCACCAACGCCGAGCTCACCGACTTCCCTCGGGACAAGGCCGACATCATCGCCCGCGTATGCGACGAGATCCTGGCGGGCGAGCTCGACGAGCACTTCCCGCTGGTCGTATGGCAGACCGGTTCCGGCACGCAGTCGAACATGAACGTCAACGAGGTGGTCTCCAACCGGGCGATCCGCCTCCTGGGCGGTGAGCTCGGCAGCAAGACCCCGATCCACCCGAACGACGACGTCAACAAGTCGCAGTCCTCCAACGACACCTTCCCCACGGCCATGCACGTGGCGGCCTATGTTGCGCTGGTCGAGCACACGTTGCCACAGCTGCGCCGCCTGCAGCAGGCGCTGGACGCCAAGGCGCGGGAGTTCATGGACATCGTCAAGATCGGGCGGACGCATCTCATGGACGCGACGCCGCTGACGCTGGGGCAGGAGTTCAGCGGCTACGCGGCGCAGGTCGAGAAGGGCATCGAGACCGTAGAGCACAGCCTCGAGCACCTCCGCGAGCTCGCCCTCGGTGGCACCGCCGTGGGCACCGGGCTGAACACGCCCCCGGGGTTCGCCGTGCGGGTGGCGCAGGTGATCGCCGAGCTGACCGGCCACCCCTTCGTCACCGCCGAGAACAAGTTCGAGAGCCTCAGCGCCCACGACGCCGTCGTCGAGGCTTCCGGAGCGCTCAAGCGGGTGGCGGTGAGCCTGCTGGCGGTCGCCAACAACGTCCGGCTCCTCGCGTCGGGACCGCGTTGCGGGATCGGCGAGATCAGCCTGCCGGCCAACGAGCCGGGCTCGTCCATCATGCCGGGGAAGGTGAACCCGACGCAGGCGGAAGCCATGACCATGGTGTGCGCGCAGGTGATCGGCAACGACACCGCCGTGAGCGTGGCCGGCACCCACGGCCAGTTCCAGCTCAACGTGTTCAAGCCGGTGATGATCTACAACCTGCTGGTGAGCGCTCGTCTGCTTGCCGACGCCAGCGCTTCCTTCACCGACCACTGCGTGGTCGGCATCACCCCCAACCGGGAACGTATCCGCGAGCACCTGGACAACTCCCTCATGCTGGTGACCGCCCTGAACACCAGGATCGGATACTACAAGGCCGCCGAGATCGCCCAGACCGCGCTCCGCGACGGGCTGACGCTGAAGCAGGCGGCCCTTCGCCTCGGCTACCTGAGCGAGGAGGAGTTCGACGAGGCGGTCGTGCCCGAGCGCATGGTCGGGGACCTCGGCGCTTGACGCGGGGTCGTGGGTTCCGCGCCACAAGCGCGGAACCCACGACCTTCACTTCTTGCGGTTGTCGATGACCTCGGCGTCCTTCGGGAGGTAACCGACCTTCTTGGGATCGAGTCCCTGGTCGAGTTTCAGGTTCTTCACGCTGAGATCGGCGACGACGCGGTCGCCCTTCTGTAGGAAGACGAGCCGCCGCGGCAACCAGTCGCTGGATGGAACGGTGGCCTCGACGTGGCGGATGTTGGCCTTGGGGTCCTTGTTGGCGAAGTCGAGGACGTAGGTCTTGGTGCCGCCGCCCGACGTGACGTTCTTGATGCTCGCGTCGTAGCCGGCGAAGATCTTGCCCAGGTCGAACGAGATCTGCGGCGAGCCCTGGCCGTTGGGACCGGCCGGGAGAAGCCCGCCGAGCGCATCGGGATCGTTGGCGTCGAACAGCGTGATCTGGTTGGTAAGGAAGGTGTAGTTCTCGACGACGTTGCCGTCCAGGACGATCTGGTTGTCGGCCAGGGCGTCGGGCTGGTTGATGTAGGCGCTGGCGAGGTGCTGCGGAGGGATCGCCTGGATGTCGACGTCGAGCGGGATCACCGTTCCGTCGGCGTCGACCAGCTTCCCCGTCACCGTGAAGGACGCGTCCTGGATCGCGTTCGCGGCCTTGGTGATGTTGTCGAGCACGGTCGACACGTCCGGTTGCTGGGCGCTCGCCGTCGCCGCCATGAGAACAGCGGCCAGGAGCGCCAGGCGGCGGAGGAAGGATGGTGGCATGGTCATCTCCCGGAGTATCGAAGTGCGACGCCCTAGAACCGTGAGAGGGGGGTGGCTCGGGGCCCGCCCGGGCCGCAGTTCGACCCCGACGGAGCGGGCGGCGACAGGCGCGGACCGCGTCCCCGTGCGTTGCGCCGCGGCCCGCATGCCGCCCATCGTACATGAAGGAACCTCCATGAAGAGCGGTTTAAGCCCGTCATCACGACCTTCCAAGGGCGCGTGCTAGCCTCACGGCTAGGAAAGGAGGCCGGCCATGAGGAAATTCCTGCTCGTCCTCGCCTTCGCTCTCCCGCTGGCCTTTGCCCAGAAAATCGTCGTAAGTCCCGAGGCGATCGTCGTCAACCCCAACCCGGCTCCCGACTTCAACGTGCAGGTGTCGCTCGACAAGGGTGGCGCGCGACCCGTCTACCAGCTGGGCGAGAACGTCCGGATCTCGGTGCGTGTGAGCCAGTCGGCGTACGTCTACCTGTTCAGCGTCAAGCCGGACGGCGAGATCACCCAGATCCTGCCGAACCGTTACGACCAGCAAGGACAGAACAATCGCCTGAGTGCCGGCGAGACCCGGACCTTCCCGCCGGCCAACGCGCGCTACTCGTTCAGCATCGCGCCGTCCGACGGCCTGTCGAAGGTCATCGCGGTGGCGAGCAAGCAGAAGCTCGACACCCGCGACATCGCCCAGTTCAAGGGGAGCGACAACTTCGCCAGTGGCACCGGCGGCCAGGACGGCTTCGTCCACGGCTTCGCCATCGTCGTCAAGCCGGTGCCGCAGCAGGACTGGGTGACCAGCACCGCGCTGTACTACGTCGGCAACGAGCCGCAGCAGCCCGCCTTCGGGAACCTGCGCATCGACTCGCGCCCGCAGCATGCGCAGGCGTACGTCGACGGCAACTACGTGGGGATCACGCCGGTGAACTTCGGTACCCGCCCCGGGCGCCACGCCATCGAGGTCACCAAGGACGGCTACGAGTCGTTCCAGGCCAGCGTCGAGCTGCGCCCCGGCGAGTCGCAGTCGGTGCTGGCGCAGCTCCGGCCCGTCCGTAGGACCGGGACGGTGTCGTTCGACAGCGATCCGCGCGGGGCGAACGTCTACCTCGACGGCAACCAGGTCGGCTCCACCCCCACCGGACGCATGACCGTCGATGCAGGCAACCACTACGTGCGCTTCAGCCTTCCCGGTTACCAGGACCAGCACGTCGACTTCTCGTTGTCCCGCGGAGAGGACCGACGGGTCTTCGCCAGCCTGCAGCGCGCCTCCGGCACGCTCATCATCCAGGCCAACGTGGGCGGCGCAACGGCCTTCATCGACGGCCGACAGGTCGGCACGATCCCGAGTGGCAGCGGCAGGCTGTCGGTGCCGAACCTCGATCCCGGACGACACGAGCTGACGCTGGTGGCGCCCGGGTTCCGGACCTACGTCAGCGGCTTCGACATCCAGGCGGGGCAGACCGCGCGGCTGTCGGCCAGCCAGTCCCACCTCTGAACGGGACGGCACGCTACGGACTTGCCACAGCCGCGACCCGCCTCCAACGCCTGGGCGGCACCGGACCGGTCCCGCCCAGGCGCCGTTTCGTGGCCGCGGGACGCCCGCCGGCGCGCGCTACAATCGTGGCATGAAGGGCTCGAAGGGTGCGATCACCGCCGTGGTCCTGGCGGGCGGCGAGGACGGCGATGCGATGGCCGCGTTCGCCGGCGTCGAGGCCAAGGCGTTGGTGCCGGTGGGCGGCAAGCCGATGGGGGCCTACGTCCTGGAGGCGCTACGCGGCTGCGCTGCGGTCGGGCGCATCGTCTACGTCGGGCCGATCAACGTCCGGCTGCGCGGCCTGTACGACGTGGCGGTTCCCGCCGGGCGACGCCTCGTCGACTCGCTCGCGCTCGGCGCGGGAGCGGCCCTGGGGCAGGCGCCGGACGCGCGCCTGCTGGTCCTCACCGCCGACATCCCGTGGGTCACGTCGGACGGCCTCGCCGCCCTCGTCGCCGCCTTTCCGGACGCCGACCTGGTCTACCCCGCGGTGACCGAGGCGGCGTCGCGCGCGCAGTTCCCGCATCACCGACGCACGTACGCGCGCCTTCGCGAGGGCCGGTTGACCGGCGGCAACGCCGTGCTGATCGCTCCCGCCGCCGTGCCGAAGCTCCTCCCATTGATCGATGGCGCCTTCCGGGCGCGCAAGAACCCGCTGGCTCTCGCAGGGTTGTTCGGCGTGGACGTGTTGCTGGCCCTGCTCGTGGGCAGGGCGCCCATCGGCCGGCTCGAGCGGCGGCTCGAGCGGATCTCGGGCATCCGGGCGCGCGCGCTGGTGACCGAGGACGCCGCCCTGGCGGCCGACGTGGACCGCCCGGGCCACCTGCCGGGGGCGCTCGATGAGCGGCGCCCGGGCCTCCCGGGAGCGAACGCGTGAGCGCGGCCGTCCGAAGTCGGAGGCGCGCATGAGACGACCGGCTCAGTTGCGGAGCGCCGCGTTCTGGGGCGGCGTGACCTCGTTCGCGTTCGGCCTGCTGGTCGCGTTCGGGGCTTTCCTCCTCCTGGGGCGGGTGGGCAGGCTGGGCTTCGGCAGCTTCAACGCCGCCGGTCTCGCGGAGGGCGTCGTGTTCGTGCTGGCCTACAGCGGCGCGCTGGTGTACGCGCGGTCGGCGCTGCACCTGCCGAGCCCGACGCTGCTGACGTTCGGGCTCCTGGTCCCGCCGACGGCCGGGCGTGCCGCCGGGCGCGTGCCGCAGGTGGACGCCGGAGAGGTGGTCCACACGCTGGCGGAGAACCGCGTCGTCATCGTCAAGCAGGGGGGCGTGCCGGTGGGCGTGACGGGCCTGCGGCGTGACAGCATCACCTCCTGGGAGGAGCTGGTGAAGGTTCCGCCGAGCGTGGCCGTGACGGAGCTGCGCGGCGTGCTCGCGCACGAGCAACTGGTCGTGGTCGGCGAGGACGAGAGCGTGCACGGCGTCATCACGCAGGAGATGTACCTGGCAGGTCTCTGGGGCACCGAGCGCTGAGCCCTCGTTGCGCGGGCCGCGAAGGGCACCCCGGGTAGCCTCGGCGACGGCTCGGCGACGATTCCGACGCATAGACTGCGACGTGTTCGGCAGCCTCGTCCTTACCATGTGCCGCGGTCTCCGGACGTGAACATCGCGGTGTTGCTCCACAGCGGGGCGGGGGGGAGCGGCGTGGCCGCGACGGAGCTGGGGCTCAGCTTCGCGCGCGCGGGCGACGCGGTGCATTTCGTGGCCGACCGCGTGCCGTTCCGCCTCACCGAGCCCTCGTTGCCCAATGTGTTCTTCCACCAGGTCGAGGCGATGACCTACCCCTTGTTCGATGCGCCGCTGACCACGCTGGCCGAGGCCTCGAAGCTCGCCGAGGTCGTCGAGGAAGTCGGCATCGACGTCATCCACGCGCACTATGCCGTTCCGCATGCCACCGCGGCGGTACTCGCGCGCGACATGGTGCGGGCCCCCCGGCGCCCCGTGGTGGTCACGACCTTGCACGGCACCGACGTGACCCTGGTGGGGCTCGACCGGGCCTACCTCCGGGCCACGCAGTACAGCATCGAGCGCTCCGACGTCGTGACCGCGGTGAGCCGCTACCTGGCCGGCTACACCAACCGCGAGATGGGCGTGCGCAAGCCCATCCGCGTGATCCCCAACGCGGTCGACCACGACAGGTTCCGGCCCGCGCCGCCGCCGTCGGGTGGGGGGCCCGACCCGCGCCGGCGTTTCGCGCACCCCGACGAGAAGCTGCTCGTGCACATCTCCAACTTCCGGCCGGTGAAGAAGGTCGAGGACGTCATCCGCGTCTTCGGTCAGGTATCGGAGCAGCTCGGTGCGCGCCTGTTGATGGTGGGCGACGGGCCCGATCGGCCCGCCGCCGTGGCGCTCGCCGACACGCTCGGCCTCACCGGCCGCGTGTCGTTCCTGGGTAGCTTCCCTCGCATCGAGGACGTCCTCGCCGTCGGCGACCTGTTCCTGCTGCCGAGCGCCAGGGAGTCCTTCGGCCTGTCCGCCCTCGAGGCGATGGCCAGCGGCGTCCCGGTGGTGGCGAGTCGCATCGGAGGGCTGCCCGAGGTCGTCGAGGACGGCGTCAGTGGACGCTTGCTGGCCGCCGGTGACGTCGAAGGCATGGCGCGCGCGGCGATCGAGATCCTCTCCGACGAGAGCGTGCACGCCCGCTACGCACGCGCCGCTCGGGAGCGCGCGGTGCGCGAGTTCTCGGAAGCGTCGGTGGTGCCGCTGGTCGCGCGCGCCTACGCCGACGCGCTCGGCTCGCCCGTATCGGTCAACGGCAGGTAGGGAACGGCGTCGGCGGCGAGAGCCTCGACTTGGCGGCGTCGGGCATCGCCGAGGCGTCGCTCCGCCGCGAGGGCGATCATGGCGCCGTTGTCGGTGGCCAGCGACGGCGGGGGGAAGGCGGCGTCCAGGCCGGCGGACGCCACCGCCGCCCGCAGGCGGGTGTTGGCGGCCACGCCGCCGGCGACGACCAGCCTCCTCAGCCCGGTGTGGTCGGCGGCGCGGCGGGTGACATCGACCAGGCTGTCGACGACGGTGCGCTGGAAGCTCGCGGCGACGTCGGCCGGCTCTAGCCCGGGATCGCGCTCGAGGGCGACGGCGACCGCCGTCTTGAGACCGCTGAAGCTGAAGTCGAACCCCTTCTGGCGACGCATGGGGCGCGGCAGCGCCACCGCAGCCTCGTCGCCGCGCTCGGCCAGCACCGCCAGCGCCGGACCGCCCGGGTAGCCGAGGCCGAGGAGTCGGGCCACCTTGTCGAAGGCCTCGCCGGCGGCGTCGTCACGGCTGCGCCCGAGCTGCTCGATGGCGTCCCAGGTGCGCACCGCGAACAACGCGGTGTGGCCCCCGGAGGCGATGAGGCACAGGAACGGAGGCGCCGTGCCCGAGCCCGTCACCGCCGCAGCGATGTGGCCCTCCAGGTGGTGCACCGGCACGAACGGCAGACAGCGGCCCCAGGCCAGCGCCTTGCCGTACCCCAGGCCGACCAGCAGAGCGCCCACCAGGCCCGGCCCACGTGTGGCCGCCACCGCGTCCAGGTCGGCCAGCGTGACGCTCGCCCGGTCCAGCGCCCGCTCCACCACGGTGTCCAGGACGCCGAGGTGCTCGCGGCTGGCCTGCTCCGGCACCACCCCGCTGAAGCGTGCGTGCAGGGCGGTTTGCGACTCCACCTCGTTGGCGAGCACACGGCCGTCGGCGACCACGCCGACGCCGGTATCGTCGCAGGAGGTGTCGATCCCGAGAACGAGCGGCACGCCCCAACGCTACCACCGCGCGCGTGCCGCGGCGCTCCCGGTAGACTGCGGCTCGTGAGCGTCGTGGTGCTGCACCATCGATCCGTGCCCCTCGCCGTCGGCGGGCACGGGTCGTTGCGCGTCTCCGCCGCGGTACGTGGCTTCCCCGGGCCCGCGCCCGGTCTCGTCGAGCTCCTCGACGTGCTGGCCGGCGTGGGGGCCGACCTCTCCGGGACGGTGGCGGACGCGACCGGAAGCGCCGGCGGGGGTGTGCTGGGCGCGGCAAGGGCGCGGAGCGTCGTGGTGCTCGAGCCCTCGCACGCCGCCCTCCGCGCCGCACAGGCGGGTTTCGGCGACGACGCCCGGGTGGAGGCCCGCGCGGGGCTGCCGTGGGATCTGGAGCCGGGCCGCTACGACACCGCGTTGCTGCTGCCGCGCACCGATCGCGGCAACGACCGCGTTCGCAGCGAGCTCGCGGCCGCGGCCGTCGCCCTGCGGCCCGATGGCGCCGCCTACGCGGCCATGCACAAGGACCAGGGAGCCAGGCGCTACGAACGCGATGCGGGCGCGTGGTTCGAGCGGGTGAGCGTGGTCGGCCGGCGCCGTGGCTGGCGGGTCGTTCGCCTGGAGGGGCCGCGGGCACAGACCCCGACGACGCTGCCGGACGCACGCGGGGGTGAGGAGCGCGGGCGGACCGCGGCGGCCCCCTGGCGCCACTTCGAGGCGCTGGGGCGGGAGTGGTGGTCGCTCCCCGGCGTCCATGCCGCGCGTGCGCTCGATCCGGGCACGGCACTGCTGCTGCGGACGCTGGAGGCGCAGAGGGCGGACGCGCAGCTGCGCGGCGCCTCGCTCGCCGACCTCGGATGCGGCACCGGCATCCTCGCGTTCGCCGGCGCGCGGGCGGGCGCCGCCCACGTGACCGCGCTCGACGACGACCTCGCCGCCGTGCGGAGCGCAAGGCGCAACCTCCCGGCCGAGGCGAGCGTGCTGCATTCGGATCTGGACGTCGGGCTGGAGGCCGACGTGCGGCTCGACGTGCTGCTCGTCAACCCACCGTTCCACGTGGGCAAGCAGGTGCGTCTGGACCTAGCGCGCGCCTTCCTGGAGACCGCGCGCGCGCGTCTGCGGCGCGGGGGGAGCGCTTGGATCGTGGCCAACCGGGCCCTGCCGTACGAAGGGGACCTGGCGGTCTGGACGGGGTACGAGACGCTCGGCGTCGATGCCGGGTTCAAGGTGCTGCACGCCTGGGTGTGAGCTCGCCGGTCGGCTCCCCGGCTACTCGGGCTCGGGCGCGGTCCCGACCTCGTACCCCCGGCCGGCAGCCAGATCGAGCACCTTGCCGGCGTCACCGGCGTAGTCCGCCAGGAGCGTACGGCAGGCATCGGCACCGGACCCGTCGGTCACGACGCCCAGAGTGGGCCCGGCGCCCGAGAGGTAGGCGGCGAAGGCCCCTCGCGCGCGCAGCGCCGCGCGGCAGGGGTCGAGGCCGGGTACCAGCGGCGAGCGGTAGGGCTCGTGGAGCACGTCGAGCGAGGCCACGCGCAGCAGCTCGGGGCGATTGTTCGCGACCGCGACAACCCACAACGCGGCTCTGCCGGAGGTGCGCACCGCGTCGGAGCGGGGATAGCTCGACGGCAGCACCGCGCGCGCCTTGGCCGTGGGGAGCTCGAAGTCGGGTACGCCGTAGAGCAGACGCCAGCCCGCCGGCAGGGGCAGGCTGGCGCTGACGAACGCGCCGGCCTCGTCGGCGGCCGACACCGTGAACCCCCCGAAGATCGCGGGCGCCGCGTTGTCGGGGTGACCCTCGAGACGCGCGACCAGGCGGAAGACCGCCTTGCGGCCTAGGCGTTCGCCCAGGAGGGCGTCGGCCAGGGCGGCGCCCGCCACCAGGGCGGCGGACGACGAGCCGAGCCCGCGCGCCAGCGGGATCGGGTTGTCGGCTTCGAACGCCATCCGGGGGGGCTCCAGGTCGAGGGCGTGGTAGGCGGCTCGGAAGCCCTGGTGGACGAGGTTGTGCGGGGAGTCGGGGACGTGGCCGTCGCCCCGGTAGGTGAAGCGGTCGCGGTCGCTCGCGACCGCGCGCACGATCAGGTCGAGGTCGAGGGCGATCCCGAGCGCGTCGAACCCGGGCCCGAGATTGGCACTCGTGGCGGGGACGCGCACCTGCAACATAGGCCGCAATCTAGCACGGTAGCTCGGCGGCGGCCTCCGTGAGCGCCTCCACGACGTCGTTCGCCACCAGCCCGGCGCCGCGCTCGGCGGCTGCGCGTTCGCCCGCGCGCCCGTGCAGGAAGACGCCGACGCATGCCCGCTCGAACGGGTCGCCACCGGTGAGGAGCGCCCCCAGCAGACCGGCCAGCACGTCGCCCGTGCCGCCGGTCGCCATGCCCGGATGCCCGCGCGTCGACACCGCCAGCCGCCCGTCGGGCGCCGCCACCACCGTGGACGCGCCCTTCAACACCGCGACGGCAGCGTAGCGCTCCGCGAGCGCGGCCGCTGCGGCCAGTGGGTCGTCCAGCACGTCGCCGGTGGAATGCGCCAGCAGCCGTGCGGCCTCGCCGACGTGGGGCGTGAGGACGGCGCGGCCGTGGGCGCGTACCGCCTCCTGAAGCTCCGCGCCGGGCTCGAGCGCGCCGGCGTCGAGCACCACGGCGCCCGCCAGTTCGGGCAGCAGAAGCGGCAGCCAGGGCACCGCCGCGGGATCGAGCCCGGGACCGACCACCGCGACCTGCGCCCGCTTCGGGTCCAGGGCCCCGACGACGTCGAGCGGGGACGCGTCGGTCCAGCGCAACGGCTCGAACACCACCTCGGGCCAGCCGGAGGGCGCGCGCGCCGATGCGGCCAGCGTCACCAGGCCCGCCCCGCCGCGGTAGGCGGCGCGGCACGCCAGCTCGGCGGCGCCCAGGTAGCGCTCGGAGCCCGCCACCACCAACACCGTTCCGGCGCTGTACTTGTGGGCGTCTGCGGGGCGCACCGGCAGCCAGGGGGCCACGGTGGCGGCGTCGAGCAGGGTCACCCGCGACGCCTGCTCGAGCACCTGCCGCGGGATGCCGATGTCGACCACGAGGACGTCGCCGAACGCGCTGCGCGCGGGGTAGAAGGCGCTCGCCCGCTTGGCGCCGGCGAGCTGGACCGTCAAGGCGGCGCGCACGTGCGTTCCGGGAGGCGTCGGCGCATCGGCGGACACGCCGCTCGGCACGTCGACGGCGACCACGGGCAGCTCGCTCGCCGTCACCCGTTCCACCCAGGCCTTCAGCGCCCCGCGCAGGGGGCGGTCGAGCCCGCTGCCGAGCAGCGCGTCGACCACCACGTCGCAGCGCTCGAGCGCTGCCGCCAGGCGATGGTCGTCGAGCGGTGCCGGCGCGCCGCCGTGGGCGAGGAGCGCGCGCCGCGCGGCAGCGGCGTCCTCGCCTGCGGGATCGGGCGCCATCTCCAGCACCTCGACGGCGCACCCTGAGCCCTGCAGGAAGCGGGCGGCGACGTAGCCGTCCCCTCCGTTGTTGCCCTTGCCGCAGAGCACGAGGATCGTGTGCGCCGCAGGGAAGCGTTCCCGTACGGCGTCGGCCACCGCGCGGCCGGCGGCCTCCATGAGCAAGAGCGTCGGCATGCCGGCCGCCGCAGCGGCGGCGTCGGCCGCGCGCATCTGCGCCGCGCTGAAGAGCCTCATGGCTCCAGTCTAACGCCGGTCCGGCGACGTCCGAGGGCCGCTCGACGCGCCGCGAAGGGTGGTCGGCTCCGTTATCATCACGGCATGAAGCCCCTCTACGATGGTCCTCCCGACGGGCTCCCCGAGCGGCTTGGGCGTCCCGGCGCCTACCCGTTCACCCGGGGCGTGTACCCGGAGATGTACAGCGCGGGGCGGTTGTGGACCATGCGGCAGTACGCCGGATTCGGGACCGCCGAGGAGTCCAACGAACGCTACCGCTACCTTCTCGAGCAGGGGGTGGCGGGCCTGTCTGTGGCGTTCGACCTGCCCACGCAGCTCGGGCTCGACCCCGACGATCCGTTGGCGGCGGGGGAGGTGGGCCGGGTGGGGGTGTCGATCGCCACGGTCGACGACATGCGGCGGCTGTTCGACGGCATCCCGCTCGAGCAGGTGACGACGTCCATGACGATCAACGCTCCGGCCATGATGCTGCTGGCGCTGTACCAGCTCGTCGGGGAGGAGCAGGGGGTCGCCGCCGAGCGGCTGGGCGGAACGGTGCAGAACGACATCCTCAAGGAGTACGTGGCTCGCGGCACCTACATCTACCCGGCCCAGCCCAGCATGCGGCTGGTGACCGACCTGTTCGCCTACTGTGCCGAGCACCTCCCGAACTTCAACACCATCTCCATCTCCGGCTACCACATCCGCGAGGCTGGTGCCAGCGCCGCCCAGGAGATCGCCTTCACGCTCGCCAACGGCAGGGCGTACGTGCGTGCCGCGCTGGACGCCGGTCTCGAGGTGGACGCGTTCGGCCCGCGCCTCTCGTTCTTCTTCGCGTGCCACAGCCGGTTGTTCGAAGAGGTGGCGAAGTTCCGGGCCGCACGCCGGATGTGGGCGCGCATCATGCGTGAGGAGTTCGGCGCCACCGATCCTAGGGCCCTCATGCTTCGGTTCCACACGCAGACCGGGGGCAGCACCCTGACGGCGCAGCAGCCGGACAACAACGTCGTGCGGACGGCCTATCAGGCGCTGGCGGCCGTTCTCGGCGGCACGCAGAGTCTGCACACCAACGCCCTCGACGAGGCGCTGGGCTTGCCCACCCCGTCGTCGGCGCGGCTGGCGCTTCGCACGCAGCAGATCCTGGCCCACGAGACGGGCGTGCCTGAAGCCATCGATCCGCTCGGCGGAAGCTACTACGTGGAACGCTTGACAGACGCGCTCGAGGAGGAATCGGCGGCGCTGATGCAACGCATCGAAGACCTGGGCGGCGCTGTAGAGGCGATCGAGGCCGGCTACGTGCAGCGCGAGATCGAGGAGTCCGCGTACCGGCACCAGCGGGCGATCGAGGACGGCGAGCGCGTGGTCGTCGGCGTCAATCGCTTCGTCGACGAGGGCGACGCGGAAGCGGTGCCGGTGCAACGTATCGATCCCGAGCTGCAGCGGCGGCGTGCCGCCGAGGTGCGCGCCTTCCGCGAGCGCCGCGACGGCGGCGCCGCATCGTCGGCCCTCGACGCCCTCGCGGCGGCATCGGCGACGGACGCCAACCTGTTCCCGCTCGTGCTCGGGGCCTTCCGTGCGCGGGCCACGCTCGGCGAGATCGCCGGGGTGTTGCGACGCGCGTGGGGGGAGTACGGCTGACGCGAACGGGCCGCCGGCGAGGCCGGCGTTCGCCTCCGACGACGCGCTAGGCGGCCACCTCCGCGGGCGCGTTGGTGCGTTCGACGATGCCGGCGATGGCGTCGACCGTGGCGTCGAGGTGGCTCCGACCGTCGGGGAGCAGCGCGGTCGTGGAGAGGTAGCCGTCGCGCCCGGTGTGTTTCATGGGGCCGAGCCGAACGTGGGTGATCAGCCCCTTGGCCCGAGCCTGGTTCCAGGGGGAGTACCGCAGGAGCGGCCAGCGTCCGGCGAAAAGTGCCCGGCCGGTACGGTGAACGTTGTCGAGGTCACCGTAGAGGTAGTAGAGGTGCCGCACCTGCAGGACGGCCGGGTCGGATGCCATGACGCCGCCCAGGGCGATGACATCGACGGGCGCCCCGAGGATTTCGTCGAGGTGCCCGGCCGCACCCAGGGCGATCTGGCCGCCGCCGCTGTAGCCGATGAGGGTGACGTGCGTCCTGCTGCCCGGGACGTAACCGGCGGCGAGCAGGGCATCGGTGATCAGGTCGGCGCTGCCGTGGTTGTAGATGGGCCCGTAGCGCCGGTCGGCCGAGACGGCCACTTGCCACAGGTTGCGCAGGTTGATGAGCATGCCGGCCATGTTCGCCAACGCGCGGCGGCTGAGCTTCATGCGTAGCGCCCAGCGCCAGAAGCGCGCGAACGCGCGCTGACCGGTCAGGGCGTTGTTCGTCACCGAGTAGGGGAACACCTCGAGGATGCGGCTGTCGGGCAGGCGCTCGCGCAGACGCTCCAGGAATGTCACTTCGCGCCGGGCGAAGGCGTGCTCGGCGACGCTGTGGATCCCCGAGAGGAAGACGAGGAAGTGCTGGGGCGCCCCCGCCGCCGCCCGGATGCGTACGGGCCGTTCCTCGGGACGGCGCCCGTACCATCCCGCCCACCACCCGAGCGCCTCGAGGGGAGCCAGGGCCCCCGCCAGCAAGAGCGCGAGGAACGCCAGCCCCACGAGGATCCAGACGTCGGGCAGGCGCATTCTAGGTCTCGCCCTCCTCGAGGACCTCGTCGAACGAGATGAGGCGGCGCCCGGTCACGGCGACCTGGAGTCGCCGCCCCAGCCTCAGCACGGGCCGGCCGATCGTGCGTTGCAGCAGTTGCAGGAGGATCCAGCCGAGGGCGGCGCTCGCCACCCCCTCCAGGGTGCTGAGGTCGAACACGGTGCGCGTGGCGACGACGATGGCGAGCAGGTTCCAGACCGACAGTGCGGCGGCGATGAAGGAGCCGAAGTAAGGGGTGAGCACCAGGAAACCGAACAACTCCGGGCTGTACGCCAGCCCCACGGTGCGCAGCGCGTTCAAGAACGGACGGGGGCGGCCGAAGACGTACGTGGCGATCAGCCACAACGACGTCGACCAGAACAGGTAGACGAGGGTGAACACGGCGCCGGAGACCATCAGGCTGAGCACGAAGCGCCGGGGCGCCACGCGGTTGACGAACAGCGCCACGCTCTGCCCGGCCGCGGCGGAGATGCCTGCGACGAACACCACCGACAGCGACAGGCGCAGCCCTGCCGCCCCCTGATCGAGCAGCTCGAACGCCTGCCGGTCGAGGGCGAGCGCGTGCCCTACGAGCGCGACCCCATTCATGTCTCGAAGCTAGCACGTGGCTGCGGCGGAACCGGCCCTCCCGGCGTCAGCGGCAGAGCATGGGGCCGAGCGGTCGCCCCCCCAGGAGGTGGACGTGCAGGTGGTAGACCTCCTGGTGGCCGTGCTCCTTGCAGTTCACGAGCAGACGGTAGCCCTTCACGAGGCCCTGCTGCTCGGCCACCCGGGCGGCCACCACCAGCAGGTGCCCGAGCACTGCCTCGTCGTCGTCGGTGACGTCGGCGGCGGTGGGGATGCGTCGGTTGGGAACGATCAAGATGTGGACGGGCGCCTGCGGCCGGATGTCGCGGAAGGCGGTGACGGTATCGTCCTGGTAGACGATGTCGGCGGGGATCTCGCGGCGCACGATCCGTTCGAACAGGGTGTCGGGGGGACGCTCGGGGTCTGCCATGGGCCGATGGTAGCGCTCCTGCCACGATCGGCCCGGAGTTCAGGGGGTGCCGGCGGCACGCTGCAGGGCGCTCATGGTGAACAGGGGCGTGAGCCTGACGCCGACCTCCGCGAGCCGGGCGCCGCCGCCGGCCTCGCGATCGATCACGCACAGCGCGTGCTCGACGCGCGCACCGAGGCCGCGCAGGTCCTCGGTGGAGAGCACGACCTGACCGCCTGAGGTGATGACATCCTCGATCACCAGCAGACGCAGACCCTCGATTCCTCCCCCTTCGGCCAGGCGCCGCGTGCCGTACTCCTTGGCCTTCTTGCGAACGAAGCGGGTGGGCAGGCCGGTGAGCTGGGACAGCATCACGGCCAGCGGGACGCCGCCGAGCTCGAGCCCGGCGATGGCGTCGACGCCGTCGGGAACCAGCGCGGCCATGGCTTCGGCGATCGCATGGAGCAGCGCGGGATCGGACTCGAAGAGGTACTTGTCGAAGTAGCGGTCGCTGGTGGCGCCCGAACGCAGCACGAAGTGGCCATGCAGGAGCGAGTGAAGGTGGATTCGGGCGGACAGTTCGTCGCGCGTCATGCGGGCATTGTATGGGCCGCGGCGCGGCCGCGTTTCGGTGCCGGAGCGCAGAGGCGACTCTGCGTGCCCGTGCTCCGGTCGCCGGGGCGCGCCGACGGGCTGGGCGGGGGTGTGCTACTATCGAGTGTTTGGGATTGCGCGACCGGTGCAGGTGGGTCGCGGCCCACGAGACGAACGCGACGTCAACGCCAGAACGACGCTACGGAGGACGTGAACATGCCGCGTGTGTGCGCTATCACAGGGAAGAAGACGCGCAGCACCACCACCAGCAAGCGCAAGGGCTCGCCCAAGAAGCGGGGCGGCGTCGGCGTGAAGCAGGTGGGGGTGCACAAGCGTCAGGTGAAGCCCAATCTTCAGAAGAAGACCGTATGGGTGGACGGCAAGCCCAGGAAGGTCTGGATCAGCGCCAAGGCCCTTCGGCAGCTCGATCCCACCCTGCTCGTGAACCCCAACAAGCTCTGACGCGAGCCATCGACGCCTGCTATGGCGTTGCGAGCGGCGGCCGCCCGGTCATCCGGGCCGGCGTTGAACACTTCGTAGGCACATCCGGAGGCCCCCTTTCGCGTGGGACGGGGCTTTCGAGGCTGGAAGGGTGCCTATTACAGCTATGACGTGGGAACAACGTCTGTGGATAACTGCTTTACTCGTGCGGGAGGATATGGTATCGTGCGGGCACGATGTATCTTCGTACGACCAAGGCGCGCGGGCACGAGTACGTGAGTTTGGCGCACAACTATCGCGATCCCGAGTCGGGTCAGACGAAGCCGCGGGTGATCTACAACTTCGGGCGTAAGGACCGGCTGGACCAGGA
>Ga0114931_10000310_pt1 | contig 57205 bp, 53 predicted proteins | sample 2SBtaG_FD_89579 | JGI IMG/M metagenome (GOLD analysis project Ga0114931, IMG submission 89579) | Deep subsurface microbial communities from Kolumbo volcano to uncover new lineages of life (NeLLi) - 2SBTROV14_V59a metaG | ecosystem: Environmental > Aquatic > Marine > Volcanic | place: Kolumbo... | reverse complement strand
GCCTCGCCAACGCCGTAGAACTCACCGAAATCGGCGGTGCGGGCGTTGTACGGGCAGGCCGCGACGCAGTATCGGCACCCTATACACACGTCGTATTCGATCGCCACGATGCCGTCCGGCCGCTTGTACGTGGCGTTGACCGGGCACACCGGCACGCAGGGCGGATTGTCACACTGCATGCAGGGCCTCGGCGTGAAGCGCTTCCTCACATCCGGGAACTCACCGATCTCTTCCTCGATGACCGGACGGTAGACCACACCGGGCGGGAGATTGTTCTCGGCCACGCACGAAACCGTGCACGCTTTGCACCCGATGCATTTCCTGAGGTCGATGACCATGACCCAGTGGCGCTGATCCAGCGGCTTCTGCAGCGCGCGGTCCAGGTCGTCGAGCATGCGCTCCAGGATGTTTCCCTCGGGACGCGGGCCCAGGCGTTCGAAGACTTGTTCCGCCTCGTCGCGTGCAATGGCGCCCGCGGCGGTACCGGGCAACGCCGCCATGAACGCAGCCGAGCCGCCGGCGACGGCCAGCGCCTGCTTGAGGAAATCCCTGCGGGCGGACGCGAGGGTCTCGGGCGTGTCGTCGGATGCCGTGGGGTGAGGCTCCAGTAGGGTCGTTCCAGCTTCGCCGGAGTCCTGCGGCATGGAGATCCTCCTTGCCGGACGGGATACGGCGCCGGCCGGGGCCGGCGCGAATGAAGTCCCATCAACTTCGATTGATGGGATCTCGGATGCACCCGGGATCGTTCCCCGGCCGTCTGTCGGACTTTCGTAACAGACGTGTGGGAAAACTTCCCACAGGCTCGTCCGGAGGGCGCCGACCGGAGCCCGGCCCCACCCCGGGAGCTCGGCGGCGGAACGTCCGCGAACCTCCGGGACGGGACATGGCACCGGTGGTGCGATTACATTGGAAATCGAGGGGGCGGCTCTGATTGAAGCCGCTGGCCGAGAAAGGAGGGAGTGCACCATGGCGGAAGCCACATCGAGCGCCGCGGAGATCACCCGGCTCGCCCCGGCGTTCCATGCGCTCGCCGACGAGAACCGGCTCCGTATCCTGGAGGCGCTGACCCACGGAGAACGCTGCGTCTGCGAGTTGATAAACGAGCTGGAGATGAGCCAGTCGCTCCTCTCCTTCCACCTCGGCGTCCTGCGCCGGGCCGGCTTCGTGTCGGCCAGGCGGCAGGGAAAGTGGATCCACTACCACGCCGACCCCGGCGCGGTCTCCTCGCTGGCCCGGCATCTGACGACCATCGAGATCGACACCACGCCGAGACCGACGCCGCCGGAGTGCTGAGGCCCGGAGGCCGGCGCAGCGGTGGGGTTCCAAACGCACGCGGCGGGACGGCCCCGCAGGACCGCCCCGCCGCCGTGATCCTGACTGAAGCTTCCCGGCTACGACACCGGTCGCCCTCCCGGCGGAATCAGGATGTGGGGCCGGTCGCCGAGCTTCTCGTTGAGCGGACGAACGAACGTGTCGAACGCCTTTCGCAGCGCTGAGAGTGCCTCGGAAGTCTCTCCGCGGAGCTGCTCGAGGCGCTTCGTCTGCGGCACGGTGGGCGGCGCCTCCACGCCGCCGATTGCGAAGGTGAGCGAGCGGAGCTCCTCGCTGACGCGCGGGCGCTGCCGGTAGCCCATGCGCGGCGGGGGCCGGCGCAGGTACTCGGCCGCCACCTTCTCCACCTCTCGCGCGGCCGTCATCGCCTCGTGCGCCAGATCGTGATCCTCGGGCACGCCCATCAGCACCTCGTGGAGGTTGCGGAGCTGCTTGACCACGCTCTGTTCGGCGCCGATCGCCTGGTTGACCTGTGAGCTGAGGTCACGCAGCGCCACGAGCGCATCGTGCTGCGCCCGGAAGTCCGCGGGCGTCATGTCGATCCTCGGATCGCCCCGGACCTCGAACTCCTGCGTGCGCTCCCAACCGTCGCCTTTGAGCACCGCGGTATACCTGCCGGGCAGCGCGATCGGGCCGAAGCCCCCGAAGCGCGCGAAGAAGCCCCCCGGGCCGCCACGCTCGCCCGGAATGGGCGTGGGACCCTCGAGGCGGAGGTTCCACACCGACTGGTTGACGCCCGCGTGCGCGCCCTTCACGCGCAGTGTACGCACCACCTGGCCGCCGGCGTCGTGGATCTCGATCGAGAGCTTGCCCTCGGGCTTGCCGGGCAGGTAGTAGCGGATCATCGCGCCGGCGGGTGGGTTCGCGGCGCGGTACGCGCGCTGCCCCAGGCTCGCGTCCTTGCGCGCCACCTGCCACCGTGTGGCCCTGCGGATCGGAAAGAGGTAGCCCTCCTTCTCCGCCATGGCCAGATGGAGGTCCTGCACCGGCGTCAGGTCGTCGAGCACCCAGGCGCCGCGGCCGTGCGTGCCGACGACCAGGTCGTTGTACGGCTCCTGGATCTTGATGTCGCGCACCGACACCGGCGGGATGTTGTTGCGGATGCTCACCCACGTCTTTCCGCCGTTCCACGACGCGAAGAGCCCCCGCTCCATTCCCAGATAGAGAAGGTCCGCGTTCTTCGGATCCTCCCTGACGACCTTGACGTAGTCGTCCTGCGGCAGCCCCGCCGATAGATCGCTCCAGTGCTCGCCGTAATCGCGTGTGACGTAGACGTGGGGCGTGAAGTCGTTCGAGCGGTGGTCGTCGACCGCGACGTACGCCGTGCCGGCCGCGTGGTGCGAGGCGTCGATCTTGGCGATCCACGAGCCCGCCGGCAGCCCCTTCACCTTCGGCGCCACGTTGGTCCAGTGGGCGCCCCCGTCGCGGGTGAGCTGGATGTTGCCGTCGTCGGTACCCACCCAGATGACGCCGGCCTCGACGGGAGACTCCGCGATCGTCAGGATCGTGGTGTAGAACTCGGCCGCCGTGTTGTCCTGGTAGATCTCGCCGCCCGACGACATCTGCTTCGTGCTGTCATTCGTCGTCAGGTCCGGGCTGATGACCTCCCACGAGTTGCCGTAGTCCCGGCTGCGGAAGACCACGTTTCCCCCGAAGTAGACGGTGGCCGGATCGTGCGGCGAGATGTGGATCGGCGCGTCCCAGTTGAAGCGGTATTTGTGGTGGACCAGCGCGTCGCCCGCGGAGCCCACGATCCTGGGGTACGGGTGGATGCGCCGCTGCGCGCCCGTGCGCGTGTCGGTCAGCACGATGTTGCCGCCCTGGCTGGCCGAGTAGATCAGCCACGGCTTGCCCGGCACCGGAACCGCGTAGAAGCCGTCGCCCCCGGAGACCGTGAACCAGTCGTCCTTGATAATGCCCGCCGCGTGCAGCGAGTTCGACGGGCCGCACCAGTGGCCGTTGTCCTGCAGACCTCCGCAGATCCAGTACGGATCGCGGTCGTCGGTGAAGATCTGGTAGAACTGAGAGAGCGCCACGTTGTTGACGACGTCGAAGGTCCGACCGCCGTCCCACGAGATCTGGAAGCCGCCGTCACTGCCGGAGAGCAGGCGCTTCGGGTCCAGGGGATCGATCCAGAACGACTGGTGATCGCCGTGCACCCCGCCTGCGATGCGCTGGAAGGTCCGCCCACCGTCCGTGGATTTCGACAGCCCGCCCGAGAGCGCGTAGAGCACTTCGGGATTCGTCGGGTCCACCCGGATGTCCGAGTAATAGAACGGCCGGAAGTTGATGTTCGGATCCTTGTTGACCACCCGCCACGTGTTGCCGCGATCGTCGGAGCGCCACAGCTCTCCCTGCCGGTCGGGGATCTCCGAGACCACGTAGACCGTGGTGGGCTGGCTCTGTTCCACGGCCACGCCGATGCGCGCCATCGGCTTGTCGGTCAGGTCGAGCTTCTGCCAGGTGTCGCCGCCGTCCATCGTCCGGTAGACGGCCGTGTTCCTTCCCCCGTCGTCGAAGCGCCAGGGCCGGCGGCGGAACGTCCACATCCCCGCGAAGAGGATGCGCGGATTCGACAGGTCCATGCTCAGGTCGGAGCAGCCGGTATCCTCATCGAGGTAGAGCACCTTCTGCCAGCTCCGGCCCCCGTCGAGGGTCCGGAACACGCCGCGCTGCTCGTTCGGACCCCACGCGTGGCCCAGCGCGCACACGAGCGCCACGTCGGGGTCGCGGGGATCGACCGCGATCCGCTTGATACGCTCGGTGTCCTTCAGCCCCAGGTAGCTCCACGTCTCGCCCCCGTTGAGCGAGCGGTAGACGCCGTTGCCGTACGAGGTGCTGTTGCGGGGATCCCCTTCGCCCGTTCCCACCCAGAGCACGTTGGGGTCCGACGGCGCCACCTGCAGCGCGCCGATCGAGTAGAACGGCTGCTCGTTGAAGATCTCGCGGAAGGTCACCCCGCCGTTGGTGGTCTTGAAGATCCCCCCGTCCGCCCCGGAGACGTAGAACGTCTTCGGATCGCCCGGGATCCCGTCGATGTCCGTGGTGCGCCCGCCCATGTTGGCGGGTCCGATCGAGCGGAACTTCAGGCCCTCGAGCGCCGCCGCTTCGGGGGCCGCGTTCCCGGAAGCCCGGGCCTCCTGCGCGGCAAGCGGAGGCGCGAACGCGGGTGGTGTGAGAGCGGACACCGCGAGGGCGGCGGCCGCGAGCGAGCAAGCGACCGGACGAAGCATCGGTCTCCTCCTGCTGAATCGTTGGATGGAAGCAGGATACAATAGCCGCCGGTCGCTATTCGAGCACGTGGATGTTCCTGGCCGCGCACATGTTCTTGAGGATCTTCGGCCAGACGGTCACCGACACCTCGCCCAGGTGCGCCTTCTTGAGGATGGCCATGTAGGTGCGCGACTGGCCGATGCCCCCGCCGATGCTGAGCGGCAGCGTTCCGTCGAGGATCCCCTGGTGATACGGGTACTCCAGGAAATCGAGCTGTCCGGACATCTCGAGCTGCCGGCGCAGCGACTCGGCGTTGACGCGGATGCCCATCGACGTCAGCTCATGCCTGCGGCGCGTCACCGGGTTCCACACCAGGATGTCGCCGTTGAGGCCGTGCATGGGGCGCCCGTCGGCCGACGTGGTCTCGGTAACCCAGTCGTCATAGTCCGCCGCCCTCATCTCGTGGGGATACCCGTCCTTGAGCGGCCAGCCGATGCCGTAGATGAAGATCGCCGGGTACTCCTGGAGGATCTCGGTCTCCCGGGCCTTGCGGGGGAGGTCCGGGTAGCGGTCCAGGATGTCTTCCGCGTGCAGGAACGTCAGCTCGTCAGGCAGGTCGGGATATCTCTCGCTCCGGAGAGCCGGAAAGCGCTCCTGCACCCGCCGCTCGGCATCCTTCAGCACGCTCCAGATACGCCGGACGATGTCGGTCAGGAAGTCGAGGTTGCGGTCCTCCTAGGTGATCACGCGCTCCCAGTCCCACTGGTCGACGTAGGCGCTGTGGTCGTGGTCGAGGAAGTAATCCTTGCGCACCGCGCGCATGTCGGTGAGGATGCCCTCGCCCGCTTCCATCCCGAACTGCCTGAGCGCCACCCTCTTCCACTTCGTGGCCGCCTGCACGACCTGCGCGTCGATCGGGTGCCGGTCGTGATCGTTGGAGATGTGGAACTCCACGGGGGTCCGGGAACCGTCCCGGTCGAGCATGTCGTTGACCCCGCTCTCCCTGTCGACGATGAGCGGCACGACCACCCGCGTCAGGTTCAGCTCGCGCGCGAGTCCCTCCTCGATCGCATCCTTCACGACGAAAAGGGCTTCCTGGGTCTCACGGGGCGAGAGAAGCGAGGCGTAGTCGCTCGGGAGGATCTTTTCCAGCTCGGCATAGTCGCCGATGCCCGGGCCGGCGAGATCGGCTTGCTTGCTGTTCACGTGCGTTCGTCCTTTCGGCTGAAGACGGCGTACGGCCGGGCGCGCAGGGAGGGGACGCGCTCGGCGCGGAACTGCGGATCCGTCACCCCGGAAGGCAGGACCAAGCCCGAAGGCCCCGGGGGCTCCTCAGCATGGGCCAAACGCGGCGCGGGTTCAAGGGGGGAAAGAGGGGGGAGGCGAACGGCCGAGCCGTCCCCCTCCCCCCTGCCTGAAATGTCGTGCGGCCGCCGCGTGGTGCATCCGCCGCGGCGTGAGGCCTCGGCGCCGTGTAGCCTCCGCGCCGTCGGGGTGCGGTCCCGCGGCGGCTATCGCACCCTCACCCCTTGTACGGAATCTTCGCGCCTTCGGGCGCCTCGACGACCCTGACCTTGCCGAAGTTCAGGTGGATCCAGGCGCTGTGGGGCGGGAAGTTGTTCTTGTCCGGCTGCGTGGTGTGCGCCACGACGTGGAACTCGATGCCCGCCGGGTTCGTGAAGCCGGCCTTCACGGGCGCCATCGGCGAGTACGGCTTGCCCTCGTGGTTGCGGATCGCGCCGTCGGCGCCCCGCGACTGCTCGCTCAGCATGGTGTGGCTGCCGATCATCGGCACCACCTTCTCGCCGTTGACCCAGATCGTCGACGGGCCCCACGTGGCAAAGTAGTTGAAGATGTTCGGCATGACCGGCGCCTCGTTGCCGGTGTCACCGTGGAGCATCACGTCCTCTTCGAGCCGGGCGCCCCGCATCTTCTTCGTGTCGATCATCTGCACGATGCGGATCTTGCCGGTCCACGACTGATCGGAGGAAAAGCGGATCGGTCCCGACTCGGGCGTGGTCTCGAGCTCGACGACCACCTTGCCGACTCCGGACTCCATGTCCAGCTCGGCCGTCGCTCGGCCCTTGATCGCGCGCACGTTCTTTCCGTCGTACGCGAAGTTGTTGCCGTACCCGCCGATGATGCGGGCGTCGGTGGCCTCGATCTTCCACACTCCGTGGAAGGTGTGCGCCGCGGTGGTCCTGACCGGGCCGTGACCGTTCGCGGGAACGAACGCCGCCGCTACGGCCACCGCGGCCAGCACGCCCGCACCGCGGATGCTTCGGGTCTTCGTGCTCGTCTGCATGGTGCCTCTCCGTGGGTTTCCGGCCACCTGCGCGGGCCGGTGGTGGTGGCGGCGGCGCGGATGCGCCGCCAACTGATACTGCCGGGGGCTTCGGTTGATACGGGAATCCACCTGTGCGTGACGCGGTTCCCGGGTACCCGGGCTCAGCCGCGCGTGCGATGCCTTTTGGGCGCCCCGCCTCAGCCTTGTTCCTGGGAGCCGGGTGCGGCGAGCGCGGCTTTGGCCGCGTCGGCCAGGCCGACCAGCGCCTCGTAGTCCGTCCCGCTCGCGACGGCCTCGACGAAGGCGGACGTGGCGGCGGACACCGCGGCGCTCCTCGTCGCACCGCCCAACCTGCGCTTGAGCCGCTCATCGGCCGCGAGCGCACCGGCCAGGTGGCGCGCGGGCGCCGCGCCGTCCTGGCCATTCGCAATCAGGTAGAGCACGCCGTTGAAGCGCGAGGCCCACTCGTTGGCCCGCCGCGCCGCGCCGACGACCGTGGCCAGTGCAGGCATCCTGGCCTTCACCCTGTCGGGCACGCCTTCGAGTGGCTTGGTGCCGGGCCCGTCGTGCGGCGCGCCCACGACGATTCTCGCCACCATCCCGAAGAGGTAGTGGGGCTGACAGAAGTAGTCGTAGACGCCTTCGAGGGTGAACGTGTGCTCGAACTGGGTGCCGTCGGTCAGCCCGAGCATCCCCGAGTGCCAGGGCTCGGCGCCGCGGGGGATGCGCAGCGGCAGCTTGCCGCCGATCAGCTTACCGTTGTCGGGATGGAACGCCGTCACGGAGTGGAAATCACCCATGTTGAGCCAGATGACCTTCTCGCCCGCGGCGATGACCAGTCCGTCCGGATCGAAGCGGAAGTTGCCGGCGTCCGTACGGAGCCCGACGACGCGGGGCGGAAGCTGCGCGACCGGCGCATCCGTCCCGGAGGCGTGTTTGCCACCCGTCTCCCCGTACGAGCGCGCAGCGCCGTCCGGGCCGGCCTGGGCACGCAGCGCACGCGGCAGCACGGCGAGCCCGGGAACGGCGGCCGCGGCGGTGGTAAGGAAACGCTTGCGATTCCATGGAGGAGACATCGGTCCTGTCCTGGTGTGCGGGTCGGGAGGCGTGGGGAGGCGCGCGTGGGATCACCCCGGCGCGGCGTGCGCATGGGCGAGCGCGTCCCGAGCAACGTGTTTGCTCACCGAACGGAGAAGGCGTGCCGGCGGTTCCAGGATGGCGCGCCCGGCGCCGGTCGCGCCCCTACCCCGTAGTGGACTACGGACCCTATCTTGCATGCATGAACGGATCGACGCTCACGATCGGCGCGCTGGCCCGGGCGGCCGGTGTCGGTGTGGAGACCGTGCGCTTCTATGAGCGGAAGGGCCTGCTCGCACCGCCGCCCCGCACGCGCTCGGGTTACCGGCAGTTCCCTTCCGACGCGGTCGCGCGGCTCCGCTTCATCCGGCGGGCCCAGGGGCTCGGCTTCACGCTCGAGGAAATCCGCGAGCTGCTCGAGCTGCGCGTCGATGAGGTCGCGGCGTGCCACACCGTCGAGGCGCGCGCCCGCGACAAGTTGGTGAGCGTCGACGCCAAGCTTCACGAACTGCGCCGGATGCGCCGCGTGCTCCGCCGCCTCGTGAGCGCGTGCGAGGCGCGCGAGCCCACCAGCGAGTGCCCGATCCTGGAGGAGCTGGAGGAGGTGGGGGACCTCGATACGACCTGAGGGTCCCGCGGACGTCGGAGTCCCACGCCGTCGGGCCATCCCGGCTCAGTCCGACTCGTCCCGGGAACTCTCAGGACACCACCACCCATCGCGCGCCCGTCCACCGCCGCTTCCACGCTGCTCCGGACCCTCCCCCACGGTCACGGGACACCTCGAGGAATCACCCCTCTTGACTCCGTACCATGGTACAGGGTGTAGCTTGCCTGCGGACGCTGAGTTCCCAGGCTGACACGCTGGAGGTATTTCGTGAAGGAAACATTCAAGGCCGTCCTGCCCAGCGCGGGGGGCGTCGCCGCGGCGACCGCCTCGGCCCTCTGTTGCGCCGGTCCGATCGTGGCCGTGACGGTCGGTGTGTCCGGCGCGGGGTTCGCGTCGACGTTCGAGCCGCTCCGCCCGTACTTCCTCGTCGCAACCGCGATCTTCCTCGTGTTGGGCTTCTGGCTCCTCGACCGGGAAGAGAAGAAGGCGTGCGAGCCGGGCAAACCGTGCGCCGACCCCGCCGTGCGGCGCCGGATGAAGATCGTGCTGTGGGTGGCCACCGCGGTCTCCGTTGTGTTCGCGAGCTTTCCCCTCTGGCAGGGGCTCGTCCTCTGAGGAGTCTCCCATGACCTGGAAGCAGTGGACTGCGGTGGGGGTGGTGATCGGCGGAGGCATTCTCCTGCAGATCGCGGTGCCCATGGACAACATGGACATGGGTGGGTCGGACGCCGGGGCGATGCAGCAGGGCTTGATGGCGCCCGCGAACGGGAAGGCGGCGGAAGCGGCGCCCGAGTCGGGGCCTTACCGCACGGTGGCGCTCGACGTCACCGGCATGACCTGAACGGGCTGTGAGACGACGGCCCGTGTGGTCGTGAAGAGAGTGGACGGCGTCCAGGATGCCCGTTTCTCGTATCAGCGCGGCGAAGGCTTCGTCACGTTCGACACGACCCGGACATCTCCCGCGGAGTTCATCGCGGCGCTCGAACGCATGACGGACTACCGAGCGAAGCTTCGCCCCGAGCCGCCGGCGCCGCGCGCGCCGGGCGCTGCGGCGAGCGGACGGGATTCGACGGCCGGCGGACCGGATTCCGCGTCGGGCGGGAGCGATGCCGCAGCATCCGCGACACAGCATGAGGGGGCTGGATACGCCCCGAACGGAGAGCATTCATGAGCACCGCCCTGCGCCGCATCGAGATGGAGGTCGAGGGCATGACCTGCCCGAGCTGCGAGATCCACGTTACCGAGCGGCTGTCGTCCGTGACGGGCGTGAAGGAGGCCGCCGTCCGCTACCCCGACGGCACCGCCCACCTGACGGTCGAGGGGGGCACCCCGCAGACCGCGCTCGTCGAGGCGCTGTCGGGCACACCGTATTCCGCCCGCATCGTGGGAGAGGTACCGGCGGTCGCGGATGCGGTTTCGGCCGGACCGGAAAACGCGGTGGGCGGCGCGGGCGCGACCGCCGTAGCGTCGAGCACGGGCGCCGTTGCGCCGGAACGCGTGGGCGCGCCCTCGTGGAAGGGCACGGGCGCCCGGGACCGCGACGGCGCCCCCTACGACCTCGCCGTCGTCGGTGCCGGATCGGCCGGCTTCGCCGCCGCGATCAAGGTGGCGGAAGCGGGCGGACGGGTCGTGATGATCCAGTCGGGCACGCTGGGCGGCACCTGCGTCAACGTGGGGTGCGTGCCGTCGAAGGCGGTCATCCGCGCCGCGGAAGCGCAGCACGTCCGCGCACACCATCCCTTCGACGGCATCGCCCGATCGGATGACCCGGTGGACTGGAACGGGGTGCGCCGCGGCAAGGACGATCTCGTGGGCGCGCTGCGGCAGGCGAAGTACGCCGACGTGCTGGCCGCGTACCCCGGGATCACGCTGATCGAGGGATGGGGCACCTTCGACGCCGACGGTCGGCTCCACCTGTCGGACGGCTCCGCGGTGCCCGCCCGTAACGTCGTCGTCACCACCGGCTCTTCGCCGAGCATCCCGGACATCCCCGGGTTGAAGGACGCGGGGTACCTGGACAGCACCGCACTGCTCGACGTCGGCGCGCTGCCCGCGTCGCTCGCGGTGCTGGGCGCCGGCTCGGTGGGGCTGGAGCTGGCCCAGGCGTACGCGCGGCTCGGCGTGGGGGTCACGATCCTGGCGCGCTCGCGGCTTCTCTCCAAGGGCGATCCGGAGGTCAGCGACGAGCTGGCCCGCCACCTCCGGGATGAGGGCCTCGAGGTCCTGACCGGTGTGGCGGTGGAGAAGGTGGAGCGCGCCGGAAGCATGCGGCGCGTGCACGCGCGGACGGACGATGGGCCGGTGACCGTGGAGGTCGAAGCGATCCTGGTCGCGACGGGACGCCGGCCCAACACGGCGGGCATGGGCCTTGAGGAGGCGGGCGTCGAACTCGGGCCCCACGGCGAGATCGTCGTGGACGAGCGCATGCGCACGGCGCTGCCACACGTCTACGCCGCAGGCGACGTGACCGGCGAGCCCATGCACGTCTATGTCGCGGCCCACGCCGCTGCCATCGCGGCCGAGAACGCGCTGGGCGGTGACGCCACGCTCGACCTCTCGGTGCTGCCGCTCGTGACCTTCACCGACCCCGGCGTCGCCTCCGTCGGGCTCACCGAGGAACAGGCGCGCGCGCGCGGCATCGAGCCCCTCGTCAGCACGCTGCCGATGGAGCACGTGCCGCGCGCACTGGCCGCCCGCGACACCCGCGGCTTCGTCAAGCTGGTCGCGGACGCGTCGACGCGCCGCATCATCGGCGCACACATCGTGGCGCACGAGGGGTGGGAGATGATCATGGAGCCGGCCATGGCGATCCGGTTCCGCCTGACCATCGAGGATCTGACGACGATGCTGCACCCGTACCTGACGCTCTCCGAGGGCGTCAAGCTGGCCGCGCTGACCTTCGAGAAGGACGTAGCCAAGCTGAGCTGCTGCGCGCTGTAGGAAAGGGGCCAGGCGTCACGCAGCGGGGCGCCGGCACCAACGTGGATCCTCACGGCCACCTGCAGCGCGTCGACCACAACGTTCTGAGATCAGAGAAAGGACCGAAGCCCCATGGACATCGAAGTCACCCGCTCGTTCGGCCGCTCCCGCGCGGCGCTGCTTGCCCTCGTGGCGGCAGTTGCAGGCCTGGCCGGCCCGGCACCGGGCGCCGCACAGATGACCTCCGCGCCCGACTTCCTCGTCACCGTGCCCTCGTCTCACCCCTTCGATGAGACCGTGTCGATGATCAAGCAGGCGATCGAAGGGGAGAACTTCATGATTCTCCACGAGATCAACCCGCAGCAGATGCTCCGCATGGTGGGCGTGCGGACCGGTGGCATGCGGCAGATCCTGTACTTCCATCCGCGCTTCATGAAGCGGATCGTCGAGGCGAACCGCAACGGCGGTATCGAGCCGCCTCTGAAGATCCTGGTGATGGAGACGCCGCGCGGCACCATGGTGCGCTACCACGATCCGGTCCACCTCTTCGCACCCTACGACGGACTCGGCGAGGTCGCTCAGGAACTCGGGAGCGCGACGGAAAGAATCGTCGCGACGGTCCGATGACGGGCGCGACCCTTTCGGGGTGGGATACCCGGCGCGTCGCCCTCATTCTCGTCGCGTTCGTGGCCGGTGCGGGCGTGCCGATCCAACTCGTGACGCTCTCCTTCGGGTACGCCCAGTACGTCAAGGGCATCACGATGGGCCCGCAGGCGATCGCGACGGCCCACGCGTTCGCAAAGCTCTACATCCCCTTCGTGTGGATTCCCGCGCTCGTCGTGCTCGCGGCCCTTGCCATCTTCGCACGGCGCCGTTACCCCGACGTCAGCCGGCGCATCGTCGTGGGATTCGGGATGGGCGCGGTGGCCACCGTCGCGCTCGATGCCGTCCGGGGCGCCGGCGTCGTCCATGGATGGCTGCCCGGAGACACCCCGGTGATGTTCGGTAAGATGGCCACCGGCAGCCCCGACTTTACGACCTACTATCCTATGGGCCTGCTGATCCACGTTCTGAACGGCGCGGACTTCGGTCTGTTCTATGCGTTCGTATGGGGACGGCGCACGTCATACGGCGCGGCCGTCCTGTGGGCCAACGTGTGGGCGCTCCTCGTCGAGCTCGGGATGATGACCGGCCCCCCGATGGGTCCGATGACGGGACTCTTCGGCTACAACTTCGCGTGGCCGCAGCTCTTCCTGCTGACGCTCGTCGCCCACCTGTTCTTCGGCACGGCGCTGGGCCTGCTGGTCCAGCACTTCCTGAAGGATGAGGACAGTGGATGGTTCGGGGCGTTCCTGAAGGGTCCGGCGAGGGAGAAGCTCCCCGGGCGAGCGCCGCTGTCCGCGAACCCGTTGAGTGCATGAGTGCATGAAGGCCAGCCGACGATAAACGGCCGGGTGGAGCCGCCACATCCGTCGGGGGGGCGTGCGCCGGGTTGAGGATCATGGGGTACGCGCGTGATCACGCTTGCGGTGCGCTCCGCCGCGCTGACCGCCACGTTGGCGTGGTTCGCGGCCGTAGCGAGTCCCCGGTCGGCCGGGGCACAGGGCAGCTGCTCGGTTCCCCACAGCAGCCCGGGCGCGGTACAGGGAAACGGCGTGTCGAGCCTGCAGCCCGGATCCGGTTGGATCCAGGCCACATTGTTCCGCCTCGACACGCGCGAGCAGTTCGGGACCGGCGGCAGCCGCGAACGCTACTTCTCGCAGGGCCATCTGGTCACGACCTCTCTCCTGGTCACCGGAGCGGTGGGCGTGCGCCGCGGCGCCGAGCTGTGGGCCCAGCTCTCCGGGCACGCCCTGGATTTCCGTGAAGTCACGGGATCGCGCAGCCGCACCGGCCTCGGCGACGTGCGCCTGTGGGTCAGGCTCGGGCCGGAGATCTTCGTGGACGATCCCTCCACGCTGCCGGTGTGGGTGGGCCTGCGCGGGGGCGTGAAGCTGCCGGGATCGGAGTTCCCGGTCGACGCCCTGATCATCCCCCTGACGGAAGGCCAGCGGGACGATGAGCTCGCGCTCGAAGCGGGCCGCGCGTTCCACGGCGGAGCGGTCCTCGTCCAGGGTTGGATGGGACGCCGCTGGCGCTCGGAGAACACCACGTCGCGGATCGCACCCGGCAACGAATGGTTCGCCTATCTGTCCTCGACCGTCGCGACCGGCCCGCTGCGGTGGAAGCTGGTGATGCAGACGCTCAGGGGAGCCCCGTATCGGTCCTTCGGCGCCCCCCTCCCCACCAGCCGGCGCAGGATGTTCGAGCTCTTTCCCAGCGTCGCGCACGCCCTCGGGACCGGACAGGTCGAGGTGGGGGCGCGCTTTCCTGTTGCCGGCAGGAACCTCCCGGCCGGGCGAGCGCTGAGCCTGTCGTATCTGCTGAGCTGGCGATAGCGACGCACGCCGTCGTCCGCCGCGGACAGCATCGTGCAGGTCACGCGCGCCGGTCTGGCCATCGCCCGGAGAGACGGCTGGGCCTGAATTGTCGCACCGCACGCGCAGCTCGTCGACAGCGTGGCGGTGCGGGTCGAGAAGCGGTAGGGCGCCGCCCATTGACAGGCGCCGCCGATTCCGCGAGGATGATGCGTTACCCCGAACGGGGTGCAAGGACTAGGAGGCGGGCGGCGGTCTCGTTCTTGGAGATCGGCGCCTTTTTTCTTGTGACCACGACGGTCACACTTTGCGCGGAGGATCCGCGCGCAACAAGCAGTCGGTACGTACGTGTCATCGTAGCTCCGACTTGCATATCCAGAGGAGCGCATCGATGCGTACCAAGGGAACGGTCAAGTGGTTCAACGACCAGAAGGGCTTCGGCTTCATCACGCCTGAGGACGGTAGCAAGGACTGCTTCGTCCACCACAGCGCGATTCAGGCGGACGGGTTCAAGACCCTCGCCGAGGGAGCCCAGGTCGAGTTCGATATCGTGCAGGGCGCCAAGGGGCCCGCGGCGGAGAACGTCGTCGCGATGTAGTTCTCGATCGAATCCGATCGAAGCTTGCGGGCCGTCCCGATTCGTCGGGGCGGCCCGCTTCGTTCAGCGTCCGCCTTTGTCGTCCTCGAACGCCCAGTTCACGAGCGGCAGTACCGGAAAGGGCGCACCGTGACGGATGATGTTCACGAGTCCGAGCTGGATGCCGTTCAGACGATTCGCGTAGTTGACGAGGGCAATCTGGAGCCCGCGGTAGTTCGTGCCGTGGTTGACGAACCCGAGCTGGACGCCCTGGCCCAGCGCCGCCCAGTTCACGAGGCCGTGCTGCAGGCCCTCCATCCGGCCGTTGACGACGTTGATCCAGTTGCCCTGCCACCCGACGAACTCTCCGTCGGCCAGGCCCACGATGCCGAACTGCACGCCGAGCGCCGATCCGGTGGTGTGGTTCACGACGCCCAGGTCGAGCCCGGTTACGGACGCGTTGCGCCCGTAGAGCAGGTTGAGGCGGATGCCGCGGATGGCGTCTTCCTCGGGAAAGGCCTGAATCGGAGTCACCAGAGAGATCTGAAAGGGATGCTCCGCGACCTGCTGTGCCCCCAGCTCCGCGTGCGGGGCGCTCAGCCACGCGCAGACCAGCGCACCCGCGACTCCCAGCTTCGACGTCGATTTCACCTCACCACCTCCTGATGTTCCGCAGGATATTCGCGGGATCGGTATGGGTTCTCACGCCTCGTCCCTTTCGTCACGACGCTCCGCACGGAGCATGACGAGCGCCATCACGAAGCGCTCCGGGGCGGACAACGCGTGCGGCACGAGCGCGGGCAGGATCACGGCGTCGCCCGCCTGGGCGCGGGTGGTCTCGCCGGCCACCGTCACGTCGGCGCTTCCCTCGAGCACGAGCACCAGCGCATCGTGCGGCGTGGTGTGTTCGCTGAGTCCCTCTCCCCGATCGAATGCGAACACGGACACCGAGCCGCACGCGGACGTGAGCACCTGGCGGCTCACGATCGAGCCTTCCTGCACGCGCACGAGCGCGGTGAGTCGGTTAGCCTTTCCGGCTTCCAGCGTCATGGCATCTCCCGCGCTTGTGGGGGCTGACCCGCGATACCTACCGCCACCGTCCTTGGAGATCACGGATGCTCCACACGCGTGGGCGGTTCGGCCGCGACGTCTTACACCCCGCGCGAGCCTGCGGTTCTTGACAGCGCGATCTTGCCCCTGAGACCTTCCGGCCATGCGTGTACCAGCGACGGCCCGGGCCCTCCTCGTTCCTGCGCTCCTGGCGGTCGCCGCCCGGGCCGGCGCGGCCCCGGGTTCCGCATTCCCGCGATTCCTCGTCGCCGCCCGGACCACCGCGGCCCCGGGCGCATCCGCAACCGGGGCCGCTCCCGACGGGCGCGCGCTCGCCACCGAGCTCGGATGCGGGGCATGCCACACCGGGGTTCCGGCGCCGGACGTGGCGCGCTCGCGGGCGCCCGACCTGGCCGATCCTTCAGCGCACCTGCCGGCGGACTTCGTATTCACCTACCTGGCCGATCCCGTGCGGCGGAGAACCGACATCGGCGCCACGCGGATGCCCGATTTCCGACTCGACGAGGGCGAGCGACTGGCGCTCGCCCTCTTCCTCGGCACGGACGATGGAGACCGCGGAATCCGCGAAGCCTCGAGCCGCCACCCCGGAGTCGACGCCGCGCTCGGAGGGCGGATCTACGGGGCGCTCCGGTGCGGAGCGTGCCATCGCCGGCCGGCGGCCGACGCCACGGGTCCGAACGTGGACCTGAGCCGCGAGGCCCGCCGCGTTCGGGCCGACTGGCTGGCAGGCTGGCTCGCGGCGCCGCGCCCGATCCGGCCCTACGGACCCGAGGCCTCGGGCGCCAGGATGCCCGACTTCCGGCTCTCGCCCGAGGAAGTCCGCGCGCTGGTCACGTATCTCGCGCCGCAACGGCCGGGCGGCACGGCCCCCGCGAACGCGTCCGCTCGCTCCGCTCCCGCTGCGCTCTCCCCTTACCTGGTGCGGCGCACGACGACCTTTCTGCACGACCGTGCGGCATGCCTCGGGTGCCACCGCCTGCATGGCGAAGGCGGAGAGATCGGGCCGCCCCTGGACGGCGTCGCGAGCCGGCTCGATCCCGCGTTCGTCGTGGCGGTCATCCGCGACCCCGCCGCCGCGATGGGACGGACGCTCATGCCCGGCCAGCCGCTGAGGCCGCGCGACGCCGAGCGCCTGGCGGCCCTTATCCTCCAGGACGGTCGCCCCTGGCAGGGCGCCCCTCCGGCCAGCCTGGCCGACCCGATGCACCCGGCCTGGCGCACGCGGGCGGTGAGCAGCGGCGAGGGCACCCCGGCCGCCGAGGGCGCGCGCCTCTACGCCCGTCACTGTGCCGCGTGCCACGGGGCGGAGGGACGCGCCGACGGTTGGAACGCGCACAACCTTCCCGTGCTGCCCGCCGTGCACTCCAGCGCGGAGCTCATGGCACGCCGGGTCGACGACGCGCTGTACGACGGGATCGCGGCGGGCGCCTACGTGCTGGACGGCAGCCCGCGCATGCCCGCCTACGGCCGGCTGTTCACGCCGGGCCAGATCCGCGCGCTCGTGGCGCACATCCGCACGCTCTGCCGGTGCAAGGCTCCCGCGTGGTCGCGGGACGGACGCTGAGGACCGGTCATGGCAAGGAAGAGGAAGCGGCGCGGCGACGCGCCCCCCCCGGACCCCAGCCGCGCCCACGCCGTCACCGCAGGCCGTCGCCGCGCCATCGCGGCCGTCCTCGGTGTCCTGCTCCTGCTGGGTGGAACGGCCGTCGCGGTCCGGACGCTCCGCGAACGGGGCGCCGCCGCACCCCCGTCCGCCCCACGGCTCGCCGCCTTCCCGAAGCCTCCCGCTCCGCCCGCCGCGTCGGTCGAACCGGACGATTTCGTCGGCGCAGAGACATGCGGCGGGTGCCACGCGAAGCAGTACCGCGCCTGGTCAGCCTCGACGCACGGGCAGGCGGGCGGCGCGCCCGGGCACGACGTCGTCATCGCGCCGTTCGACGGCCGGCCGATCCGCTTCGCGAACGCCACCGTCATCCCCAGGATACGCGGAGGAATCTACGAGTTCGTCGTCCGGGAGGACGGCTTCGCCGAGGAGGTCTTCCGAGTCGACGGGGTCATCGGCGGCGGCCACATGCGCGGAGGTGGTACCCAGGGGTTCGTGACGCGCAGGCGCGACGGCACCGTCCGGTTCCTGCCGTGGGACTGGTCGCGCACGGAGTCGAAGTGGTTCTGCAACACCGGCTCGCGTCTCAATCGGGGCTGGCTGCCGATCACCCGGACGATGAAGCTGGCCGATTGCGGCGACTGGCCGCCCGTGCGCCCGCTGGGCACGGTGGCCCGCTTCGCCAACTGCCAGGAGTGCCACGGCAGCCAGATCCGCACCACGTTCGACGCCCGCAGCGGCGCGTACCACACCTCGTATACGTCGTTGCGTGTCAACTGCGAATCCTGCCACGGCCCGGGACGCGCGCACGTCGAGAAGGCCGGCTCGCTCGGATTCGGTGACGGCAACCTGCGCATCAACACGCTGGCGAACCTGGACAAGGACGCCTCGCTCGACGTGTGCTTCCGCTGTCACGCGCTGAAGGACGTGGTGCGCGAGGGCTACCTTCCCGGGGACACGCTGGCCGACTACTACGCGCTCAAGTTTCCCGTGCTCGGCGACCAACCCTACTTCGCCGACAGGCGGGTCCGCACGTTCGCGTACCAGGCCAATCACCTGGCCAGCGCGTGCTACCTCGAGGGACCGATGGACTGCGTGAGCTGCCATGAGCCGCACGGCCAGGGTTACTGGGACACGAACCGGCGTCCGCTCGCCAGCCCCTTCGACAACGGCCAGTGCACGTCGTGTCACCCGAGCAAGGCGGTCGACGTCCGGAAGCACACCTTCCATCCCCCGGACAGCGAAGGCTCGCGGTGCGTCTCGTGCCACATGCCGTACCTCCAGCATCCCGAGCTGGGACGGGAGATCCGCTTCGCCCGCTCGGACCACACCATCGCCATCCCGCGCCCGGCGTTCGATGCCGATCTGGGGATCACCGACGGGTGCGCAGTGCCACCGGGACCGCTCCGCGCGCACGCTGCAGCGGCAGGCGGAGGCGTGGTGGGGCGCGCTCCGCCCCCACCGTCCGCTCGTGCAGGGTCTCGTCGACGAGCTACGCGCCCGCAACGTGGCGGAGGCCGGGGCGCTGCTGCTGCGGCCCGACCAGCACGATCCGCTGATCCAGTTCGAGGCGCTGGCCCGTCTCCTCGTCGGCTATCTGGACCCCGACGCGCCCCAACTTCCCGACACCGTGCTCGTCCGACTCGAGCGGCTCGCGACCGGATCGCCGGATCCGGAGGTCAAGGCGCTGGCGCTCGCCAGCCTGCACTGGTCGCGCGGCAACGACCCGGCGGTGCGTGAGTTGCTGGTCCGAGCGCTCGCCGACGATCCCGGGGGGCGCCTGCGCGCCCGCTGGGGGTTGGCGCTTGGTTTCCTCGGCGACGTGCACCGTGACCGGAAGGACCGGACGGCCGCACGGGCCGCGTACGCCAAGGCACTCGAGCTGCTCCCGGACAACCCGAAGATCCTCCACGCGCAGGGGCTCATGTACACCGAGCAGGGAGACTACCTCGCCGCGGTCCGCGCCTTCCGCAGGGCCATCGAGCTGGACCCGGATCTGCCGCTCGCCCGGGTCAACCTCGGCATCGCGCTTGCCGCCATGGGTGACGCCGGCGGAGCGATCGAAGCGTACCGCGCCGCTCTCACCCGCAATCCGCACGAAGCGCTGGCCTACTTCAACCTCGGCAACGTCTACCGCCGCGCGGACGACCTGGGGGCGGCGGTCGACGAGTATCGAAAAGCCATCGTGGAGGACCCTGGCCTGGGGCGGGCCTACTTCGAGCTTGCGCGCGCGCTCATCCTGCTCGGGCGGCGGGCCGACGCCCTCGCACCCGCCCGGCGTGCGGTCGAGTTCATGCCCGAGCACGTGCCCGCGCGGCAGATGCTTGCGGACCTGGAGAAGGCGGCGAAGGGAGGGTAGCCGGTCATCGTCACGCCGCGCTCGCACCCTGCCCGCTCAGCGCAACCGCAGGATCTCTCCCGGCGCGAAGATCGGGCCGACGTCCATCCCCATATCATGGTACAGACCGGGCGGCACGCCGATGTCCACGAGGTACAGCTCGCCCACCCAGCCGAACGCCACCGGCGCCATGAGCCCCGTTTTGGGTAGCGCCAGCGTCACGGTAGCCAGCGCACGGACGACCACGCCGGGCACTTCGCCCGTGGTGCAGTCGACGCCCGAGGGCGTGTCGAGCGAAACGACCGGGGCGTCCTGGCCGCGCGCCCAGCGGATGAGCTCGGCGGCCGCACCCCGCGGCGCACCCCGCATGCTGTAGCCCAACACGCCATCGACAACCACGTCGAGGGGCTCGGCCGACGCGACGGCGGGCGCGCCCACCGACATCGGCACGCCCATGCGCTCGAGGATCGCGGCCTGGCTCGCGGGCACCGTGGTCATGGCGCTCGGCGGGGCCACGAGGCTCACCTCCACGCGCGCGCCCCACCCGGCCAGCCTGCGGGCCGCCACGAGGGCCCCGCCGCCGTTGCCCCCCCGGCCCGAGAGCACCCGGACACGGCGCCCCCGGGGATCCCCTCCCAGCACGCGGTCCGTCGTCAGGCGGGCCAGATGCCGGCCGGCGTGTTCCATCATCCTGGCCAGATCGACGCCGTACTCCTCGACCATCCGCCGATCCACCTCCCGCATCCGGGTGGCGTTCAAGGCGGGGGTCGGGCGGTCCGGAACCGGAAAACGCAACGCTTTCTTCATGGCTCCCACGGAGGTATGCTGAACGGGCCATGAACCACGACGAATACCTCTCGCACGACGCTCTGGGCCTCGCCGCGCTCGTTCGCGACGGGCAGGTCACGGCCTCCGAGCTCCTGGACACCGCCCAGGAGCGCGTGCGCCTGCTCAACCCCACGCTCAACGCGGTGGTTCGCTCGATGGAAGACGAGGCGCGCCGCACGCTCTCCTCGCTTCCGCCGGACGGTCCGTTTTCCGGCGTGCCCTTCCTTCTGAAGGACCTCCTCAGCCTGTATGAGGGTGTGCCCACAAGTCAGGGCAGCCGCTTCACCGCCTCATTCGTACCCGATCACGACACGGAGATGGTGCGTCGCTACAAGAGGGCGGGTGTCGTCACGTTCGGCAAGACCAACACCCCCGAGTTCGGGTTGCTCCCCTATACCGAGCCCGTCCTGTTCGGGCCCGCGCGCAATCCGTGGGATCCGTCCCGGATCACCGGAGGGTCGAGCGGGGGATCGGCGGCGGCGGTGGCGGCCGGGATCGTACCGATGGCGGGCGGAGGAGACGGGGGCGGCAGCATCCGCATCCCTGCGTCGTGCTGTGGAACCTTCGGCTTCAAGCCCACGCGGGGGCGGACTCCGACCGGCCCCGACTTCGGCGAGCTATGGCAGGGCTCGGTGGTCGAGCACGTGCTTACGCGCTCCGTCCGCGACAGCGCCGCGATGCTCGATGCGCTCTCGGGGCCGGAGCCCGGCGCACCGTACATCACGCCTCCACCCGAACGGCCTTTCCTGAGCGAGGTCGGACGCGAGTCCGGGCGGCTACGCATCGCGATGTCGATCGAGCCCATCCTCGGCAAGACCGTGCACACGGAGTGTCGCCGGGCCGCGCAGGACGCCGCGGCGCTGCTGGAATCGTTGGGGCACCAGGTGGTCGAGGCCGTTCCCCCGATCGATGCGGCCGCGTTCGGTCACGCCTTCCTCGTGATGGTCTGCGGAGAGCTGGGCGCCGACCTCGAGGACGCTTCGAGCGTCATGCGTCGCCGTCCCGCACGGGGCGAACTCGAGCCCGCCACCCGGGCGTTGGCGCTGCTGTCGCGCAGCATATCGGCGCGCGAGTACGCGGCCGCGCTACGCACACTCGATCGCGTGACGCGAGCGGTGGGAAGCTTCTTCGAGGACTACGACGCGCTGCTGACCCCCACGGTGGCCGAACCGCCTCCACCAGTGGGCTCGCTCCAGCCTTCCCACCTGGAAAACCTGCTGCTGCGCTTCCTGGGCGCGGTGGGCTCCGGGCGCCTCATCAAGGCGCTCGGTACGCTCGATCAGGTGGCCGACGCCGCCTTCGACTTCACTCCGTGGACCCCGCTGTTCAACGTCACCGGCCAGCCCGCGATGTCCGTGCCGCTGTACTGGACCGCGGACGGGCTTCCCGTGGGAACCCACCTCGTGGGCCGGTTCGCGGACGACGCCGTGCTGCTGCGGCTCGCCGGACAGCTCGAACGGGCCCGTCCCTGGTTCGACCGCCTGCCGCCGGCGGCCCGGGGGGCTGGAGCGCCCACGGCTTGACCGCGAACCGGCGGAGCCGCCTCCTCGTCGCGGTTCGCGTGCTCGCGGGAGCCGCTCTGACCGGCGCGTCGGGGCCCGGGTCGATCGCGGCCCAGCGCGCCCTTCCCGATCTGACCCCGAAATGGCGGTGGGTCGATTTCGGAGTCGAGACCGGTGTTCCCCCGGGCGCCGTCGAGGAACTCGCCGAGCAGGATACGATCGTCTGGGTCCGCACCGAGCAGGGCGTGGCCTACTACGACGGCTTCTCGTTCGTGCCCGCGCGGGTGGGCGGCCACTCGATCGAGGGCCCGGCGACCTCGCTCGCCGTGGATTCCGGCGGCAGAGTTCTCATTGTGGTCGGAGGCCACCTCTACGAGGGTGGCACACACGGGTTTTCGCCGGTGCCGTTGCCCGCGGGCGTGGAAGGCGCCGTACGCCGGGCCGTACGTCTGGCGTCCGGAGAGATCCTCGTGCTCTCCCGGGTGGGAACGCAGCCGCCCGGAATCTGGATCGGCGGTGCAGAGAAGCTTCGTCCCGTGCCGACCCCTTCGCCGCCCGTCACCGACGAGGCGCTGTGGGCGTCGCGGAGGGGGCGCATATGGAGCAACTTGAGGACCGGATTCCATCTGTGGGAAGAGGGAGGGTGGAGGCCGATCGACCCCATGCCTCCGCTGTCACGGCGAGAAGGCGTCGTGGTAGACGGCCGCAGCGGTCCGGTCTTCCTGTACCGAGGCGGATCCATCTTCGACCGGACGCTCATGGAGTGGGACGGTGAAGGACGGCCCCGGCCTGTCCCCGCGGAAGGAGCCAATCTGCTGGTGGCTGGGGACGTCGGCCCCGATGGGCGGGCGCTCCTGGTGTACGAGACGGGAGACGTGCGGACCCGCGACCGTGGCCGGTGGCACTCCGTCCGGATGCCGGCTTCCCGCGCCGCCGGGGTGCGCGCCGTTCTCATCAGCGCACGCGGAGACGTCTGGCTGGGCACGAACCGGAGCCTCCATCTCTACCGGCGCTCCCTCACCCGCTGGACGTTCATCAGCCGCGCCTTCCCCGATCCCAGCAATCGGGTCAACGCGATCCTCGTCGACAGAGACACCACGCTCTGGGTCGGCACCGGTGGGCGCCTTCTGAAGCACAAGGGCGCGTCCGGCACCTGGCTGGGTACCGTGCTCGGCACGCCCCTTCGCGCGGTCACCGGACTCGCCCGGGACAGCACGGGGCACGTGTGGGTCACAAGCGGCGCTGGATTCGAGGGCGCTCTGATCTGGGACGGAACACGATGGAGTCGGCTGGCGACCCCGGGTGCGCGCGCTCCGGGCTTCATCCATCGTCCCTGGGTCGACTCCCGGGGACGCGTCTGGCTGGCGTCGCTGGGGCGGCGAGACGGCTCGGGTGCGGGAGTCTACCGGGTCACCGAGGGGCGTCTGGAAGATCTGTCCACCACGCTGGGCCTTCCGGCCACACGCACCTACTCGTTCGCGGAGGGGCCTGACGACACGTTCTGGGTCGGATCCACCACGGGCCTGTACCGCGTCCACGAGGACCGCGTGACCCGCGTGTTTCCCGGGCCGGGCCAGGGACTGAAGCCCGGCTCGCGCATCTGGGACATGGCCGTGGACACCGCGGGGCGACTGTGGCTGGCCAGAGACCCGGAGGGGGCCGGAGGGCTGGCCCGCCTGGACGCCGACGGCGCCTTGACCGACGTGCCAATGCCGGGTGAGCCGCGGGTGAGGCAGGTGTGGAGCGTGACCTTCACGCCGGATGGAGACCTGTGGCTCGGCACCGAGGGCGGCGTGCTCCGCCGCCACGACGGTGCGTGGAGCCGCTTCGACGAGACCACCGGACTCGATGTCCCGAACGTATGGCCCGTGGCGATGCATCCCGAGGGCGTGCTCGTCGGAACCAAGGGAGGAGGCCTGGCGATCCTGAGCCGGGAAGAGGAGTCGAATCCCCCACCCCGGGTGCGCATTGAGCCGGTCACTCCCGAAGGTGGGACGGCGACCATCCGCTGGACGCCCACGGCGTACTGGGGAGGGCTCAAGAGTACCGCGATCGACACGCGCATCCGCGTCGACGGTGGGGCGTGGCAGCCCTGGAGTACACGTCGGCGCGCCGTACTCCAGCGCCTCGGTCCGGGACGGCACCGGGTCAGCGTCCAGGCCAAGGGCCTGTTCGGTCAGATCTCCGACCCGCCGGCCACCGCGGTCTTCCAGGTCCCGCTGCCTCTGGTGCTCCGGCCACTCTTCGCGGTGCCCGTGGGGCTCCTGCTCGTCCTCGTGCTTGCGCTGGCGGAGCGGACCCGATCCACCCGCGCACGCCACCGCCGTGCCCTCGCGGAAAGCGAGCAACGCCTCCGGACGCTGGTCGAGCATGCCCCCGAGGCCATCGGCATCCTGGATCTCGACACCGGAAAGTTCATCGATGTCAACGGAAACGCGCTCGCCCTGCTGCGGATCAGCCGCGAGGAGCTGCTGTCCGCGGGCCCCTACTCGTTCATTCCCGAGGTGCTACCCGACGGCACCGCCTCCCGGGATGCGATACGGCCGTATGTCCAGGACGCTCTGACCGGGGGCACGCCGGTCTTCGAGTGGGTCGCCAAGGCAGCCGACGGAACGGAGATTCCCTGCGAGCTCGGACTGGCCCGTTTGCCCGCGGCCGGCCGCTCGCTCCTGCGTGTCAGCCTGGTGGACATCCGCGAACGCAAGGCCGCCGAGATCCGCCGCGCCGAGCTCGAGGAGCAGCTCCGTCAGGCCCAGAAGCTCGAGGCGGTGGGCCAGCTCACCGGCGGGGTGGCTCATGACTTCAACAACCTTCTCACGGTCATCAAGGGCAACCTGGAGCTCCTCCTCGAGGAAGCCGTGTCTCCCGAGGAGGAGCGCAAGTTGATCGAGGGCGCGTTGCGCGCGGCCGACCGGAGTGCGGAGCTCACCCACCGTCTCCTGGCCTTCTCGCGGCGTCAGACCCTGCGGCCCCGACACATCGACCTGAAGAGCCTCATCTCCTCTCTCGTCGAGTTCCTTCAACGGAGTCTCGGCGAGACCATCCGTCTGTCCGCGCACGTGGCCGATGATGTGTGGCCGATCTACGCGGACCCGGTGCAGCTCGAGAACGCGATGATCAATCTTGCCGTCAATGCGCGCGACGCCATGCCGGGCGGCGGCGTGGTCCGTCTCACGGTGCGCAACGTCACGCTCGACGAACACCAGGATCCACGGCCCGTGTCGAGTCTTCCCCCGGGTCGGTACGTGGTGATCATGGTCGCCGACACCGGAGAAGGCATGGATCCCGCGGTCGCGGACCGGGCGTTCGACCCCTTCTTCACCACCAAGGAGGTCGGCAAGGGAAGTGGCCTCGGACTGAGCATGGTCCACGGCTTCCTTCGCCAGTCCGGGGGCGCGGCCACCATCGAATCCATGCGAGGAGAGGGCACGGTCATCCGGCTGTTCTTTCCCCGCGCTGAAGACGGCGTCTCCGCGCAGGCGTAAGTGAGGCTGCCCGGTCGCCACGCGAGCATCGCCTCCCGGCATCCGCCACCCCGCTCAATCTCCCGGAGTGCCGAAATCCACGAAGACGGGCGGGTGCGCTTCAGCTTCCAGGAATCGGATGAGCGCCGCGCCTTCGAGCGTGGTTGTCATGTGGTTGTCCAGCGGATGGAAGCTCCACAACTCGAACGCGAGAAGACCCCGGTCGAGCGCCACGCGAACGTGCCCGCCGTGATCGTTGATCACGGCGAAGGGCGTCACCGCGCCCGGGACGACGCCCAGGTACTCCATGAGCCGCCGGGGGCTACCGAACGAGAGGCGCTTCGTCCCGAGAATCACGTGCAGCGCCTTGAGATCGATCGCCCGATCCTCGAGTGTGACCACGAGCCACATGGCTCCCTTCTTGTCGCGCACGAACAGGTTCTTCGTATGGGCACCCGGAATCTCGCCGCGCAGCGCCTTCGCCTGCTCCACGGTGAAGACCGGCGGGTGGCTCCGTGTCCGGCACGCGATGCCAAGCTCTTCCAGGCGGGCCAGGAGATCGTCCGGAGCGGCCGGAGGCGTGCCGTCGATCAGCATCACCTCTCCACTCCTGCATGCGGCGTGCCGCTTCCGCTCTCGCCCGGGGGCTCCAGGGGGAGCGTCACGAACGCCGCCATGGCCGCCGCCAGCCGGCGCGTCGGTGTCGGTGACATGATGTCACCCGCGATGACATGGTGCTCAGGGTCCTCGTCGTCGAGCACCGGAACCAACATCTTGCGCGCCGAGCCGAAGCGCCGAAACACACGCTCCGTTTGCTCCGAATCCACGATCCGGTCGCGAGGCGAGTAGGCCACAAAGATCGGCGCGCGCAGGCCCTCGAGGTCGGCGTGCACCGTCAGATCCACGAGAGCCATCATCGGAACCAGGGCCGAAGTGGGATATCGCGTGGTCCAGTGCGCCGCCTGCTCGGGCCCGCTCGGATCGAAGCTCCGGTGTGATCCCACCAGCAGTCTGGCCAGCAGGCCGCCCCACGGCCACAGCAGAATACGCGCGGCACGGTCTCGTAGGCCGAGGTTGGGCGACAGCAGAAGGAGCGCCGCCACTTCGTCACGCCACTCGGGGCGGGCCGCTGCCCACAGGGCGAGCGTGGCCCCGGTCGACGTGCCCATCAGGACCAGTCCGGAGCCGATCCTCCGTCCGATGGCCACCGCCTCCGCCGCGTCGCGCGCCCACGCGTGGAGCGACGCCTCATCCATCGCCTCGCCATCTCTCCCGTGACCCGTAAGCCGCGCGTAGTAGAGGTTCGCGCCCAGCGCCTTCGCCACGAGCGTGGGCAACGGGTCCACCTCGTGCCGGTCCGCCGAGAAGCCATGCAGGTAGACGACCGACCAGCGCGTCGGAGCGCGCGCCAACGGATCGGCCCACACGATTTCCTTCCGCGCTTCCTCGCGTAGGCCGGGTACCGCGCCTTCTTCTCCCGCGAGGTAGGCGTCCAGGTCGGAGGGGAGCTCCGGCTCCCGGACCTCCGTGTCGGCACGGGGGCGAGGGCCCAACGCGGCCACGGCCATCAGCGCAAGGGCCCCGCCGACGGTAGCGGACCTGCGCACGCGCCGCGTCATCCGTACCTCGACTCGCGCGCGCTCAGCGCGTGCGCCCGTTCGGCGCGCCGCTCGGAGCGTCCTTCGCCGGAAGCAGATCCAAGCCGAGCGTGCGACCCTTCATTACGGCGGGCACGCCTTCCTCCATCCACACCGGCGCGGGCGCACCCATGAGGTAGTGGTCGAAGAACTGCTGCATCCGGATGGCCCAGTCTTTTCGATTCTGGGGTTTCCGGAGCCCGTGCGGCTCGCCGTTGTAGCTGAGCATCCAGACCGGCTTATGCAGACGCCGCAGCGCCACGAACAGTTCGATGCCCTGATACCACGGCACCGCGGTGTCCTTGTCGTTGTGGAGCATCAGCAGAGGAGTGCGTATCTTATCCGCAGTGAAGATCGCGGAGTTTTCAATGTAGCGCAGCGGCACCTCCCACAGCGAGCCGCCTATCCGGCTCTGTGTCTTCTCGTACTGGAACATCCGGCTCATTCCCGTACCCCAGCGGATGCCACCGTACGCGCTGATCATGTCCGACACCGGAGCGCCCGCCTCGGCCGCGGCGAAGATGTCCGTGCGCGTAACCATGTACGAGATCTGATAGCCGCCCCACGAGTGCCCCTGCACGCCGATGTGTTCGCGGTCCACGAAGCCCTTCGCGACGATGGCGAGCACCCCGGGCACCACCGCGTCCACCGCGCTCTCGCCGGGATATCCGATCCGGTACGGGATGTCCGGAACGAACAGCAGATACCCCCGGCTCACATAGAAACTACGGTTGATCGAGGAGCTTCCCGCCGCGGGAATCACGTAGCGATGAAGCCCGTCCGACATCCGCTCGTAGAAGTACACCATCATGGGATACTTCTTCGCCGGGTCGAAGCCCTCCGGCTTGTAGAGAATCCCCTGGAGCGGAATCCCATCGGCCGACAGCCAGTGCACGAGCTCGGCCGTGCCCCACAGGTAGTCCGCCTGCTGCGGATTGGCGTCGCTCACCTTGCGAACCTCCGAGAACGCGGGGTCGCCGACCCAGAGATCGGGGAACATCTCGAACGTCTGCTTCGTGAAGAGCAGCACGTCGGCATCCTTCGCCTTACGAGGCCGGGAGAAGAGAACATCCTCCAGGACGAGCTGCTCCGGCGGGCGCGACGAGGCGAAGCGATCTCGGTAGAAGCCGGCGGCCTTGGTGTCGGTCCGGAACGCCGAGAGGAGCACGTCCTTCTTCCACGGCACGTAAGGATCATCCGGGTCGAGATCCGAGACGCGGAAACGCGTGTGCGTTCTGCGGCCGACGCCCTCCGTCACATCCCGGGGAGGCTCACGCCCCGTGGGGTCGACTGCCCAGACATCGTAGGCGTCGTACACCAGGAGGCGCGCGTCGCCCGGGGTCCAGCCCGCGCTGCCATAGGGGGGCGGAGGCTGGGGGTGGTCGTCCAGCTCTCTGTAGAACGCCACGTCCACCGAACCGGTCAGGTCGTGGATCTCGTGCGTATCGGCGTCCATCGCGAACCAGGCTCGGCGGCCGCCGTCCCACCACACCAGGTACTTCCCGTCGGGAGACTGGCGCGCGGTGCCCCGGAGCTTCTCAATGACTTTCTCGCGGGCGCCGTCCGACGGGTCGACCGTGTACACGTCCACGTACCGGCCGTCCCACGAGATGAGTTGGCGATACGGAAGCCCGGAGGTGCCCAGCGCGTGCGACCCGTCGCCCTTGCCGGCCACCGTCACCACGGGAACCTCCGGAGTGGCCAGTTGCACGACGCGTCCGGTACCGAAGTCCAGCGCCGCAAGATACGTGCGCTCTCGCTCGCGCTTGGCCTGCAGGAGCTGCATCGGCTGGAGATAGGGGTCCTTCCAGTTCCAGACATCCACGCGCACCTTCTCGTCGTCGGGGGTGTCGTCATCCGGCTCGGGCTGAGGGGCCGCGGCCGTACCGAAGAAGAGCCGTCCGCCCGATTTCGAGAAGGAGACGTCGCCGTACCGGCTCGGAGCCCAGCTTTCGGGAAGGCCCTCCGCACCCGGAGCCACCGCGGACGACGCCGGGCCGTCGGCCGGAGCAATGTAGAGCGAGAACGCCGGAGCCTCGGCGCCGCGGTCGTCGCGATCCGTGACGAACGCAGCACGCGCGCCGTCCCTGGCCACGGCGAGCTTCACGTAGCGGCCCTCGCCCGACGCAACCGGCTCCGCATCGCCCGAGCGGCGCACACGGTAGACGCCGTCCGCCTCTCCCTCTTCCCCCGACGCCGCGTAGTACAGCGCCGAGCCGTCCTCCGCGAACGCGTACTCCACCGCGTACGCGAAGCGGCGCTCCTGCCCGGAGTCCAGGTCGCGCACGATCAGGGTCGTGCCGTCCTTGGTCCGGGGTGGCTTCTCCTTGTCCTTTCCCTTCTCGCCCGCCCCGGCCGCCCGGCCCGCCTCGGGCTTCCTCGCCTTCCCAGCCTCTCCTTTCTGCGCTCCCCCGGGCTCGCCCCCCTTCGCGTTGTCTTCCTCACCGCGCTTCTCCTTCTCCAGAAGGTAGGCCATCCACCCCGAGCCGTCCTTCGGCAACTCGAAAGACTTTACCCTGGCCGCGCGGAAGGGCTCACCGGGCCGGGACAGATCAACCACCACCAGCGAATCCTTCGGCAGGTCCGGTCCCTTCTTCTTCTCCTTCTTCGCGGCTTCCACCGCCTCCTTCTTCGGCGCGATCCGAGCCACCACGTAGCGGGAGTCCGAGGAGAACTTCGGCGATGCGCCTCGGGAGATCTCCGTCTCCTCCCCTGTTCTCAGGTTCCGGACAATCATGCGGCCATCCCCGTCTCCGGGCGTGAGCTGATAGGCGAGCCACCGCCCGTCGGGGGAGAGCGTGGGGTTCTGGATACGATTCCAGATGTCGTAATCGGCATGCTCGAGTGGCTTCTTCTGCTGGGCTGAGACCGGAAGAGAGGTCAGGGCCAGGGCCAGGAGCACGAAGCGTGAGATTCTCATGACGAATGCAGACCGTGGTGGGTGGACGCGACGCGCAACTCCGAGGGACAGGAAGGGTACGGTAGGGGCCTTTCGGCGCCCCGGCAACGGCACGGACCCGGGCCCGCGCGGGGGGCGTTCGCTGGCGCGACACGAGCCGGTGGCCCAAGATAGATGTGTGATGGGCGCCGGGGCCTCCGGACGCACCGGTGCGCGCATCCACGGATCTTCCCGCGCACGTACTTCCATGGACGGAGATACCCCGAGGATGACGAATCCGCCGGCGGATCACCCCGCCCTCACGGACGAACTGACCGGCCTACCTAATCGTCTCCAGTTCGAGACGGTCTATCGATACCTCTTTGCCGGTGCCGACCGAGGCGTCGCGCTCACGGTCATGATGCTGGAGGTGGAGCATTCCGATGCCTCCCTGATTCGCGAGGCGGGCCGCACGCTCCATCAGGTTACCCGCTCATCGGACCTGGTCGCTCACCTCGGCGAAGGATGGTTCGCCGTGCTGCTCCTCGGCTCGAACCTCTTCGGCGCGCGGGTGGCCGCGGACCGCGTCGCGGCCGCGCTGGAGGCGTCAGCCGTCACGTCCTTTGCTCTCGGCCTCGCCGCGTACCGAGACGACCTGAAGCAGCCCGCTGAACTCATGGACGCGGTCCGCCGCGCCGTGGCCGAAGCTGCGTCGTTGGGCGGAGGATCCGAAATCGTAGCCGGGTAACCCTCCCGGCGGAGCCGGATGTCGCCCGCGAGCGGGCGCTACTCCCGATAGACCCACGCCCCCACGAGCGTCGCGAGCGGAAGCTCGATGAGGCTCCAAGCGATGCTGAACCAGAGGAGGTCGGCGGGAAACATGCCCCACGTCAACATGCCGACCGTGGGCCAGAGCCATCCCAGGAACCAGACGACGAGGCCGACCTTCACGGCAGTGACCGGGCCCGGTCCGAGGCGGGGACGCACGGCGGCGTAGAGCCAGATGGCCACGATGCCGATCACGAAGCCGAACACCACGTAGAGCGTGATCGCCGCTCCTCCCTGCTCGATCCCGAGCGCGCCCATCGCGTCCGCCCAGGCGTCTCCGACGACGAAGACGTTGAGCACGGTCTCGAGAACATTGACGACCAGCCCGGCCGTCAGCCCACCGAGGACGATGCGGCCATGATTCGTGCCGTTCATGAATCCCCCTATCCGCAACTCAGAAGGTGATCTTGCGCTCCGGCCGGTGCTTCACGTACCGGTCGAACCAATCGAACATCTCCGCCAGCACGTCCATGACCGACTCCCGCGCCCGGTACCCGTGCGCCTCATCGGGCAGCATGACCAGGCGAGCGGTTCCCCCCAGACCCTTCAGCGCATGATACATGCGCTCCGACTGGATCGGGAAGGTTCCCGAGTTGTTGTCGGCCATGCCATGAATCATCAGCATCGGCTCGTTGATCGAGTCCGCGTGCATGAATGGCGACATGGCAAAGTAGATCTCCGGGGCCTCCCAGAAGGTGCGGCGCTCGTTCTGGAACCCGAACGGCGTCAGCGTGCGGTTGTACGCCCCGCTCCGTGCGATGCCGGCCGCGAAGAGGTCGGAGTGCGCAAGGAGATTGGCGGTCATGAAGGCTCCATAGCTGTGCCCCCCGATACCGATCCGATCCCGATCGGCCACACCCAACTCGTCGAGCTTGTCCACGGCCGCCTTCGCGTCGGCCACGAGCTGCTCCACGTAGGTGTTGTTTGCCGTATCTCCTCCCACGATCGGCATCGCGGCTCCGTCGAACACCGCGTATCCTTGTGTCAGGAAGAACAGATGCGAGTACCCGCTGATGCGTGTGAAGCGGTACGGCGAGCCGCGCACCTGCCCGGCGACCGCCGCGTTGGAGTACTCGCGCGGATAGGCCCATACCACCGCCGGAAGCCGATCTCCGGGGTGGTAGCCCGGCGGCAGGTACAGCGTAGCCGACAGGTGGACGCCATCGTCGCGCTCGTAGGTGACGAATCGCTTCTCCACGCCCGAGAGCTGAGGGTGCGGGTTCAGAAAGTCGGTGAGCCGCATCCCCTTGCCGCCCCGGGTGTCGCGCACGAAGTAGTTGGGGGGATCCCGCGGCGTCTCGTAACGCGTCAGCAGTTTTCTGCCGTGCTCGTCGAGCAGACCGATCAATACCTCGTAGGTGCGGAGGGCCGCACGCCACAGTCGCTTCTTCCGACCGTTCTCCAGGTTGAGACGGTCGAGGAACGGTCGATCACCGGAATCCGAGCCACCCGGGCCGGTGAGGAAGATCCAGGAACCGTCCTGCGCCATCACCGGATCTCCGCGCTCGTCGATCTCCATCACCGGCCTGCCCGGATCGTGGTAGCGGTCTTCCGCGTTGCCCTCGAAGAGCACCTCCGCGCCGCCGCTCTCCAGATCCACCTTCCACGTCCGACGGGTGCGTGAGGGCCGGTCGTACTCGGTGAGCAGTGCCAGCGATCCCCTGCCCCGCACCAGGCCCGCGTAACGAAACGCCGTACGCGCGAGCTCGCGGGCCTCACCGGTGAAGGGCGCATCGAGCAGCATGACGCGATCTCGTCGCTCGACGTGGGCGCGGGGATCTCCCCCGTCGAGAGCCTCCACGTACAGCACTCCGTGCTCATCGCCGCTCAACCACGTGTATCCGCGCGGCCCGGTCTCGACGCCCCCGATCGGGATGTTGTCGCGCAGGGGCACGGAAGCCAGGTGCGCCACGACGTCGCCGGCAGCATCCCAGACCTCTACCTCCATCGGAAAGAGACGGTCGGGCACGAGGTACGAGTACGGCTTTACCCTGCGTTCGGCCAGGTAGTACCGTCCATCGGGCGATGCTTCGAGCGCCGCGTAGATGCCAGCGGGTCCGATGGGCTCGGTCGTGCCGTCGGCCACCCGCACTCGCGTCGGCTGCGAGGTCATGTAGTAGTCGTACAGCGCCACGTCGTGCGCATCCTTGAGTAGATCCTGGTACGTCCGCACGGTGGCCCTGACCCCTGAGGTTTCCTGGGTCACGGGTCCGGCGGGCACCCTGGGGCTCGCGGGAGGAGGGCCACGGTCCGCGGGCACAAGGTGGCACAGCAGCTCGTCCCCGCCCGGCATCCACCGGCACGGCGCCCCGCGCGCACCGTTGAGCACAGGGCCGAGAAGCCGGTGCGCCGAGACCGCTTCGACGTCTCCCACCCACAACTCGATGCCCTGGTCGGTGTCACGCGTCACGAAGAACAGCGTGCCCTTCGGCGAGAAGACCGGAGAGCTCCACCCACTCTCGAAGGGCAGCTCGAGCGCACGCTCCGAGCCGTCTTCCACGCGCATGACCGAGAAGCCCGTGATCAGGCTCGGGCGGAAACGCCCGTTGGTCAGGGGATTGATGCGCCTGCCGCCTATCCGCAGCATCGGCTGTGCCATATCCGCGATCGACGGAATATTCCTGCGGTGGGCCAGCACCAGCCATCGGCGGTCCGGGCTCACGCTCACATAGGGCGCCTGAGGAGCGTCGAGGATCTGCACGACCTCGGGTGGTGGCAGCCGGTACGGCTCCTGAGCTCGCAGAGGAAGGACGATGGCCGCCAGCGCGACCGCCCACAGACAGCGCACGATTCTCATGATGCGTTCCTCCTGAACCTCAGGGGTTTCCGGCTACGCTCCCGGACGCGCTCGGCTTTGCGGTCGCATGCTCGACCCGGAGCGCGCGCCACGCCACGCGCCCGCTACTCGAGAACCTGGATCCGGTCCTGCGCGTTGGGCACCACGCAGATGAACTCGAAGGGCTCCGTTCCCTCCGCTTCGTAGGAGTGGGGCACGCCCGCCGGAATGAACACGACGTCACCGGCGGCGACGTGATGGACGTCGTGCCCGATCGTGATCCGGGCCCGCCCGCGCAGCACGTACTGCTCGTGCTCGACCGCGTTCGTGTGGCGCGGCATGCCACCGCCGGGTTCCATGGTAAAGCGGCGCATGGCAAAGTTGGGGCCCTCGTCGGGTCCGATGAGCAGCTGGCGCGTCGTGCCCTGGCCCGCCTTCACCTCCTCGGCGGGTACGTCGGCGGCATGCCGTACGGTCATCTGCGATCCTCCGAAGAGCAGGTCCGTTCCTGGCGCCCGGTGTCGAGGATCCGGGGACCTTCTCATGGTAGCACGGACGCGGCCCATCGGACCAGATGGGGCGCGTCAGCCCCGGATGCCACGCCAAGGGACACGGAGACGGCACGCCGACGCCACGGTCGAGGGTAAGCGCTACGACGAGTACCCCGATTTCCTGACCCGTATCGAGCAGCTCCGACCCGAGCTGAACACCTTCGCGGTCGCCGACTGGATGCCTCTGGTATCGTCCGAGGGCGGCGGGCCCGTCATCAGCGACTCGGTCGACGAGAAGGACATCCTCGACGGCTACGAGCTGGGATGGCCCGAGGCCGACGCCCGCTCGGTCGAGTTGGCGGTGGATCGGCGGCCGTCAGGGCTCTGGCCCATCTCGGCATTCCCGCCGACACGGCGTGGCACCTCGACGGCCACGTTGTCGGCCTGAAGCATTGATCCGGCGAGGCACGCCAGCGCGCCTGGGCTGCTACACGTAGGACGCGTAGACCGGCTGGTACATCGCCTCCCGTACCGCGGCGGCGAGATCGTCGGGTGGCTGCACGCCGGCGAGTCCGCGCTCGAAGGCCACACGCGCCACCGCTTCCGCGATGTGCGCGGACACCTCCCGGATGCGTGCGACCGCGGGGTAGATGCGTCCCCTGCGCAGATCGTCCTCCTCGACCAGGCCGGCGAGCTCACGTGCGGCAACGAAGAACATCTCGTCCGTACACCGGCTGGCCTGTGAGACGATCAACCCGAGGCCGACGCCGGGAAACACGTACGCGTTGTTTCCCTGGCCCGGCACGAAGGTGCGCCCATCGAAGCTCACCGGATCGAAGGGGCTTCCGCTCGCGAACACCGCCCTGCCCTCGGTCCACCGGTACGCCTGCTCGGCGGTGCATTCCGACTTCGACGTCGGATTGGACAGCGCGAAGACCACGGGCCGCTCGTTGAGGCGGGCCATGGCCTCGAGCACGGGCTGCGTGAAGCGTTGGGGTTGGCCCGATACGCCGATGATGGCGGTCGGCTGGAGCAGCTCGACGCCCTCCAGGAAGTCCGCGGTGTACGTGCCTTCGTGAGCGTACGGCTGCTTGTGAGCGGCAAGATCGTCGCGCGAGGCGCACACGAGTCCCTTCGAATCGAAGAACCAGCACCGCCGGCGGGCCTCGTCCTCGTCCATCCCCTCGTGAACCAGCGCGGCCACGATGAGATCCGCGATGCCCGTGCCCGCCTCCCCGGCGCCCAGGAAGAGGAACTTCATCTCGTTCAGGGGGCGGCCCACGATGCGCAGGGCGCCGTAGATCCCGGCCAGTGCCACCCCCGCCGTCCCCTGGACATCGTCGTCGAACGTGCAGTAGTCGTTCCGGTACCGTTCCAGCAGCCGGAACGCGTTGCGGGTCGCGAAGTCCTCCAGTTGCACGACCGCCCGGGGGAAGACCTTCCGGACGGCCTCGAAGAACTCGTCGACCAGCGCGTCGTACTCCTCCCCGCGAAGCCGGTGCCGGGGAATGCCCAGATAGAGGGGATCCTGCAGGAGCCTCTCGTTCTCCGTGCCGACATCGAGTGTCACCGGTAGCGTCTGCGTCGGATAGATGCCGGCACACGCGCTATACAGAGCCAGCTTGCCGATGGGAATGCCCATCCCCGCTGCGCCGAGGTCGCCGAGACCGAGGATCCGCTCGCCGTCGGTCACCACGATCATCCGGATATCCGGATACGGCCAGTTTCTCAGCACGTCCACCACGCGCCCACGGTCGGCGGCGGTGATGTAGAGGCCACGCGAACGGCGGAAGATGTGCCCGAACTCCTGGCAAGCCTCGCCCACCGTCGGCGTGTAGATGATCGGCATCAATGCCTCGAGGTGATCGGTCAGCACCCGGTAGAAGAGCGTTTCGTTCCGGTCCTGGAGGGCCACCAGGAAGATGTAGCGCTCGAGATCGCTGTCCTTGCGGCGCAGGTTCTCCATCACCCGGAGAACCTGAAGATCCTGGGAGTCCACATGCGGTGGAAGCAGGCCGCGCAGACCGAGCGCGTCTCTCTCCTCTTCCGTGAACGCGGTGCCCTTGTTCAGGACGGGATCGTGCAGGAGCCTGGCGCCCCTGGGAAAGTCGGGAGGTACGGGAGCCACCGGGTTCATGGGCTCCTCCATGGTCTTCATGAGATCGCCTCGACGCAAGGGAGATGGCGTGATCGAGACGCGAGGGCACGGCGCAGGGGGCAGGAGGTCGCGCCCGGCGAGCTCGCGGGAAGGCCTCACTGCAACAATCTCTAATCGCCGCGCGCGCTTCAAGCCTTGCATGGGATCGCGGAAGACACGCCGGTCCGGGTCGCTGCCGACTCACCCGGAACCCCACGCGCGGACCCCGTGCGCCATGCCGTAAGTTCGGCGGCGTTCGAGCACCGAGGGAGAAAAAAGGGCCCGGCGAAGGCTGTTGCCTCGCCGGGCCTCGGTAGGGAAGCCTGCGACCCTCCCGCCAACAGGCTTGCCCTGACCACCTTCCGGACTCGGGAAAGGCGCGCTTGCCGCCTCTCTCCAGCCCACCTTCATCGGACGGAGCGGAGGTCCTTGCCGGGTCCGCCCGGGCGTCGCTCGCTCGCGGGGTATGTTCCCCTGCTCGTTTGTTTTCAAGCCCGCCCGGGCTCTCCGTCCGATCACATGTTCGGGTCGCCGGAGACTCCTGCCCTTAGCCTTCAACGACCCAGGAACTTCGGACCGGCGAGGGCGGGTAGAGGTTGCTGGACCTCAGTCCCGTCGGCCCGGAGCCCCTAAAGGCTGAACAAGTCTACCCCGGCCGGAACGAGCGGTCTGTCAGGCAATCGCCGCTGTTGTCAGTGGGGGAACGCCCTACACGCCGGGGTGGCGGTGAAGCGATGTCCGAGAACGCTCCTCGAGCCCGAGCGACAGCCAGGACGAACGACGATGAGGCAAACAAGATGGCCCGGCGGACGGACCACCGGGCCGGGCGGGGCGCTCCGGATGCCCGACACCTCCACCGCGCACATCCCCCGGAAGAACCACCCCGCGCCGCGCACGCAGGCGTGCGCTCTCACTGCACACTACGTATCTGACGCGATCAGGATTCAGGGGGTTGCCCCGCGGGCGATTCCGTCGCGATCAGGACTCGAGTGCCGCCCGCCGCCGCGTGCGGCTCTACGGCCCTGCCACACGGCGGTACAGCCCCAGCCGCAACGGTGGTCCGACCCTGTAGTCGAAATGGAGACGGTTTTCTCCGTCCACGATGACGTTGTGGCTCTCGCAGCGGGTCTTGGGATAGTCCTTGCCCGGTTCGTTCTCGACGACCAGTACCTCGCTCGCCGCCAGCCGCTCATCCAACTGCCAGATCTTCCCGAGCAGGACGTCGAGCAGCGCCGCTTCCGTCTCGTCCTGCACGGGGCCGTCCGCCTCGGCCTCGATCACATGCTCTTCGATCCGCTCGAACGTCGACGAGAACGTTTCCGCATCCATGCAGAACACACGGCTGCGGCGAAACCCGATCTCGGTCAGCGCCCTGGAGTCGAAGTGGGGCTCCACGCTCTGCAGCGTACCACCGTATCGCCGGAGGATCATGGCAGGGTGTTCTGGAAAGGATGAAGGGCGTTCAGTCGCCGGGGTTGAGGAGCGCCTGCAGCTCCTCTTCGGTCAGATCGTCCGCGGAGCGCGATCCCATGCCGTGGGGCGACCTGGACTGCCGTCCCCGAACCTTCGCCGTTCTCTGTTCGGTCTGCGGCGAGCCTGCGTAGTCGAACTCCGGAATGTGGATGCGCTCTACGGAGCGTCCCAGGCGATGCTCCAGCGTCTTGAGCGCACCGAGGTCCGCCGCGGTCACGAAGGTAACCGCGGTACCCGTAGCTCCCGCGCGTCCGGTCCGCCCGATGCGGTGCACATAGTCTTCCGGATCGAGCGGCACGTCGTAGTTGACGACGTGCGTGATGCCCTCCACGTCGAGTCCCCTCTGCGCGATGTCCGTGGCCACGAGAACGCGGACCCTTCCCCCCGCGAAGTCCTCCAGTGCGCGGGTGCGTTCCCTCATCTGGCGGTTGGAGTGCATGGCGTCGGCCGAAATGCCCACCCGCCTGAGTCGGGCCAGCAACACATCGGCACCGGCCTTGGTGCGAGTGAACACCAGGACGTGATCCCAGTTCTTCTCCTGGAGGAGCGTCAGGAGCAGGTCGGGCTTCCGGTCGGGCTTTACCGAGTAGAAGACCTCGGCGATGCCTTCGGCGGTGGTACCCGCCGGCGCCACTTCGATCCAGACCGGATCCCGCGTGATGCGCAGCGCCAGATCGTGAACCCCGTGCGGCATGGTCGCGCTGAACAGCATGGTCTGTCGCTCGGCCGGGACCTTGCGCATCACGTCCTCGATCTGGGGCCGAAACCCCATGTCGAGCATGCGGTCGGCTTCGTCCAGCACGAGGAAGCGCAGGCCGGAGAGATCCACGCGACCCGATTTCATGTGGTCGATGAATCGACCCGGCGTCGCCGAGATGACCTCATACCGCTCGTCGAACGCCTGGATCTGCGGGCCGTACTTCACGCCCCCGACGATCGAAGCGACCCGAACCTTCGTCCCTCGAGCCAGCGACACCGTGTCGTCGGCAACCTGCTGCGCCAGCTCCCGGGTGGGGCACAGTACGAGCACCTGGAGGCCGCCGCCGGCCTCCAGTCGTTCCAGCGCCGGAATCATGAAGGCGGCGGTCTTCCCGGTACCTGTCTGGGCGATGCCTACGATATCGGAGCCCGCCAGGGCCGTGGGAATGGCCTGCTCCTGAATCGGTGTGGGGATGATCCAACCCAGCGCCTCGATGGCGGCCAGGCGCTCCTCGGAGATCCCGAGGTCGCGAAATGTCTTGTCTTCCAACGCGCCTTCCGTGTTGTGCACAGGTTCTTCCAGCGTTCACGGGAATGTACCCGCTTTCTTGCGCCCGGTGTAGGGTGCGCGCACCTTCGGGCGTTCGTGCGCAGCGCGATCGGTGCTCCGTCTCCGCCGGCCTCACGTCCGCCCAAGCCCTTCCGATGCCCGACGCCGTGACCTCCGAAGCAACGACCTCCGTCCTGTTCGTCTGTCTGGGCAACATCTGCCGTTCGCCGATGGCAGAAGGCATCTTCCGCCATCTGCTCGACGAGGGCGACCCGGCGCACCGGATTCACGTCGATTCGGCCGGCACCGGCGCCTGGCACGTCGGAGAGCCACCCGACGACCGCGCCGCGGCCGTGGCGGCCCGCCACGGCGTCGCGCTGTCCGGCGCCGCGCGCCGACTGGAGGCCGAGGACCTGCACAGATTCGATTACGTGGTGGCCATGGATCGCCAGAACCTCGAGGACATACACGCACTCGCGGACACCGCCGGGGTCACGGCACACGTCCATCTATTGCGCGACTTCGACCCCGCGGCCGACGGAGCGCGCGGTCGCGACGTGCCCGACCCGTACTTCGGGGGTGCCGGAGGCTTCGAGGCCGTCTATCAGATGATCCACCGCTCGTGCGAGGCGTTGCTCGAGCACCTCCGCCATGGCTGACACGCTGCCTCCCGGGGTGCGTACCGCGGTCGAGGAAGCGTTGGAGTCGGCCGGCCTGTCACGTGACATCGTCGCGGCCACGCCCGTGGGCGGAGGGTGCATCCACCACGCGACGACCCTGGACACCGAAGCCGGAGATCGCTTCTTCCTGAAGTGGAACCCCCGCGGATCTCCTGACATGTTCGAGGCGGAAGCGGAAGGGCTGACGGGCCTGCGTGCCGCCGCAGCTCCGCTCAAGATCCCGGAACCCATCGCCTGGGGCGGGAAAGACGACGCCCCCGCATGGCTGCTCATGGAGTACATGCCCCGCGGGGCGGCCGGGCCCGAGTACGCCGGAGCGCTGGGAAGGGGACTCGCACGTCTGCACGAGAGCGCGACGGCCGGCGACCACAGCGGTCGCGGACCCCCGTCACCGGCATTCGGGTGGGGGCGCGACAACTTCATCGGCTCCCTGCGCCAGACCAACCGGCCCACCGACTCATGGACCATGTTCTGGCGCGACGAACGGCTCGTACCGCAGTGGCGTCTCGCCCGGCAACGGGGGTACCTGGCCGGCGCCGCCGGCGCACCCGTCGAGGCGCTGGTCGAGCGCCTCGATGAAGTGCTCGGCACAGCCGCCGGAAGCGCTCCGCATCTGCTCCACGGCGATCTGTGGAGCGGCAACGTCTACCCCGGGCCCACCGGAGAGCCCGTGATCGTCGACCCGGCGGTGTACCGCGGGCGGGGCGAAGTCGATCTGGCGATGACGGAGTTGTTCGGGGGATTTCCCGCCGCGTTCTACCGCGCCTATCACGAGATCCTGCCGCCGAGTCCCGGCTACGACTCCATCAGGCGACACGTGTACCAGCTATACTACCTGCTGGTTCACGTGAACCTGTTCGGCGGCGCGTACGAGGCGGCCACGGCGCACGCAGCCCGCAGCGCGTTAGGAGCCCGCAACGGGTGAACCTTCGGCAGCGAAAGCGGCGATGCGCCGGATCGCGCGCTCGAGCTCGTCGTCGGACGCCGCATAGCTCATGCGTACCCAGCGATCGTCCCCGAACGCCGCACCGGGAACGAGCGCCACCCCGACCTCCTCCAGCAGCCTGCCGCACCAGGCCGTAGCGGAGGTCACTTCCGGGCCGAACAGCGAATCGACCCTGAAGAACAGGTAGAACGCCCCGTGCGGTCGGACATAAGGCAGCCCGGCGAGCAGCTCGTCGAAGAGGCGCGTGACCAGATCGCGGCGCCGCCGGAACGCGGCCTCCATCGCCGAGACCGACGTGGCCGCGGCCTCGCGGTTCGAGAACGCCTCCAGGGCGGCGACCTGCGACGGAGTGGCGGCGTTCGAGGTCACGTGGCTCTGCAGCGCAGCGCAGCGCGCTGCCACCTCGGGATCGGAGTAGGAGAAACCGATCCGCCATCCCGTCATCGCGTAGCTCTTCGAGGCACCGTCCACCAGGACCACGGGCCCCACGGAATCGGGCGGCAGATCCAGCAACCCCGGCGCCGCCGACCGGTCGTCGTCGTGGTAGATGTTGTGGTAGATCTCATCGGCCAACAGCCAGACCCCGCGGTCGCGAGTCCACTCGGCTACCGCACGCAGCTCCTCCATCGAGTAGACCGCTCCCGTGGGGTTGCAGGGGGTGTTGAGTATCAACCCCCGGGTTCGCGCCGTCGCCGCCCGTTCCAGGTCTTCGGGGGTCAACTTGAAGTCGCGTGACTCGGCGCCGAAAACCGGAACGGCTTCGGCGCGCGCGAGCGTTATCAGCTCGGGATAGCTGGTCCAGTAGGGCGCCGCGATCAGGATCTCGTCGCCAGGTCCGAAGAGGGTGAAGCAGGCGTTGAAGAGCGCTTGCTTCGCTCCGGCGGTAACCACCACGCCACTCCAGTCGAGCGTGCGCCCCGCGCGAGCCGACAGGAGCGCGGCGATGGCCCTGCGCAGCTCCGGCATGCCCGCCGCCGGGGTGTAGCGCGTCGCTCCGCTGCGGACGCCCTCCACCGCGCGGTCCACGATCCACACCGGCGTGTCGAAGTCGGGCTCCCCGGCGCTGAGATTGATGATGTCACGCCCCTCGCCGGTCAGCTTCTTGGCGAGCGTGCTCATCGCAATGGTGGCGGACGGCTGAAGCTTCTGGATGTTGGTGCTGAATCGCATCTCGATCTCGGCGTTCCCGGGGGGTCGCAATATCGAGGAGCCTGGCGGCCGGATCAAGCGGAGGCCGCCCGAGCGCGGGCCCTGCGACGCGATTGCCCCGGCGGCCCGGTCATGTCACGTTGCGCCGGTGATGTCACGCTGCGCACGCGGTGGCGCGGGTCTCGCCACGTTGCCATGGGCCGCGGCCCGGGCCGCCCCTCGAAATACGCCCGGACCCTCTCTGACCGAATCCGACGGTGCCATGAAGTTCTACTTCGACTACGTGGATCCACTTTCCTTTGCGGTCGACGTGCTCCTGCGCCGTCGCGCGACCGCGGCCGGAGAGGCGCCGCCGGCTACGACCGAAGGAAGCGCCTCGGCGAACACCCCGGCGGCCGGCGGCGTCCCCAGGATCGTCGAGCGGATCCCGTTCGAGCGCGTCCCTCCACCCTGTGAGCTGACCGACCCCGACGACCCGGCGTGGCGCAGGGCGCTCGGGGTCGCAGAAGAGGTGGCAGGCTCCCTCGGCATCTCTCTCAGCCACCCCTGGATCGTTCCCTGGACTCGCAAGGCGCACGAGCTGGCCCTCCATGCGGCACAGCTTGGAGTCGGCGAGGAGATCCACTCAGGACTCTTCGACGCGTTCTTCATCGAGGGGCTCGACATCGGTCGCATCGACGTGCTCCAGGAGTTGGCCAGCCGCCACGGTCTGGATCCTACGGAGACCAAGGCCACGCTCGACACCGACCGCTACACGGAGCGCATCGAGGCGCTGCGCCGCGGCGCGCGCGCCACCGGAGTGACCCGGGTTCCAACGCTGATCCGGAAAGGTGCGCGACTGGAGGGGTTCCACAACGCCCACGACCTGCGCACCTTTCTGCAATAGTGTACGCGACATCCGACGTGACCCCGGACGAAAGAACCATGGCAGGCTACCAGCGCAGGACCGCACTCTCGCCCAGGGAGGCTCTCCAGCAGGCGGACCGGATCCTTCCCCGGATCCTCGGACTCACGAAGTCCAAGGAATCCGGACATTCCGCTACGTTCACAGGCAAGGAAGGTACGGTCACGCTGACCGCGCACCGCCACGGACCTTACACCGAGCTCGTCGCCTCCACCGACGGGTTGCGCACCTCCCGGATCGACCATGAGGTCCAGCGCTTCCTCAGCCGGCTTCCCTACGAGCCCGGCGACACCGCCGGCTCCGACACCGCCGGGGCGGCCGGCCCGTGACCACCTTCGAGGACCTCGGCCTCGCTCCCGAACTCGTCGAAGCGCTCAGCGCGGAGGGCATCGAGCGCCCGACCGCCCTCCAGGCCGACGCGTTGCCGCTGGTGCGGCGCGCGAGCAATGCCGTCCTGGCCGCCGGACCGGGCAGCGGCACGCTGATCGCGTACGCGGCAGGGTTGCTCGACCGCCTCGATGCGGAGGGTTCCACCCCGCGTGCGCTCGTGCTCACCCCCACCTCGGAGGTCGCGGGTGCGCTGGCCGACTCCGTCGCACGCCTCGCGGCCACCACCGGACACACGGTGGCCGCGTTGGGATCGCCATGGGCCCTGCCCGAGCGGGCACAGTTCCTGTTCGCAACACCGACGCGTGTCCTCGAGGCAACCGCGCGCGGGGCCCTTTCGTTGGCCGACGTCCAGGCGTTGGTCCTCGACCAGGCGGGTCAGATCCTCGAACTGGAAGGAACCGAGCCGCTGAAGCGCGTACTCGACTTCGTCCCGGCGCAGGCGCAACGGGTTGCGCTGTCGCTGCCGGTAACCCCGGCCGTGGAGGACTTTGCCTCGCGCCATATGCGCCGTGCGGTACGTGTTCCTGCACCGCTCTCCGAGGAGGCGGCGGCGCTCGTTCCGCACCGGGGTACGGTTCGCTATCGAGTGGCTCCCGAGCCCAAGGAGGATGCGGCGCTCGCGGTGGTCGATGAGATGCTGAGCGGTGACGCGCGGCACGTTCTGCTCTTCGCGGCCAACGACGACCGGGCCGCGGATCTCGGCGACTACCTGACGCTCCACGGCTTCGTCGCCGGAGCGCCCGGCGACGAGGCCTTGCCCGTCTGGCTGGGTGTGGACGCCCTCGAGGCCCGCGAGGCCGCCGCCGCCCGCGAGGCCGTTGCCGCGGTGAGCTTCGACGTGCCGCCCGACGCCGACACGCTCGACCGCCGTCACGGCTTCAGTGACGGCGGCGTCATCCTCATCCGGCCCATGGAGCTCGCTCATCTGCGCGACGCGGCGAGGCGCGCGGGATATCGCCTGTCACCGACCGCTGCCACCGTCGCTCCTTCCATGGCGGCGCTCGAGACGCTGCGCCGGAGCCTCTCCGAGGCCATCGAAACACTGGACATCGCGCCTTACATGCTGGTGCTCGAGCCACTGTTCGACCGCTTCGATCCGGCGGAGATCGCCGCCGCCGCTACGGCGCTGTTCCGGCAGAAGGCGCCCGCCCCGCCCCCCACCGAGGCACCGCGTCCAGGCCAGTCGGGAGCACCTACACCCTGGGTCCGCTTGTTCGTGGGCGTGGGCCACAAGGACGATCTCCGCCCCGGCGATCTCCTCGGAGCGATCACCGGAGAGGCCGGGGTCGAAGGCAGTCACGTAGGACGGATCGACATCCGCGAGAACTTCACGCTGGTCGACGTCGCGGAACCCGTGGCCAGAAAGGTCATCCGGGCGCTGAACGGAACCACGATCCGGGGACGCAGCGTCAGGGCGGACTTCGACAGGGGAGCCCGGAAGGCCTCACACCGGGGTGGCCCGCGCAGCTCACGCGCGGAGAGTGGTCGAGCCACGCCCCGGCGGAAGTAAGGAGACGGCGCGCGGGGCGCCTGCGCCAGGCGGAGCCACGCGCCGCGTGGATCTCGATGGAAGCGAAAAGGGGCCACGACGCGCAAGCACCGTGGCCCCTCCCCTGTGTGGCCCGACGGCTTCCGGGACCGATGCGGCACGGATCCCGAAAGCCACGGCGCGCGACGGCGCCGGGCCGATCGCTCTACTTGATGCCGTCCTTCAGCCCCTTGCCCGCCCGGAACGCGGGGGTCTTGGTAGCTGCGATGTGGATCGTCTCGCCGGTGCGGGGGTTGCGACCGGTCCGAGCCTTGCGATGCTTCGCCTCGAACGTACCGAAGCCGGTGATCTGAACACGGGCGCCACCCTTCAGCGCGTCCGCAATGATGCCGCCGGAGGGGCTGAACATGGCGTCCACCGCCCGGGCTGCGTCGGCCTTGCTCATGTTGGTGCGGCCGGCGAGGGCGTCCACGAGATCGGACTTGTTCATCTGGTGCTCCTGTAGACTGGGTGGGGTTGAGTAGTCGCGGCCGAGGCCGCCCTGGCGCGGTTCACGATGGTTCTCCCGGAGGGCCTCTCCCCGTGAGAACCGGACACCCGAAAAGCCGCATGAAATCAGGTGTTTCCCTGTTCCGCGAGTGGGGAACGTGAGTACGGTAAGACCCGTCAACCCGAGCGTCAAGGGAACCAGGGCTGAAAGTCCGCGCGAAGTCCAGTGTGGCGTCTCAGAAATCCGCGAGCCGCCGAAAGCGCCGAGGCGCCGGATCCTGCAAGGCGCGACGACGAGGAATAGCAGGGCTATTTCGAGGAAGAGCAACGAAGGGCACCCGCTCGCGCAGCGAGTGGGTCGCCGGATGCATCGGTGCTTGAATGGCCGAGGTAGTTCTGAGACACTAGACTAGCGGGGTGGCCGCGCCTTCGTGGGCCGGGCCGCACGCGACCGTGACCCCCGACTACGGCGGGATACCCTATTGACGACCTACGTCCGGCGATTCGCGCTTACCCTCCTCTTCGGCCTCATCCTGGTCGTGACGGGTGTCGTGGGGTACGGCCTCATCGAGGGGTGGGGCACGCTGGACGCCCTGTACATGACGGCCATCACCTTATCCGCAGTCGGATACAGCGAGGTCCGCCCCCTGAGCCGCGCCGGCCGCACCTTCACGATGTTCCTCCTTCTCGGAGGCCTGACGTGGATGGGGTTCTGGTTCGCGAACCTCACGTCGGTCATCGTGGAACTCGATCTCAAGGACGTCCTCCGGAGACGACGTACGATGAACGCAATCGCACAACTGCAGGACCACGTCATCATCTGTGGAGGAGGGCGAACCGGCCGGCAGGTCGCTCAGGAGCTCCGAACGATGACCGACCGGTTCGTGATCATCGAACGGGAGCCTGCTCAGGTCGAGGAGTTGACCGAGTACCTCCCCGGCGCCCGAGTGATGGAGGGAGACGCCACGCACGACAACGTCCTCATCGACGCCGGAGTGGACCGGGCCACCGGGCTCGTGGCGTGCCTGAGCGCCGACACGGACAACCTCTTCGTGTGCCTGTCCGCACGCGATCTCGCTCCCGAGCTCACGATCGTGGCGCGCGCCTACGAAGAAGAGACCATGTACAAGCTCTATCGCGCCGGAGCCGACCATGTGGTCAGCCCCAACGTCAGCAGCGCCATCCGCATGGCCTCCGTGATCATGCGTCCTTCCGTCGTGTCGTTCCTCGATATCGCCACCCGCTCCTCGGACCTGAACCTGAGGCTGGAGCAGGCGTCGATCTCGGAGCGATCGACGCTGGCGGGCAAGACGCTGGCCGAGGCCAGCATTCCCCAGCGGACCGGGCTCATCATCATCGCGGTTCGCAAGATGTTGGACGAGGAGCCCGAGTTCGTCTTCAATCCGGTGGCCGACACGCGGCTCGAGGCGGGGGACGAGATGATCGTCCTGGGAAAGGATGAGCAGATCGAGAAGCTCAAGGAGTACGTGACCGCTTGAGCCCCCGAGTCCACGACGCCGTCAGCCGGCCGTCTCTTCCTTGCGCTTCCGGATCAGCGAGTACACGAAGAAGACCACCGCGGCGATCAGCGCCAGCTTCACCGCCATCGCCACGAGGCCGATCGCCAGGCCGAAGAAGGGGAGGATCACCGCGGCCAGGAGCTTGAGCAGGAGAATTCCCACCACTCCGGCCACCGTCAACGTCGCGAATGTTTTCACAGGTCCCTCCTTTGCAGCCTCACGGCTGTCGTGCGTTCTCGTCGTGTCCCTACGGACCGTCGATACGCGGAGTTTCATGTGAGCGCACGCCGCCCACGGAAGGCGTGGGCGCCCGGCAACGTGGGCGCGTAGTCGCATACGCGTGCCGTGCCGCAGAGGTGGGGCGTCGCAGCGTTACGAGGAGTGGAAAGCGCGGCTACTTGTATCGGTACGTGACCCGGCCCCTGGTCAGATCGTACGGAGAGAGCTCCACCTTCACGCGGTCTCCCTCGAGCACCCTGATGTAGTTCTTCCGCATCTTGCCCGAGAGGTACGCCAGCACCTCGTGGCCGTTCTCCAGCTTTACGCGGAATGTGGCGTTGGGAAGGACCTCGCTGATGGTGCCTTCGATTTCTATGGCTTCCTTTGCCACCCTTACCTTCGCTGCTGAGGTTCTACAGGCGGCGTACCTTAACAGCCCCGGGGTATCGGAGGCAACCGACCCGCGTAAGGGGGAGCGGGCGTCCCGAGCGTCAGCCCGGAGCATCACTCACATACGAAAGCGATAGCTCAGCTTGACGAAGAGCCCGTCCGCGGTCGGGCGAGCGTTGCGAAACCCGAATCGCTCGGGGTCGTCCATCTCGCGGGTGTAGCCGATGTAGAAGACCGTCCCGGGAGACGGTTCGTACGTGAGCAAACCCTCGACGTGGATGTTGTGGTCGAGCGAGATGGACCTCGGCGTACACGAGGTGTCATCGCACGTGACGATGAGCCCGCCGGTGCTCGGATCGAGAAGCCTGCCCCGTTCCTGCGTCGAGTACTCGAAGATTCCCCGGATGAAGAAGGAGCGGGAGAACTGGTACTGCGCCCGAATGCGCGGGATCGTCGCGGTGGAGTAGTTCGATCCGTCGCGCTTCCGGTTGATCGTCGTGTGCCGCAGCCCGATCTCCATCAGGAGCGAGCGCGTCGGATAGAGGTTCAGGCTCAGATTGCCGGAGTAGGAGTCTCCCGGTTCCACGGCCACCCCGTACGAGCGATCGAAGATCGGGACCTCCTTCCATGAGAACCGTACGTTGCCCCTCACCCGCTGCCAGCTGTTCACCCACAGGAAGACCGTGGCCCCGTAGAGCCCGTCGAAGAGCGCCTGGTCCGGCCGGAACGCTTCGACCGAGCCATCCGGAACCTGGACCATGAGCCCCTCGTACGCAGCCGCGTCGTAGGAGAAGAGCGATCGGGTCACGTTGCCCCATAGCGTGATGTTGTTGCGGAAGGAAGCGCTACCCCCCGCCTGCACCTCGGCCTCCTGAACGCCACGGCCGGCCCAGAAGTCGTCGTGGTCCCAGTACCCCTTGAACTCCAGCGACGGCCCGACGCGCTTGAGCAGGCTGCCCCGCTTGCCGTACCAGTTGTAGCGCACCTGCGACTGGACCTGTGTCTGACCGAGGCGGCGGAAGAAGCCGCTACCGGCCCTGAAGTTGTTGTCGGTGTCCTCGATCTCGCCCGAGTACGAGAACGCCCGCCCGGCCCGCTCCAGCCGTGCGGAGAGGAGTGCTCCCGTCGAAGGACCATCCGTGCCGTCGGGACGCCGCGTGCGACTCGCCGCGCCGAGCAGTGTCAGCGTGTAACGGCGCGCGAAGACCAGGCGGGCATCCGCGCCCGCGACCCTGTTGTAGTCGTCGCCTGTGACGGTGCGATCGGTGTAGACCGCGCCCACGGTCGAGCTGCCGCCCACGTCGCGCCGCACCCTGAGCAGGTTGACCACCGCATCGTTGCCGCCGGACAAGGAGCGGTCGATGGCGCCGAGATAGCCGACGTTCAGGCTGCCCAGCTTTCCGGTCAGCTTGGCGCCGCCGATCGGATTGGCGATCGACCGCGTGTAGATGATCTGCTTGGGCATCGCGAAGATCTCGGTGCCCTCCAGGAAGAACGGCCGCTTTTCGGGAAAGAAGAGGGCAAATCGCTCGTTGACCGCGATCTGGCCCGCGTCCGCCTCCACCTGGCTGAAATCCGGGTTGTAGGTGCCGTCGAGCGTCAGGTTGGAGGTGATTCCGTACGTCATGTTCATCCCGAAATCACCCTCGGGATTATCGTGCACGAGCGCGCCGGCCGCATCGTCGTATGCACCGATGCGCTTGCCTGTGAGTACGGGGTTGATCTCCATGAAAAGCCCGGGGTTGAGCTTCTTCAGCCCGGTCAGCTCTCCCGACTGAGCCAGTCGGTTGGCGACGTTGCCCGTGAGCGGAGCCCACGACTGTTCGAAGCCGCTGCGTTGGATGCGGCGGATGACCTGGAGCCCCCAGCTCTGCTCCTCCAGCTTGGGAAAACGGAGCGACTTGAAGGGGATGCGAACCTCGACGGCGTAGCCCCAGTCGGTGATGCGCGCCGCAGAGCTCCACAGAAAGTCCGGGTTGCTGTCGATGGGCGGCCCGAAGCGACGGCGGCCACCTCCGCTGCCCTCGTTCCAGATCCCATCCTGCTGCACGCCCAGCGGGTTGACCGTGAATACGTAGGCCCTCCGCCGGTCGTTGAAGGTGTCGAGCACGAAGCGAACGTAGTCGTCCGAGCGCTCGAAGGCGTCACGCTCCGACATCGTGGCCCTGATGTCGCGGGCATCCGTGTCGAAGGCGCGCACGGCAAAGTAGATCGCCTTTTTATCCACGAGCACCAGAACCTCCGTCTTCTGGGAGGCGGGAACGCCCTCCACAGGCTGGTACTGCGTGAACGAGTGCAGCAGGGCGGCCTGATTCCACGCCGCGTCGTCGAGGCGCCCGTCGATGCGGATCTTCGCCGCGTCGACCGCGGGCGTGGCCACGCTCAGCTCGCCGGATGCTCCGGAATAACCCCGGCCGCCGGGCCCGCGATCCGGCGGGGCGGCCGGCGACGTGAATCCGGCGAACAGGACAAGCGCGAGAACGGTGGATGTCATCAATTACGTCCGTGGCGCCGAAGCGCTCCCACAAGGCATAATCATTAAATATAGCGGCCGCGCACGGCCATCGAAGCCCCTGCGTCGCTTCCGGTCTTGTATGACACTCCTTCGGCGCTGCATGTTGAGACCGGGGACCACCGTCTCCATGGGTCCATCCAACTCGCCGGTGTTGTCCGGCCTCACGATGCTCGACCGGCCTTCTCATGTCGCAACGCTTCTCAGCTGAAGACCAGCGCGGGATCCGACGTTCCCTCGATGCCGGGGAGCCGCCGGTTTGTCCTCACTGCGGGGTTCCCCTGGAGCGCGAGCCGATAGGTCCGCGCCGCGACGTCTCGTACGTGCGCCGGCGGGTCTGGGTCGTGTGCTCCCGCTGCCGCCGTTCGGCGGTCCTGGACCGCACGGTCGGCCCGCCGGGGCAACCTCGATGACCGTCACCGCGCCACCGCACGAAGAGACGCCGATCTTCGCCTTCAGCGGCGCCCGGTTCCTGCTCTGCCCCGGCGGGCGGCTGCCGCGGTGGGACGATCTCGCCACGCTGGGCGTCACCGGTCCACCCACGGCCGTCCGCTTCTCGCCGGGTGAGACCCACGCTCAGCGCTCCGATGCGTCACGAGAAGCGCCGGGCCCCGGAGGAACCCCTGATGGATCCGCCCGGGCCCTGGCGGTGGATCTGGGCGATGACTTCGAGCCTCCGGCCGGATTCGAGCTGCTGGCGTTGCGCCAGGCATACGGCCGCGTGCCTTACGCCGAGTTCAGGCTGGCAGGGGCCGCCTTTCAGAAGCTGGACTGGCTTCGCTCGTATCGGTTCTGCCCGCGCTGCGGCCATCGAACCCGCCGGCACGCACGCCACGAAGCCATGGAATGCACCGTGTGCGGGCGGCTCCACTTCGCCCGTGTGGAACCCGCCGTGATCGTCCTGGTGGAGCGGGCAGGCCGAATCCTCCTCGCGCGCTCGCCCCGCTTCAAGGACGGTTTTTACTCCACCCTGGCGGGCTTCGTCGAACCCGGCGAAACGCTGGAGGAATGCGTCCACCGCGAGATTATGGAAGAAGTCGGGCTCCGCGTGGGCAGGCTTCGCTACTTCGGAAGCCAGCCGTGGCCCTTTCCCCGCTCGCTCATGGTGGGATTCACCGCGCGCTACGAAGGTGGCGAGATCCGACCCGACCCGGCAGAGATCGACGATGCCCGCTGGTTCGCGCCGGACGACCTGCCGCCGCTCCCGCCGAAGATGAGTATCGCACGGGCGCTGATCGACGACTTCCTGGCGCGCACGGCCGCAAGCGGCGGCGACCCGGTCCGGTAACGTGGTGCGGTGTGGTCAAGCCATGGGACCGCGCCGGGGCCGTGCCGACCGCTCGCAGGAAGCCGGGCGCAGGCTGTCCGGTATTGCCCGGAGCCCCGCGCGAACCGACGTTGGTCCGTCCACCGGCGGAACCGCCGCGTCTCGATCCACCGCGAGCGCCAGCGCCGGAGTCCGGAACCTCAGCCCCCTGCGCCATGGCCGACCGAACGACGATTTCGCGGGCTTTTTTCATGGCCGCGGCCCTTGCGGCGATCCTCCTCCCGGCCGCCCCGCCCAGCGTGCGGGCGCAGAGTGCGGGTCGCCTTCCCCGGGCGCTCGAGCTTCCCCTCTCGACCCGGGCGATGGCGTTGGGTGATGCCTACATGATGACCGCCGGCCATGCCGACGCGATCTTCTACCATCCGGCGCTCCTGGTGGACGCCGGCGGCTTCGGTCTCGACCACGAGCGGTGGGGTGACCAGGGGCGCGCCTCCGCGGTGTCGGCAGCCACGAAGTGGTGGGGCGGCGCGGTGGGTGTCGGACTCGTTGCGGCTCAGTACGCAGCCCCCGGTCCGGGGCCACGCGCGCTGCCCGGCGGGCAGGATCATCTCCTGGATCCGGGTGCCGTGACGGTCTCCGAGCAGATCGCCGTGCTCGGCTACGCGCGCGAGGTGCTCGGACTGAAGGCCGGCGTGGCGGGCAAGGTCGTGGAGGAGCGCCTCGGTGGATTCCGAGACGCCTCGGCCGCCGTCGACCTCAGCGTCGCCGTGGAGTTGGGCCGGGCGACCGTGGGGCTCACGGCCCAGAACCTCGGAGTCGACCTGAGGTTCGGCGACGACGACGCGGCACTACCCACGCGGATTACGCTGGGCGGAGGCGGCTACGGAGTGCCGGCGGGACCCTTGGATCTCGGACTCACCGGCGCAGTCAGCCGCTACGCCGACGGAAGCTACGTGCCCGCGCTGGGGGTCGAGCTGGGCTGGTGGCCGGTGATAGGCCGGACCTTCGTGGCCCGGGCCGGGGTCCGGCGGGTGCCGCACGGAGACGCGTCTCCCTTCAGCTTCGGTCTGGCATTCTGGGGTGACGACCTCGTGCTCGAATGGGCGTATCAGCCCTTCACCGGACGCGACGAGGGCGCGCACCGCTTCGGCGTGCGCTGGAAGTAGGAACGCACGCGCGGAGCACGCCCGCCCTACCCGCCGTCGGCCCTCACGCGCCTGTCCGCCCTCACCCGCAGGAAGGCCGGATCCAGCCGAGAGAGCCCGATTTCGTCGACCACGACCTCCCCCGCGACGGCCCGATCGAAGACGAAGCGCACGGCACGCAGTGCCGTCGGATCGAAGTCCGGGTTAGCCCGCGCGAAGTCATCCAGCGGAATCGAGTACGTCTGGAGGACGAGCTCCCAGGGATGCTCGAAGCGTCTCTTTTCCATGTCACGGCGCCGCAACACATGGGTCTCCAGCGGCCGTCGGATGGCGCCGTAGCGCCGCAGATCGACGCGAGCCGTATGGCCGGCCGCATCTTCCGCCTCCACGGTGAGGTCCACCGGTGGCTTCTTGCCATCCCCGCCACGGCGGTCGCGGCCCCGGCCGCTCCGGGGTCGTCCGGCCCGGTCTCCGCGACCCCGGTGATCCTCCACGGAATCCGCCTCCGGGTCCTTCCTCGGGGCGGGCATCCGCGGTGTGGGAGCCAGCAGGAACTCGAGCGCGGTGCTCCCGTCCACGTGCCAGCGCGCCGTGAGTTCCCCGGGCACCCGGATGGCATACGCCGCGGGCGGGCCGCGGCGCGTGCTATCCGCACCCGCGATCCGGTTGTTCCAACCCAGCCAGACGGCCTGGTTCTCCTGAGACGCCGACGTGCTGGACCGGTTGCGTGAGCGCAGCGTGAGCCGCCCCTCCTTCCATGTCGAGAGCGAATCGCCCTCGATGCGGACCCCGGGCGCGGAGCCGGACGTGACGTCGATGTCCTCCTCGAAGTCGGCCAGCGGCCGGAACGCGCTGGTCTCGAAGCGCGTCACGTACATCGTCTTCGGCAGCCACCCCCCGATGACCCGGTGGTCCCGGAACATCGGCAGATAGCGCTTGTCTCCCCCGAGTACGGTATCCAGGAACGCCGACACGTACACCTCGGCGAACCGGCGTTGCTCCTCGGGCCGGAGGAGTGGTCGGAGGTCCAGGATGCGCCCGCTGCGTGGACCGTTGTCGTGCCCGTCCCACACCGTGTTCCACTGGCCATGGTTGGCGCGGTAGACGTACACGGCGGCCTTGAAGTGGAAGCGACCGTCGGTAAAGCGCAGGCGGTCGTAGATGCGGAGTCCGTGGAAGCTGGTCACGTCTCCGTCGTGCGATCCGTGGAAGACCAGGTAGCTCACGTTTCTCATGACCACCTTACGACCGGTCGGCAGATACTGGCCGTCCACGGGGGCGATCGAGATCACCCCCCTGATGTCGAAGCCGAAGTCGAAGGTCAGGCTCGCGTCGTCCGGGTAGCGCGAAAGGTGGTTGAACGCTGCCGCGTCGGCTACCGCTTCACCCCCGCGCGAGTGGCCGATCAGCGCGATTCGGCCAAGGTCCACGAGCCCGCGGAATGGGTTGCCCTCCTCGCCGTTCCATCGCCGCCAGAGCTGAAGGTGCTTCAGCAGCAGCCAGCCGCGGGCGTCGTTCTCGCCGCGGATGCCGCCGTTGACGAAGTTCTCGTCGACCGACACGACGATATAGCCGCGACTGGCCAGGAGCCTGCCGAGGTACGCATAGCCGGGGTCGGAGAAGTCCTTCATGCCGTGGTTTCCGTGGACCACGAGCACGAGCGGAAACGGTCCGGCGCCGTCGGGATACCACACGCGTCCGTTGAGTGGAAACTCTTTCGGCGTGAAACCCCAGTACCCGTTGCGCTCCTTGGCCGACCGCCCGAGGTCCACGAGCCTGGACGCATCTACGGACGGCGTCCGCAACGTCACCGAATCCCGGTACTCTGCCCTGCGCCTGTCCGTGCCGCTTCCGTAGTAGAGCGTACGGATCCCGTGCGACCCCGGGCGCCCGGGGTCCGGTGCGTCGAGGAGTTGCCGCGCGAGCACCACGTCCGCGTCGTCCGGTGTGAGCTGCAGGGTGCCACGGCACGCGCCGAGCACCGCCGCGAACACGATCACCGCCGAAACCGTCCCTTTCATGCGCATGACCGCAACGGTAGGGGTGGATGCCGCGGTCTGGCAATCGCCCGGCTCCGGCGCTACCCTTGGAGATCCCCTTCAGTCAACGCCACGCGTCGTGGCCTGCGCCGTCCTGTTCGACCCGCAGCGCTACGCGCGTGCGAGCCTTTCAACCGAGACCGTCGCGCCATGGCCAACTCCACCGTGACCTTCAGGACCAATAAGGGCGCCTTCACCGCCGAGCTGTTCGACGACCTCGCCCCCGCGACGGCGGCCAACTTCAGCAAGCTCGCGCGGGAGGGGTACTACGACGGCATCATCTTTCACCGCGTCATCGATGGCTTCATGATCCAGGGCGGCGACCCCACCGGCACGGGCCGGGGTGGTCCGGGTTACACGATTCCTGATGAGTTCGGTAGGGGCCTCTCGCACGACACCGAAGGCATGCTCTCGATGGCCAACTCAGGACCGAACACCGGAGGCTCGCAGTTCTTCATCACGCTGGTGCCCACCCCCTGGCTCGACGGGAAGCACGCCGTCTTCGGTCGGGTCACGTCGGGGATGGACGTCGTGGGGGAGATCGGCAAGGTGCCCACGGGCCGGGAAGACCGTCCACTCGAAGACGTCGTGATGGAAAAGGTGACGATCACGGCGGCGTAGGCTCGCGTGATCCATCTTCGGCAGCACCCGGGCGATCGCGATTCAGAAGGCGACGTAGCGCGCCTACTTGCCCGTCACGGCGATGTCGGTGTCATCGGGCAGCCGGAGCAGCACCCACCGGTTGGTCGTCTCGCACAGCGGGCAGATGGCGAACGTGTCGTCGAGCACCTCGAGATCGGTGATCTCACCGCACCCGTCGCAGCGCGCATGGATGGTCCTGAACGCTTCGTCGTTCAGGTGGCTCCGCGCCAGCCGCACCCCCATGACGATGCCCGAGGTGCCCGTCGTGGGACACTTTCCGCCGGCACACTCCTCGTGGAAGTCGAGGCAGACGACCTCGGCGCCTTCACGAAGATTGGCCTGCCCGTCGCGTGCAGGAGGATCCGTGAACACGAGTCGCACCTCGTGGCCGCAGCCCGAGCAGTAGGCGATCTCGGTTTTCATTGTCATGAGCCTCCTTCCTCGGTGGCGCGCCGGTGCGCTTCATAACTGTTCTTCATCCGCTCGGTCGGAACGTCGAACAGGGGACACATCGACCCGGTGCACGTCTCTCCGTACTCGAGACAGACGATGTCGCTGGGCACGGCGTCCGCCGGTGGCGTCCACTCGGGTGCGCCTTCCCGGACCCGCACCCGGACCGGACGATCGCACGCCGAACAGTATGCGATCCGGACGTTCCCGCTCGCGCCTTCCCGCTCAGGCCGCATGGTCCTCTCCCGGTTCGTATGGACACGCGGCGCACGACGATCCGCCCTCCGCGCAGTCGTGGCACCCGCCGCCTCCACCCAGCCCGAAGACGCCGAAGACGACGAAGAGGCCGGCCATGACCACCACCGCGATGGATGCCGCGATCATTCCTCCCTCCCTGTCTCCTCAGGAGCTGAACAGCCCCGCGAAGCCCATGAAGGCCAACGAAAGGCTCCCGGCCAGGATGAGCACCAGACCCATGTTCCGGGCGACCGCCGGCACGTCGGCCAGGTCAAGCTGCTCGCGAATCGACGCCATGAGTACCAGCGCGAGCGTCAGGCCCAGCCCGCCGCCCACCGCGAAGAACAGGCCTTCCGTAAAGTTGTACCCCCGGTTGGTCTGAAAGATGGCCAGGCCGAGGATCGCGCAGTTCGTCGTGATCAGCGGGAGGAAGATCCCCAGCTCCCGGAAGAGCGTCGGGCTCACCTTCTTGACCACGGTCTCCACAATCTGTACGAGCGACGCGATGACCACGATGAACGAGATCAGCCGCAGGTAGGGCGCGTACGGGAGCACGTAGCTGTTGAGCAACGACACCGCGACCGATGTGATCGTGAGCACGAAGATGTTGGCGGCGCCCATCCGTACGGCCGTGGCCACTTTCGACGAGACGCCCAGGAACGGGCAGAGACCGAGGAATAGGACGAGGGTGAAGTTGTTCACCAGCATCGCCGAGATCAGGATCCAGAACAGATTGCCCATCAGACCGCGCCTCCGACTTCCCGCGTAACCTCGTGGACCCACTGCCTCGGGTGCGTCGTTCTCCTCTTCCGGGCCTCCCACCACCCGAGCCCCAGCAGGATGAAGCCCAGTGTGAAGAACCCGCCTGGAGGCAGAATCATGATGATCCACGGCTCGTAGTCGGGCCCGAACAGCGGATGACCCAGGAAGCTTCCGTTGCCCAGGATCTCGCGGAAGCTACCCATGAGCAGGAGCGCAATGATGAAGCCTCCGCCCATGCCCACGGCATCGAGAATCGCGCGCTTGACCGGGCGCTTCGAGGCGAACGCCTCCTGCCGGCCCAGGATGATGCAGTTGACGACGATCAGCGCGATGAACGCGCCCAGCGCCTTGTGAATGTCCGGCACGAGCGCCGCCAGGATCAGATCCGCCATCGTCACGAATGTTGCGATGATCATGATGTAGGCGCTGATCCGTACCTGTTTCGGGATCACATTCTTGAACGACGAGACCAGGATGCTCGATCCGAGCAGCACGAAGAACGTCGCCAGCCCCATCGCGATGCTGTTCGCGACCGTGTTCGTCACGGCCAGCGTGGGACACAGCCCCAGAAGCTGCACGAGTACGGGGTTGTCCCTCCAGATTCCCCTGAGGAGGTCCTCGCGGGGCGTGGTCTCCTTCATCGGCCTCCTCCTCCGGCCCCGGCACGGCTGTCGCTTTCCGCCCGGCCTGCGGCCCGTGCGGCGGGGGATGCCCAGAACGCGTCGACCGCGTCTCCCACCTCCTCGAGCCGATCGTTGATGATCCGGATGACCGCCCGGGACGAAATCGTCGCGCCCGTGATCATCTCCACCTCGGTGTCCTTGCCTTTGGCCTGCCCCCGCTTGACGCCGATCAGCGGGGCGGTAACGCCGTTGAACTCCGAGATGAACGCGGAGTCCTTGGTAATCTTGTCTCCCAACCCCGGGGTCTCCTTGCTCTCCAGCACGGTCATACCGAGCACGTGGTGCGTGGCGGGGTCATAGCCGAAAATGAGGTCGATCACGTCCTGGAAGCCAGGCTCTGCGGCCGCGATCGCGACGCCGACCGGATTGCCGTCGGCGTCGTAGCCCACGTAGATCCGGTCCAGTTTCGCCGTGTCCGATTGGGGCTGCAGCGTGAACTTTCCGTCTTCCAGGAAGACCGTCTCAGAGCGCGCGGGCCCGCTGAGCACCTGCTGCACGGCGGCCTTGAGCACCTCGGCCTGATGCCTCTGGATCCTGGGATTGGCCCACTGGAAGACCATGACGATGGCCAGCCCCGCCAGCGCTCCG